>Ga0208379_1000917_pt1 | contig 12006 bp, 14 predicted proteins | sample CryBogCBE02Aug07_FD_184559 | JGI IMG/M metagenome (GOLD analysis project Ga0208379, IMG submission 184559) | Freshwater microbial communities from Crystal Bog, Wisconsin, USA - CBE02Aug07 (SPAdes) | ecosystem: Environmental > Aquatic > Freshwater > Lake | place: Crystal Bog, Wisconsin, USA... | reverse complement strand
CATCCGTGTACTTATCGTAGATGACCTAGGAAAAGAACACACAACTCTTTCTGGTTGGCAAAGTAACACTTTCCATCATTTGTTGCGCACACGCTTTAACCACGGACTGCCTACCATTGTTACAACAAACATTAAGTTGGAGCACTGGGCAGCATCTTATGGCGATGCTACAGAGAGCTTTGCAAATGAAGCTTTCTACTATTTGCCTATGGTTGCAGAAGATCTAAGGAAGTGAGTAAGAGCGTGTCCACATCTCGTTTGGTACAACTATTTTTGAGTCAATCTCAGACTCCAGGACCAAGCATCTACGAAGTGACCTCAGACCGTGCAGGTAAATTATCTTGCACATGTCCAGGGTTTAAAGGACGCAGTACGTGTAAACACGTTAAGTTTGTTAGCGCTCGTATAGAACAGAACAATGGCAGCTACCCTCTAGAAATATCTAGTAGGGCCACCAAAGAAGACGCTGATAAAGCTAAACAGTCTGACGAAGACTTCAGAGACTTCATTATAAGATTTGGAAAAATAGAGGTCTACTAAGTGCGCAATGGGGATATAAGTAACGAGATGCCAAAAAGGGTGTTAGTAGTAATGGACATCTTTATGACGGTAGAAGTTAATATAAAGAAACGTTTTAAGATTGTTCCATTACCTAGCGTTGAGAAAAAGATTCGTCGCGATATACTTAGCGCACTTTATTTGTTTACAACTAATAAAGGGGTAACGCTAGAATTAGTTTCTTACTCGTTAAACGATGAACAGTTATCTGAATCAATGGATTACATTGATAAGGTGGGAACTAACCCGTTTAGGTATTACTCGTCATACGAGTCTATAAACCATTTAATGGCGGAACTCCCTTACCGACCAGAAGTTATTGGCGTTATAGATGTACCAAGTAATATATTAAGATACGGACACTGGGGATTGGACTTCAATCAATTATGAACAATGAAGCAAAGTTATTAAGTAAGGTCATTGAAGACCGCAGTGTTGGTATTATCCTTGAGCGCGGAGTAAACGAAGAGTGGTTTGCGGATGCAAACGATAAGAAGATCTTTCGTTTTATTCACGACCACTATTCTAAGTATCAAGAGTGTCCTAGCCTTGATATCGTTATAGACAACTTCCCTACATATCGGCTTTTGTATGTAGAAGATACTATTGAGTACTTTATTGACCGCTTGGTAGAGAGCCGCCGTAGGTTATCTATTATCCATACTATTGGCGAAGCGCTAACTTCTATTGAGAAAGACCAAGATCATGAAGGCGCTCTTATCGCTATGGAGCGCGGTCTAGTACGTTTAGAAGAAGAAGGCTTAACACGATCTAATGATTTAGAAATCACTAAAGAAGCCATAAACGTATTAACTGAGTATGAGTACCGTAAAAACAACCCAGGCATGCTTGGTCTTGCCACAGGCTTTCCTACTATTGATGCCTCTACCTCAGGGCTGCAACCAGAACAACTAGTGGTAATCGTTGCTCCTCCTAAGACAGGTAAGTCCACACTCGCTTTGCAGATTGCTATTAACTGCCACCTCAACGGCAGTGTTCCTATGTTTATGTCTTTTGAGATGAGTAATACAGAGCAGAAGAACCGTTACTACTGTATGCGGGCTCGCATCTCTTATCAGCGCTTTATGACGGGTAACCTAACTCCTGATGAGGAAGGGCGCCTTATAAAGGTTGTTGCTGAGGGTGTTCCTCAAATGCGAGACAAGTTCTGGTTTGTAGACTCCACAGGAGGACAGACTGTAAGTGCTGTAGCCAGCAAGATCCAGAGCAAGAACCCAGATATTGTCTTTATTGACGGTACCTACTTGATGATTGATGAGCAGACTGGTGAGTCCAATACCCCACAGGCTATTACTAATATCACTCGTTCTCTCAAGCGTTTAGCGCAGAAGATTAAAAAGCCGATTGTTATATCTACTCAGGCTCTGGCTTGGAAGATGCGCGGCGGTCAAGTTACTACCGACTCTATTGGTTACTCCTCATCGTTCCACCAAGATGCTGACGTTATCTTTGGTTTACAGCGGGTAGATGAGAATGTAGATGACACTCGTACCCTCCGCGTTATTGCTAGCCGTAACTCAGGTCTTAGTGAAGCTAACCTTCTATGGGATTGGAATACTGGAGCATTCCGCGAACTTAGTGAAGACGACCTAGCGCTATGACATTAGACGAGATGACTGAGGTTCTTTCTCGCCTTGATATAGAGGTCATTAGTAATCGCGGAGACGAGATTCAGGCGCACTGCCCTGCTCACGTTGAGCGCACAGGTAAAGAGGACCGTAACCCGTCTTGGTACATTAACGCTGATTCGGGTGTTCACAATTGTTTCTCTTGCGGTTGGAAAGGAAGCCTCTATTCATTAGTTTCTTATGTAACAGGGACTGACTACGATAAGGCTACCGAATGGCTTGGTTCCTCTGATGGGTTGCTTGCAAAGTTTAATAGGATCACCCGTGAGGCTCAGGCAAAGATAGAAGAGCCATCTCGTATAACCGAGTCCATGATGAGCGCGTTTACTAGCGTTCCTTTAGAGGTGGCTAAGGCTAGAGGTTTATCTGTAGTTGAGTGCGACGTTTACGGCGTTAGATGGGATGACCGTAATAACAACTGGATCATTCCTATTCGTGATCCTATTTCCAATAAACTACTAGGATGGCAAGAAAAAGGGCATGACCGCCGTTACTTTAAAAACGTGCCCTCTGGCGTAAAGAAAGCGGTAACCCTATTTGGTTACCACCAATACAAGCGCGGAGACATGATTGTAGTTGAGTCCCCGTTAGATGTAGTAAGACTAGCCTCTGTAGGTATTGCAGGGGGAGTGGCTACTTATGGGGCTATCGTCTCTCACCCTCAGTTCAATATGATCCGAGGCGCCGATAGGATTATCTTTGCCATGGATAACGACGACGCTGGTCGTGCCTCCTCTAAGGCCTTGCTCAGTATGTGCTATGAGTTTGGCGCCGAAGCGTGGTTTTTTGACTACGGTAACCTTGACGTTAAAGATGTTGGCGGTATGAGCCTAGATGAGATACAGTCTGGACTGGCAAACGCCAAACATATGATTAAAGGGGATAAAGCAATATGAAAAAGGTTTTGTTTTTACTTACGTTAGTACTGCTTCCAATAAATTCTGTTCAGGCTTCTACACCTCAGGCAGTAGCTATTATTGATTCAGGCGTTAACACCGCGTTGTTTAACAACATTCTTACTGAGGTCTGCATTCTTGAGTACTCAAACTGTCCAAACGGCTCTATGACCATGGAGGGCTTAGGTGCAGCCAACACAGGTGTGCAAACTAATATGACGCTTACTCATGGTACTGAGATGGCTTCTATAATTAACAAGGTAAACCCAGCAGTTAAGTTAATTCCTATTCGTATTGTTGGTATTACTGATAAAGGTAATCCTTATATTTACTCTAATAATGCGGTCAAACAAGCGCTTGATTGGGTTGTAGCAAACCGAGTTAAGTACAACATTACTGCAGTAAATGTTTCTCAAGGAAAGATTTTTGCAGGATGTTTAGTGCCAGACGGTACAGCCCAAGATATTGCTGCTCTTAAAGCCAATAACGTGGCTGTAATCGCCGCTACAGGAAACGACAGCAACCGAACTGCTATGGATTCTATTGCTTGCCTGCCAGATGTTGTGTCTGTTGGTGCCACCGATAATCCAGACCCAGGTATCTCAAATAAAGCATATGATCCAACAGCCAAGCCTTATATTGCTCGCTATAGTAATGGAAATGCGCAAACAAGTTTTTATCTAAACGCTCGCTGGTACACAACTCAACCAAACGGTACTCAAAAGTTTATGGTTGGAACCTCAAACGCTACAGCAGCATTAACAGGATGGTGGACACTTAATCGTCAGGCTACTTGGGCCGCTACTTATAGCTTAATCTCATCTACTGCAAAAGTTGCTAGCAATGAATGGTTAACAGGAAAGTATGTGCAACTACCATGATTATTGGCTTAACGGGTTACGCTAGGAGCGGTAAAGATACTGTCGCCAACGTGCTCGTAAATAACTATGGGTATACCCGAGTGGCTTTTGCCGACAAGATACGTGAACTATTAGTAGAGATGGATCCTATTCTTGAGAGTGGGCATCGTTTAAGCAGCACTCTTGAGGAGTACGGTTGGGAGATCGCTAAAGCTAAACCTGAGGTTAGACGGCTTTTACAAAGCCTAGGTGTAGGCGCCCGTAAAGTGTTTGGCGATAACCATTGGATTGTTGAAGCGTTAAAAAACGTAGATATAAACGGTAACTACGTCATCACTGACGTTAGGTTCATTAATGAAGCCGAATGGCTCAAGGATATATACGGTGCTCAATTATGGCGTATAAAGCGAACAGGGGTTAGCGCCATCAATAACCACGTATCTGAGTCTGAGATGGACCACTATAAAGTAGACCAGATCTTTACTAATGACGGTACTATTGAGTATCTTGAACTAATGGTCAAGACTCGGATGAATGGATTGACGTGACATTTACAGGAACACTTCTTCCCTATCAGCCAGAGGCTGTAGATCGGATGTGTGCTCGTACTAAGATGCTGGTTGCTTATGACTTGGGTCTAGGCAAAACAGTTCTTACTATTGCTGCTTTAGAGCGGTTAATGGATGAGCAGAAAATTACTGAACCAGGTCTTATAATTTGTCTATCCTCACTTAAATACCAGTGGGCTAATCAGATAGAGAAATTTACAGATGGCACTTCAAGCGCTTTGGTCATTGATGGCTCAAAAGCCAAACGAGCTGAACAATATGAGCGAGCCTTCAACTGGCGAGACTTTGGTGTGGACTACATTATCCTTAATTACGAACAAATCGTTAACGACTGGGCAGAAGTAAGTAAACTTCCTAGAGGCTTTGTTGTATTAGACGAGGCCACTGCCATCAAATCGTTTAAATCTAAGCGCTCTAAACACGTTAAGAAGTTGTCCAACACACCGTTTAGATTTGCCCTTACAGGTACTCCTATTGAGAACGGTAAACCTGAAGAGCTTTACTCCATCATGCAGTTTGTAGACCCTACTGTCTTAGGGCGCTTTGATCTTTTTGATCAGACCTTTATTGTTCGTAACTCTTGGGGCGGGGTACAGCACTACCGTAATCTTACAACTCTTCATAATAAGATGAAAGAGGCTTCTGTACGCAAGGCGCAAAAAGATCCTGATGTAGCTCCTTACCTACCAGACGCTATTCATAAAGAACCTATTGATGTTGACTTTGACCGCCGTTCAGCCAAGCTTTACATACGTATAGTCAACGACCTTTTAGCTGATCTTGACGAGGCACAGAACCTCTTTGGTTCTAACTTTAATATCCTTGCACACTATGGCGTAGAGTCTTCACGCGGTGGGCCAGAGGATGAGATGCGCGGAAAGATCATGTCTAAGATTGGGTGTCTAAAGATGCTCTGTTCTCACCCAGACTTGCTTACTACTAGCGCCAAGAAGTTCCACCAGATGAATGGAGAAGGTTCTTCCTATGCTGCTGGTCTAGTAGATGAGGGCATGCTAGAAGGTATTAAACACGCGCCTAAGCTAGAGTACTTAGAGCAGTATGTTAAAGAGTTCTTAGACCAAGATGACGAGAACAAAGTAGTTATCTTTGCTACTTATGTGGATATGTTAGATCTAATAGCGGACGTGCTGGGCCCAGATCAGTGCCGTTTATATTCGGGTAAGCTTGACGCGAAGACTAAAGAGGAGAATAAGATTGCTTTTAATAATGATCCTTCTGTGCGTGTGCTCATTAGCTCTGACGCTGGCGGCTATGGCGTGGATCTACCCGCGGGCAATCTCCTTATTAACTATGACCTACCGTGGTCCTCAGGGGCAGCAACGCAGAGAAACGGACGTATTATCCGAGCTTCGTCTAGATTTCAGTCCGCCGTTATACAGGACATCATTATCAGAAACTCAATTGAACGAAGACAGTATGAGGCACTTCAACAAAAAAACGCCTTGGCGAGCGCGGTAATTGATGGTGAAGGTATAGATGATAAAGGAGGAATCGCTATGAATGTGAGCGGTTTAAAGCAGTTCCTTCTTAACTCTATCGTATAATTATCGGATGCCTAACGCACCTAAAACCCCAACGCGTACCATCCGTGTCTCGGATGATATTTGGCTTGCTGTTCAAAAGAAAGCTGCCAAAGAAGGCGTGACCGTCACCAGCGTCATTATTAAAGCCTTAGAACTCTACCTTTCAGAGGTTGACAAGTAACCCTTAGGCTACTAAATTATTGCTCCTAACTAGGGGGTAATATGAATCTTGATGACGTCAAGAAAAATCTACGACAATTCTTAGCACTAAAAAATGAACTAGGCGTTCTTTCTACGCGCCAAACAGAATTAAAGAATCGTTTAATGGCTTCTTTAGATGAGGTAGAGCCAGATGATAAAGGCCACCGTATTCTTCAAGTAGTAGATGAGCATGCGGGAGAAGTACGTTTAGTAAAACAACGCCGCGTATCTAAAACCTTAGACATGACTCTTGCTGAAGCAATCCTTATTAACAAAGGTATTAAAGACCAATGCATTAAGATGGTTCCTACATTAGATGAAGGAGCGATCATGGCCGCTTTTTATGAAGGATATCTAACAGAAGAAGATATTGATGCAATGTTTCCTGCTAAAGAATCGTTTGCATTTTTGGTAGATAATAAATGAGCGGTCCTATCTGGGTTAATAAAGGCGACAGTAACCGTGAACAGATAGTCATGGATAAGTTGTGCGAGTTGTATGGCTGGCAAGCGTGGTCTACACCTAAGTACTACTTTATGGACTATCTTGTTAACAGCTTACAAGATCCTAAAAAACCAGATGGATTTGCTAACTTTATTGGCGGTATGGAGATTAAGTGGATGAACGGACCTTCAACTATGGAGGTTAAGTTTCCTTTCCAAAAACTACAACGCATGTGGCTATCAGAGCCTGTTGATGATAACCCATCTGCATATAACCGTATCTGTATCCGATACACAGACGCTTTGCTTGTTATTCCAGCTAAAGCCTTGCGCTCTTTCATTCCTCAATATGGTTTGACCCGCGCTGATACCAACGAGCATGACTTTAATGTACATTTTACAGCCAGTGAAGATTTTCCCAATAAACTAATGAATGTTATTGTCAATGACAGATGACTTCATAGACTCTACTTTTGCTGATCTAGATATCTTCTATCCAGGCAGCAAACGCAAACGCAAACCAGTAGTGGTTAAACAACCTGAAGTTGAACCTGACTTCGCGTGGGATATAAAGCCCTACAAGAAAACATTACCCAACGGCAGAGACCTTGAGATGTTTACTATTGGTGCGTTAGCGGCGGCATTAGGAAGACCTATAATAACCATACGTGCATGGATTAAAGAGGGCTACCTACCAGCCGCACCTTATCGGCTACCTTCTAGTAAGGATGTTAATGGTAAGGACCACCAAGGCCGTAGGCTTTATTCTCGCGCTATGGTAGAAAAAGCGGTTGAGTTATTTCACTCAGCTGGACTTCTACATACAAAGCGTATAGAATGGTCCTTACACCGACAGCTCAGTAATGAGATTGCCGAGGCTTGGAGTAACATCCGAGCATCCGAAACCAAATAACATAAAATACAATCAAAGGAAAATAACAGTGTCAAACACAACAGATAGCTACGTAACAGAAAACGACGAGTTCTCAATTGAATCAATTGCAGATCGTCCAGCACAGGCATCATCAACAGCAGTAAAGTCAGGTTGGGCAGCAGCAGAGATTGCTCCTGCAGGAGATTATCCAACCGAGTTCCGTTTTAACGATGGCTTCCAAGTAGTCAAGTTCCTTGATGAAGATGGCCCATTTGCTGTATATAAGCAGCACTTCCTCCAACAGAAGACTGAAGGCAAGCGTTCATATGTGTCGCTTGGTGCTAACGATCCTCTATGCGTAAAGCTCGGCAGCAAGCCAGAAGAGAAGCGCGCATTCAGTATTGTTAACCTCAGCGCTCCTGACGGACCACAGCGTCAGATGCTTATTGCAAGCCCACGTTTGTTCAAGTCCCTACACGCTGCACACTTCTCACCGCAGGGTCCTCTTACAAAGAACTACTGGGCAATCAGTCGTTCAGGTAAGATGCAGACCACTACTTACCACATCAACCCAGTTAAGCCTCGCGATCTGCAGGAAGACTGGAGCCTTGATGAGGCAACAGCAGAAGCAGCAGTAGCTTCCTTTAAGCCGTACACACGTGCGGATATTAAGGAGCCAACTTGGGAAGAGCTTGAAGCAGTCGCTGCTTCGCTTTCCTAAAAACTAGGTCGCTGGAGGGTCAGGCCATCTATCCCCTTGGTTCTGGCCCTCTGGCTTTACAGGGGATACAACTTGAACATAATTACAACCAAAGAACAATTAGATGAGATGGTTGCCTACTATCTACAGCAGGATGCTTTTGCATTTGACGTAGAAACTGTAGGAGATCATCGCGGTATACCAGCAGTAAATGAAGTGATGTGGATTTCTTTTGCCACTCACGGGCGCGGAGATGTGATTCCTATGGGTCATCCAAACGGTGAGTTCATAGAGTTAATACGCCCTCTTACGGGGCAAGGAGAGAAGAGACTTGCTGCTGGATTACCCGCTAGACCACTGGATTATTCACGGGATGACAAGAAGGCTGAGAAGGTATTTGGCCCAGCCCCAAAGCAGCTGTTCCCCGCTGAGGTGTTTAACGCGTTAGAGCCATTAATGTTTAATGAGAGCATTCTTACTATAGGTCACAACTTAGTCTTTGACCTAAGCTCTGTTACTAAGTATTACGGGCGCGTACCAGTGGGTCCTTACTTTGATACTTTGATGGGTTCCTTTGTCTATGACAATAGAAACAAGGGTAAGCTTGGTCTAGATGATTGTTTACAGCGAGAACTTGGTTACAGCATGGAAAAGGGCATCGGTCATAAGGTTGAAGAGTATTCCTTTGACGAAGTGGCTAAGTACTCGTATCTAGACTCTAAGTACACGTTCCTTCTGTGGAAGGTAATAGCCCCAAAGATTAAAGAAGTAGGCGTAGAAAAGATTATGGATCTTGAGATGGAGGTGCTTCGTGTGCTTTGCGATATGAAGTTAACAGGCGCTCCTATTGATACCGATCACCTATCAGAGTTAAGCGTTAAATTGGAGGCAGAAGTTGAACAAGTCCGATCAGATATCTACCGCATTGCTGGTCAAGTATTCAACCTTAACTCTAACGCGGAAAAACAATGGCTCCTATATGGTCCTACCGAAGAGGGTTGCCGTGGCCTTAAGCCAGAGATTCTTACTGGCGCAGGGAAAAAAAAGAAGGCCAACCTTACATACAAAGATTATTCAGTATCCGCTGAGGCATTAGAGCCTTTCCGTGAGTCAGATGAACTAGTTGCTGCCCTACTCACCTATTCAGATTTAAATAAGCTGCTCAGCACCTATGTGGTTCCTTATCTTGGCGGTGAGGTCACTAAGACTACTAACGGCAAGTCTAAGGTTGAGTCTAAAGAGAGCATGCTTATCAACGGACGTATCTATGGAGATTTTGTGCAATGGGGCGCAGAGACAGGGCGTTTCTCCAGTCGTAATCCAAATTTACAGAACATCCCTAACCCCCGCACCGCCCACGGTAAATCTATTCGCAATCTGTTTGCTGCTCCTGAAGGTTATAAGTTTGTAGTAGCAGACTACTCACAGATTGAGCCCCGCATCATTGCCTCTATGTCTAAAGACCCAATTATGATGGGTAACTACCTTAACGGCGAAGACATCTATACAACCGTAGGTAACACTATGGGTGTTGACCGAGCCGCGGGAAAGGTTCTTGTACTAGCAATGGCTTATGGTGTAGGCCCAGATAAGATCTCCCGTCAAATAGGTTGTGAGTTAAACGCAGCTAAAAAGTTACTTAATGACTTTGCTTTTAAGTTTCAATCAATCAACGACTATCGCTCTAAAGTCATTGGGGTTACTCGTAACAAAGGGTACATAGCCACCATTATGAACCGTAAGAGATTTTTACCAGATATAACCTCTAAGGTTCCAGCGTTTAGAGCAAGTGCTGAGCGTCAGGCGTTCAACACGCGCATCCAGGGGTCAGCTGCGGACATCATTAAGCTTGCTATGATTAGGGCCCACGAGATGATTCCAGAGGGCGCTAAGTTGATTCTTACCGTACATGACGAACTAGTCACTTTAACTCCAGACTCATTAGTGGATAAAACAAAAGAAGCTATCCGTGAGGCTATGGAGGGAATTAACCTTCTAGACGTCCCACTCATTGCAGATATAACAGTCGTACAGAGATGGGGCGATGCAAAGTGAGTTGGTTTAAACGAAAGAAAGACGAGTACGAGATTGTAACCTCGCAGATTCCTATGACTACTGTGTACCGCTGGTACATATACGACACAGTTCCAGATGCAAACGCTAATGAGATCGCAGTGTCTTTAGGGCTTAACCCAATAAGTCCAGAAGGAGAAGCAAAAGAACGAGAAGATAGCGAAGAACGCTTACTGCAGGTGCAGGAACTGTTTCCTTTTGTAGAGACTATCTCTGAGTTAAGCGCCAAAGTTATGACTTCTATGCACCTTAAAGAGCTAGACGGTATAGACAGCGAAGATAAAGATATTATTTTACAGAACGTAGACAGTATGGCTTCAGTCTACAAAGCTATTGCTTTCTCTACGTTAATTGGGGCTTTCTCTATAGGTATAAACTTAGGGATGATAGAACAAAATGCTTTTAATCTAGACACTTTCTACTTAGGAGATGAAGATGAGTAATGCCGATTGGTTTGCTCGTAAGTTAAACGCCCAACCAACCCAGCCACAGACACCAGCACCGCGTTACGTGGCGCCACAACCTGCAACATATGCACAACCGCAGCAGCCACAATATCCGCCTAGTCAGCAGACAACGCCTCAAGCGGAACGTTGTCCAGGGTGCGGTAGTGGTAACTACGGTGGGGCAACACCAGAGGCTCGTAAGCGTTGTTATGATTGCGGATATCCTATTCAACAGTCAGGCAGCGGAGTAGGTAAAGGCGTTGTAGGTAATGGTGGTCAACCATCAGGACCAGCAACACCAGCAGTACAAATAAAAACAGGCGGATGGAACCCACAAACGATCATTGGACATATTTAATGGCAACTATTACAGCGGACTTAGCTAAAGTACTAAAAGACCTTAACAAAGCAATGGGAGAGGGCACGATAGTGCTTGGCTCCGAAATTAGAGACGACTTTATGGGTCGTATCACTACAGGCTCTGTGTCCTTAGATGTGGCGCTTGGTGGGGGTTGGCCTACTAATCAATGGCATGAGATCATTGGTGAAGAGAGTCAGGGTAAGACTGCGATTGCACTCAAGACTATTGCCGCTAACCAGAAGAAAGATCCAGACTTTACTACCGTATGGGTCGCTGCTGAACAATGGGTACCTAGCTATGCTGAGATGTGCGGGGTTGATACCTCACGTGTATATGTAATTTCTACTAACTTAATGGAGGAAGCCTATGAAGCTGTCATCAAAATTGCTGAAAGCAAGTCCGTGGATTGTATTGTTGTTGATAGTCTTCCTGCCCTCGTTCCTAGCACAGAGGATGAGAAAAACATGGATGAGTCAACCGTTGGACGAGGAGCGCTCCTAACCAACAAGTTCTTCCGTAAGGTAGGGCTGGCGTCTAAGCGTTCTCTGACTGAACATGAGCGCCCATTTATAGGCATCATTATCAACCAATGGCGCGAAAAGATTGGCGTTATGTATGGCGATCCTCGTACTACTCCAGGCGGTAAGGGTAAAAACTACAGTTACTTTACCCGCGTAGAGGTGCGCCGTGACGAGTGGATTGAGGTTGGTACTGGCGAAGATAAGCGCAAGGTTGGCCAGACTATTAAGTTCCGAGTTATGAAGAACAAGTCTGCCCCACCAGGAGCAACCGCTATGGTTGACTTTTACTTTGGTAACGGCGGAGAGTTAGA
>Ga0208379_1000911_pt1 | contig 12055 bp, 8 predicted proteins | sample CryBogCBE02Aug07_FD_184559 | JGI IMG/M metagenome (GOLD analysis project Ga0208379, IMG submission 184559) | Freshwater microbial communities from Crystal Bog, Wisconsin, USA - CBE02Aug07 (SPAdes) | ecosystem: Environmental > Aquatic > Freshwater > Lake | place: Crystal Bog, Wisconsin, USA... | reverse complement strand
ACTGCAGTTGATGTAGGCGATCACGTAATAGTTCTTCGCGGCGTGTTCTTTCAGGAAGGCTTCCAGTTTGCCGGCCGGGCATGAGTCCGAGAGGGAGCATCCGGCGTCGAGATCGGGGATGACGACGGTCTTGCCGGGGTTGAGGATCTTGGCGGTCTCCCCCATGAAGTGGACGCCGCAGAAGACGATGACGTCCGCATCCGTCTCGGCGGCGCGCTGGCTCAGGCCCAGGGAATCGCCGACATGATCGGCGACATCCTGGATTTCCTTGATCTGGTAGTTGTGCGCGAGGATGACGGCGTTCCGCTCCTTCTTGAGACGCAGGATCGCTGCGACCAGATCGGTCCGTTCCGGTTCACTCATCCTTCGGTCTTCCTGACTTCCTGAGTTTCCCTACTTCGCCTCGTTGATGAGTTGGCGGAGGATGAAGGGGAGGATGCCGCCGTGGCGGTAGTAGTCGACCTCGATGGGGGTGTCGATGCGGACCTTGACCGGCACATCGAGCACGGAGCCGTCCTTGCGGGTGATGCGCAGGGTGATGTCCTGACGCGGCTTGAGATCCGCGCCGAGGCCGGTGATGTCATAGGTCTCGGTGCCGTCGAGGCCGAGCGTTTGGGCGGTGGTTCCCTCGTGGAACTGCAGCGGAAGCACGCCCATGCCGACGAGGTTGGAGCGGTGGATACGCTCGTAGCTGGCGGCGATGACGGCCTTCACCCCGAGGAGACGGGTTCCCTTGGCGGCCCAGTCACGGCTCGATCCGGTGCCGTATTCCTGTCCGGCAAGGATGACGAGCGGGGTCTTCTCCGTCGCATACTTCTGCGCCGCGTCAAAGATGCTCATCCGCTCGCCGTCGGGTTGGTGGAGCGTCTCACCACCCTCCACGCCGGGTAGCATCAGGTTCTTGATGCGGACATTGGCGAAGGTGCCGCGGGTCATGATGCGGTCGTTGCCGCGTCGGCTGCCGTAGCTGTTGAAGTCGTCCTTGGTGACGCCGTGCTCGCCGAGGAACCGCCCGGCGGGGGATTTCTCCTTGATGGCCCCGGCGGGGGAAATGTGGTCGGTGGTCACCGAGTCGCCGAAGATGCCGAGGGCGCGGGCGCCGCTGATCGGGGCGATGGTTCCCGCCTCCATGCCGAAGTTCTCGAAGAACGGGGGCTCCTGGATGTAGGTGCTCTTGCCGTCCCATTCGTAGATCGATCCGGTCGGGGCCTTGATCTCGTTCCACTTGGGGTTCTGTCCGGCGAAGTCCCCGTAGAGGGTGGCGAACATCTCGGGGGTGAGGGCGCTGCGGAGCGTGTCGCGGATCTCGCCGAGGCTCGGCCAGATGTCCTTCAGGAAGACGGGCTTGCCGTCCTTGCCGGTGCCGACCGGCTCGGTGCCGAAATCGATGTCGACGCGGCCCGCGAGGGCGAAGGCAACGACGAGCGGCGGGGACATCAGGAAGTTGGCCTTGATGTTCTGGTGGATGCGGGCCTCGAAGTTGCGATTGCCGGAGAGGACGGCCGCGGCGATCAGATCATTGTCGGTGATCGCCTTCTCCACCTCGGGGTTGAGCGGGCCGGAGTTCCCGATGCAGGTGGTGCAACCGTAGCCGACCGTCTGGAATCCGAGCTTGTCGAGGTAGGGCTGGAGGCCGGTCTTCTCAAGGTAGGCGGTGACGACGCGGGATCCGGGAGCGAGCGAGGTCTTTACGGTCGGATCCATGACGAGCCCGGCCTCGACGGCCTTCTTCGCAAGGAGTCCGGCCGCGAGCATGACGCTCGGGTTGCTGGTGTTGGTGCAGCTGGTGATGGCGGCGATGAGGACGCTGCCGTTGCGGATCGTGCTCTTGCCGCCGTGGAACGGGGATTCGGGCATCTGGGAGACCGCATCGGGCGTGGGGCGATCACTGATCATCTCCTGCTCGTCGGCGGGGATGGTCGGGTTGCGGCGGGCGACAAGAGCCTCCGTGGAAAGGCTGCCCCCGTCCTTGCCGTAGCCGCCCTCGGCGACCGGCTTGGTGAGCAGGCCCTGGAAGAGGGGCTTGAGCTGGGGGAGGTCGATGCGGTCCTGGGGACGCTTCGGACCGGCGACGCTGGGAACAACCGAGCCGAGGTCGAGTTCCAGATCGACGCTGTAATCGATCTCGCCCTTGCGGGGCATGCCGAACATTCCCTGGGCCTTGAAATAGTTCTCGAAGGCGCTGCACTCCGCCTCGGTGCGGCCGGTGGCGCGGAGGAAGGCGACCGACTCGGCGTCGACCGGGAAAATCCCGAGGGTGGCGCCGTATTCGGGAGCCATGTTGGCGATGGTCGCGCGGTCGGGAAGAGGGAGCGATTCGGCGCCCTCGCCGTAGAACTCGACGAATTTTCCGACCACCTTGGCGGCGCGGAGCATCTGCGTGATGCGCAGGGCGAGGTCGGTGGCGGTGACGCCCTCGGAAAGCTTGCCGGTCAGGTTCACGCCGACGACCTCGGGGGTCAGGAAGGTGACGGGCTGGCCGAGCATGCCTGCCTCGGCCTCGATGCCGCCCACGCCCCAACCGACGACGCCGAGGCCGTTGATCATGGTGGTGTGCGAGTCGGTGCCGACGAGGCTGTCGGGGTAATAGACGCCGCCGGATTGGAGGACACCGCGGGCCAGGTACTCGAGGTTCACCTGGTGGACAATGCCGATGCCGGGAGGCACCACGCCGAAGGTCTCGAAGGCCTGCTGGCCCCACTTGAGGAACTCGTAGCGCTCGCGGTTACGCTTGAACTCCATGTCGAGGTTCAGCTTCATCGCCTCGGCCCAGCCGTAGTAATCGACCTGGACGGAGTGATCGACGACGAGGTCGACTGGGACGAGCGGTTCGATGATGCCGGGCTTGCCGCCGAGGCGGGCGACCGCGCTGCGCATGGCGGCGAGATCGACGAGGAGTGGAACGCCGGTGAAGTCCTGAAGGACGATGCGGGCGACGACAAAGGGGATTTCCTCCGGAGCGGGGGACTTGGCGTTCCAGGCGGAAAGCGCCTTCACGTCCTTCTCGTGCACCTTGCGCCCGTCGCAGTTGCGCAGCACCGACTCAAGCACCACCCGGATCGAGTAAGGGAGGCGGGAGATCTTGCCAAGGCCCTGTTCCTCGAGGGCGGGAAGCGAGTGGTAGGATCCGGTCCGGCCCTTGGCGGGCTCGAAGGAACGGATGGTCTTGAACGGGTCGTTGCTCATGGCGGAATGGGCTTTTGGGCTATTGGATTGGAGAATCAGGATCGTGGGATTGGTTCGGTTGCTGTCCAACAACCCTTTGGGCTACTTCAGTTCGGCGAGTTTCGCCTGGATGGCTTCGAAGTTCGGCAACTGCTTCGGATCGTCGCTCGCCTCGGCGTATTGGATCACGCCCGCTCGGTCGATGAGGAAGGCTGAGCGCTTCGGGACGCCGCCCATGCCCAGTCCGATCTGCGGCAGAAAGCTCTCGTAGGCGATGCCGTAGGCCTTGGCGACGGCATGCTCGTAGTCGCTCAGGAGGGTGACAGTGATTCCCTCCTTTTGTGCCCAAGCCTGCTGAGCGAAGGGATTGTCACCGCTGATCCCGTAGACGGTGCAGTCGAGGGTGTCGTAGGAGCCGATCCCCTTGCTGATCTCGCAGAGTTCCGTCGTGCAGACGCCCGTAAAGGCCATCGGGACGAAGAGGAGAAGGATATGACGCTTTCCGATCTCGGCCGAGAGCGTGACCTGCTTGGGGCCTTCGGCGGTGGCGGTGGGGAGGGTGAAGTCGGGGGCTTTGGTTCCGATGGCGATCATGGTGTGTTCGTTGATGGGTGATTGGTGATGGGGGGAGAAGTTAAAGCGTTAAAATGTTGGAAAGGTGGAAGGTGCAAACCAGGGAGATGGCTTGGAAGGAATGGAGTCGTGGAGATTACTGGTTTGTGGAGGGTGATGGAAGAATGGAGGTGGCGGGTGCCGGGGATGCAGCAGGATTTGTGCCAGTAACGGGAGATGTTTCAGGAGCCGCCGAGGGGGAGGGGGTCGGGGTGGGCCATGGTTTCTCGAGGGAGGTCCATTCATGCCATGCGGCACCGTCGATCCCGCCGATCTCCTTCCAGAGTTCGCGGCATCGCTGTGTCCAATGGGCGTAGTCGGGTGCGGAGAAGGGTTTTTCCGCCGTGCCGGGGAAGACGAGATAGGAGACCTCCGGACGGCTGACGGGCCGCTTGTCGGCACCCGAGTCGGCATCGATCGCACGGCAGAGCCTCAGTGAGGCCTCGCCGATCTTGGAACCCGGGCCCAAGTCGCCGAGGATGGCCGGGTAGAGCTTCCCGTGCACGATCACGACGACATAGTCGCCGATGCCCGGCTGTCCGGGTGCTTTTGCAACCATGAAGGAGGGAAGCACGATGAAGGGATCTGCGGTCCCGACAAGGAAGTCCCATCGCTTGAGTTCCTCCGCCGTGGCCTTGAGGTAATCGAGCTCCTTGGCCAGGGAGGCCCTGTTCTCGGAAGTCAGGGAGCCGTTCCCCAATTCCGCGCCCAACAAGGCCATCCGCGATTCGGTCTCGCGGAGGCAGGGGTTGGGGTGGGTGCCGGACTTTGGCCAGCGGTAGTTGGTCTGCGGCTGGAAGGTTGAGGAGAGGCGTTCGATCGCGAGGTTGCGGTCGCCGTCGGAACCATCCGTATTGACGTTCATGATCGCCTGCACAAGGAGCGCGCGACGCTCGCCGTGACCGATGTTCAGGATCGTCTGGCAGTCGAAGAGGGAGTCGCGGTAGGGGAGCTTCTGCAACTGGGCAAGGTTGGCCCGCAGTTGCCTCTCCTTGTGGTCGAGGAGGGCGGTGAAGTCCGGGGAAACGACGGCCCGGTCAAGAAGCCCCTGGAGATCGGGCAGGAGTCCCGCCAGTTCCGGAGTCGCGGCCAGGACCGCGGTGGCGTTGGTCGCGGGGGCCGGCCACCGCACACGGAGAGAGAGATCGGCCGCGTAGGAGTTCGTCTCGGCGATCGTCTCGAAGGTGGTTGCGGTTCCCTGGGCGCAGGTCACCGAAGTCTTCAGCGAGACGCCGTTGAAGAGTTTCGCCGTATCATAGTTCTTCCGCGGCAGGACCGGCTGCTTCTCGGGGTGGGAGGGTTGTTCCGTTTCCTTCGGCTTTCTGGAGCAACCCGGTGCCAGCAAGGCGGCCAGCAGGAGTGCCGCGCACGATCCGCGTGTCAGGTGGCGGTTCACGGTCAGGTGTAGGAGAGGAAGGCGCTCACCACATCCTGCGGGATATCGAGCATCTTGTAGTCGGTCGAGGAGACGAAGAGCAGGGTCTGGCTTCCCTTGCCGAGTTGGTTGCCGGCGGAGTCGTAGATCTCGTGCTCGAGGGTGACGAACTTACGGTTGTAGTCGCCGACCCGGATCTTCACCGTCACGGTCTCGAACTCGCGCGTCTCGCGGATGAACTTGTGCTCGAAGGAACGGGTCAGGATGTAGAAGGGGGTGTCCTTAAGGTTGAACTTCGGCATCACCTTGTTGAAGAACAGCTCGCGTGTCTTGCCCACCCACATCGCGTACATGCCGAAATAGACATTGCCGACCGAGTTCGTGTCGGCGTAGGTCGCCACGAAGGTGTGCACGAACCACTTCCCCTCGAAGTGCCCCGCGATGTCGTGGCCTCCGGCCGGCGCGGGGGTCAGCACCGTGTCCACGGGCGTGAGGGGGACGACGACGGCGGAAGGGGCGGCGGGGCGGTCAAGTTCGCTTTCCTCCGAGGTCGTCTCCTCGCCCACGAGCGGGACGATCGGCTTGAGCAGGAGCCAGAGCACGTAGCCGAGCGGCAGGAGCGATCCGAGCATCTGGAAGACCGGTTGGTGGAGGAAGTAGCCGTAGGCGAAGACCACGACCGCCAGGGATCCGATGCAGAACATCTTCACCTGAGGGATCTCGTTCACCGGACCGTTCATGAACGCGCGTCCGATCGCCAGCGCCGAGTAGCCGACGAAGAACGTCGCGAAGAAGATCATGAAGTATTCCAGCTCGATCCCGATGGCCGCCCCGGTGACCGCGATGATCCCGCACAGCAGGAAGGACGGGATCGGCGAGGTCACGAGCCGCTCCGGAACCAGCGCGAAGATGGGGTGCTTGCTCCTGCTGACGTTGCTCTGGAAGAACCAGCGCAGGGCGATGTAGCCGCTGTCGAGCGTGGTCAGGATGCAGAGTCCGAGGAAGGTCAGGTAGGCGCCGAAGAGCCAGGGATTGCCCGAGGCCGCGAAGACCTGCGTGAGCAACGACTCGGCGTAGGGATAGCCCGCGAGCCCCTTGTGGATCAGCGAAACGAAGCCGCCCTCCATGGCCCAGAGGGCCAGCACGCCGTGGAACAGGAGGATCGCGCCGAACAGGATCGCCCCGAACCCGTACGAGAGGGTGATGGAGGTGTTTTCCCGGCGCATCTGGATGGCACGCTGCCACTGCTGGAGATCGAGCCACGGCCCGATAAGGAAGCCGATGCAGATCGGGACCACATAGCCCCAGAAACTCAGGTCATGCGTCGGCAGGAGGCTGGGACGATGCAGGCCCCGCAGATACGGGGCGCCCAACTCGGCCACGATCAGGAGGGCGCATGCGCCGATGAGCGCGAGGAAGACGGCGTGGCTGTACTTGATCCGCCGGATGGAGAACTCCTCGCCGAAGAGGATCCCTCCCGCGAGGATTACCAGCGCGGTCAGCGGGAGGTAGAGGCTGTCGGGCTTCAGTCCCAGCGGCTGCCAGCCGTAGCGGATCAGGGCGAAGATCGTGAGGGAGAGCGCGATGATCTGGTAGAGGAAGAAGACGAGGCGGAACTGCCGCGACCATCCGGTAAAGAACACCGCGAGGGACTCCGACCCCTTCTGGCGCCGCGCGATGATGTCGGCGACCGCCCCGAAGAGGAACAGGCCGAGGCAGTTCGGGACCAGGAAGGTGAGCAGCCCGGTCAGTCCGAACTCCACGGTGAACTGCACCGAGAAAAAGAGGCCGAGGCCCCAGACCCAGGAGAGGGCCACGGTGTTGCCCCAGAGCAGGGCATTGAAAAAACGGGGAGGTGTGTTGGTCGAGGCTGCCATGGAGGAGCCATCAACCTAACGCCCGATGCCCGATGCTTCAATCCGAATGGATCACCGGGCCTGCCGCTCTTGCCATGTTCCCGCAAGGAAGGCATGATTTTACGCTTCAGACCGCTTCAGCGGGCCGCCCTCCAGTCCTTCCTTCTTGAAAATCCTCGACCGCTACCTCCTGAGCGCCCTGGGCCTCTCGACCCTCATGGGGGTGGCTCTCCTGAGCGTGGTGCTGGTGCTGGGGAACGTCTTCAAGGAGATGCTCGACCTCCTGATCAACCACAACGTCCCCCTCCAGACGGTCCTCGCGTTCGTGGCCTTCGTGCTCCCGTTCTCGATGACCTTCACGATTCCCTGGGGGTTCCTGACGGCGGTGCTGCTGGTCTTCGGCCGCCTCTCGGCCGACAACGAGGTCATCGCGCTGCGCGCCACCGGGGTGAGCTTCACCCGGATCTTCATGCCCGTGCTGGCGTTCGCCGGACTGATGTCGGCGATCTGTTTCTGGATCAACATCGAAGCCGCCCCCCGCGCCCAGTGGTCGATGCTCACCTCGCTCTTCCGGATCGCCACGCACGATCCGGCCTCGATGTTCCAACCCGACGAGGTGGTCGACCAGTTTCCCGACCGCCGCATCTACGTGGGCGGACGCGAGGGGGACACGCTCAAGAACCTCGTCGTCTTCGAGATCGACGAGCGGGGTTACCCTTCCAAGGTCGTCTACGCCAAGACCGGCTCGATCACGACCGATGAGGCGAACCAGCGCCTCCTGCTGCGCGTCCGGGACGCGCGCTTCGAGCAGCGCGATATCCGCCAACCCGACAATGTCGACCTGATCCAGCAGGGGATCAGCATGGAGGAGGGGGTTTTCCCCATGTCCCTGAAAAAGCTCATCGAGAGGAAGAAGCGCGACAAGCCGCTGACCTCCCATACCCTGAGGGAGCTCAACGAGGCGCTTGCCAAGCCCGACTGCCCGCGCCGGACCGCCCATCTGGTCGAGATCGGGAAGCGCTTTTCCATGTCGCTGGCCGCGCTGGCCTTCGCGCTGATCGCCGTCCCTCTCGGGATCACAGCGCATCGCAAGGAGACCTCGGTCGGTTTCGCGCTCAGCCTCGTGATCGCCTTCAGCTATTTCTTCTTCATCATCGTCGCGGAGGCGCTCAGCAAGAATTCCTCCCTCCCGGCGGGTCTGATCGTCGGCATGATCTGGCTGCCCAATTTCCTGTTCACGGGGCTCGGGATTTGGCTTTTCAGCCGGCTTGCACGACGTTGAGTCCATGGACAAGGAAGCCCGCCAACAGCTCATTGAGAAACTCCTGGCGGATGTCCCCAAGGGCCGTCAGGCCGGCTTCCTCCAGGACATGCTCGAGACGGTCATGCTCTACACCGAGGACGATGCCCCGGTCTCCGATCTCAAGCTCGTGAGCCGCTCCCTGAGGGAGATGCGTTACGCCGGATCCGTCTTCCGCAAGTACGCCGACATGAGAAAGGTCGCCGTGTTCGGGTCCGCCCGCACGCGGGCCGAGGAGCCCGACTTCCAGCTCGCCCGGGAGTTTGCGCGCCGGATCACCGCCGAGGGATACATGATCATCACCGGAGGAGGCGACGGGATCATGGGGGCCGCCCAGCAGGGGGCGGGCGCGGAGCACAGCTTCGGGCTGAACATCCGGCTCCCCTTCGAGCAGCATCCCAACCCTGTCATCGCGCAGGATCCCAAACTGATCAATTTCAACTACTTCTTCGCCCGCAAGCTCTCCTTCGTGAAGGAGACGAGCGCCTTCGTGCTCTTCCCCGGGGGATTCGGCACGCTCGACGAGGGATTCGAGGTGCTCACCCTCCTGCAGACGGGCAAGACCTCCATCGTGCCGATCATCCTGATGGACCGCCCCAACGGCTTCTACTGGGAGACCTGGCGACGCTTCCTCGACAACGACCTGCTGGAGTTGGGCCTGATCTCGCGGTCGGATTTCCATCTCTTCACCATCACCCATGACGTCGACCGTGCGGTGGAGGAGATCCGTCACTTCTACAAGGTCTTCCATTCCTACCGCTGGGTGCGCGACGAGATGGTGATCCGCATCAACGACCGCCTCACCCCCCACGCCCTGGAGACCCTCAACCAGCAGTTCGACCACCTCATCTCCACGGGGCATATCGTCCAGCGCGACGCCCTGCCGGAGGAGGCCGACGATGTCTCCGTGAAGGACCTCCCGCGCCTCGTCCTCACCCCGCACAAGAGGGAGTTCGGCATGCTCCGCCTGCTCATCAATGCCATCAACGACTCCGCGGTCCAGGAGGAGCGCCCCGATTACGGGGATTGAAGCGCTCCCCGCGAAGGGGTATCGTCCGAGGTTCCATGAGCTCCCGACAGGTCTTCCTTTACGACACCACCCTCCGTGACGGCACGCAGGGGGAGGGGATCTCCTTCAGCCTCATCGACAAGCTCCGGATCGCCGAGAAACTCGCCGGCTTCGGGATGCACTACATCGAGGGGGGGTGGCCCGGCTCCAACCCCAAGGACCTCGCCTTCTTTGCCGAGGCCGCGAAGCTCGACCTTGGTTCGACCAAACTCGCCGCCTTCGGAAGCACGCGCCGCGCAGGCATCCGCGCCGAGGATGATCCCCAGATCGCCCAGTTGCTTGAGGCAGGGACGCCGGTGGTCACGATCTTCGGCAAGAGCTGGAAGCTCCAGGTCGACAAGGTGCTCGGGGTTCCCCATGCCGAGAACCTCGCCATGATCCGCGAGAGCGTGGCCCATCTGAAGTCCAAGGGCCGCGAGGTCATCTACGACGCCGAGCATTTCTTCGACGGATACAAGGATGATGCGGCATTCGCCCTCGCCACGCTGGCCGCAGCCGTGGAGGGGGGCGCCGATGCCCTTGTCCTCTGCGACACGAACGGAGGGACGATGCCCGACGAAGTCGCGGCGATCACCGCCGAGGTCGATCAACGCTTCCCCGGCAAGGTCGGCATCCATACGCACAACGACTGCGGCATGGGTGCCGCGAACGCGCTGGCCTCCATCCGCGCCGGGGCGACCCAGGTCCAGGGAACCATGAACGGCTACGGCGAGCGGACGGGAAACTGCAACCTCACGACCGTCATCCCCTGCCTTCAGTTGAAGATGGGCATCCCCGTCGTGCCTGATGTCAGCCGCCTGCGCGAGGTCTCGCTCTTCGTCGACGAGCTGGCGAACTGCTCACCCGACATCCGTGCTCCCTTCGTCGGCAGCACCGCCTTCGCCCACAAGGGCGGGATGCATGTCAACGCCGTGGCCAAGATCGCGGCCGCCTACGAGCACATCGATCCCGCCGCCGTCGGCAACAGCCAGAACATCCTCGTCTCCGAACTCTCCGGCCGCAGCAACGTCTTGCTCAAGGCCGGGGAACTCGGCCTCAAACTCGAGAAGAACGACCCCGCCGTCCTTCGCGTGCTCGAGAAGATCAAGAAACTCGAGTCCGAGGGATTCGAGTTCGAGGCGGCCGACGCCTCGCTCGAGCTCCTCATCCGCAAGGAACTCGGCGCCCACCGCCCCCTCTTCGAGCTGAAGGGCTACCACTGCAGCTTCCGCCGCGATGCCTCCGGCGATTCCACGGATTGCTCGGCGACCGTCGCGGTCCTCGACGGCGGCAAGGCGGTCGAGAAGACCGCCGAGGGTGATGGTCCTGTCAATGCCTTGGATGCCGCCCTGCGCGCCGCCCTGGGCGAACTTCACCCCTGGATCTCCGGGATCTCCCTCTCCGACTACAAGGTCCGCATTGTCGACGGAGGCCGCGGCACAGCCGCCCGTACCCGCGTCCATATCCTCTCGAAAGAAGGACAGGATTCCTGGGGTACGGTCGGGGTGTCGGATAATATTATTGAGGCGAGTTGGATGGCGTTGGTGGATTCCCTCGAATTCCGCGCCTCTAGGAGGAGCTAGGTCCTTTGCGCCATAGCGGCGTTGGTCTGCGCTTGCAGTATGTCTCATACAGCTACGCTTGACCGCCTAGCTCTGGCATCAAATTACCGTCGCCCCGCCTGCAAAATCTGTTCGCGAGTTTTACGGGTTCGAATGTAACCCGGTCAGTCAGCAATACGACAGCGCTCGCCTAATTCGTAGCCGAGTGGGTCTTTGAAGAACTCTTCTTCTTTTTCTTTTTGCCGGAGCCTGTTTTGGATTTCGAGTGAGTGCTTGTTGAGGAGGATTTCTTCTTTTTGCCGAAGCCCGGGAGGTGGAAGGACCATGGGTGGTCGGCGGTTGGTAGAAGGAAGTTCGCAGCGGGGGTGGGGACGTTGCGTCCGCCGCCGCCGAGCTTGCGCCGGGAGTTGATGAAGTCAGTGGGGACCCAATAGCTGCGCAGGTCGCGCGTTCCCTGCTGGTGGTTCACCCCGATGGAGAGGTCCTTGTGGACCTCGAAATGCAGGTGGGCGGGGTACATGCCGTGGTTGTTGCCGATCGTCCCGATCTGCTGCCCCCGTTTCACCGTCTGGTTTTCCCTGACCATGATCCGGTCGAGATGGGCGTAAAGGGAGTCGGCGAAGTGCAGGCTGCGGTTCTCGATCCAGGCATGGCGCACGATGACCACGTTCCCCCAGGAGGCATGGATGTCGCGGGCCAGCACCACCAGCCCGTTGCCGGTGGCATAGACGGGGCGGCCGAGGCTTTTCGCACTGCTTCCGTCGGTGACGAGCCAGTCCTCGCCGAGGTGACCGTTGTTCCTGAACCCGCGGGACTTGTAGTAGCCCTCCGCATTCGGGGGTGCCACCGGGAAGTCGAATCCGTCCGCCGTCGGGGAGATCGCCTGCCCGAACGAGGAGGGCAGGCCCGTGCCCAGAACGAGGGCAAGGGCCAGGAGCGGGATGATGGGACGGAACGCGGGCACGGAAGGTTGATCTTAGGAAACGCGGGCGCCCCGGTGCAACCCCGGCATTCTGATTGCACGGGAAGGACTCGCATGATGAACTACGGGTCACTTTTTTTCATGAGCAAGGATTTTGATCATAAGGAGGCGCTGCTGGCGCTCGAGGACGGAACGGTCTTCAGGTGTTTTTCCAT
>Ga0208379_1000910_pt1 | contig 12072 bp, 13 predicted proteins | sample CryBogCBE02Aug07_FD_184559 | JGI IMG/M metagenome (GOLD analysis project Ga0208379, IMG submission 184559) | Freshwater microbial communities from Crystal Bog, Wisconsin, USA - CBE02Aug07 (SPAdes) | ecosystem: Environmental > Aquatic > Freshwater > Lake | place: Crystal Bog, Wisconsin, USA... | reverse complement strand
GGGACTGGATCATGGGGGAGATGATCTGGGCGCACGAGCAGATCATTGATGAAGACTCAGATAAGAACTACTACGTTCCTTATGAAGCAAACGAGACGCCTGAAGCGCCGGAAGGTATGAAGGATTTTATGTCTACCAAAGACATTCTTAACATGGGTAAGTTTAACGTAGAAAAGTTTGAATCATATGAAGCTCGTGTTCAGAATGGTTTAAGACTATTTGGAAAGTACTATCGATCGCTATGGGACTAATAACAAAAATAATAAGGAGTTCCAATGAAAACAGTCTATGGTCTAAACGTAGATAACCTCAAGATATTACCGGAGAGAATGGTGAAAGACGCCGCCGAGATGCATCAAGAAGAAGATCCGGATAATAGTTTTATAAGACTACTAAAGTCCGCCGAAGAGTTTAAGGACGCAGGTCTTACACCCGTTTTCCTTTGTGATAGAGACATGCAACGCGTGATGGTTACCACAAAGGAGAAGCTGGAACGAAAGTTCCACTAGGTATACTGCTAGTGCATAGGTACTAAAGTATATATAATAGTATGGTACAGCCGATAGGGGTACCGATTAAAATCAACCTTGCTTTTAGGAGGTCAATATGACAAACTGGAATATCAATCACTATTTTCCCGAATTTGCTAAACTCGATCGCTACATGATCGGGTCAGACAAGATGGCTGCTCAGATTAGTAAAGCTTTTGAGCAGATGGGTAACACGGCAATGACTGCCTATCCACCATTCAATCTTAAGAAAACAGATGAAAATGTTTATGTTATCGAGATGGCTGTTGCTGGCTTCGGCAAGCAAGATATCGAGCTGACACTAGAAGACAATAAACTTCTTATCAAAGGAAGTGTTTCTCACGACACTGAAGAAAAGTCCGAGGCGATCTATAAAGGTATCGCCGAGCGTCCATTCAATCGCGCGTTTGTGTTGAATGATAACGTCGAAGTAAAGAACGCCCAGCTGATCAATGGAATGTTGAAGGTCTGGTTGGAACATATCATTCCCGAACACAAGAAGCCAAAGAAAATCGATATTGCCGAAACAACTGAGGTGGCTTCAGCAAAACCAAAGCTACCTAAGGAGTAACAAATGTTTTTAACTTTCGTATCTGCTCTTCTACGTAAGTGGAATGAGTACATAATGGCTCGTCGCACACAGCACGAGCTCAACTCGCTAAGCAATCGCGATCTAGCAGATCTTGGGATCTCACGTGGTGACATTGAGTTTATCTCTCGCAAAAACGCCACGGAGTTCTACAATGCTTCTGCTTCTAAGTAAGTTATTTGATGCTTTTATAAAGGCACAGGAAAAGAGAGCCGAGCACTACATCAGAAATAGGTGGATGTGATGGCTGTCTATCTTGAAGAAGAGCTTTGGATAATCAACGAAGGTTGCAAGTAATAAATAGGGGGAGTCATTCCCCCTATAACTTATGGAGAGTTCCATGAATATTACTAAAGAGCAACTGCAGCAATTCTTTGAAGACACTCACGAATCGATCATCGACTCATTTGTTGATCCTCTCAACAAGACATTTGAGCGCTTTGAGATCAACACTCCAGAACGGGTAGCTATGTTCTTAGCTCAAGTCGGAGTCGAGTCCGCTGGACTAACTGCCACTAAAGAGAACCTCAACTACAAGGCGGCTACTCTCGAGAAGCTCTGGCCTTCTCACTTCCGCAATGTTGACGTTAACGACTACGCGCACAACCCAGAAAAGATCGCCAATCGCGTCTACTGCGACCGCATGGGCAACGGCGACGAGGATTCCGGAGACGGCTACAAGTATCGCGGTCGCGGTCTCATCCAGCTCACCGGTAAGGATGGCTACGAGCACTTCGCTAAAGCCATCGGCATGGACCTAGATGAAGTCGTCGACTATCTAGAAACACCAGAAGGCGCGGCTATGTCTGCGGGCTGGTTCTGGGACTCACACAAGCTCAACCACCTAGCAGATGAAGACAACGTCAAGGAAGTCACTCACAAGATCAATGGTGGCTACAACGGACTCGAAGAGCGCGAGTCACTTTATAAAGAAGCTCGTGAAATCTTTGGTTGACATTTAAAGTCAACTAGTGTACTATGAACTATTGGTAATTAACATGTGGAGTTTCGATGACGTTCTATACGAACATATTCTCGCGCGGCAGCAAGATCTACCGTCGCGGCTACTATCGTGGCAAGAGAATTAAAGACGTCATCGACTACAAGCCTTACCTGTTTGTTCTTAGTCAAAACGGTGACTATAAGACACTCGATGGCCGCGCGGTTGAGAAGATAGAGTTTCCATCTATCCCTGAGGCGCGCGACTTTGTCAAGAAGTATCAGGACGTCGATAACTTCGAGTTCTTTGGACTGACCAACTATCAGTATGCATTCATCAACGATGAATATCCCGGCGAAATCGACTACGATCCATCGCTCGTCTCCGTCGTGAGTATCGACATTGAGACTCCCACTGATCAGGGCTTTCCAGATCCACAAACGGCTGCTGTGCCAATCAGCAACATCTCACTCAGTAAGAATGGTAAGATCGTAGTCTTTGGAACTAAGTTCTATAAGGCCAAGGACTCCAACGTGCACTACGTCCTGTGTAAGGACGAGAAGGACTTGCTAGGCAAGTTCCTCATACTGTGGAACCACGAGGACTGGGCTCCTGACATCATCACGGGCTGGAACATCGAGCACTTTGATATTCCATACATCGTCAACCGCATCTCACGCGTGTTAGGCGAGGCTGATGTCAAGAGGCTCTCTCCTTGGGGTATGGTCAACGACCGAGAGATCGTCCGCGGCAAGTCTTCTTCTAATAGCTCGAAGGACATCAGTCAGCGCATCGACAAGGTGTATGAGCTGGTTGGTATAGCATCACTCGACTACATCGAGCTATACAAGAAGTTCTCGTTCAAGAACCAAGAGAGCTACAAGCTCGACCACATCGCTAACGTAGAGCTCGGAGAGAACAAGCTCGACTACTCTGAGTACGGCAGCCTGTTCGAGCTCTATGAGAAGAACTACGAGCTGTTCGTAGACTACAACATCCACGACGTCGTGTTGGTGGACAAGCTCGACGACAAGCTCAAGTTGATCGAGCAGATCATGGCTTTCGCTTACGATGCCAAGGTCAACTACGGCGATACTATGACCACGGTTCGCCCGTGGGACGTCATCATCCACAACTACCTGCTCAAGCAGAAGATCGTTATTCCTCAGAATAAGAAGCACTTTATGCCGGGAGATCTTGTTGGCGGCTACGTCAAGGAACCAAAGATTGGAATGAGCAAGTGGGTGGTGTCTTTCGACTTGAACTCGCTCTACCCTCACCTGATTATGCAGTACAATATCAGTCCTGAGACTTACGTTGGTAAGGTCGACTTTCCATCTATCGACTTTATGCTCGATGGAACGTGGGAGTATCGAGATGGAATGGTTGCTTATGCAGCCAATGGTTGTACTTATCGTAAAGACAAGCAAGGTTTTCTTCCCGCACTTATGGAGAAGATGTATAATGATCGTGTAGTGTACAAAGAAAAGATGCTTCAAGCCAAGAAAGACTATGAAGCGACCAAGGACCCGGAGTACGTTAAGCTCATCGCGCGTTATCACAATATGCAGCTTGCGAAAAAGATCCAGCTCAACTCCGCTTATGGTGCTCTGGGAAATGAGTACTTTAGATGGTTTAGTTTTAACAATGCTGAGGCCATTACTACATCGGGACAGCTATCAATTCGCTGGATTGAGAGAAAGATCAATCTCTTTCTCAATCGACTCCTCAAGACCGATGTTCGGGACTATGTTATAGCATCCGACACCGACTCGATCTACGTTGAGCTCGGTCCGCTGGTTGAGAAGGTACTCGGTGATAAGTCTGACAGAGAGATCGTTGAGGCTTTGGACTCATACGTAGAGGCAAAGATCCAACCATACATCGACAAGTGCTACCAAGAGCTCGCTGACATGCTAAATGCTCGCGAGCAGAAGATGAAGATGAAGCGCGAGACCATCGCCAACAAGGGTATCTGGAAAGCAAAGAAGATGTACATCCTCAATGCTTGGAACGTAGAGGGTGTGCAGTACGACAAGCCTCAGCTGAAGATGCAGGGCATCGAGGCAGTGCGTTCTTCTACTCCGGCTATCTGTCGCGTGGCCATTAAGAAGGGTCTCGAGATCATCATGAACAAGAATGAAGAGGATCTTCAGAAGTTTGTGTCTGAGTTTAGAGATGAGTACGACTCACATCCATTCGAGGTCATCGCGTCTCCGAGCGGAGTCAAGGGACTGCAGAAGTACAAGAGCTCGAGCAGCATCTATATCGATGGCACGCCTATGCACGTCAAGGCGGCTCTCGTATTCAACGACCTACTCAAGAAGCACGGCCTAAAGAACATCCAGCCTATCGGCAACGGCGACAAGATCAAGGTGGTCTATCTCAAGACTCCTAATCCAATTCGCAACAACGCGATCGCTGCTCCTGACGCTCTACCCAAAGAGTTTGATCTGGATAAGTATATAGACCGAGATAAACAGTTCTCCAAGACGTTCCTCGATCCACTGACTCATATCACGGATACAATCGGATGGAACACAGAGAAGAAGGTAACACTCGACGCTTTCTTTTAAGTTGTCCCGGCTGCATATCAGATGGTATTGATGGCACAGCATATCTTTGCACAATTACAAGTCCACACTGTATAAGGAAAACACACATGAGAGATGATGACTTTGGTTTTAGCTTGGTCTCTGAGCAGGAGCTTAAGAAGCACGAAGAAGAACTTCGCAAGAAAGTAGAGGAGCAGTCGAAGATCGTAGTTAAGACTGCCATTGATAATCAAGCCAAGCTGCAGGGCTTGCGTGACATGGTCATGCCTCTGCTGAATAACTTGTCAAAAGATCCAGAAAAGACCTACATCCTCTGGCCAGATCGCGCAGAGAAGATGAAAGCATTCATCAAGAAAGTTAATGACTACGTAGACGAATGATAAACATCCTAGCACTGCTCGTCGCACTCGTAGTCTCAGGTGTGTCGGCTTACTTCAGCATCATAGGTCTTACCACGTTATTCGCTGCTGCTTTTATTCCGGTGGTGATCATGGGTGGTGCCCTTGAGGTTGGTAAGCTTGTTACAGTCTCGTGGCTGCATCGTAACTGGAACACCTGTCCTTGGTTACTAAAGTCATACCTCAGCGTTGCTGTCGTAGTTCTGATGTTCATTACTAGCATGGGTACGTTTGGTTTTCTATCAAGAGCGCATATCGAACAACAACTGTCAATATCAACTGGTGATGCTGATAAAATAGCAATTACTGATTCACAAATAGAAAATGAAAAGTCTATCATTGCTGACTACGATAAACAAATAGGACAGATTGATGATGCTCTAACAAAGATTACTGAGAAAGGCAGAGGCGAGTCATCATTGCAAGCTGCCGATAAGCAAAGGAAAACTCGTAATGATCTCGTGGCAAAGAAGAACATTAGCATCCAAAAAACGTCCGATCTTAAAGCGGAAAGGATTAGGCTCAGTTCTGCGGTCAAGAAGACAGAGGCAGAGGTCGGTCCGCTACGATACATTGCTGAGGCAGTCTATGGCGGAGGACGCGCAACTAATGATCAACTTGACGCAGCTGTGCGGATGGTTATTATTCTTCTGGTTGTTGTATTTGACCCTCTGGCCGTTGTTCTGCTTATTGCTGCAAACCATGGAATGAGTCAAACAAAAGAGTTTACAAATATACAAGAACATGATATACTAAGAATTGACAGTTTAACACTAGGAGATAATGATGTCACTGAAAGACAAGCTCATCAAGAACTCAACCATCGACATGACGTCGACCCTGACCGACAGCAAGATCTATACCAAGAAGGACGTCATCCCGACACCGGTTCCGATGATCAACGTGGCGCTGAGCGGGACAGTAGACGGTGGTATCACACCCGGATTGACTATGCTCGCCGGTCCGAGTAAGCACTTTAAGACTGGATTCGCACTGCTGCTAGCGAGCAGCTTCCTCAAGAAATACAAAGAAGGCGTGGTACTTTTCTATGACTCCGAATTTGGAACACCCCAAGCTTACTTCAATACTTTTGGGATCCCTTTTGATAATGTTGTTCATACTCCTATCACAGATATTGAAGAGCTGAAGTTCGACATCATGCAGCAGATCAACAGCCTCGATCGCAAAGATCAGGTGATGATCGTCATCGACTCCATCGGTAACTTGGCTTCTAAGAAAGAAGTCGAGGATGCGTTGGATGGTAAGTCAGTCGCCGACATGACTCGCGCTAAGCAGCTCAAGTCTCTGTTTCGCATGATTACCCCACACTTGACTCTCAAAGATATCCCGATGGTCGTGATCAACCACACGTACAAGACTATTGAGATGTATGCCAAGGACGTCGTTGGTGGTGGTACTGGTTCCTACTACGGCTCAGATAATATCTGGATCCTCGGCCGTCAGCAGGACAAGGACGACAAGGAGATCAAGGGCTATCACTTTGTCATCAACGTAGAGAAGTCTCGCTACGTCAAGGAGAAGTCTAAGATCCCGATCACAGTCAGCTTCGAAGGTGGTATCAATCGCTGGTCTGGTCTGCTCGAGGTAGCTATCGAGGGCAACTACATCGTCAAGCCAAAGGTTGGCTGGTACGCTACTGTGAACCAAGAGACCGGTGAGGTCAACACGCCATCCAAGCGCGCAGCTGACATCGTCGACAACAAGGAGTTCTGGGTACAGCTGTTCCAGGAGACCGACTTTGCCGACTACATCGAGAAAAAGTACAAGATGTCGATGGGTCCAATCATGGATGGAGATGAAGAAGAATGAGGTCTCCTCCGAGCTGGACTAAATACGATTACGAATACGAAGGGGAACCATGTCAGTCGAGAAACTTATTTTCAGCAATCTGGTCTTTAATGAAGACTATGGCCGCAAAGCTATTCCGTTCTTAAAAGAGGAGTACTTTCACGATGTTGCCGATCGGACAGTCTTTGGACTCATGCATGAGTACGTCAAGAAGTACAACAGCTTTCCTTCAAAGGAAGCGCTCGGAATTGACCTTGCCAACAAGTCTCTTGGTGAGCAGACTTTCAAGCAGGCCAAAGAAACCATCGACAGTCTCTCGCCCCAAGAGACAAAGCTTGATTGGCTCCTCGACCAGACTGAGAAGTTCTGCCAAGAAAAAGCGATCTATAATGGGATTATGCAATCGATCCAGATCTTGGATGACAAGACTGGTGAACGTGCTAAGGGTTCGATCCCAAAGATCTTATCAGACGCACTGGGAGTGTCGTTTGATACTAGCATCGGCCATGACTTTCTCGAAGATTCCGTCTCGCGCTTTGAGTTCTACCACACTAAAGAAGTCCGTATTCCATTCGATCTGGACTACTTTAACAAGATTACCGGAGGGGGTCTACCGCGTAAGACTCTTAACATAGCCCTCGCTGGTACCGGTGTCGGTAAGTCTCTGTTCATGTGTCACTGCGCCAGCTCCAACTTGCTCAGTGGACTCAATGTTCTCTACATCACGCTCGAGATGTCAGAGGAGAAGATCGCAGAGCGCATCGACGCCAACTTACTCGATGTTCCGGTAAGTGAGCTCGGTACTATTCCACAGGACATGTACGAGCGCAAGGTGGCACGTCTCAAGGATAAGGCCAAGGGTAAGCTGATCATCAAGGAATACCCAACGGCATGGGCGGGTTCTGCAAACTTCAGGCATCTGCTCAACGAGCTTAAGCTCAAGAAGAACTTCATTCCCGACGTTATCTATATCGACTACCTCAACATCTGTATGTCGAGCCGACTCAAGGCCGGTAACAACATCAACTCATACACCTACGTGAAGGCTATCGCAGAGGAGCTTCGCGGTCTGGCTGTTGAGTTCAACGTACCGGTCATCTCGGCTACTCAGACTACTCGTTCCGGCTACTCATCGAGTGACGTCGGTCTCGAGGATACGTCAGAGTCTTTCGGCCTGCCGGCTACAGCCGACTTGATGTTCGCACTCATCGCTACTGACGAGTTGACTGACTTGAACCAGATCATGGTCAAGCAGCTTAAGAATCGCTACAGTGATCCAGGAACTGCTCGTCGGTTCGTGATTGGTATCGATAAGACTAAGATGAGACTATTCGACGTTGAGCAGAAGGAACAGGAAGGATTGGTAGATGGTCCCGTAATGGACAGCACTAAGTTTGGTACTGAAGATAGAGAGCGCAGTAAGAAAGCCGGTAAGTTTGACCGGAAAAAACTTGAGGGATTTTCTTGATGAAGTATAAGATGATTGACGTCAGTGGCGTATGGAATATCGTTGAGACCCAAACCGACCACGTGGTTGCCACCATTAAGAATAAGGATGAGGCTAAGAAGTGCATGAGAAATCTAAACTTTGGAGCGGTGTTTGATGGATGGACACCAGCTTTTTTCTTAAAAAACTTAAATAACTTTCACCAAAAACTGTCCGCCTGATATAAATAGATCTAGAAATGGTATGTATTGCTACTGCAGAGCAAGAGGCAAGATGTAAAGTATCTAGGAATAGTCGAGAGTCATGGTGGGGTTCCACTCGACCATACCAATCTAGTAATAGGGGGACGAGTCTATGGGCTCGTCCCTTTTTCTTTATTATAAATATAAAAAACTCAATCTCAAAGAGGTGTCAATGTTTAGTTTCAGTCACTACTTAATTGAAAGAGGTCCCATAGCATCTCGTGGTACGCTAGCTTCAAAAGTAAACAGCAAGAGCGGTACTTACCATCATAAAGTTTATTATGGACCAGAAGCTATGGAAAAGCATGGGCATGACTGGACTCTCTCGGCTGATCATAAACAATCCGGCTTACGCGCTGGCGACGTGGTAAGACTCAGCGGAGTTAAGAATATCAATGGTGACTGGCACGGTATTCACCACGATGATGCTGGAAACGAGCATCACATACCGATGAGTAAATTCTATAAGCCATCCGGCGGTAGAGTCGGTAAGGATCAAGAAGCGGCTGAAGCCGACCAGATGAAAAATATTCAAGACGCCATTGACCGTGCAAAGGGCGGCGCGCCGTACATGAGACTCCACGTCGGAGGCGGTAAGTTTGTCAACGTTGCAGGTGCTCAACGCGTAACTAAAGAAATTGCAAATCAGTTCGGTCACCGAGGCGCGAAGCCAAAGGCAGATATGTTCCTGCATGATGAGCATGGTAATCCGGTATCATGGCATTCTCTAAAAGCAGCAGGTGGCTTCCAGCAATTAGGTGGTCTTCAAGATCACGAAGTAAATGGTAAAGATCATCCCGTACTAGATAAAATTGCCGGTATGTTTAGAAAGCATAAGTCCAATCAGGGATATGATACCGTTCCAGAAGGATTGATATACCATCACGATCTAGAAGACAATGATCCAGTACATAGAAAGATCGTTCACAGGGCTATGTACGGTAAGGACCACGGTGGTGAGTACGGAGTCAACAACGTGAATTCCGTAGTTCAAGGATCTATGCATTTCATGCCGGCAGCGATCTCAGATCCGGAAGGTAGGAATCACGAGGGCATCCCTACCATGGATCTTCATCCCCTTACCCATCAGCACGTAAATACAAACGATAATAACTCTGAGATCATTCCATCGAAGGTAGTTGTTAGAAGAGATAGAGACACCGATCAAAAGGGATCCGGTGGGCGCATCATGATTATCGCAAAGGGTAATCACCAGTACAGAAATAGCATCCCGATCACTTCTTCAAAAGGTGTTAAGAAAGACTTATTCAATCACGCTAAGAGACTAGAAGCTGATGCTATCGCGAGAAAGCAGCAGAGAGAACTTGAAAAGCAGCAGAGAGCAGCTGCGAGAAATGCCGCCCCACCGCCAGCACTAAATATGCCTGGTCCACCGAGAATGGGAAGAGGTAGACCTAAGAAAGTAAATCAGCCAATCACCAGCGAGGGTCATGGAGAACATGGCGGTGCGCTTAAATACGGTCCAACCGAACAACCAGAGATGCATCAATGAAAAGCTTTTCGCAGTACTTAACTGAAGCTGTCAATGAAGATAAGTTGACTCACCTTCAGCACGTCAATAGACTACATATTACCGGCGGGCACGAGGGCGTAGCTCGAGCAGTTAACTCACTTGAGAATACTGCAGGTATGCTTCTTGGCAATCAAGTTCCAGGACATACACTCAAGACTAAAGTCGATGGTGCACCATCTGTTACTCTAGGCTATCACCCAAAGACCGGTCAGCCTATGATTGGTACGAAAGCTATCTTTAATAAAGAGCCTAAGCTTAACTTCACGCATGAAGACATCGAGGCTAATCACGGTCACTCTCGCGGACTAGCAGACAAGCTTCATGACTTGCTCGACAACGTTCATAAGATTCTACCGGATCGCAAGAGCATAGGTGGTAGGTTTCCAGATCAAGTCTGGCAGGGTGACTTCGTTCACTCGGGTAAGAAAGATCTTAATGTTGAACACGGTCAAGTAAAATATCAACCAAACACGGTTGAGTACTCGCATGATAAAGATTCTGCCGAGGGCAAGAAAGCTCTTGCAGCTAAGATAGGCTTGGCCATGCATACTCACTACAAGGGCAATGATCTCTCTAATATGGTAGCCACGCCTGACGTTAGGGATAGCGACTTTAAGCAGCATCCTGACGTTCACCTCATGCCGACTGACTTCAAGGCAAATCCGGATCACTTCACACCGGAAGATCAGAGAGAATTCCACGCTCATAAAGATCTAGCTAGAAAGACATATGCCTCGATGAAGCCAGAGGCTCTCGATGTTGTAGGTCAGCATGCAGTTCCTCTCGAGACATATCTAAATGGTATCATTAGAAATAATGCAAAGAGAGATCCTAAGTCGAAGCCAGAAGAGGCATCGGTCGAGGGTTACCTCCAGCACTTAACGGGTGCTGCTCAGAGGGATATGGATAAGGTAAAGACCCAAGCTGCTAAAGATAAGAGATCGGCAGCTTTGAACGACACTCTGCAGTACGTGCATCAGAATAGAGAGCACTTCCAGAAAGCCATGGATCTCGACAAGCATCTCGCAAATGCCAAGAACGTTCTAGTTCGCGTTATGGATAAGGGCAAGGGAGTTGGAACGAGTATCGGTGGAATTCCTACCGGTCACGAGGGCTATGTCCATACCGATGAGAATGGTAACATGCAGAAGCTCGTTGACCAGAGTCCACCAACAGAGAATAAACCGGGTGGTTTTGCTGGTTATAACTTAGCCGGCTACGGCTTTATGTCAAAGGCAAAGAAATGAAGAAGTTCTCACAGTTCATAAGAGAAGAAGCCGAGAACGAGTACGGCTCTAATCCAGCCGTCATGTCTTTCGGAAGAATGCAGCCCCCTACTGTAGCCGGACACGGCAAGCTTATCGACACCGGTAAGAACCTAGCTAACCAGATGGGTGCCAAGCACGAGGTGATACTGAGCCACACTCAAGATCCAGAGAAGAATCCCCTGACTCCACAGCAGAAGCTTAAGCACGCACAGAGACTATTTCCCAACACCAACATCTCACTGGCCAGCGCCGAGCTTCCGACCCTCATCCACCACGCGGCTCGCCTGAATCACGAGGGTCACGATCACCTCACGCTCGTAGCTGGCGAAGATCGAGTGAACGAGTTCCAGAATCTTCTAGACAGGTACAACGGCAAGCCGGATAAGAGCGGAAAGATTCCGTTTAACTTTAAGCACGGCGTTCGCGTAGTGTCTGCCGGTGAGAGAGACGGAGACGCTGAGTCAGCCACAAAGATTAGAAAGCTAGTCAGCGACGGCAACAAAGATGAGTTCATAAAGAGATACCCAACTCTCCACCCAAGCCAAGCTGAAGAGCTATACAACGATCTATCAGCTGGAATGCAGAAGAAGAAATAAGATTATGCATGAAGATCAACTCTTAAGAAACTTTGCCAAGCTATTAGGTAATGAAAACTTAATAGAAGAGATGGAACAGCAGAAAGCTAAAGAAGCTGCTATACTTGAGAACATGAATAACGCTCTCACTAAACTTACTATGGGTGAAAAGATACAGGTCGAGA
>Ga0208379_1000908_pt1 | contig 12079 bp, 14 predicted proteins | sample CryBogCBE02Aug07_FD_184559 | JGI IMG/M metagenome (GOLD analysis project Ga0208379, IMG submission 184559) | Freshwater microbial communities from Crystal Bog, Wisconsin, USA - CBE02Aug07 (SPAdes) | ecosystem: Environmental > Aquatic > Freshwater > Lake | place: Crystal Bog, Wisconsin, USA... | reverse complement strand
CCTAATCCCTTTTGCTGAAACCATAAGGGAAGAAGAGCAGGAAGAACAGGAAGATGAAGACGATGAAGAGTTCGATGATGAAGACGAAATCATCGAGGAGGTCTTTACAGGGCTGGAAGCTTTGGCAAAGTTAATAGCTAGAGCTGTGGTAGCCGAGCTGAATGCCTCAAATCAGCCTCAGAAGGGTCCTAGGAAGCCTTGAAAGCAAGAGACATAGCTATCCTAGAGGAAATTGCACTTACACCGTCCCATGGGGCGGCTAAGGGCATTTCTAAAAAGTTAGATGAGGGTAGAGACGCCGTACAGACCTCTATAAACAACCTGCGCAAAGCGGGCTACCTAGAGACGGTAACTATCCCAATGAAAAACGGTAGAGTGGTCAAAGATATTAGAATCACTGTTGCTGGAAACCAGTTCCTGGAAACCCGTACATACACTCTATTGAAGAAGCTGAATAGTAATTTATTACTAAATACTAATTCTTATTTGTATTTACCTAATAGCGAAACGAGTTCGCGGAAGGGGAAAAAAGAAATGGAATATTACGACTCTCCAGAGGAAGAGGATTTGGCTCGCCAAAAACATGAGGCCCGCAAAGCCCAGGAAAAGGTTGACGCCTATAACCGCCGTAAAGAAACGCGCATGAAGCGCCGAGACCACAGAAACTCTGACAAGTGGACTGTTACAGATTCCTCCTTTGAGTTTGCCAACCGAATGCATAACATTTTTCACATTGCTCCGTTTAAACTCACTGAGAGCAGGCTTCGTTTTGCCTTAGCTAAAAAGCGCGAGGCTCACGGTACTAACGGTACTATTGAGATGAAGATGATGGATATATTTTTTAGCAAAATTTCTCACGACAAAACCATTACTGACCCCAATAAGGTTTGGGCAATGTTCATACTTCAATTTGCCCCTCTGTTGGAACAGGTAAAAGCTGATACTGTTACAGAATACGATATTGAAACTGCCAGGGTAGAGGCTGAGAAGGGTTGGTCTGACTTTCATGTTTAATTTGTCGGATGTAAAGTTGCGACGACGTGCTTGGATTCAAGTTGCCAATATTCCAGGTGCTCGACTTGGTTGGACATTAGAAGACTGCAATCAAATTCCACATGTTGATTTAGAAAAAATAACTATATGGGTTACTGCTGTTAAAAATAAAACTGTTATTAGAAAAAGTAATGACAGAAACTGCGGTAGAGGTCTTATGTTCTGGGGCACTCCTGGGCACGGTAAGACAACACTTGCTTTAGCTATTATTCAAGAGCTTATGTTGAATCTATCTTTAGATGAGTTTGATGTAGATGCGGGTAAGACTTTAGTTAGGCCTTGTTACTTTTCTACCTTTAATGACATGTTAAATTGAAAAGGTGCAATTATGAATGAGCCTACAAGTGACCAAGAACTTATATACCAAGGTATGTTAGGTGAATGCCTAAACGACGCTTACAATATTAGAGTTTTAATTATTGATGATATTGGAAAAGAGCACTCTAGTTTAAGTGGCTGGCAAAAAAATATGTTACATCATGTGTTAAGGACACGTTTTAATAAAGGATTGCCTACTATTATTACTACAAACGTTGAGCGAAAGGATTGGGCAGGTCTTTATGGCGATGCTACAGAAAGTTTCGTTAATGAGGCTTTTCTTTATATACCAATCGCAACAGCCAAAGGCGACCTTCGCAAATGAGAGAGAATAAAGTGAAAGACCTACGCTTGGTTCAAGTCTTCCTTAGCCAAACCCAAACTCCTGGACCAGGTATCTTTGAGGTTTCTGCCGATGAAGACGGTGGGTTATATTGCACCTGTCCTGGGTACTTAGCTCGTTCTTCTTGCAAACATACTAAGTTTGTAAACGCTCGAATAGACGGCAACAACGGAAACTATCCTTTAGAGATTTCCAATAGAGCTACTGATGAGGATGCTGTTAATGCCAAGCGTTCAAACAAAGCCTTTAGAGCATTCATACTTAAGTTTGGAAAAATAGAGGTTTTTTAAATGCGCAATGGGGACATCAGTAATGAGCTCCCCAAGAGAATAATCGTAGTATTAGACGTATTCTTATTAACGGAGCTCACAGTAAAGAAACGATTTAAGGTTCTTCGCGTTCCTCAAGTCGACAAAAAGATAAAGAGAGAATTACTTAGTTATCTTTACTTAGTAACAACTAGGCAGGGGATTACTCTTGAACTAGTTTCTTTTAACATGGACGATGAGCAATTAGAGTCCGTTAATGACATGCTTGACAATATGGGTACCAATCCATTTAGATACTACACGGCTTACAGTTCTATTAATCAGTTGATTGATGAGCTACCATATCGCCCTGAAGTAATAGGTGTGTTGGATAAACCAGAACGACTGCTACGATACGGACACTGGGGAATGGATATCAATAACTTATGAATAACGAAGCAAAGCTTCTTAGCAAAATAATTCAAGACCGTAACCTTGGTCAGATTCTTGAGCAAGGGGTTTCTGAAGAATGGTTTGCAGATGCTTCAGATAAAAAGTTATTTAAGTTCTTACATGCCCATTACTCTAACTATCAAGAATGTCCCAGCCTTGAAGTTATTAAAGAAAATTTTCCTACGTATGAACTTATACCTGTTGAAGATAGTTCTCAGTATCTTTTAGATAGGTTAGTTGATGCTCGTCGCAAGACAATTATTGTAAAAACTGTAGGTGGTGCGCTTGAAGCTTTAGATAAAACAAAAGACCATGAGGCTGCTGTTCTAAGCATGGAACGTGGTCTTATGAATCTTGAAGAAGAAGGGCTTAATCGTTCTAACGATTTAGAAATTACAGCAGCAGCAAATAAAGCAAAAGAAGAGTACGAATTTCGTAAAAACAATCCAGGGCTACTAGGTCTTCCTACAGGTTTTAAAACAATTGATGAAGCCACATCAGGCCTGCAACCTGGACAGCTTATTGTTATTGTTGCCGCCCCTAAGACTGGTAAATCAACCCTTGCTTTGCAGATTGCTATTAATGCTCACTTGGCAAATAAGGTTCCTATGTTTATGTCTTTTGAGATGAGCAACGCAGAGCAGAAAAGCCGTTATTACGCTATGCGCTCAAGGATTAGCCATAAACGTTTAATGACAGGAACTTTGACTGCAGAAGAGGAAGCACGTTATTTAAAGATTGCTTCTAGCATTGAGATGATGTCAGATAAGTTTTGGTTTGTAGATTCAGCAAATGGTCAGACGGTAAGTGCGGTAGCCAGCAAAATTCAGACTAAAAACCCAGATATTATTTTTATTGATGGTACTTATCTCATGATTGATGAGAATGGCGCAGACCAAGGAACCCCACTAGCTATTACTAATATTACTCGTTCTTTAAAACGCTTAGCTCAAAAAGTTAATAAGCCGATTGTTATCTCTACCCAGGCCCTTACTTGGAAGATGAAAGGTGGCAAAGTAAGCGCAGACTCTATTGGTTACTCTTCCTCATTTCACCAAGATGCCGATGTTATTTTTGGTCTTCAACGCGAGGATGAGAGCGTAGATACTTTTAGAACACTTAGAGTTATTGCCAGCCGTAATGGTGGTCTTAGTGAAGCTTCTTTAGTTTGGGACTGGGACACAGGTCAGTTTAGAGAGATGAGCGACGAAGACCTATGACAATAGAGGAGATGGAAGAGACACTTAACAGCCTTGGTATAGAGATACTTGATTCCCGAGGAGATGAGATTAATTGCTATTGTGCTGCTCACGAACAAAGAACAGGTCACGTAGACCATAATCCTTCCTTTTGGATTAACGCAGACTCTACAGCTTTTATTTGTTTCTCCTGCGGTTGGGCTGGAAATGTCTATACATTAGTTAAGTACATTACTGGCGGAACTTATACACCTGACTTTGATATAGAACCTTCTGCAATGATGAAACGCTTTAGACGCATAACTCAAGAGAAGGTAGAAGAGATAGCAGAGCCAACTAGGGTCAACGAATCAATGCTTAGCGCTTTCACTATGCCGCCTCTTGAAGCAATGGCCAATAGAGGCCTTACACCCCTTGCCTGTAACGATTACGAGGTCCTATGGGATAGGCACCATGCAAATTGGATTACAGTCCTTAGAAACCCCGTTAGCGGGCGTTTAATGGGGTGGCAGGAAAAGGGCGCATATCAGCGTCATTTTAAAAACGTTCCTGCAGGCATTAAGAAGAGCACAACTTTATTTGGTTTTAATAAGTACGAGGGTGGCGACATGATTGTTTTAGAGTCCCCACTAGATGTAGTGCGCTTAGCCTCTATAGGTATTAAAGGAGGGGTTGCTACTTTTGGCACTGCTGTTTCTATTGAACAAATAAACCTTATACGCTCAGCTGACAGAATTATATTTGCTATGGATAACGATGAAGCAGGCAGGTCTGCCTCCAAATCATTATTAAATATTGTGCGCAAAATGGGTGTAGAGTGCTGGTTCTTTTACTATGGAGATATAGATGCTAAAGACATAGGTGGAATGAGTAAAGCAGAAGTTTTAGAGGGATTAGAAAAGGCAAAACACTCGGTACAAGGAGAGAAGGCAATCGTATGATAGTTGGACTATCTGGTTATGCTCGCAGTGGAAAAGACACTGTAGCCAAAACTTTAATAAATCAATATGGGTTTGAACGTATAGCTTTTGCAGACCCTATTAGAGACATGCTTATTTTTGTTAACCCTATTTTAGAAAATGGAAGCCGCTTAAATGAAGAGCTTCGTGATATTGGTTGGGAAAATCTAAAATTACGTTCTGAGGTTAGACGTCTTCTACAAGAGCTTGGTATGGCTGGTCGAGAAATAATGGGAAATGATATTTGGATTATCTCTGCCTTAAGAAAAATGGATGACCCAAATCAACACTATGTTATAACAGATGTTAGATTTGAAAATGAAGCCCATATGATTAAGCAATTAAATGGTCAGATTTGGCGTATTGAACGTGAATCTGTAGGTCCTATAAACGGCCATACTTCTGAGCTTGATTTAAATGATTTTGATTTTGACAGGGTTATCCACAATAACAGCACTCTAGATAGCCTGGAACTTGCCGTTAAGACCAGAATGGCTATGCTTATTGCATGACTTTCACGGGGACCTTGCTTCCTTACCAACCTGAGGCAGTAAATAGGATGTGCGAAGAGTCGCGCATGCTAGTTGCCTATGACCTAGGTTTAGGTAAAACGGTTTTAACCATAGCCGCTTTAGAACGCCTTATGGATGAGAAGAAAATTAAAGAGCCAGGCCTTATCATTTGTTTATCCTCACTTAAATACCAGTGGGCTAATCAGATTGAGAAATTTACAAGTGGCACTTCAAACTCTTTGGTCATTGATGGAACTCCCGCCAAACGACTTAAACAATACGAGGACGCCTATAACTGGAGAGAGTCTAATGTCGATTACGTTATCCTCAATTATGAGCAAGTTGTCAATGACTGGAAATATGTTGAAAAACTCCCAAGAGGATTTGTCGTACTTGACGAAGCAACAGCAATTAAGTCTTTTAAAGCTAAACGCTCTAAACAAGTAAAGAAATTAAACAACTCCCCATTTAGGTTTGCTCTTACAGGCACCCCAGTTGAAAATGGAAAACCAGAAGAGCTCTACAGCATTATGCAATTTGTAGACGCCCCCTTGCTGGGCCGTTTTGATATTTTTGATAAAACGTTTATTGTTAGAAATAGCTGGGGCGGAGTAGTTAGATATAAAAATCTTACAACTTTGCATAAAACTTTACAGTCAGCCGCTGTGCGCAAAGCGCAAAAAGACCCAGATGTTGCCCCGTATTTGCCAGAGTCTATACATAAAGAGCCTGTGTTAATTACCCTTGACCGTAAAACCTCTAAGTTATACTCTCGTATGACTAATGATGTACTAGAAGAGTTAGAAAACGCTCAAGTTTTATTTGGAGCTTCGTTTAATCTAAACGCTCACTACGGTTTAGAAAGCAGACGGGGTGGTCCAGAAGATGAATTACGTGGTCGAATAATGTCTAGAGTTACTTGTCTTAAAATGCTATGTTCGCACCCAGACTTACTACGCACCAGCGCAGAAAAGTTTAAATTAATGAATGGAGAGGGTTCTGCTTATGCTTACGAACTTATTGATACTGGCGCTCTTGACGGGATTATTGGTTCACCTAAATTGGATTACTTGGTCCAATACGTTAAAGACTTTTTGGAACAAGATGAGGTTAACAAAGTAGTTATATTTGCAACATACGTAGATATGCTAGACATGATTGCTGATAGGTTGGGACCAGAGCAATGTCGTTTATATTCTGGCAAGTTAGATGCAAAAACTAAAGAGGCTAACAAAGTAGTTTTCAATACCGACCCTAACGTCCGAGTACTTATTAGTTCCGACGCTGGCGGTTATGGTGTAGACCTACCTTCAGCCAACCTACTTATTAATTACGATTTGCCTTGGTCTTCAGGCACAGCTACTCAAAGAAATGGTCGCATCATACGAGCCTCATCTAGGTTCAAAACTGCAGTTATACAAGACATCCTCATAGGTGGGTCTGTTGAAGAGCGCCAATGGCAAGCCCTTCAATTTAAAACATCTGTGGCAGATGCGGTTGTAGATGGTGAAGGAATTGACTCAGAAGACGGAATTGATATGACTATTACCAGTTTAAAGGCCTTTTTGATTGGGTCGAGCGTCTAGAATATACGGATGCCAAACGCACCTAAGACCCCTACGCGTACTATCCGCGTACCTGATGACCTATGGAAAGCCGTCCAGAAGAAGGCTGCCAAAGAGGGCGTCACAGTCACAAGCGTAATCATTACCGCGCTTGAGTCGTATCTACTTGACAAGTAAATAGTTCAGGATTAGATTGTTGTCCCTAACCAGGGAGCAACATGGAACTATCAGTAGTCAAAAATAACTTACGTCAATACCTTGCCCTTAAAAGTGAGATTACCCTTTTAAGTTCGCGCCAAAATGAATTAAAAGCGCGTTTAGATTCAGCTATGGAAGAGGTAGAAGTTAATGAGAGTGGTCACAGAGTACTTCTAATTGAAGACGAAGCCACTGGTGATGTAAAAATTACTCGCCAACGCAGGGTATCAAAAAATTTAGATATAGATAAGGCAGAAGAAGTCCTTTCTAAAAAAGGTATTAAAGACGCATGTATTAAGATGGTTCCTGTATTAGATGAAGATGCCATTATGACTGCCTTCTACGAAGGCTATCTAACCGAAGAAGATATTGACTTTATGTTTCCATCAAAAACTAGCTATGCCTTTATTGTGGACGCTAAATGACAGATGATTTAATTGATTCTACTTTTGCTGGCTTGGATGTTTATTATCCAGGCAGTAAGCGTAAGCGCAAAACCCCAGAACCTAAAAAGCCAGAGATAACTCTGGATGCTGGTTGGGATTCAAAACCATATAAGAAAACACTTCCCAACGGTAAAGACGTTGAGATGTTTACTATTGGTGCGCTTGCGGGAGCACTAGGACGCCCTGTAATAACCATACGTGCATGGATTAAAGAGGGCTACCTACCTGCTTCACCCTACAGACTTCCTACTAAAAAGGATGTAAATGGGGAAGACCATCTAGGCCGTAGGCTGTATTCACGGGCAATGGTCGAATCAGTAATCAAGTTATTTGAGTCGGCTGGACTGCTGTACGTAAAGCGTATAGAATGGTCCTTACACCGACAGCTCAGTAATGAGATTGCCGAGGCTTGGAGTAAAATCCGTGCTGATGAAACAACCTAAAAACAAAACTATGATAAAAAGGATATGCAAACATGGCAATAGACAAAACAGCAGAGTACGCAGTAGAGAACGACGAGTTCGCTAACTTGGATACTCCAATTACAGACCGCCCAGCTCAATCAACCAGCACAGCAATTCAAACTGGTTGGGGAGCAGCGTCAACTAACACTTCATCAGGAATGGAATTCCCTAAGGAATTTAAATTTGTTGATGGTGAATTTCAGATTGTAAAGTTCTTGGACGAAGAGGGTCCATTTGCAGTCTATAAGCAACACTTCCTATCTCAAGTAACAACAGGTCGCCGTTCTTATGTTTCTACAGGACATAATGACCCGTTGATTACTAAACTTGGCAGCAAGCCAGAAGAAAAGCGCGCATTTAGTATTGCTAACTTGAGCGCTGCTGGTGGACCACAACGCCAAATGTTAATCGCATCCCCACGACTATATAAGTCGCTACATGCCGCTCACTTCTCACCTCAAGGACCATTGACCAAGAACTATTGGGCAATTAGTCGTTCAGGTAAGATGGCTGCAACTGTTTATCACCTTAATGCTATTAAGCCTCGCGACCTTGCTGAGGACTGGGGCATTACTGATATTAATGCAATTGAAGCAGCAGTAGTAGCAATGAAGCCTTTTACACATGCAGATATTAAAGAGCACACTGTAGAAGAGCTTGAAGCAGTAGCAAACTCACTGCTTTAATAACTGGTTGTTGGAGGGTTAGTCTCATACCCTGGTTCTAACCCTCCAGCTTTAAACATGGGGAACACAATTTGAATATTATTACTACCAAAGAACAACTTGAAGAGATGGTTGAGTACTATCTCCAGCAAGACGCATTTGCTTTTGACGTGGAAACTGTTGGTGACCGTCGAGGCGTACCTGCTGTTAATGAGGTTCTATGGATTAGTCTTGCCACACACGGGCGTGGAGATGTAATACCAATGGGTCATCCAAATGGAGATTTTTTATTTGAAACTTTTCCATTAACAGGTCAAGGTGAAAAGAGAGCAGCAGAAGGTTTGCCACCACGGGAATTGGATTACTCACGAGATAAAAAGAAAGCTATTAAAACTTTTGGTCCAGCGCCAGAACAGTTATTTCCAGCAGAGGTATTTAAGGCGCTTAAACCATTAATGTTTAACGATAAGATTCTTAAGATAGGCCACAACCTAGTATTTGATTTAGGTTCAGTTACAAAATACTATGGAGAAACACCAATAGGGCCTTACTTTGACACCCTTATGGCTTCTTTTCTTTATAACAATAGAAACGCAGGTAAGTTAGGTCTTGATGACTGTTTACAAAGAGAATTTGGTTACTCAATGGTTAAGGGCATTGGGTATATGGTTGAGATTTACTCTTTTACTGAGGTTGCTAAGTATGCCTATCTTGACGCTAAGTATACATTCCTTCTATGGAAAGAGCTGGTTCCAAAGCTAGAAGCAGCAGACGTCACTACTGTTATGGATTTAGAGATGGACGTTCTTAAGGTCTTATGCGACATGAAATTAACAGGAGCACCAGTAGATAAAAATACTTTAGAGATGTTGCACGAAAAGCTTACTAAAGAGATTGAGGTAATTACCTCAGATATTTATCGCATTGCTGGTCAAGTATTTAATATGAATTCTAATCAAGAGAAGCAATACCTATTGTATGGTCCTGTAGAAGAGGGTTGTAGAGGTCTTAAGCCTGTTATGCGCACAGGTAAAGGGGAAAAGATATTTATTCAACAAGGTGGTGAGGCACTAACCTATAAGGAGTACTCAGTATCAGCCGAGTCTTTAGAGCCTTTTCGTGAGAAAGATGAATTGGTTGGCAAGCTTCTTGAGTATCAGGACCTTAATAAGTTAATGACTACCTATGTAATACCTTACCTAGGTGGAGAAATTACAAAGACTGTTAATGGAAAGTCTAAGACAGAAGAGAAAGAAAGCCTACTTATCAACGGCCGTATTTATGGAGACTTTGTTCAATGGGGCGCCGAGACTGGACGTTTTTCTAGTCGTAACCCTAACCTTCAAAACATTCCTGCCCCAGAAGACCCAGATAAAGTTCCAGAAGACAAACAGTATGGTCGCATGATTCGTAACGTCTTTACGGCCCCAAAAAACTATAAATTAGTTGTTGCCGATTACTCACAGATTGAGCCTCGCATTATTGCGGTAATGTCTAAAGACCCAATTATGATGCAAAACTATGTAGATGGTGGAGACATCTATACCACTGTAGGTGACACCATGGGAGTAAACCGCAAAGCAGGTAAGGCTTTGGTTCTAGCCATTGCATATGGTGTTGGCCCAGATAAAATTGCGCGCCAAATAGGATGTACTCCTCAAGAGGCTAAGAAACTACTTAAAGACTTCTCAGAGAAATTCCCTGCAGTAGACCTGTATCGTTCTAGGGTTATTGGTGTTGCTCGTAATAAAGGGTATGTAACAACTATCCTTAAGCGCAGGCGCTATCTTCCCGAAATTACCTCTAGAAACACGGCAGATAGGGCAAGCGCTGAACGTCAAGCTTTCAACACGCGCATTCAAGGTTCTGCTGCTGACATTATTAAACTTGCTATGATACGGGCACATAAGATGATTCCTAAAGAGGCTAAGCTTCTTTTAACCGTGCATGATGAACTTGTCACCATGGCTCCAGATAATCTTGTAGAGAAGACCAAAGAAGCCATTCGTGAGGCTATGGAAGGTATTAATTTACTTCCAATCCCTCTTATAGCTGATATTAAAATTGTTCAGAAATGGGGCGAAGCCAAGTGAGTTGGTTTAGTAAGTTTTTTAAAAAAGATATTGAGTATCAAACAATTCAGACTGACATACCAATGACTACAATCATGCGCTGGTATCTTTATGACACAGAGTTAGTAGAGCCAAATGAACTTGCAGAGGATATTGGGCTTAGTTTAGTAAGTGAAGAAGGAGATGTTAAAGAGAAAGAAGATAGCAATAATCGCATAAGCGAAATTCTTCATGTCATACCTTATTTAGAAACTATTTCTAACATAAGTGCCAACGTTCTTGTCTCTTTACACCTTAAAGAACTCGAGGAGAATAACCCAGGGGCTTTAGAAGAATTTGATGCAGAAATTTCTAACATGATTACGGTCTATAAAGCAGTAGCTTTATCTACTTTAATAGGTGCTTTCTCAATTGGAGCCGAACTTGACCTTTTTCATATAACAGGTATAACATCAGACATAGAAGTAGATATGGAGAAATACTTAAATGGCGAATAGTGCAGATTGGTTTGCTAAGAAGATGGGTGCACCAGCACCTCAACAACCTAATTACCAACAGCCTACACAACAGGCCCCTATGCAACATCAGACCCCAGCGCATGAATTGATGCAAGAACCACAGGTGCAATCAACTGCGCGTCCAGTTGCCTCAATAGAATCTTCAACATGCCCAGGTTGTGGAAGTAAAAATTACGGCAGGTCTCCAATGGCACCTGAGTCAAAAGCGCGTTGCTATGACTGTGGTTATCCATTGGTTCAATCAGGTAGTGGAATGGGTGCAGCGGGTCCACAAGCAACAGGTGGCCCAGCTATTCCAGCAAAACAAGTTGCCACAGGTGGATGGAATCCACAAGGAATCATTGGACACATTTAATGGCAATAACAGGAGATTTAGCAAAAGTATTTAGCGCTATCAATAAAAAAATGGGCGCAGATACTATTATTTTAGGTTCAGATATTAGAGAAGACATTTTAGATAGATTAACAACAGGTTCAGTTGCTGTTGATGTGGCTCTTGGCGGTGGATGGCCAATTAATCAATGGCATGAAATTATCGGTGAAGCTAGTAATGGCAAGACAGCACTAGCGCTTAAAACTATTGCAGCTAATCAAGCAAAGAACCCAGATTTTACAACCGTGTGGGTTGCTGCAGAACAATGGGTGCCTAAGTACGCAGAAATGTGTGGCGTAGACACTTCACGAGTCTATGTAGTATCAACTAATATAATGGAAGAAGCCTATGAAGCAGTCATTCAAATCGTGGAAAGCAAGGCTGTTGATTGTATCGTTGTTGATTCACTTCCTGCTCTGGTTCCAACATCAGAGAACGATAAAGAAATGGAAGAGTCAACGGTAGGACGTTCAGCCCTTTTAACTAATAAGTTCTTTCGTAAGGTGGGTTTAGCTTCTAAGCGCTCATTGACAGAATACGAAAGGCCATTTATCGGCATAATTATCAACCAATGGCGCTCAAAGATTGGCGTTATGTATGGAGACCCACGCACTACCCCAGGTGGATTAGGCAAGGACTATGCCTTCTTTTGCCGTATCGAGGTAAAGCGAGATGATTGGTTAGAAGAGGGTT
>Ga0208379_1000906_pt1 | contig 12097 bp, 5 predicted proteins | sample CryBogCBE02Aug07_FD_184559 | JGI IMG/M metagenome (GOLD analysis project Ga0208379, IMG submission 184559) | Freshwater microbial communities from Crystal Bog, Wisconsin, USA - CBE02Aug07 (SPAdes) | ecosystem: Environmental > Aquatic > Freshwater > Lake | place: Crystal Bog, Wisconsin, USA... | reverse complement strand
CCCCTTATTGGTAGTAGTATCTTCCAATCTGCCGTACAAGGAACTGCTCGCGATTTCTTGGCGTTTGCTATGATAGCTCTCGAGAGAAATGGTTATGAGGTTATTAACTCTATCCATGACGAGGTATTTCTCCTTGTTGAAGAACAAAACGGGGAGTCCGCATTGGAGAATGTAATCAACATCATGACTACACCCCCAACGTGGGCTACCGATTTTCCTCTTGCCGCTGAAGGATGGTACGGAAAACGTTACCGCAAATAATTACTGAAGGCCACCCTGCGGGGTTGGCTCTTCTTCAGGAGCCTGGCCTGTGCGCTGCTCTGCTGCAGTAATACCAATGGCTGGAGCGGCGCGTTTTAATTGCTCACCAACTTTTACGGCAATATCTGGACGCTCCATTAAAGCAGCACGTTGGATAGCACGTTGAACAGCAGGTGTATACAATAGTTTTGTACCACCAATTAAACCACCGCCAAGTCCAACTAATCCGAGTGGGCTAACACCGAGTGCTGCGTGTAAGCCGTATCCTGCGCCACCCATACCAGTTAAACCATAACCAAGACGTTTTGCTTCGTAAGATCTGCTAGAATCGCCTTTAACGTTTTCAATAGCGTTTTTGTAGCTCTCAATTTGTTTATCAGCCAAAGTACCTAAATAGTCTTTTTGGCCTTTAACATTCCGTTCCATCTGCGCATGAGCATCTTGCAGATTGCGAGCTTCTGTCTCTTTAATTCTGGCAACTCGGTCTTTTAAATCTTCAACCTCTTGCTTATGGGCAGCACGACGGGCCATCATATCTTGGTGGCCTTTAGTAGCCATTTGTTGCAATTCATCTTCGCCGCCAGCAAAGCGTTTTGTAGATAGGCCAGATTTAATTGCTGTCAATAATTGTTGCGGACTAAACTCACCGCCTTCAGTAATACTCTTAACATACGCTGCTGCTTTTTGCGGAGCTTGCAATCTGGAGAAAGCGGTATTGGTATTTTTAAAAGCCTCGCTGCCAGCTTTACCTTCAATCAAATCCATCCAACTGTCTTTTAAATCACGAAGCGCCATGCCATAGCGACGCTCAAATGTAGTAGCATTTGGGTTTGTTAAAATTCTTTGGGCTTCAGAACCCAAATCACTTAGCTCACCTTGCCATTTTTGTGAATTAATCCAACCACCTTTATTAGTGGTATCAACCAAACGATCAATATCATTTTGCAAAGTTTGATGGTAAGTATCACCTAAATAGTTAGAGTTGTACTTATCGGTTAAATCCCGTAACTCTTTTTCTTTATTTCCAGTTACACGGATGCCTTTAATTTGTGGCAAAGTATTTTCATAACTTTGGGATATTGCTTTCTGAGCATAGTTCATTAAGTCTGTACCAGATAAATGTTTAATATCTTCTGGTTTAATACCTAATGGCTCTAAGGCCCGTTCAATAGATTGTCTGTGAAAAGCGCCTTCTTCATCACCCAATTTTAATTTTTTAGCAGCAATCTCAGCTTCTGTGCTTTTATCTAAAGCACGATGCGCATCTTCCATAGCACGCTTTTGTGCTGTTTTTGCTAAATCTGCGCTAACATCTAAACCGGTATTTGCAGTTTTTGTTTGACCTTGAATAAGATCTTTATTAGCATTTTGCAAATTAGTTAATTTTTCTTCCCCGGTTTTAATTGCACCTGGAACACCACCCAAGGGAACGTTTTCAAAAATTGCATTTTCAAGCTTTTGTAGGTTTCCGCCAAAGAATTGACCCATGGTTGTGTCTTTTAAATCTTCAGCAGTAATACCACGAGCTTGTAGTTCTTTAAAGCGTTTTAGGGCTGGGGATAATACCGCACCAATACCAGAAGCGGCAGCATGACCAGCACCACCAAATAAGCCACCTAAACCGGCTTGTTTAGCCATATCAATTGGTTCGCCAGTTGACCCGGCCGCGCCCAATGCAGCGCCACCAAGGATAGCTTGACCGGCTGGACTTGCTTGAGCAGCTTGCACAACAGGTTTTAAAACAGGCAACGCCCCCGCAACGGGTTCAGCTACCATAGCAGCGCCTTTTAACGCTGGGCCAGCAACTGCCAAATTACCGGCAATGTTTGCTGCAGCAGGTAACATACTTTTAGAACCAGCTTGCTCTTGAAAGCGTTTAGCTGCTTCATCGATGTTTTGAACATACTCAGCAGGTTTGCTTGAAATACCTGTAATCTTTAAAAGGTTTGCTGGAAGCTCTGCAGCACCAGTTAAAAAACGGGCTGTGCCAGCCATACGGCCAGCTGCAACAGGGCCAACGTCTTTAGCTAACTGGTCTAAATTTTCTGGAGAAATTGCTTGGCTAAAACCTTTTTTCATGGCGTCCATCACAGACGCTTCCGCTGGTGTATTAGCGGCTAAATGGCCGCTATACATTTTTAGTAATTCATCTTGCGAAATATTATCTGGAACATTAGCAATAATTTGCCCATCGGGCATTCTTACATCAGCCATTATTTTTTCTTCCCTAAATCACTAAAATCAATAATATTTTTATTGTTTGATGCAGAAGTTTGTTTTGTTTCAGCCGGTTTATTTTCTTTTAAACCCTCTAAATTAATAGGATTCTTTTTAAATGCATCAACTGTGCTATTTAAAATCTTTTCACGAATACCGCTTTGATTCCATGCTAAGTTAGCAGCACGCTCATTACCAGGATGGGCTTCTAGGTAATTTAAATGCTGCTCATTAATCATAGCTTCTGCATACTTAAGTTGGTAGATTTGCTTAATGTATTCTTTCGGATCATTAATACCTGCCAAAGTTTGCTTAAATTGATTGCTTTCGTTTTCAGTAAACTGAGCACCCATAGCAGCACGTGCACCAGAAGCGGAAAATAATTGGCGAGCACGCTCAATGTTTAAATTATCTAAATAACGCTGTGTTTCTTTAGGACCGGCTGGCATACCGGCAGCTTGCAATAATCTACTAACTTCTTGACCAACTCCAGTACCAGGACCAAATTGATTGTTTTTAATAGAATCTAACGCCATTACAGCATTGATTTTATCGTTCTTTTGAGCGGCCACTAAATCAGATAAGTCTTTATATTGACCTTTTAAAAAAGCCTCATTACCCAACTTAACATTTTCTAAACGAGAGTTATATTCTTCTTTAGTAGAAGCTGGGGGCAAGCCGTCATTTATTGCGCCAGAAACTGGATTAGTAGAACCAATATGCGCTTGAGCTGCTTTAATTTCCCAGTGATTAGGATCTGTTTTTGGTAATGGTTGTACAAACCCAGCTTCAATTAAATCTTGACGATTTTTAGGTGTCAATTTAGCAGAGTCCACATCAATCGCATAACCGTATGCATGTGGGCTAGAACCTGGTTCAGCAACTGGTAAACCTTGTGCTTTACGTTGAGCAAAAAGTGCTGCGTTTTTAGGATCATTAGGATCACGATAGCCACTAATAACTGGCACACCAAGGCTTTTTGCAATGTCTTCAGCTTGGCCACGTGGCGCAGAAGGTGTTAACGGTGGCAAATTATTTAACTGTGGATTTTGCTGTTTTAAAATAGCAGCTGTTCTTGGATCATTGTTCATCATCTCAATCAAGACTCTACGAGTAACTGTTTGAGGTTTGCCGTCAATCATTACACCTTCAACTGGCGAATCTAGATCAGTGCTGAATTGACGTTTTTGTTTTGCATCATTCCAAGTATTAAATGCTTTTGTGCGGGTAGCTTCTGCACCAGCAACATCACCAACTTGTAAATGTCTATTAATTTCTGCTTGTGTGTATTCATCAATTGGGCCGGATACTGGTAAACCACCAACGGTTGTACCACCAGCACCAGGTACTCCAGCCATTCCAGCTTGTGAGCCTGCCAAGGATGCCGCTTGTTTTTTAAGAGCACCTTGGTTGGCTTGGAAAGCAGCCATTTGTTGCGCAATATTATATTTAGCGTTACGCTCTTGCTCTTCTTGGCGGTCTAATGCTTCAAACGCAGGAGTCTTATCGTATTGAGTCCAAGCATGCATACGCTGCAAACTTTTATCAAAATTGCGCATTGGGTCGTCATAAGATGCTGCCAACTTTTGCATATTTTCTAATACACTTTTTCCTGTTTTGTCATCAATCAACATTGCGCCAGTGGGGCTAATGTTTAGAGCCTGTCCTTTAGTAGGAGTAGACATTTTTACAGGAACAGCAACAGAAGACAAACCGCCTTGCGTTGTTTGATCTGTAGGTTGATCTGGTGTTGTATTATCTGGTAACGCCATGATTTATCCTTTATTATACTGGGTCGCCGTTAACATCAACGTATGTGGTGTTTCCGTTAGCATCTGTTCCAGATGGTATCCAGCCGTTAACAGCAGCGTCATACTGTTGCATATTCATACCACCAGGTAAATTTGATGCTAAATTGGCTGCGTTTTGCAATGCTTGAGCATCTGTAGTTGGGAGATCGCCACTATTGCCACCAAACAAACTACTAATGCCGCTTCCAATACTACCAGCTAAACCACCTAGTCCACCGGTAACGCCTAAGTTTTGTAATAGGCTACTTACTGCGCCGGTTGAACCCAACGCATTAGAAATGGCACCAATCTGCGATAATGGTGATGTTTGATTTTGTTGAGATACTGTAGCAGGTACGTTGATTGCATTAACCAAGTTTGCATAGTTACCTACGTTTTGGAAGGGGGCATTCATTTGTGCTGTACCAGTTGTTAAACCAGCGGAAATACCTTGAGCACCAACGTTACCTAATGCGTTTGCTGCACTGGCTCCAGTTGATTGGTTTTGCAACGCAGATTGCATTTGTTGTGCTTGCAGATTTGCAAGGGCATTTGTTTTTGCTGTATCAACAGAAGTTTGACCACGTAAGCTGCCAAAATTTCCAGAACCGATAGCATTAGCCTCAGCTGGAGCAGTCATTGTTGGTAATAGTTGATTTAATTGCTGTTGTTGCGCTGCAAATAAACCACCCATAGCTGTTTGGGTATTTGGGGTTACTTGGCCTGTAGTTGGGTCAGTAATCCAAGGATTAGCAGCGCCAGTAGCAATTTGATTTAAACTACCTTGTGCTTGGGTGAATGGGTTATTGGCACCAGAAAGTGTATTAACCGCACCCTGAGCTACCGTATTTTGAAACTGTGGTGCTGCAGCTTGTGCTGTTTTTGCCTGGTTTACAATACCCTGTTGCGCCGCATCATACCAAGTTGGTAATGTTGTTTGTACTTGATTTGTATCGGTTAAAAAGTTATTTAACCCGGAAGATCCTGTTGTGCCAGCCATTATTTTTTCACCTTACGTTTTGCTTCCAATAAATAACCCAATGCACCTTTGCTATCGGGTGGTAAATGTTTGGCATCAGCATTGCGTTTATGATGCCTAATTGTCTTTAAAAATTCATCTAATACTTTTGCTCCGGAATCATTGCTTCCGTTACCTAAAGATGATACCACATCTGCAGGGATAACAAACTCTCCGTTTGCCAGCATGGCTGGAACTGAATCGCTTGTGCCGTCCCCATCGCCACGAACAAAAGTATGATGCATGGAATTTAAACCACCTTCACTAAAAAACTCTGGCTCATGGTCTGCAGGTATATTGCCACCAGCCGCTAAATGCGGAGCATTAGACAAAGGGTTTAGACCGTGGTATCCGCCTGCAAAACCAAATTGCTGGCCGTGCATGGTTTTTGGAGTCATTGGCAAACCACCGCCAGCTTCCATACCAATTATACCACCTTCTGCAGCGCTTTGAATTTGTGACAGTGCGTTTGGATTGTAAACAGGGGCCTGATACGCTTCAATTGGGATGGCGTAAGATGATGGGTTAACAGTAACTTGAGACCCTTTAACTAGTGTTGGTGAAGAACTAGGTGTGGTAACACTAGAACCAGTTGCGTAATTTTTAATACGGCCTCCTGCTTTTGCTTGTTGTATTTCTTGTAATTGTTGTGGGTTATAAACTTGTTGTGGCAACGCCTCTACAGGAATATCATATTTACCCATAGGTAGATTAACTTGTGAACCTTTAACTAATGTGGCTTTTGGCATATCTAACTTTGCTGTAGTTGTTGGTTGTCCTAAAGAACTTACTAATTTATTAACAGTGGTAGATGTTCCACTATTATCGGTTCCAGTTTTTACACTTGTATTTGTATCTGTACCCGTTCCGGTGCTAGTGCTAGTACCCGTTCCTGTACTATCACTTGTTCCGGTGTCTATACCAGTTCTAGTTCCAGTTCCAGTTCCAGTTCCAGTTCCAGTTCCAGTTCCAGTTCCAGTTCCAGTTCCAGTTCCTGTGCCTGTTCCTGTACCTGTGCCAGTAATTAATTTTGCTAAATCTAGTTTATTTATATTTGTGGCATTTGCTGCTTTTGTTAAAGCAGTATTTGCATCCATTCCAGTCTTAGTAAACGTATTAATAATATTAAGCGCAGTTGTAAGATCTGGAGCTTGACTATTAAACTGATTATCTAACGCAGAGTTATCTTTATCAAATTGTGCTTGAGAAATACTTCCACTATCTAATTCTTTCTGCAACTGCGATTTTTGATCAGAATAATCTGATAAAGTTAAATCCGGAGTAAAACGTGTTGCATTTACATTCACACCTTGAGATAAATCATTAGCGGGGACATTATCAACACTAGCCTTCATGTCCACTGCTGTTTTCGGTAAGTTAATATAAGAGGCCGTACCACCATATCCACTTTTTCCAAAAACAATATCACCAGATAAATCTGCAACTTGAGTTCCAGTACCAAATAAACTGTTTGCTACAGCTGGAGAATCAGCTAAAATGCTTTTTAATTGGTCAGATGAAATTCCAAAATTGCTAGCAATATCACTAATTTTAGTCTGATCTAAATTACTGTAATTTGTTGTATTATTATTATTTGGGCTTGTAGTGCTGTTTAAATCACTTCCAGTCCAAGGTTGTCCGGTTGCCGGGTTAATATTGGCGTCACTAGTAATGGCAGTTTTTCCAATTCCAATTCCGCCGCTAACCAAAGATGTAATAACTGAATTTTGGATTTGCGTGGTACTCTTACCACTAAGAACACCAGTACTTGCAGTATTGGTAACTAAGTTAGTTGCATTTGCAATTGCTTTAATTGTTGCAGGATCTAATCCACTAGTTGATAACAGTGAAGTAATCTGTGTAGCTGCTTCTTGTCCTAATGTAGTAGAAGCCAAAGCAGTTGCAAATGAATTTAATATCTGTTGACCATTAGTACCTCCAACTGCGGTGCTTAGTGTTCTAGCAAGTGTTGACCCAATAATATTTTGTACTTGTGAGGCAGATAAATTGGTGTTATTGGCAATGGTGTTTGTTAAATCCGACATTCCAGGAACTTGACCAATAACACTATTCATACCAGCGCCAATACCGCCAGCAATACCACCTTTAATTGCCGCTTGACCAATGTTTCCACCGTTTAATGCGGCAAATACTGAGCTAGTTGCAGCACCAACTCCAATACTTCCAATAATCGCAGCAGTTGTTCCTGTGGCAGCACCACCAGTTACAGTACTACCAATTAAAGCTAAGTCTTCTGGACCAACAAAAGCAGCGAGAGCTGCAGCCCCAACAAACTCCAAGCCTTGTAATAAACCACTATCAGAAAGAAAACCATGACCACCACCGCTATAAACATCTGGGTTTTGTATTCCGCCATGGGAAACAGGCTGAGAAATAGGAATTAACTTACCATTAATTTGCTCGTATGTTACAGTTTGGAAACTGTTTGCTCCCCCTTCATTAGCTTGACCTGGAACCAAAGTATCTAATGTTACTTGATAAAGGTTTTGACTTGCAGCATCAATTGCTTTGTATAAACCTTCTTGCGCAGGTATTGTGGTCATTAACGGTATTGGATTGCCGTTTTTATCCGTAACAACATTACCATCAGAATCTGTTTGATAAGCTGGTTTTGTCATAGCGTTGCCGTTTTGGTCAAATTGGACATTACCATCACTATCCAAAACCGGCTGTTTTGCTGGTACTTGTTGATCTTTAAACTGCGTTGGATCGATCCCTAACTCTTTAGCAATAGAAGTTAGCTGGTTCATATCCATACTTTTATAATCTGGCTGATTACTTAAACCAGTTTGTGGATCAGTAAATGTTGGAACATTAATACCAAGTGCTGTAGCACCGCGTGAAATATTTCCGCTGTACGAGTTGGAAGACCAACCTAAATTAGTAGTTAAATTACCTCTACCAAAGGCAAAATTTCCAACACTATCGCCACCATTTAAAATTGCATTAGCGACTGCAGCACTTAATATTGGTAATCCATTATAAGAGCCATATTGATACGCAATACTTCTATTAACCCATTGGCCGCCCATATCTTTTATAGGCGTTGCAACAGCATACAAATTTGGGTTTGCAGCTTTTAATTGAGGCCCCAATGTTGGGTCCTGGGTCATTGCCGTATAAACACTTAACAACTTTTCATCGGCTGTTTGTTTTGGAGCATTTGGGCTACCAAGACGGCCTTCATCAAATCCGTGATCTAAATAATGTTGATATGGATTTTTACTATAATATGGATCTGCTGCAACATCTGGATTTTGTTGTAAATACCATGCTGCATTAAATTGATCTTGTGATAATTTAACAGTGTTATCAGACGTAGAAGGATCCGCAAACATTGTTGCATATTGCTTTAATTGATCTGATGTTAATTTGCTTACAAAGTCAGATCCTAGTTCAGCATTCAACAAAGCTGTTAAATTTTTTGTTGAATACGCAATACCTTCGGGGGATAAAGCAATTTGTTTTGCCACATCGTTTGGATTTTGACCAGAAGCTATAGCAGCTTTCCAAAAAGCCAATCCAGCAGCATCAGGTGCGTGGCCTAAATACTGCTCATAATCTTGTACAACCGGATCTGCTGCGTATGCCTTTGCTTCATCTGAATTAGAAATTTGTTGAGTAACTTGATTTAATGTTGCAACACCAGAAGTTACTTGTTTTACCCAATTAGCTAATCCAGCAGTATCTGGAGCACGGCCTAAATTGTTTTGATAGGCCGCTGTAATAGTCGCAGTAATGTTGGTAGCTGCTGCGGGATCAGCACCAAACTCTTTGGTTATATCATCAATTGTTTTTCCGGAAGCTAATTCGGCTTGATATTTTGCCAAATTGGCTGAGTTTATTTGCGTTCCGTAATAATTTTTGTAATTATTGGCAATTTGTGTAGCATCCGATGCTTCTTTAGATGAAGATATATCTGAAGAAATTTGATCTAATGTTGCACCATTTTTTACAGCTTTTACCCAATTAGCTAAACCTGCGGCATCTGGATTACGACCAAGTATATTTTGATACAATGTTGTAATTGCTGCAGTTGGATTTGCTGCTGCTTCAGAAGAACTTAAGATAGCTTCTTGAACTTGACTTAATGTTGCACCATTTTGCACTTGACCAATCCAATAAGCTAAACCAGCAGCATCAGGGGCATGACCCAACAAGCTTTGATACATTTGACTAATACTTGCACTAACACCCGTGCTAGTACTTACACCTGTACCAGTAGCTGTGCTTACACCCGTACCAGTAGCTGTGCTTACACCTGTGCTGGTACTAGTTCCGCTACTAGCAGCTAAATTTTGTGCTTCTTGTGACGCTTGAATAGCAGCTTTAATTTGTTCTAACGGTGTTCCACTAGCAGCAGCTTGTTCCCAAAATTGCAAACCTGGCGCGTCTGGCGCACGGTTCAAAATGGTCTGATACATTTGGCTAATAGCCGCAGCATTTGGATCATTAGTGGTTGTAGCGCTTGCAGTAGATCCAGTAGAAACACTACTAGCTAATGCGCCAGTACTGTTTTGTGTATTTATTGTTGTTGCGGTATTATTACCTGTTACAGCAGCTAACCCGCCAGTGGTATTTGTTTGTGCTGCAGCTGCTGCCTTACTTTGAGCTTCCGGGGAATTTTGAAAAGCAGCCTGAATATCAGATAGCGATTCACCGCTATTTGCAGCATTGGTCCAAAAAGCCAAACCAGCGGCATCTGGCGCACGACCCAATACCGATTGATAAAACCCTGCAATAGCATTAGCAGTGGATGGAGTAGCCGTAGTTGTAGTTGAACCCCCATCGTCAAACGTGGGTATCAAGGTATCCAAAGCGCCGTTAGCTGTTGTTGTCATATCCTGTATATACTAATGCAAAAATAGGGACATTTTCGCCCCTATTAGTATGCTGGTCCATTAATAATTGTTGTTACGTCTTTGGCCCAATCTTGCCAGTTTTCATATCTTTCCGCAGAAGGAATTGGATAGGATGCAAATGCCTGAATAGTGGCAATATGGTTAGCTGTTGCCTGCCAGTTATCTTCTGGATGAGCCGGAATATTATCCTGACCATACCAAATAATAAAGTTTCCGTTCCATTCTTCCCAAGACATGTAGTCGGGAGTAAAGGGGAAAAACTGCTGGTTACTACGGACGCTCGTCACCATATTCTGCCGTTATGATATTACGACCCATTTCATAGTTACCGTTTAATTCGTTTGATTCAAATTTAAGACGCATTAAACGATATTCTACACGAAGGTCTATTTTACCATTTTCGCCATTAAAATAATAGGGTCCTGATACTTGAGAATCCATATCATCATCAGCAAATTTACGACCTAAAATGGTCATTGCTATTGTACCAGTTTGCAAGAAATTAGGTTCAAAACGACGTAAATGCATACGACGATTCATACCTTGTAACTGATTGCCAGAAGGAGTGCCAGTAATCCAGCTAATATCACTGGTTGTTATGCTGGAATAAACAGCCTCTTCACCAGCCAACCCGAGTGCATTTTGGCCAAACTCATGCTGCCAAATTGAATATCCGCCTTGCACAAAATAAATAGATGTGCCAACCGCTGGCGTTGTACCCAAGTCTGTTGTCAATGTTACAAGCGTAACTCCTGGAGGAGTTACTGTGCCATTATAAATAAACTGACTGCTGAGAACTTGGTAAACTGGATCCCCAGAAACGTTAGTTAATTGAACATGGTCACCCGGACTAAATTCCGGAGTTAAATCACCAGCTAGATAAAACTGAGACGATGTGGGTGCTGGTAAACTAGCTGGATTTGCAATAACATAACGAGGGGTACTGTAAACCACGTTATAATTCCAATCAGCCCAAATTGGTGTTGGAAACAACTCGGTGGTATATCCACATGAACGTTGAGCACCAACAGCTTGTCCTGCATCATACCAAATCTTATCTTTGGTGTTGTAAATAATAGCATCAGTACATTCCGTATTGGTGCCACGTGGATAAAAGAACCAAATCTCATTGTAGCGGGGTATCTTTGTGGCCCATACTTTTTGACGCTGTTCGTAGTTAATATTATCAAACAGCCAGTTTACGTTTTTATCATTGGGCAATACCGCGACACTACCATTATAGACGTAGAAGCGGTCTACGCCCATCCAGAAAAAACTACCATCCATTTCAACAACCGCATTGGATGACATAATTGAGATTTGGCTTGAAACAATATCGTAATTCCAATAAGTTGAAGGAATTGTTGCTGCTGCCGAACCGCCTGAATTAAATGAAACACGAATTAAACTGTCTGTTGCCCAGAACAAACCCGACGGTGAATTAGTACCACCACGCATTGGCATACCCTTGACAATTTTAGAAGATGATAAGTTGACTTGGTTGGCTAAAGGGCCATTCCAGTCATAAAGTGTTTGGTTATTATATGTGCCACTAACGTTATTATTGGCAATAAAACCATGTGATCCATACACAAAAATAAATGGATAAAGAACACAAACACCACCATCAACACTAATTGGTTTGTATGTCGGATTTGATCCAGCTGAATCAGATAAACCACTAAATGTCCAAACTTCACCAGTTCCAGGTGTTACATTGCCCACCAAAACTTGACTAGGTACGCCGTTGTCAATGTTTACCAAATTTTTACCAGGATGGGCAAGTACAGTTAACTGACCACCAGATGGGCTAAATTGAGCGTCAAACTGCCAATCATTTAAGTATGGGCCGCTTGCTGAATCTGCTGAAAATACAGGTGCATTGGCAATCCAGCCTTTAGTCGGTGTACCAACAATTGTTCCACCAG
>Ga0208379_1000899_pt1 | contig 12184 bp, 8 predicted proteins | sample CryBogCBE02Aug07_FD_184559 | JGI IMG/M metagenome (GOLD analysis project Ga0208379, IMG submission 184559) | Freshwater microbial communities from Crystal Bog, Wisconsin, USA - CBE02Aug07 (SPAdes) | ecosystem: Environmental > Aquatic > Freshwater > Lake | place: Crystal Bog, Wisconsin, USA... | reverse complement strand
AATATGTCGTTCATCCAGAAGTCGTTCAACAATTGGGCGGCGGCAATATGGATGCTGGACATAAGTGGTTGGATAACTTTGTGAAGTATGTTCGTGAGCATACGGTCAAAACATTAAGAAAACTGCCACCTCCTAGAAAGGATTGATAATGCAAGAATTTGAAGTTCGTTTAGCGCAAGCAAGTGATGAGGACAGCATTTTTGAGCTTTGCCGCCAATTATGCGAAGAGGATTCTTTGTTTGCGATGGATGAGGATGCTGTCAGAAGCGTCATCAAATCTTGCACCGCTGGAGTGGGCGGCATTATCGGCGTAATCCCCGGAGAGAAAGAACTTGAGGGGGTTATTTGCCTTTCTACGGATCGGTATTGGTACTCAAAAGATTGGTTTATGTGCCAAGTTTTTAACTTTGTACCGATTAAACTTCGCAAATCGACAAGGGCTAAATCATTGTTGACCTTTGCGAAAAACTGTTCTGATGATATGAAGATACCTTTGATTGCGGGCGTTGTTTCAAACATGAAAACAGAGCCAAAAATCAAGTTATTTGAGCGTAATTTTCCAAAAGCTGGTGCATTTTTCGTTTACAACGAAAGCTATGCGAAGGTAGGCACATATGGTTGATCTTTCCCAATACCAACAGACGACGACCCAACCTGCTCAACCAGTTAGTGATCTCTTTACGGGTCTTCTTAGTGCGGGCCAACAGGCGGCATCGCAGCCATTTCCGCAATATACGCCTAATGTAGCGCAACAGTATTCTGGTTATGTGCCGGGTCTTGTCGCGCCTATGACGCCAAATCAAACGCAGGCTTATAACAACATCGCAAGTTTGCAGGGATACACACAACCATACATCAATGCTGCGACGGGTCTTGCTGGCGCAAGTGCTATTCCTATTCAATTACAACAGTTTAACCCATATTCGGTTGGGCAGTATATGTCCCCGTATTTGGGGAATGTCGTCAATTCCGCCGTACAAAATATCAATGAAACCAATGCTCAACAGCAACAGCAGTTGTTGGGTAATGCTATTTCCAAAGGTGCATTTGGTGGTGATCGCGCTGGTATTGCGCAGGCGGCTCTTGCTCGTCAGCAGGGTCTTGCGAACAACGCAACTCTCGCAAATCTTCTTAACGCTGGTTATGGGCAGGCACTGGGTGAGTTTAATACGCAGCAAACCGCAAATGCAAATGCTGACTTGTATAACCGCCAATTAGCGCAAAGTGCTGCTTCTACCCTGTCTAATTTGGGTACGGCTGGTCAGAATGCGGCGATTCAACAAGCGCAACAACAAGCGGCGGCTGGTGCGGCTCAACAGCAGCAGCAACAAGCAAACCTTTCTACCGCCTATCAGCAATTCCTGAACCAGAATGCTTATCCTTATCAGCAACTTGCTTTCTTGGGTGGCCTTGGTTCTGGCGCGGCTGGTGCTATGGGTGGGACAACGACTGCGAGTATTCCGCAGCCCTCTACTCTTTCACAGGCTCTTGGTTATGCGACAATGTTGGGTAGTCTTGGTGGCAGTAGCGGCCTTGGCGGTCTTCTTAATATTTTTGGTGGGTCTAACAGCAGCGGTGGCTCTGGCCTTTTAGGTGGTCTTGGTGGCCTTGTTGGTTCTGTTGGTTCTGGGATTGGAAGTGCTGTATCTGGTGTTGGATCTGGCATCGGTGATATTTTCAGCGGGATTGGAAGTGCTTTCGGGTTTGAAGAAGGTGGCGCGGTTCATGATCATGGATATGCTCCGCATAAAGCGTCCGGCGGTAGCTTAACTTCCGCAAGCCCTGTTGCTGCTTTGGCACCGGAACAGCTTGTACCGGATTATAAAACGTCAAGTTTGGGTTATAAGCCCGCTCAATCTGCAACGCCTCAAAATGCTAATACGCAATTGCAGAATGATCTTAAAAATTATGTCAACGCAATTAAAGGCGCGAGTGGATCAAGCAACACATCTTCAAACCAAAACTCTGGGATTTCTGGTAATTTCAGCAATGCAAGTCAGTATTATAACCCTAGCACTCAATCCGTTACGGTTGATGGCATTACGACAGGCGTAAACCCGAATCTGTATTCAAGTTCTGCGGATGTTGGGCCTTTTATGTCTGAGGCTCCGTTTGCGAATGGAGGCGTTGTTGGTTATGCGCTTGGCGGCTCTCCGACTGGGATGATTGTACAAGATCCCGGTTTGGGCGCGTATTTGCAGTCTCCTCAAAATTTATCCGACGCTTACAATAACTATATGCAGGTTATTAATAATCCTCGCGCCAATTTTTCTGATATGGAGCGGGCTTATAATAACTATTTGAATAGTTTCAATAATGTACCGCCTGCATCGCAGGGACTGGATTTTGGATACACACCTTCTTCTGGTACGGATTCTACTGGATCAAGCGGCTCGTCTGGTTCAAGCCCTTATAATAACCCTTATCTTCCTAGTTCTGGCGGGGGATCTAGTGGAGCGGGTGGTGGCGAAGGTGGTTCTAACTATGATGTGAATGCAGCTCCTTCTGCACCTTCAACGCCATCTACCTCTACGCCCGGTGTTAGTAGCCTTTCATCCGGTCAAATGACTGGAATCGGCGGTATTTTGGGTGGTCTTCTTGGTGGGGCTGTCGCTGGCCCGTTAGGTGGATTGATCGGGAGCCAAGTTGGGAAAAACACCGCTATTGGCGCTATATCATCTGTTGCTGGTCTTCCAAACATTTCTGGTTATCCTGCTGCTCCTGCTGGTACACCATCACCTCCCGGAGGGCGTCCGGGACCATCAACAGGTTCTACGACTGGTAGCACATCTTCTGGTGGGAAAAGTGCTGGATCAGGAACCACTTCTGGAACGGGCGCTGGCGCTGGAACTGGGACGTCTACAAGTGGCGGAACAAGTGCGTCTGGTCCTGCTGGAACCTCTGCTGGTTCGCCCGGTACGACTGATTCTGGCGTGACGTCATCTTTGTCCGCCCCATCATCGTCTGCTGCTGCTCAGGCTTCTCCAAGTTCATCTGGCTTTACGCCATCTGGTGTGACTGGAACAAGTCCGGGGACAATTAGTTCTGGAACCAACTTGGGCAGCCTTTCTGGGTCATCATCATCTTTTGGTGTTACGGGGACAATGTCTCCCGGTGGTTACCAAGATGTTTCAATGACAAGTAGTGTTCCGGGTGCAGACATGTCTGCTGGAACAACGGGTAATCTTTCTCCATCACAAATTGCGGCTATTGCTGCGGCGGCGGGCTTTACTGGAACATCTGGCGGTGGATCTTCTTCCGGCGCTGGTGGCGCTATGGATAATGGCGCTGGTGCAGGTCCGGGTGTCGGTACTGGCAATGGTCCGGGTGTTGGTGCTGGTGCTGATACTGGAACGGCTGGAACTGGTAGCCAAGGCGGTAGTGGCGTTGGTGCTGGTGGTGCAGGGCAAGGCGGCGCTAATGGTGCTGGTGGAACTGGCGGCGTCGGTGGTGTTGGTGCTGGTAGTTCGGGCGGCGTCAGCGGTGCTTCTGCTGGTAATTCTTCGGGCGTTGGAACTGAAACGGGACCAGCTTCTGGTGCTGCTCCCGGAGGTCCAAATGAAGGTGGTTTCGGTGGCGTTCCCGGACCCGGTGGTATGGATCTTGGTACTGTTGGCCCCGGTCAAGCACCCTCTTCTCCTGAAGCTGACGAAGCTGCTGCGCAAGCTGCGGAGGCTGCTGCTGCGGCTGCTGCTGCTTCTCCTGAAGGTCAAGCTGCGACTGCTGCTGCAAATGCTGCTGCTGGTTTAACTGGCCCTGCTAATGCTCCCGCTGAAGCCCCTGCGGAAGCACCGGGTGAAGAAGGCGGCGATGATGATGGCGGCGATGATGATGGCGGTGAAGACGCTGGCGATGCTGGTGGTGATGCTGGTGGAGATGGCGGTGGTGATTGGCGCGGTGGTGCAATTCATCGTAAGCGCAAATACGCTCAAGGCGGGTTTACCAATCCAAATGGTGTCGTAACTCCAGTAATTAGCATGAATTACGGTCTCCCAACTCTCGCTGATCTTCGCAATCAATATGAAGAGCAGGCTGGTTCTGGTGTTTCTGTTCTTGCGCCCGGTCAAGAAGCCGTTGCGGCTGGGGATCTTTTGCTGCAATCCGCTCGCGGTGGTCGCATTCATCATTACCTTGCTGGTGGTGTAACAGGCGATGATGGTGGTGGAGGCAGTGATACTGCTCCTCCCGCCGAAGATCCTATTAACAAATATGCTCGTGCAACTGCTGCGATTGAAAGTGGTGGCGGCAATTACAATGCTATTGGCCCAAAAACCCAAAAGGGTGATTATGCTTATGGCAAATATCAAGTTATGGGCGCAAACATTCCTGAGTGGAGTGAGGCTGCAACTGGTAAGCGCATGACTCCTGCTGAGTTTTTAAATGATAAAGACGCGCAGGAACAAGTTTTCCGCCATCGGTTTGGTTCTTATTTGCAGCAGACTGGTAACCCGCAGGATGCGGCGGCTATGTGGTTCTCTGGTAGGCCATTGGCTGAGGCGGGTGATCGTAAAGATGTAAACAATGTTAGCGTCCAATCTTATGTTGATCGCTTCAATAATGCTATGGGTGCAACGCCAACAGGTCAGAGTCTGTTAAGCCAAATTAACCAATCTGGTAGGGCTATTACCCCACAGAATACTCAGGTTCAGCAACCTATGGGTGTTCAGGAACGCGCTACGAAAGAAGGGTTAAGTGGCCTGTTAGGCTTTGAAATGACGCCTTCTCAACGTCTCGCGATGTTCCAAGCTGGCGCAACCTTGGCTGGAACCCCCGGAAAACTGGGTGTTGGTATTGCTGCGGCGGCTAAAACCTATGCTGATAGCCTGCGCGAAAACCAGAAGCTGACGGGCGAATTGTCCAAAACAGAATCTGAGAATGCCAAACGTTCTGCTGAAATGCTTGAAAAGAGTGTCGTCAGATCTCCAAACGGTATTCTTTATCAAAACATTAACCCAAATACTGGGCAGGTTACGGTTCAAAACATTCCATATCCGACTGAACCAAACCAAAAAGTGACCTTTGGCGGGTTTAATCAAGCGCAGCCGCAAGTTGGTGGCGGCGGGGATCAAACACAACAGCCGCAGGGTGGTGTTGGTCAAACTCCTACGCCTCAAGCTCAAAAGATTGATCTTTCTGCCTATGGCCCTCAATTTAAAGACGCGCCAGACAATTCTTCAGCCATTGAACAATTGATTAGCAAAGACAAACAACAAACGTTCTACCCAGATACTGCTTCTGAATTGAGGAAACAGTATATGGTAGCGAACCAAGATGCTCAGGCTGCTGCTAACCAAGCGTATAAAGCTAAATCAGAATTGGGTACCGTAGCGAAAGCCATTACGCAATTGCAGGGTGAAGGCTTTACCAAGGGCGGTGCTGGATTCGATACGCGCCAAGAAATTGCTTATGCTTTGAATACCGCCGCAGGTTTGGCGGGAACCAAAGACGCAATTACGGAAAAAGACATTACGAGCGGTAAACTGGCGGAAAAAGTCGCTAACTTTAATGCTCAGTCTGTCGCTGCGAGAGAAGCTGCCAACTGGATTCGTACTTATTCGAAGTCGTATCCGAATGGTAACTTCCCGCCCGAAGCAAACGCTGAACTTCTTGCGTCTTTGTATATGGGTAATCAGATGGACATTGATCGCGCTAACTTTATAAATTGGTACGGTCAACAGACGAACCAGCATGGCGGTAGCGTTGATGCCGCTTGGAGAGCCGCATTTAACCCAGAAAAGTACAATGCGGAAAAACAAGTCTTCAAAGCTATGCTTTTGAATACTCAAACTCAAAATGGTATTAACTATAATCCCATTACACTCGCTCTTGATGATCGCAAAAATGGTGCGGCTCGTCTGAACCAGATTTCGCAAAACAACGGCGGCTCTGCTAACATCTCGCGTTGGTTGGGGTACTAATATGGCATCTTATGACGATCTTTGGAGTAAGGTTGGTGATCTGAAAACCACCACCGTTACGCCGCAGAAAACGCAGGGTTCTGATCAAGGTTCCAGCTTTGACCCTTTATGGGACAAGGTTGGAAACCTTTCAGCTATGAATCAAGTCACCAAGACCCCTCCTGAACAACCTTCTACTGCTGAGGATGTTGGTAGATCCGCTTTAGCTGGAACTATTCGTGGTGTTGCTGCGTTGCCGGGTCTTCCGGGCGATGTCGCTGCTTTGGGTCGCTATGGTTTGGAAGAAGGTAAATATTACGGCCTTAAAGCTGGTGAAGCGACGAATATTGCGGATCAAGGGTCTGCCGCTGCATACCGCCAGCAGTTAGAAAAAGAACGCGCTGCCCCTGATCGGGATTTAGTGGGCGGATTTCTTCCGACGTCAGAATATACTACTAAAAAAGCGGAAGAGTATTTACCCGCCGCAAAGTATAATCCCACGACGACAGCGGGTCGGTTTGCTAAGACAGCAGCGGAGTTTCTTCCATCCGCAGTTATTCCAGTTGGAGAAGCGAGTCTTGCGGCTCGTGCAGGAACTGCGCTTGCATCTGGTGTTGGATCTGAAGCATTGGGAACTGTTGCGTCAGGCACTCCATTGGAGCCTGTAGCGCGTATTGCAGGTGCTTTTGCTGGTCCTACTGCCATTTCAGCGGCGACAAAAACAATCTCTCCTTTGGTAAGCGCATTTCGCAACCCAGAAGAAGCTGCGATTAAGCAATTGGCGGCTTACGGTCAAACGGAAGCATCTGTTGGTATGGAAGGTCGCAGGACGTATCAACAGCTTGTGAACGAACGCGCTAAGGAAATAATGAATAATGTCCCTGAAGAACAATCCATTGTTCGGGCGGCGGATTTGTTTGCGTCATCTCCTGCGGAAATTATTAAGAACATTGTTAATGAAAAGAATATGGCGAATCCTGAAGTCCGGCAGCAGGCTCAATCGGTCATGCAGGGTTTCTATGATCGCGCTGCGGAAAACAAAAACTACCTCGCAAAGAACATTGCGGAAGTTACGGACCCTTACACAACATCGGTTGTTAATCGTTATCGCGCCGCACAAGGGTTAGATCCTATTTCCGGTAGTTTATCTCCTGATGATTTGCGTGGTATGGCGCAGAACATTGCTCGCGCTCGTAATGAAGCATTTTACCAACCAGCATATCAGGAAGCGCAAAGCGTTTGGAATGGTAAGCTTGAGGGTGTCCTTAACTCACCTCAAGGCCAAAAAGCCGCTTGGGCTGCTGTTGATGAATTAAACAATTCGATGGCGGGTCAGGGTCAGGCGACAAGGGATTGGTTGCGGGAAGTTAAAATGCCCGGTTCCAACCGTACAACCTTGAAACTGGAAGGCGGGCTGGAAGGTCTTCCTTTGGAGTTCTGGGATCGTTTCGGGCGTAATCTGCGTCAAGGTGCGGATAGCGGCGTCACGAAGAATCTCATGAGCCGCCTCGATCAAGGTATTACTGATTATTATGGCGGTATAGCTGACAATCCCTATACGCAAGCTAAGGGTATGGCGCGTACTGGGTTCAAGGAAGGCGATGCTTTTAGTGCGGGTAGCGATATCCTTAAAGATGCTCGTGCGAGTCTTGACCCCGCAAAACGCGATCAATTCCTTTCCCGCTTTGGAACATTGGGCGATGAAGAGAAAGCTCTGTATTCCGCTGGTGTATCACAAGCGATACAGTCTCGCGTCGCCCAAGATGGCGGTTTAGCTTACATCAATAAGTTCTTGAACAATCCTGAAAATGCAAAAGTCCTGCAACAAGCAATGGACTGGAATCTTCCGCAGGGTGCTTATAGTAATTTTGAGCGCGTTAAAAATTCCGTTGATGTCGCTAATAACATTAACAAAATTGAAAAGGTTAATTTCTTAAATGCGCAGCCGTCTGTTCAAAACTGGTTCAATCGTCATCCTATTCTGACGAATGTTGGAGCGGGTGGTGCGGCGGTTGAGGTTTATAACCTTTTGCGCGATTTCCATTTGATTAATACGCCATTGATGCTTGCGTCTTTAGGCGGTGGTTATGCGCTGGACAAGCTGCGGACTATTACGTCTAACAGGCAGGCTGTTGAAGTCTTGAAGGTTTTGGATAGTCGCGATCCAGAGATGATTGCGCGTTTAAGTGAAGCGATGCAAAAAAGTCCTGAAACAAAAAAAGCTTATCAGCAAGTCGCTGATTTGTTTAACGTAATGGATAAAGAGTCGCAGAAACTTTATAAGAAAGCCGCCTTAACGTATGCGGGCGGTCAGGCTCGTGCGATTGAATCCAAGGAAAAGCTTGGGTATATGCAGGCTAATGGCGGTAGGGTTGAAGATCATGATGTCCCTCATAAGTTCTATGGGGGTGGTTTATCTTACAATAACCAAATGATGTACAACAATAGCATCATGAATTTGTTGAGAAATTTTTATTCTCAATTGCATAATCGGCAAATGCCGCAAAACAATCCTATGCAGAATGCGCAGCTTCAAAATCAGCAACAGGCTTTGCCATCTTCACAGCCATCTTTCTTCAAACCCTATACTTCAGCGCCCGCAGCTTCGCCAACGCAATACACTTTTCTTCCGCCATTGAATATTCTTCAGAGGCAACAAGCTGCTGCGGCTCAGACGGCTAATAACCCCGTTGCACCACCCTCTGTGGCTCCAAATCCTGTTGCGGCACCTCCTGTTGCATCCAATCCTGTTGCTCCTCCTGCGGGCGGTATTTTCAATCAAGGATTTGGGGATATAAATTCTGCGCAATGGGGTGGCGCACCATCCGGATATACTGGGCCGACATCGGGTGTGACAGGAACACCATCTAGTGGCTGGGGGCTGAACAGCGGTGGCAGAGTCATTCGTGCGACTGGCGGTCGTATTCCTGATGCTGACAAAGCTTTTAAGAGTGCAAAGAAATATATAGACAGCCATACAAAATCATTGTTGAACGTTCACGATGATGAAATTGTGCATGCGTTAAGGATAGCGCAGGGGAAAGTATAAGGGGGCAAATTGTCTATTGATTTGATAAAGTCAAAGGAATGGTTATTCCATTTCATTGAAAATCGCTGCATTTATCGGGTAGCACCAAACGAAGAAAAATTACCCGCTAAGAAAAAAGAAAAAAAATATTCGTGGCAGTTTTATTTGCGGCGGGCTTTATTCAATAGTCACGCTTTAACAACGATTGGCATGTTGTTTTGGGAAGAATTTGCTGATCATTACCGCCAAAAGCCATTCCAAATTATGGGCCTTGAGACTGGGTCTACGCCATTATTGGTTGGAATATCAATGACGGCCCCTTTTTACGGGATCAATGTAAACACCGTAAGCATTCGCGCAGAACGCAAGGTGTATGGTCTTTTAAACCGTTTTGAAGGAATTATTGATTACGATCTTCCAGTTTTGCTGGTTGATGATCTTTGTAATTCAAAGAACACAATGATGAGAGCAAGAAAGTATTGCTTGCTAGAAGGGCTTGAGATTTACGATTTTGGATTTGCAGTAGTCAACAAGGACGTTGAAGAGAGCAGACCAGATTATGATAAGCATATTGGGGAATCTTTAAAAATTAAAAGTCTTTTTCATATAAAAGAATTTATTACCAATTACACCCATTATATGGCATATTTGGAAGAGAATGGTCTTCCATATTATGAGTTCAAACGCGAGCGGTATGTAGAGTAATAGGTGTAATATGGACCCATTAACACTCTTAGCGACGGCACAAGCTGCGTATGCGGGGATTCAAGCTGCTATTGCGGCGGGTAAAGAAATTCAAGGAATGGCGCAAGATCTCTCCGAATTATGGGGAAGCGTTGCGAAACTTACGCATCTTTCCGCTGAAAAACCATCAACCAGCATTTTTAGCGATAAATCCGCTGAACAAATTGCAATTGAGAGGTATACCGCCAAAGATGAAGCGCAGGATCTAGCTGCAAAGGCAAAGAACATGTTTGTTGGTCGTTTTGGATTGGCGGCTTGGGATCAGGTGCAAAGAGAAGTAATTGAGATTCGTAAAGAGGTCGAGCGTCAAAAGTATGAAGAAGAACGCGCTCAAGCTGCTAAAATGGAAGAAATTAAGGAAGCGGTTGTTGTTTCTGTCATCGTCTTTTCATTGTTAGGTATAATGCTTCTGGTAGGGATTATACTTTTAGGGAGTAAAGTATAATGGATCTTGGAAAATTTGGGGGTTTAATTGAAACAATTGCGCCGACTATTGTCAGCGGGCAAAAGAAAATAAAAAAAGATTTAAGTGGTAAAAAATTTGGTCGCCTTTTAGTTGTGGGTGGCTCAACGATAATTAATTCAAAAAGGCATTGGCAATGTTTATGTGACTGCGGCAATGATGCTTTGGTTTATCAATATAGACTTGAAAAAAATCTCACAACATCTTGTGGGTGTAGAAAAAAAGAAACCTCTTTAGAAAACTGCAAAAAACATGGAATAAAACCAACACATGGCATGTCTAAATCAAAAGCTTACAAAACTTGGTCATCCATGATTGAAAGATGTAATCCTAAAAACAAAAGAACAGCATATGTTAAAAACTATTCTAGTAGAGGTATTGTTGTATGTGACAGATGGCAATTATTTGAAAATTTTTATTCTGATATGGGCGACCCACCTAAGGGGCTTACTTTGGACAGAATTGATGTAAATGGGTCATATTCTCCCGAAAATTGCAGATGGGCCACAGCAAAAACACAACAAAACAACCGTCAAAATACAAGATATTTAAATTTAAACGGCAAAAAAATTGCTTTAATGGACTTTGCCGATCAATATGGTATTAAGAAAAATTCCGCTCAATCTTTTTACAGTGTGTTAAAAATCCTTAGCGCCACTGGAATAAAAGTTACGGTTTGGGAGAATTAAAATGGATTTTAAAAAGGTTGGTGGTTTGATCGGTGAGATTGCACCCACAATAGCTGGCGCAATTTTTGGTCCTGTCGGTGGTCTTGCGGCTAAAGCGTTGACGCAAGCTCTTGGGATTAACGATGGAGCAAGTCATGACGACATAGAAAATGCTATTCTAAATGCTACACCTGAACAGCTTGCTGCAATTAAACGGGCTGACAACGACTTCAAGGTTCAGATGAAAAATCTGGACATTGACCTTGTGCGCATTGCTGCTGATGATCGCGCCTCTGCTCGCAGCATGGCTGTTGGAACACACTCCCTTACCCCATCCATCATGTCTTACGTCATTGTCGTCTGCTGGGCGGTCATTCAATATTATCTGTTCACGCATGTCATTGACCCCTCTATGCGGGAACTGGTTGCGCGTGTGTTGGGGACTTTGGATGGCGCTTTAATGCTCGTCCTTTCATTCTGGTTTGGTAGCAGCAATCCAATCGTTGGAGAGAAAAAATGAACTTTTCGGGTAATGCAGCGAAAGCGACTGAAAATGATTTTCGGGCGGCTGCTGAAAGCATCAATGTGCCGTATGAGGCATTTCGTGCTGTCACAAGGGTCGAAGCTGCTGGATCTGGGTTTGATTCGGATAACCGCCCTAAAGCATTGTTCGAACGGCATATTTTCTACAAATTGTTGAAGGAAAAGCCAGATCTGCAACAGCAGGCGGTGGATGAAAAGCTTGCTTATCCCAAGTGGGGCATGCTCCCTTATCCTAAAGGATCAGATGCGGTTTACGAAGAAATTGAACGCGCATGCAAGATCGATGAAGATGCCGCCCTTCAGTCTACATCTTGGGGTCTGGGGCAGATTATGGGGATGAATTTTTACGCTGCTGGCTGCGCAAGCGTCAAAGAGATGGTTGAGAAGGCGGGTGAGTCTGAGGGCAACCAGCTTAAGCAAATGGCGGCATTTATCAAATACAGCAAGCTGGATGATGAATTGCGGAATTTGGACTGGGCGGGTTTTGCGAAGGGTTATAACGGCCCCGGATACGCGCAAAATAAATATGATGAGAAGCTTGCGAATGCCTATGAATCTTTGATCGCTTAATATATATTGAGGATTCCAAAGCCTTTTCCTCCTTTCAGGTTTTGGTCCTCCCTAGACTTGGGGGGATAGAGCGCCCGTCCCGCTCTCCCCCCATTTTTTATGCGGTTATTCTGTATATACAACCTGTTACATGCCGGATCTTCGTCGTCCCCGGTTCGTTGTATGCGCGTTCCCAATCAATGAGTCCCGCCGCCTTCATGCGCGTTAGAAGCTTTGTGATCTGCTGTACGGACATGCCTAGTTCAGCACCTAGTACTCCCCGTTCTATCTC
>Ga0208379_1000898_pt1 | contig 12190 bp, 7 predicted proteins | sample CryBogCBE02Aug07_FD_184559 | JGI IMG/M metagenome (GOLD analysis project Ga0208379, IMG submission 184559) | Freshwater microbial communities from Crystal Bog, Wisconsin, USA - CBE02Aug07 (SPAdes) | ecosystem: Environmental > Aquatic > Freshwater > Lake | place: Crystal Bog, Wisconsin, USA... | reverse complement strand
CCCCCTCCCCCCCGAACTCCTCGCCAAGGAATACCAACTGGAGCCGCCCAAAGCCTGATATTCGGCCGACTTCCGAATTCCGGCTTCCAGCGCCACGGAAAAAGACGGCATCATCAACCCCATGTTCAACGCACTCCAAAATATCCTCGAGAAAGGGATCTTTGCCAGCCGCTGGATCCTGGCGCCTTTCTACCTGTGCCTTGTGCTGACGCTTCCGATCATCGGGCTCAAATTCCTCCAGGAATTCTGGCACATGGTCTCCCACTTCGGATCGATCACCACCCAGTTCATGGAGATCGGCGTCCTGGAACTCGTCGATGTGGTTCTTGTTGCCAACCTCCTGGTGATGATCATATTCAGCGGCTACGAGAACTTTGTCTCCAAGATCGACATCGCCAAGTCCCATGTGGACCGCCCCTCCTGGATGGGCAAAATCGATTACAGCGGGCTGAAACTCAAGATCATCGGATCGATCGTCGCCATCTCCTCGATCGAACTGCTCAAGCTCTTCATTGATCTGGGGACCATGAGCCCCTCCTCGGATCCGGCAACCACGGCATTCTTCCGAACGAAGATGACCGGCATGATCATCCTGCACGGTGTCTTCGTCTTCTCCGGCCTGATCTTCGCCTTCACCGAGAAAAACGCGCACCCGGCCAGCCCTGCGCATGAATAGACGGCGTCATCCCGCCAGAAAGCTGCGCAGTTTCTTTGTCCCGCTGGCCATGGTGCTTTCGAGCATCATGTCGGGAGATGCCGAAAGCGCCTTCACCAAGGGCACCGAGCCACACCTCGTCGTCAACCTGATGTCGTTTGACGCGGCACACGGAGACATCAACGCACGACTCCAGCTCAGGCTCCCCGAGTCCGAAATCACCCCTCAGTTCTCGCCGAAGCACGATTACTTCCTGGTCGACGAACTCACGATCGGCGAGTCGGTGCTCAAGATCAGCTCCAGCAATTCCTACTCGGCCTTCAACAACTACCTTCCGACCCAGTACCAGGTTCACGATGCGGGATCGCAGTTCCTCTATCCCTTCGACAACCACAGGGCCTATCTCAGGATCTTCGTTGACCGCAGCGGAAGCATCAACTCCCGGGGCGTCGTCGAAGAACGAGTTCCCATCCAACTTGATACGAGCCTCTGCTCCTTCGAGGGGTACAAGATCATCCTGACTCCTGAACCGGATCATTCAAAAAACTACGTTCACTTCCGGATCGACCTGCAACGGACACTCTCCATCAAGCTCTTCACCATGTTCGTCTCCATCCTGATGCTGGCAGTCGCCGTCGGCTTCATGAACATGGTCCGCAAGTTGGTGAAGAGCAATGCGCCGCCGGACATCAACGAGCTGGCCTTCGGAGCCGCCCTCCTCTTCGCATTCCCCGCCATCCGAAGCATCGAGCCCTTCGTGCCTCCCATGGGAGTCCTAAGTGATTTCGTCGGGTTTTTCTGGGCGGAGACCATTGTCGCGGCCTCGCTGATCGCCTACTTGAATTGCTGGATGAAGCGCAAGACGCACGACTGAGCGGGGCGATGTTGCCTCGGGTGACGGTTGACCCTAAATTCAGGCATGCAGCGCCGCTGGATATTCCCATCGCTCCGTGACGCGACCTCTTCCCTGCTCGAGAGGGAGCTCGGCGTCACCGGGATCGTCGCGGCCCTGCTCTCCGCCCGGGGCCTTGTTTCCGCGGAAGAGGCGTCCCTGTTCCTCGACCCCAAGCTCGCCTCCCTGAGACCTCCGGAGGAGATCCCCGGCATCACCCGGGCCGCCGATCGGATTCTTGCCGCGATCGCTTCCGGCGAGCGGATCACCTTCTATGGCGATTACGACGTGGACGGTGTCACCTCGGTCACCATCCTGACACGCTACCTCCGCGCGGCAGGGGCCAGGGCCGAATGCTTCATCCCCGAACGCGCCACCGAGGGATACGGACTGAGTGCCGCCGGCGTGACCCGTTGCCTCGCGGAATCGCGGCCCGAGCTGGTCGTGTCCGTCGACTGCGGGACGAATTCCCGGTCGGAGGCTCTCCAACTCCGCGCCGCCGGGTGCGACCTGGTTGTCCTTGATCACCACGAACCGGACGCGGAAAACGTCGCGGACCTTTGCGACGCGATCGTGAATCCGAAGTTCGGCACGGAGTTCCATTACCTCTGCAGCGCGGGAATCGCGTTCAAACTCTGCCACGCACTGCAGAAAAGCCGACCAGTTCCGGGACTCGATCTCCGCGATTACCTCGACCTCGTCGCCGTCGGAACGGTCGCGGACATCGTCCCCCTGCTCGGCGAGAACCGCATCTTCGTGAAGGCCGGGCTCCGCCGTCTAGAACATTCCCGTTGGCCGGGACTTAAGGCCCTGCTGCACGTCTCCGGCGCCACCGCGCCGTTCGATCCCTCCGACATCGGATTCAAACTCGGCCCCAGGATCAACGCCGCGGGACGCCTTGCCAGCGCCGGGGAGGCCCTCTCCCTTCTTCTTACCGACGACATGGACGAGGCCTTCCGGATCGCGGCCCGGCTCGATCTCCAGAACCGCGAGCGGCAGGCGGTGGAGCGCGACGTGACCATGCAGGCCGAGCGATGGGTCGAGGAACACTTCGATCCCGCCCGCCACGCCACGATCGTCGCGGGCCGGCGCGACTGGCACCAGGGGGTCGTCGGGATCGTGGCCTCGCGCGTCTCCCGACGCTGGCACCGGCCGACGCTCATCATCGGGTTCGACGACTCGGGAGCCGGCAAGGGCAGCGGACGGAGCATCGAGGGACTTCCCCTCGTCGAGGCGCTCGGCCGCTGCTCCGGACTTCTCGATGCCTTCGGCGGACACGACATGGCCGCCGGCCTCAGCCTTCGGGAATCACGCCTCGACGACCTCAGGGAGCATTTCGAGCGAGCCGCGCGCGAGCTTCTCCGGGAGGAGGATCTCATCCCAAGACTCCGGCTCGACGCGGAGCTCGATCTCGGGCTCGCCGACGAGTCATGGCTGGAGACACAGGAGCAGCTCGCCCCCTTCGGGACCGCCAACGCCCAGCCGATCCTCTTCTCGCGCGGAGTCACCCCCCTCACCGCACCCAAGGTGCTGAAGGAAAAACACCTGCGTCTCGATCTCCGCAGCGCCGGGGGGCGCAGGCAGGCGATCTGGTTCAACGGGGCGCTCGACGAACTCCCCCGCCCCCCCTGGGACGTTGCCTACACGGTGAACCGCAACACCTGGCAGGGCCGGGACGAGGCCCAGATCCAGATCGTCGCCGTCCGTAGCTGCGTGGCGGACGCGGCGTGATGACACCGGAAACCCCGGGCGCGAAACCCGCCGCCCGTCGCTCCAAGTCAAAAACACTCCCCGCGACGCCTCCCCACGATCCCGAACTGCTGCTCGCCCGCCTCGGCTGGATCCGCCGTCCCCAGCTGAGCGCACTCGAAAAGCTCGGTATCACGACCCTGCGTGCCCTGCTTGAGCATTACCCGCGGCGGCACGAGGACCGCAGGCGCTTCGATCATTTCCCGGACACGGAGGGGGAGCGGACCTACTGCCTCAGCGGCATCGTCGGCAAGACGGTCTTCCGTCGCTTCGGACGGATGCGGAGCTTCGAGGCACAGCTGCAGGAGACTCCCGATTCACCCCTCGCCGCCGTCATCACCCTGCGGTGGTTCAATCTCTTCCATGTGCAGAAGACCGTCCTGACCGGATCACGCCTCATCGTTCACGGCAGGGTCCGTCTCCGGGGAAAGCGCCTCTGCATGGAGCATCCGGAATTCGAGATCGTCACCGAGGAGGATCGGGAGAGCATCCACCTCGATCGGGTCGTTCCCGTCCATCCTGCGGGCGAGGGCATCAGCGTCAGGGTGATCCGCGGCATCATCCACCGCGCCCTTGCGGAATGCGACTGGGACTGCTGGACCGATCCCTGCGCCGACCGCAAGGTCGACTGGGGGCGTGCCCTGCGCTCCATCCACTTCCCCGTGGAGCCCGAAGAGATCGAGCCCGCCCGACGCGAACTAGCCCTGCGCGAACTGCTCGGCATCCAGACCCTCGTGACGATCCGCAGGCAGGCGGTCCTGCGTCCCAGGGGATCGCCCAAGAAAGTCCCGGGAACCCTGCTGGGGCGCTGCCTCGACGCCCTCCCCTTCACCCCCACCGCAGCGCAGACGCGCGCCATCGCCGCGATCCGCGCCGACATGGAGCGTCCGCACCGGATGCATCGCCTGCTGCAGGGGGATGTCGGCTCGGGAAAGACCCTGGTGGCGGCCGCCTCGATGCTTCTTGCGCTCGAAGCCGGCCACCGTGCCGTCCTGATGGCCCCGACGCAGATCCTCGCCGAGCAGCATTTCCGCACGTTCGAGGCGTGGCTCGCCCCGCTCGGAATCCCGGTCACTCTCGTCACCTCCTCGGGCAGGAAATCCTCGGCATCCCGGGGCGAGCGCGCAGGCGCCGTGATCGGCACCCATGCCCTCCTCCATGACGACACCCTCCTCGAGGGGGCCGGGTTGATCGTCATCGACGAGCAGCACAAGTTCGGCGTCCTCCAGCGTGCCCGCCTCGCGACACTCCCCTCTGCTCCGGATGTGCTCGTGATGACCGCGACACCGATCCCGCGCACCCTGGCCCAGACCCTCTACGGAGACCTCGATTTCTCGGTTCTCGACGAGCGCCCTCCGGGACGCGGCGTCCTGCGCACCGCCGCACGCGGCCTGGAGAAACTTCCGGAGATCGTCGCCTACATGCGGGAGCGTCTGGAAAAGGGACGTCAGGCCTACGTGGTCTATCCGCTGGTGGAGCAATCCGAGAAACTCTCCGCCAAGGCCGCCGAGGAGGAAATCACCGCCTGGCGCGAACGCCTCTCCCCGATCCCCTGCGCCCTGCTCCATGGGAAAATGAAAGCCTCGGAGAAAGAGTCCGTCATGGAGGCGTTCCGATCCGGAAAAACCCGCGTGCTTGTCACCACCTCGGTGATCGAGGTCGGCGTCGACGTCCCCAACGCCACCCTGCTCCTGGTCGAGAACGCGGAGCGCTTCGGACTCGCCCAGCTTCACCAACTCCGCGGACGCATCGGCCGGGGAGAACAGGCCTCCACCTGCGTCCTGCTGGAGGGGAGCGGCAGCCCGGAGGCCCTGGAACGCCTGCGGATTCTGGAACGGAGCAACGATGGCTTCGTGATCGCCGAGGAGGACCTGCGCCTGCGCGGGGCTGGCGACATCCTAGGCACCGAGCAGAGCGGCCTTCCCCCGCTCCGCCTTGCCGACCTCCATCGTGATGCGGATCTCCTCCCGGTGGCCGCCGCCGAGGCGGCACGGATCCTCCGGGAGGATCCCCTGCTGGACCTCCCACGCCATACCCGTCTGAGCCAACTCAGGGATGCGAACGCCGAACTCCTCCGGGGGGCGGATTGACTCTTGGGAAAGCGCTTAGAACACCCCTTGTGTCACCCGAGGGCTTCTGCGTATGCTCTGAAATTCACCTGTGGTGAACGGCGGGGTAGCCAAGTGGTAAGGCCGGGCTCTGCAAAAGCCCCATGCGACGGTTCGATTCCGTCCCCCGCCTCCATCCCCATCCTTACTTTTGACGGATCGGGACCGTGCGTGCGCTGACCTTGTCGATCCCGATGCCGAGCAGGATGGAGGCCGCTTTGCGGTATTGTTCCATCTGCCCCTCGTATTCGCGGGCGATCGCCTCCGGAGTCGAGCGGTTCGTCTTGTAGTCGTAGATCTCGGCCTCGACTGCTTGGCCATTCTCCCTGCGGACATGGACCCGGTCGAAGCATCCGCTCACCCAACTCCCCTGAATCATCAGGTCGAATGCTTTCTCGTTCCAGAGATCCCACTCGCCTGAGGGCCTGATGAACACCTCCCTAGCCCGCTCCGAGCGCAGGAATTGTTCCAGCAGTTCCCTTGCCGGTGCGGAGCACTTGGAAAGATCGGCTTTGCTTGGATCCCATTCGATCCTCGAGAGCACCTCGTGGATCTCGGTACCGAGATCGGCTGCATCCGAGGAGAAGGCCGCACGGAGCGCACTCTCGGGTGATTGGGCGGAGGGTGAGGATTTCTTGTCAAGGGAGGACGGAGAGAGCGCGTGGGGAGTGCCCGCCGTGCAGGGCACGATGTGCGGTACGTTACTGGCGGCAGGTGCCGCTTCATCGGCTCGCAGGTCATGCTTCTCGAACCAAGTCTGGCTGCCAGATTGCACCACCTCGCTTCCCGGGTTCATGGTCAGCATCAGCAGGCGGGCAAAGTTCTTGGAGGTCGTATCGCTCTTAAGCTTTTTGGTCAGCACATAGAGCGCCTGCTTGGAGCGGGTCATTGCGACATAGGCCGCGCAGAGCTTTCCGTATTCCTGCTCCGCCTGAATTTCCTGGCGCGCCCCGCGCATGACCGGATCGGGATCGGCATCGTCCTTTGAGGGGAGGAGGCATCCCCAGGCCGGCGGTTCACCTCCCCCGAGATGGAGGATATCGGTGCTGTTGGCACCCCTTCCATCGAGTCCCGTCACCACGCTCATGTCGAAGGTCAGTCCCTTCGACTGGTGAAGCGTCATCACGCGGACCACCCCGGAGGCCTCGGACTCCTGCACGGCATGGCTCTCCAGGAAGGAGACAAACTCGGAAACGGCCCCCCTGTTCGATCCATCGTATTCGGCGGCTGCCGACAGAAAATCAGCAGCCCTTCTGGAGAGGAACGGATTGAGGTCCATCCCCTCGGTCCACATGCGGACAGCGGCCTCGTATCCTTTCTCCGCGATCACGGCGAGGGCAGCAGCACGGAACGATTCGACTCCCTCCTTGAGAAGAACGGCCAATGGTGAAGCTTGGAGCACTCCGAGCGAGAGGGAATCTTCAGGGAATGCGGCGACACGGAAGGCCGCCAGCAGCGCAAGTCCGAGTGGGTTATCGTTGCAGGGGTTAGACTTACCCTCAACCGAGACAGGAATGCCACGAGCCTGCAGCAGAGCTGCGATCGCAGATGCCTCATCGTTCTTGCGGGTTAGCACCCCGCAACTGAGCTTCCTCTTCCAGGGCTCCACCTCCTCGAGGATTTCCGCGATCCGTCGATGGATCGGGTTTTCATCCCCATCCTCGGCTTCCACAGCATCCCACCGGACATACCCTTCAAGATCCTTGTTCTTCTCGGCAGGGACATGATCTCTCCATGCTTCTTCCCATGAGGTGACGGCCCGGGATGGGATACCTAGCACACCGGCATGATCGTTGATCTTCCCGAAGACCTTATTGATGACATCGACAATCTCCTTGGCGGAGCGGTAGGAAACCTTCAGATCGCGGGCAAAGACCCGTTTCTCGGAGCCCTTGTTGTAGTGGTTGAAAATCTCGAAGAAGAGCCGCGGGTCACCGCCGCGCCACGAGTAGATCGCCTGCTTCGTATCCCCCACGTAGAAGAGAGAGCGCTCCCCGCCGCTGTCCTGAATCACCTCATCGATGAAGGAGCCGAGCACCTTCCACTGCACGCGGCTCGTGTCCTGGAACTCGTCGAGGAGCCAGTGATCCAGCTTCGCATCGAGGCGATAGCCGGCGCTCGCCATCCAGTCCAGGCTCCCGACCTGAGAGGAAAGAAGGTCCGTGACATCGGAGAAAGTCATCCGTCCGCGACGGCGGGTCAGCGCATGATAGGATGCCTCGAAGGCCTGCATGAAGCTCCTGAGCGAAGCACTCTTTTCCAGAAGCGATTCGTAGACCGGCTTCAGCAGCGCCAGCAGCAGCTTGCGACGGAGTTCCGGAATGGCACCTCTCAGGTAGACGCGCCCCTCGGCTGGACGACCCGTGGGGAGATACTCCTCCCCGGTCTTCCTGTCCTCGGAGCATTTGCAGAGCTTGCCGCGGATAAAGTCTTTCAGCTCCTTCGACCAGAAGCTCCCGGGCTTGTGATTGGAGGCATCGCCGAGGTTTGCGGTCCACTTCTCGCGAGCCTCTGGGGAGAGCGCGGGATGCTCCTTCAGAATCTCAGCCCAGAGCGCGTCGGCCACGGGCTGCACCTCGCCGGAGTTGAGGATCTCGCATCCGGTGGAGCCCCAGATCAGGTCGCGATCTCCCCACGGAAGGTCGATGTTCTCGAGGAACTTCTCATGGAAGTCTGTCGCGGAATCGAGAAGCGTGCGGAAGACCTCACGTTCCCCGCGCCTCCGGGCGATCCGTCTCACCTGATCGAGGAACTGCGACCCAGCGGCCGATCCAACGGACTCGCGGAAGATCGCGGCGAGGGCCTCCGTGCGGGCACGCTCGAGCTCTGATTCACCGATCATTGATAACTCTCCCGGCAGACCCGACTCCAGCGGGAACGAACGGGCGATCCGTGCAAAGAGACTGTCGATCGTCCCCATCGTGAGACGCCCGGAATCAGCAACCAGACGTGCCAGCAGTTCCCGGCATCGCTCAGCGTCGAGAGGGGAAAGAACCTCCTCCTCCGCGACCGAGTTAAGATCGTCGTTGAGCTCCCGGAGTTTGGCTGGCTTCAGGGCCGCCTCCGCCAGCCTCAGGAAGACGGCATCGAGGAACTCGCCTGCCGCCTTCTTCGTAAAGGTCAGGGCCGCGATCTTGCGCGGCTCCACACCGAGCACGAGGAGCTTCACCATGCGCGTCGTGAGCGCGTAGGTCTTTCCGCTGCCAGCATTGGCGACAAGCATCGTATGCCTGATCGGGGCGCTCATTGATGCACCTCCTTGCCTTTGAGGAATGTGATCGTCTCCTGATCGAGGCATTCCTCAGGCTTCCCTCCCTCGAGAAAGATCCCCTCGGGATCCTCCCACGATTGGGGAACCTGTCTGGGTGGCCAAAAGACCCCACGCGCGATCGCCGAGGTCGCCGCCTCCGCACAGGAGAGGGCCGAGGCGAGAAGATCCTCCGGCAGTTCGAAGTGCTTCACGTCGCTCTCCTCCGGATCTGCGGCCAGAAGGAAGTATCCCGTCTCGACCGTTTTCCCGGGAAAGAGCGTTTCGGCGATCTTGCGGTAGAGCGGAAGCTGGAGATCGACCCACGCCTTGGGCTTTCCTCGAAGGGTTGTCTCAGCTTGCTTCAGAAAAGCCCGTGAGATCGGCTCCAGATGGACCTCCTCGGGAGACTTCGCCGTGGAGTAGGTCTTGTAATCGAGCACGCGGACCCGGTCCCCGTTCACCTCGATCCGGTCGATCTTGGCCGAGAGTGGAATGCCCCCGAGAAGGAGATCACCGGAGGATTTGCATTCCACTTGCTGGATCGTCCATCCCTGGGCGACCTGATCGGCCTGCACCGCGGCAAAGGAGAGAAGCCTCACCCGGGCGGCCTCCGCCTGGACCCTTACCGCCGGAGAGGGATCCGCACCGAATCGGCGAGTGATTTCCTTCTCGAGACCCGCGAGCACCGCGGAGGCGATCTCGTCGCGATCGGTGAGTAGCGGGGTTTCCTTCCCGTAGCGCTCGAGCACCTTGTGAACGAGTGTTCCGAACTGCATCGCATCCATCTCCCGCTGCTCGGGATCGTGACTCCCGTATCCAAGAACCTTTGTGAGATAGAACCGGAAAGGGCACTTCAGGTAGGCGGCGAAGTCGGTGACGCTGATCTTCTCGAGAGGGCGCGAGACCTCCGGCAGCTTCCACTTCCAATCATGCTCGCGACGCGGAGGTGCGGCGACCTCGGCTGATTTGCCGAAGAGGGCGATCACCCGTCCGGGCAACACCTCCTCGTGGCATCGCATCAGGAGGGTCGAAGGAACCGAGGGGCTCCCGTCGGCAGCGAACTTTGAAAAGCTGCAGAGGAATTCCGACGGTTTACGTGCCCTGGCCAGGCATCCGAGCAGGTAGGCATCGCGAGCCCGGCGGGCGGCATTGTCGGGGACACCCAGCTCGCGGCGCTTCTGATCGGGGAGGAAGGGATGACCATCCGTCGAGGCAGGGAGACATCCCTCCACACATCCCGCGAGCACCAGACGCTGCGCCTCACTCCAGGGAGCCTCCAGCCATCCCGAGAGTTCCAGATCACCCTCCTTGGACGCGCCGAAGCTCTTGCGCCGCGCGAGCGCCCTCACGAGCGATGCCTCACGGGCCTTCGCGGGATCTGGCCAGGGCCTTAGAACGGGCGACACTTCCCCGCAGACATCGAGCACCTCCTCCACCCCGTCGGCGGGATTGTCTTTCCAGATTGCGGCGACCAGATCAGCCGGGTCTTTGTTCAGTTCGCGAAGGACAGTTTCCTGAAGCCGAGCGGCGTCACCCTGCACCTCCTTGTCGCGGATTCCTCCGGGAGGAATCGGATGCTCGGAGAGGGTTTCGGCAAGCAGTTCCAGGGTCAGGGCATCACAGGCCGCGAGCAACCGCTCATGGGATAGCGAGCACATCGCCCCGATCCAGGACGCAAAGCGTGGCGTCTCGAGCAACCGGCGCAACGTGCGCAGGGAACGGTCCCTCCGCAGGGAGATCCATTCACTTGCGACGATGGCGGCCTCGCTCCTTGCGAGAGGCTCACCCTCAGGAAGATAGGGACTTCCCCCACGGCGCAGCACCTCAGCCTGGAAAGCAGGCGAGAGCTTTTCATCGCCGATCACGAGAGCGTGATTGCCTCCCGCCTCCGCCAGGAAATCGAGTACGATCGAGGCCTCCTCCGCAGGATCGCGGGCCATCACGATCTGATCGGACTGCAGGGGAATCTCTGCGGCGATCCATTCCTGGGCAATGGGGCGGCCCCATCCGTCGAATCCCCCTCCCCATCCGGTTTCCGCGTCCGGCTTCCAGACGAGTACCGTCACGGGAATCCCCTGCTCCAGCAGAGCCGCAGCCCTCCTGCGGGCAGCCTCAGGCAGATCCGGGATGGAGGCGATCACGAGCGCCTTGGTAGAGCCGGGAGGGGTTTCCCATGCCTTGATACGGGCCTCGTTCGGGTCCCAGAGCGTATGCCGCTTGAGCTCGTCGAGATAGCGGCGGTAGAGCGGGGCGATTTCCCTCCAGCGCTCCTCGTCCTCCGAGCAGACTTCCGGGATGCGCGGCAGCAGCGGGGTGATCCCCCCCTCCGCGAGCAGATCGCAGAGATCGCACATCATGCCGGCGGTGCCGAGCAGCGCCTGCTCCCCCTCGAGGACCTCACCCTTCGGGAACAGATGCTCCATCGAGGAACGAGCAACCTCCTGGAGCACCAGACCCCACGCCGCTTCGCGATCACTCCGAGAAGCCAGAGGCCCCCGCGGCAGCAGCGCCTTCATCGGCGAGGAAAACTTCGGCGAGAGCACCCCACCCCCGCGCTTGGCGGAAAGCTCGGCAAGCTTGTGCCTGATCCTGCGAGCGGCACCCGCGGTCGGCACCCAGACCTCCGTCGAGGTCAGGTCGTAGGGATGCCCTTCCAACCCCTCGAGCAGCACCCCGGCCACCTGCTCCGCAAGGGAACCAGGCTGATCGAGGAAGATGACTTTGGGGTTAGCCATGTGGAGTTAAGACTAGGTTCCCGACCCTATCAGGGCAACCCGGTCCTAGAGTGTCCCACACCCTTCGGATAGGGTTATAGACTGAAGACTTTTAGGCTGTTAGTAGAAGGCAACAGAGAAGCAATACCCACCACTTCGAGTATCTTCTCCTATCTGTTACCATCTCGCGAAAGCTTGCGAAGGATGCTGCGAGCTAGGAATTCATTGATCTCAGTATGCCGTGGTATCGGCTGACTGATCCCCGTTTCCGGGTTTTGATACCAATCGTGTTTCCCACCATGTCGGATAAATACCGCGCCCGCCTTTTCCACGGCACGAACGAGATCCCGACGCTTCACGCGAGTTCCAACTCTGCGTGATGACGAATATTTGGAATCTCTCCCGAAGTGAGGTCCTTATAGAGATCTGCGAGATGCTCTTTGAGATCCTCAAGACTCTCACCCTGAGTCATGTAGTCCGGGTACTCGTCGAGATAACCAACCCAATGATCGTCTGACTTCCAGTAAGTGAACCCAGTCGCTTTCATGGACTATTCATTAAGGCGGTCGGGATCGGTTTTCAACCGACAAATTTTTTTACCCCCCTATCGGGCTTTTTAACCAGCCTTGGCTTTCAACTGGCTGAACGTCATCCCTGCATGCCCATGGAGTCAATCCGCCGAGGGCCATTCATTAGTAGTATCCTCCGGTTCCTTGTCGCTTTCCAGAAAGGCCTCGATGGCCGCGCGGATGATTTCCTCGGGGGTGCAGTCGTTGGCGATGGCCGTTGCCACCAGGAGATCTCGGGTTTCCAGGGGCAGGG
>Ga0208379_1000896_pt1 | contig 12194 bp, 11 predicted proteins | sample CryBogCBE02Aug07_FD_184559 | JGI IMG/M metagenome (GOLD analysis project Ga0208379, IMG submission 184559) | Freshwater microbial communities from Crystal Bog, Wisconsin, USA - CBE02Aug07 (SPAdes) | ecosystem: Environmental > Aquatic > Freshwater > Lake | place: Crystal Bog, Wisconsin, USA... | reverse complement strand
GGTGTTTTAACACCTATGGAGTTAGGGATGCAATACAGCCCGAAAACGCAGTTTTTGGGCGCTATCCGCATAACCAAGACCTAAGGATTTTTTAAATCCTGGTCGGTTAAAGGATATCACATTTTTTTTAAATTATCTGATAATGATTGTAGTTTTTGTAGTTTTTGTAGTTTTTGTAGTTTTTTTTATGGATTAAATATTAAAATCCTGCTAGACATCATTTCTGAAATTAATTTATACTTTTCCCAATTACTAATACCACCCAATTGATTTATTAAGGCAACTAAGTCTATATTAGCTCCTCCGCCTGTTTCCATCATAGCATCATAATTAGGTACAAGTGTTTGACCGGTGCGTTCTGGATGTGTGTTTTTAGGTTTTGCATTTGCACTCCCCCCAGGTTGTGAATGTTTTTCTAGAAAATTGCTACTATTCTTCCCCCGAACAATGTCATAATGCCAAATTGGAAATGTTCGCGGCATATTGATTACTTTATATCCGCTAGATAACAAACGGTGCGCAATAGCATTATCACACCCTAGCATACCTATCTTGAAATCACAATCTATCACATCTAGTGCGTGTTCGGTAGAATAAAACCAGGCATCCTGGGTGTTTGCATGCATTAATTTAGAAAAATTGGCATCCAATCCAGCAGTGCAATAAACTGGATTATATTCATGTCGAGATTGTGCTAGAATGTATTTGGAATTTAGCCATCCACGAATCAGTTGCCATTTAGTTAAAGGTGTAGTTGCCAGCATTATATCACAATTTATAACAGCCCAATATATTCCAAAAAGTTTAGTATTTTCACTACTGCTAGAATAAGTAAATGCGGTTTTATAGGTTAGCCATGCTCCGTTATTAGATTCTATGCCCGGAACATGAATATATTTAGGATGGCTAGTAATGCTTATCGGGAGATATTCGTTTGAAACTCCAGTAAAGTCATGTATATATTTAACACTTGGATGTGCTAAATTTGCTAGGATGCAATGTTCTAATTCTACTCTTCTAGCTGGATTAGATTCCGGATAGGATTGGAATATAATATTTAGAAAACCCAAACCAAATTCTAGTCCCGGAGCTGGTTTAGCTAGAGAATTAAATAAGTCCCTATAGCTAGATATTTGTTTTTCTAATGTGTATCTAGCTAGACAGGCAGTTCCGGTTTCAATTCGTCGTTGAATAGTGGAATTGCCTTTTAGAACATACATAATCTTTTGGAAAAGGTCATCAGTATCATTTTCAATATAAGTGATTGCACCGGGGCATAATTCTTCATATACTGGTAATCTACAGGTTATAACTGGCACTTTATGTGCAAAAGCTTCGAATACGGGAAGTCCAAATCCTTCAGCTAAACTAGGATTTACAAATACAGCAGCATTTTTATATAACATCTGAAGCACAGCGTCATCTACATCTGATAATAGTAATGCACCGTTTGCTAGAATACCATTTTTATTTGGAATATTCTTTGCTATCACAACTAGTGGGATTGCGGACCCTAGCTTTTGAGCGAGTTGATTTTGATATTTATCTAGCAGACTTTTTATCAAGGCTTGATTCTTATATGCTTCTTGGTTGGTGGCCATAGTTAGAATATATCGTTTGCTTTGTATACCTTGTCGAACGAGAATATTTTGGTAAAACTTTTCGGCTTCTAGAGTAGCACCCGTATAAGGTTCAATTGATATGGAATTATGAATGACAGTGATGGGATATGCTTCTCTAGCTAGATATGGATATATCTTTAGTAAATCGTGTTTGGTGGTATCACTGATACATATGAACTGTGAAGCATTCCGAATTGCTAGGTCTTTTTGAATCCACATATGATTAATCACAAGCCCGCAAGTTTCAGGAATCATATCATGCACTAGGAGAATATTAGGAATCACGGTACAATAAGTGAAGTAGGTGGATAGAAAATAATCCCATTGATGTTGTCGTGCTAGTTGATTTAAATAATCCACATCTTGTTGCATAATTGGATATGCAAAATCATTTATATGGATTATATTTCCTGGTGGGAATCGGCTGTGAAATCCACTTCTAGTTATATTTTTTGGTATTTCTTTTCCACGGATGAGAAGAATTAAGTCAACATCTAGAGACCCCATATCTAAATGGGATAAAATACTTTCCCATACTCTAGAAATACCGCTATATGGCATATTAAAAAACACAGTATCAATAGCTATTTTAGCACGTTTATTAGTGATTGCCATTCTAGAATGAAGTTTTGAATATATAAAATAAATTCGCAGTTTGCTTAATAATGGATGCTAGAACTAGATGTTTATATTTAATTAATTAATTTAATTCATAATATAAAACTAGTTAATTCTATATTTCTAGAAAGACAAAACTTTAAAATTTATATTGCTTAAAATGTCTATAGAACCGCGTAAATTAAAGATAGGATTTTTAAATCCGATATCTGCAGAATGGGTGCATTTATATAAGGATGAGATAGAGCAAGTCTCCAGAGTGGATGATGCAGATTATATCATTTATGAAAGTAATGGTGACCCGATACCAGTTATAATGAAAATATTAGCTACGTTTCCTAGAAAGAAGCTAGTATTCATTTTAAGTGGCGACCAATCAGTTCATATAAATGATGAATGTATTTGGTTCACTAATGCTATTAAACAAGGTGGGCTAGCCAAATGTCAAACGCAAATATTTGTAACTAATCCTGCAATATTTAAATACTATGAAAAGATTGGTCGTGGAATTACACCAATTAGGAAGCGGCATATTGATATTTATTTCAAGGGAACAATATGGTCTGGAATGCGGGAGGCCATGTATGATTATTTTACAAAATCACGAACTCCGCAGATGTCTTGTTTGATTGAAAAAAATAATGAATATTGGACTTGGCGTTTAAATGGCCATAAAAAACCTACTCATGCTGAAATAGAGAATACTGCATATGATTCATATGATATAATGAGTAATGATGTACTTTTGTGTTTATGTCCGAAGGGTAATGGAAATAGTAGTATGCGTATAGTAGAAGCTCTAGCTTGTGGTGCGATTCCGGTTCTTATAGATGATTTTAGTGCACCTTTTGGTGTGTCGTGGGAAGATGCAGGAGTTGCATTGGCATTTGATACTCGTATTCATACGTGGGAATATATATATAATGAATGTTATAAACTTATTAAGGATAAAGACAGACTAGAAAAAATGCAGAAAAAAGGGCATGATTATTTCAGAGAAGTAATTTATGGAGATTCTAATTTACCTGGATTTAAAATGTATGGTAATCTAGATACTGTTGCATTTGGATTTAGTAGATTGATTGTAAAGCAACTACGTAAAATACTTGAAACTAATTAACTGCTAGATTATTTTATTGTCAGATGTTTTCTTTCTTATATTTTCAATTTATTTTCCATTTCTTTTTCTAATAAAGTGGAATTGCATTTATGAATAGATAAAATAGCTTTAATAGGAACATAAATCATTTTATCAATCATACATGTAGATTTAGCAGGGAAACATGATGCTATTGATTGGTCGACATTATAACCGTAGAATATATATAATTCCGATTTATCATCAATCACAATTTTAGAGCCAATAGGAATATTATTTCGCCAATTATTAATCTCTGCAGACATTTTGTATTTGTGTTTATTATTAAAAAAGAAAAAATCCTATATGTAATACATATTAATGGAAAATATCTATAACGCATTAACTTCATCTTATCTGTAATGCATATCTTACCACGGGTACTAAAAATAGTACCATTAGTAATTAATTATTAATAATTTTCAGCTAGTTTATTTTGGTGGTATAATTTGCAGTAATAACTAAAAACTAGAATCCTTAATTCCTATTGTTATTATTGTTAGTACTGTTAGTATTATTATTTAACATGATGTTGCTAACAGCAGCAATTAAAGGATTAATTGCATTAAACATGTTATTCACTTGTCCGTTGATTTGTGTTGAATTAAGTTGTGAAGCTGTATTATTTGTTCCCATTATAGTGTTTATTATTGGTGTTCCTAGATTGATAATATGATTTAGATCATGTTGAAGATCATCTAAAGCTATTCCTGGAATGTTAGCACTGAAAATATGTATATTGGAATTATTAGTTGCTATTCCTACTTGACGGGGTTGGCCTGTTGAGTTTGATGATGTGTTAGATGCTTGCTGTGAGGAATTAGAACTAATAATTGTTACATTAGAATTATTTCCAGAATTTCTAGAATTAGTCACTACGAAATAATTCATAAAACCGTCACGTTCACTAATTTCATTTGAATTTACAGAAGGATTGATTGCAGAAGTAGTAATATTTCTACCATTTGATAAATCAGTAGATGCGGCAGATATTTCATCATCTTCACTATTTTCATCATCTTCACAGCAACTACATTCATGTTCGTATTCACTATCATTTTCTTCATCATCATTATATTCTGTTTCACTATTATCTTCTGCAGAAGAAGCAGAAGCATTCTCTTCAATATCATTTGTAAGATCATGTCTACAAGTAGGACAAGTACTGTGGTTAGATAACCAAGTGTCTATACAATTTAAATGAAATAAATGGCCACAATTATTTAATCTGCGAACAATATCAATTCCTTCAAAATCATTCTGACAAATGGAACACATTTCTGCTGTGGTATTTGAATTTGAAGATGAATCAGGAGAAAGTGCATTTGCAGTATTTAAGGAACTAAATACTTTCACACTTGAAATATTATTAATATTTGCAAGATTAATACTAGAATCATCATTATTTTCATTGGCATTTATTTCCGCGCGAAATTGATTCAAAATACGTGTGATAGGTAAAGTAGATACCTCTAGCTGAAATGGTGTATTATTATTAATAAGATTATTAATTAAATTTCTAATTTCAGCTGGTGCTTGGGTGTTAGTATTATTAGCTCTCACATTGACTGTAGTATTAGGTGTTGTTAAATTTTCATTTGGAATATTATTAATATTGTTATTTGGTAGTATATTTGTATTTGTGTTTAAATTTACATTTTGTGGTACATTTATTTGATTTGTTGTATTAGTATTTATATTTGCGTGAGGAAATACTGGTAAGGCCTGATTATGGCTAGTTGCTAATATTGGATGTTGATTAATAATGGGATAATATGGTTGATTATATCTATTTGTTAAATAATGAGGATATCCCTGGTATATTTCTCTATACATTTGAGGTGTCAAATAATGACGTTCTACAACAATATTTTGTTCCATTTTAGAATAGAAAATATATGTATAGGTAATTTATAAGAAGTATATATAATTCTTTTTATATTACAACTAATGAAAAAAATTGAAATAATTTTGCGGATAATAAAATTAATTAAATAATTTAATTTTAATAAGATTTAATTTTCAGAAAGATGACCGATGTAGAAAATGAATCTAATATAAAACAAAGCGAAACTGAAATAGAAATTACTATGGAAGTAAGACCTATCCAATCAGAGCAACCCAATACTAATGTAATCATGGATTTTGCATTGAGACCAGGATTAGTGAATAATGGGAATGAATGTTTTATTAATTCTGTAATGCAATGTTTAGCAGTTAGTCCATTTATACATGGATTTATAGATAAATACAATCAGGATGATGAAGACATGATTAATTTGATTAAAAAATATGATTTTAATAGGTTAAAAACTGATGTATTACCAGATGCAATTAATAAACTTTTAGAAACTAATTTATCTATATCTGAAACTGAACGGATTTCATTATCTAGGGTTGCTAAGAAATGTGCGGATTTCTATATATACATATGTTTTAAAGACATAATATCAAATTTACGAAAAAGAAGTAAACCTATAGAAAGTTGTGCAACATTTTTATCAATTACTAGTGATATCGCTAAAGAAGGTGGTTTTTCACATTTATTTAGTGGAGAACAGAATGACCCACATGAATTTTTAGTATATCTTCTTGATAGAATACACACAGCAAAGTCAAGCCAGGTTAAAATAGATATACCAGTTGGTTATAAGCCTGAAAAATTATATTTAAAATTGTATCTAGAACATTTTAAGAAAAGGTATGAAAATGATTTTTCAATGTTTGTTAAGAATTTCTACTATTACATGCTTACTTGTATAGAATGTAATAATTGCCGACATATATCTTATGATGTGAGCCCTAATGATATTATGTGTGTAAATCTACCTGATGATTGGCAAAGGAAACCCAATTTAACATTAGATGAATGTATTGCTGATTATTTTAAGGTTGAGGCAATTGAATACAAATGTGAAAAATGTGGTAACACGGATAATAATCGACAAGATAAGAAATTATTAACACGACCAAAGACCATTATTATCAAATTAAAAAGATATACACAAATTGGAAATTCCTTGTATAAAGTTAATAAGTTTATTGAATATCCTAGTAATTTAAAATTAACAAAATATTTATGTTCTGGTGAGGACGGAGCTTATGAATTATATGGTGTAATTAATCATGTTGGATTATTGAATAGTGGACATTATTATTCTTTCATTCGGGATTATTCCTTGAAAGATGTCACAGGAAAGTTTAGTCAGGGTTGGATGCAATGTAATGATACTGAGGTATCACACATTAGCGAGAAGGAAGCAATTAGTTCTAAAAATGCTTATATGTTATTCTATCATATCTGCTAAGCAACTATTTTCAAAAAGAATAGGAAGTTTTTAAGGAACCTAGGTTTCTTAATTTTTTTATATAAGAGGAAATTTTTAAGAAACCTAGGTTTCTTAAGTTCCTTAATTTTTTTATTTCTATATAATAATAAGTAATACTTAATAGTTACCATCAAATAATTGAAAATGCTTTATCCACAAATTACTGGTGAACCAAATTTTATCTTAATAGGTGTATCTGCTGTATTTGGCCTATTGGTTATTATTATGGTATATTATATAGTTGTTAGCAAAAGTCGTAATCCGGGTCGGCTATATAGTGGTAATTGGCAACAAAATGCTATGCCATTAACAGATAATTTAAATTTAAATTCTGGTAAAACTACATTAGGTGCTAATGGTATAGCTACAGCAACACCGACAACCACAATGCCAGTTCCAATTAATTCTGGCGGTTATTATGCAGCGGCACCAGTTCCTAGTGCTACTGCTACAAGTGGTCCAACACAAAGTAATTCTAGCATTAAACAGGTTTTCAATGTTAAGGAGAATATTTATGCTGCAGATGATGCTGGTGGCGTGTGTGGTGCTCTAGGAGCTGATGTTGCTAGCTTACAACAATTAGTAGATGCGCATCGCCAAGGTGCAAACTGGTGTAATGTAGGTTGGACTAAGGAGGGATTGGCCGCATATCCAATTCAAAAAGAATTCTGGCAAAAAATGCAGGGTAATGACCCTCAGAATCGCAATATTTGTGGTCAGCCAGGTATTAATTTAGCACGTAGTGATGCAGGTCTACTATATGGTGTTAATTGCTATGGTGTTAAACCAGAACCCAAGAATGGAGAACTTGTAAAAGAACTAGTGCAAAATGATGCAGATATTGCACTCCAGGCTAAGATTGCCCAATTTCAAAAGACTGTAAATAATATGACTCTAGCACCATTTAATGCAAATAAATGGAGTGAATAATTAATAAATTAAAATATTTAATAAATTAAAATATTCATTCTAAATATTGGTATTAAATAATAAAATAAAAAAAATTGATTATTGTAAATAAATTCAAAATAATTATTTACTTGCACCACTTGTGGTAGCCTTTCAGAGATGTCTTCTCTTGTAGGTGATGATATTACGAAATTTTCGCGCCCTATTAAAATATTGCTTCGTGCAAGAATTAAGAAAGAAGAACGCACAAAACATTTCCGAGACGAAAAAAAATTATCCAGACGTTATCCTTTAACCGACCAGGATTTAAAAAATCCTTAGGTCTTGGTTATGCGGATAGCGCCCAAAAACTGCGTTTTCGGGCTGTATTGCATCCCTAACTCCATAGGTGTTAAAACACCTATAGTCGTTTAAGGGATACTATTGCAAAAGGCATAAATAAGAATTGCTTACCTCTATCAAGTGATAAAGATGGTAAAATCAAGCCATCACCACTACGCAAAGTTGAAAGTGCTGCAGACATAGCAAAATTGCAACACATCCAGTCCTTGCCATCTTTGCCATCTATAACCCCTTTGAGACCTTTGGCATTTCTCATGAAAATTCCAACTAGTCAAAGCAGTGCAGATGGAAGTGCCAAGCGTCCTCGATTTGGTTAACACTTATCTAAACTTTTGTACCTTAATCCATAGCCTAAGCTATAGCTTTCGGTAGGGTACCTAGAAATAGATGATATTTATTATTTTTTTCATGTTTATGTCTGTTTTTCATATTTTTTGTGTTTTTCATGTTGTTATTTACTTATTTAATTAGTAAATGCTAAACCAGCCATACCACTAAGCACTCGTAAAACATTATAATTGGTTGCATAAATGCGGCACGTAGCTGTATCATTACCTGATGGAGTCAATACTGATGTATATGTTGCTGGTGTTATATTCATATTCAATTGCGCGATATCCACACGAGAAAAATTACATGTTCCGCTAGGCTGGTGTTCCTCTGGAGTTAATGCAAAAGAATAAACATTAATTCCTACTGCAGGGCAATTAGTATGGCATTCCTGTGGTACCACTGTATTGAAATATCGTCCTTCTCGTGCAGTTAAACGGTCGTGTCCGTTTAACATTATTTTGGCAAGAGAAACGGGGTTTTCACCGGAATCAAAAACGGGTAATTTAGCAGTCCATGCACGTGATGCGGCTGCTGATGGTGAAGTTCCGAATAAATCGTTAAAATTTAATGTATACACGCTAGAACCATTTACACCATATTGACCGGCAGTAGCAATACTGCCATTAGCAGTGCCAGTCATTGGTAAACTGGCGTACCAATTGCCTACATTGAATGCGGCAGTACCGATACCACCACCTAGAGGATCTTGTGGTGTTCCTGAGAAATAAGTATAGTCAACGGAATCTGTATAATTAAACCATTGTTGTCCTCCTACGTTAGATGTAAGGGTTGGGTCGGTGAGACTACCTTTTTGAATAGTCCATATTACTTCTTTTACTGGATGATTAAATGCCATTTTAAGAATTTCTGTAGTGCTTTGAACTGGAATATCACCTGTATATTGCAGTTGTTCTATAAGATATTCGTGTGCAGCTTGTGCAAATCGGCGGCGTTCATCTGTATCTAAGTATATATAATCAACCCATAGACTAACATCCAATAAGTCCCCAGGAACACGAGAAGCACCGCTAGCCCAATAGCAATCTTGAACGTTTGCTAGAGTTAAATTAATCTGCACGTCATGATATTGCAAAGCGATTAAAGGCAAAGCAAGCCCAGGATTGCGATTAAACCAGAATCGCAATGGTACGTATAACGTGATGCTTGGAACAGTATCAATTGTAGATTGAACTAGTTTTGGAACATTGCCTACCATGGTTGCATATCCAGCTTGGTGTCCGAATGTCTGTGTTAGTTCGTTCCAAATATGCAACCAATGTCCGTAGTGTCGGTCAATTCGCTGACCGCCGATGACTATTTCTGCTTGTTGAACTATGATATGTCCTAGCCAATTGAGCCAACGGAATTGCACGTTACCAACAGCTGTCACCGAAGGCAAAGTGATAGTGATATAAGTGCGGTATAATAGGTCACCATTACGGGATATGGTAGCACTAACAGTATGACCCCAATTGGCAATACCATTAAAAACTTGTTGAATAGGTTCAATAGAAAAATTAGTATGACGACGATAAACTACTTTGAAAAAGGTGATTTGTGGATTACCAGTGAGATATACATCTTGGCTACCGTACGCTACTAATTGCATTAGACCTCCTCCCATTTTTATCTATTCTGTTTATATGCAATACTATTTTTACTACATATTTTTATTAGATTCGAATGGACTAATTATCCTTTTACCGGTTTAACTATCCATGTTAAAACATGAATGTTTTAACTTTCAGTTATAAACCTATCAAATTAGCAAACCTACGGTTTTCTAAAACTTTCCCTAAGTTATAGATAATTAAAGGATAGACCAAAACCTAAGCTTATATTCATGTTAAAACATGAATAAACAATTAAAGGATAACATACTAGCGTTCCTTCTATATTCAATTAAAAAATTGAAAAGTTAAAAATAAATTATTGATATGCTAGAATTGAATTATGGACCAATCACAAAATAACGAAGATGAATTCTACGATATTGAAGACCATCAACAACAACCACCACTAGAGCCACTAGTACAACAACCACCACTATCACAAAAAAAATCAATTAAGAAAAAACAAGCTGTAAAATCAGAACCTAGCATACCAAAAAAATTTACTATTAATGATGATGAATATATCGACTATAAAAGGCAATTATTTGGAAAAATAGAACCAGATCGCACAGATAAATATTGTAAGTTTTATCTATGTAATGATATTCAACAAATTAAGTATTTTACAAAAAATATTAAGGAATATGCATTAAACACTAATATAAGTAAAGAGCATATTACTAGCATTGTAAAAAAAATTTATAAGACAAAAGAATTATATTTTGTAAATCCTATTGCTATTATAGAATATGTAAATGAAAGTACGGATACACCAAAAGACTTGATTGAGATTGTAGACGGACATCATAGATTGCAATGTCTGAAAAAAATAATTAATGATTCACAATATGATGATATTAGTTTTACATTCTGGGTGCAGATTTATAAATGTGAAAATCAAAAGGATGCTGATGAATTATTTAGGAAATATAATACTTCTAAGCCATTTCCAATAAATTTGGATTTAACTGATTTAATTACATTGATAATTGATAAATTAAATAATCAATTTAGTAGAAATAAATTCGAGTTTATAAAAAATACTATTCAACGAGCAAATCGACCTAGTATTTGCAAAAAAGAATTTGCAGAAAAAATAAAAGATAGACTAGAAGACCAACTACGAACTACAGGAAACTATGATTACAATGATATAAGTATTGACAATGTTATTACAAAATTTATAAATTACAATGATTCATTACTTAGTGAAACATTACAATGGTTTAATCAAAAATGTAAAGGTGATTCTGGAAAAATTACAGAAAATATTTATAAGAAAGCTAAGGAAAATAAGTGTGTTCTAGGTTTATTACCATTAGAGGAATTAATTAATGTATGCGTATGTTTATAGACTCAAATAAAAAATTGAATTTATTTTTTCATTCAACGTATCAATAAATTCAGTATTCAAAAACCATACAAACAAAGTATAAACCACATCCAACCCTGTGCAAAAAGAATGGCAGCATCAACAGCAAATCGTAATTTTGCACAACAAATCTCGCTAGATGAATACAATAAGCAGAAAAAAGACTATACTGAAAAGGCACTTCTGGAATTAAAATCACAAATGGCTACATTTAAACCTATTCATGATACCACCATGCAATGTGATTCAGAAGAAGACGAATCTGATGATTCTAGAGAGACTGCAGGAGTTAATGTAATTATTAATACCTATAAGGATTCTGCAAAATTGGAAGAAAAGAATACTAATAAGGGTCTAAGACGACGCCATAAACCTGCAACATCAAACGATGAGGGTGCAAGTGCAAATGCAAATGGTTTATCGAATACTATTTATTTGCAGAGGGAATTAGAACTGCAAGAAATACAAAAGCTAAAAAACCAGATTAAGAAAATTAAGAGTATTCTAGAAGAAGAAGAGCGTAAGAATCATTTCTTGAAATTGGAACTATGCAACGCTCAGGTAGATAATTCTGAGTTGAAGAAAACGTTGGTTCTGCGTGATAATAAGATAAAGAATCTAGAGAACGCGCAAAATGATGTTTGGTGGCAAATAGTCAAAATGAAATTATATATTGGTATCCTAACCGTTTTATATGTTTATATGATTCTATTCTAGTTAAGGAACCTAGGTTCCTTAAAAACTTACTCTTTTTATTTTTAATAAAATTAAGGAACCTAGGTGTTAAGCTAGTAGTAATAAAATATAATAAAAATATAAAGTATCATCAATTCTAGAAAACAAGAAATTTTTTTTTTTATTGATTTAATTGATAAAAGATGAACCTAGAAGTGGATACATGGGATGTTATTACATCAT
>Ga0208379_1000892_pt1 | contig 12238 bp, 29 predicted proteins | sample CryBogCBE02Aug07_FD_184559 | JGI IMG/M metagenome (GOLD analysis project Ga0208379, IMG submission 184559) | Freshwater microbial communities from Crystal Bog, Wisconsin, USA - CBE02Aug07 (SPAdes) | ecosystem: Environmental > Aquatic > Freshwater > Lake | place: Crystal Bog, Wisconsin, USA... | reverse complement strand
TAAGACATCGTGGAAACGACCACACAAACGCTTTCTTGGTCAAGACATCTACATGCCTAGTCTTATAGGTGAAACAGTAGGTAAGATTGTAGTAGGTATAGATACGTCTGGCTCTATCGGTGATAAGGAACTCAATGAGTTCTTGTCAGAAGTTGTCGGTATATGTGATGACGTATCGCCAGAGTCAATAGAGTTAATCTATTGGGACTATGACGTGGCAGGGCATGAAACCTATAACATGGGTGACTATGCAGGTCTAGCATCAACGACCAAACCTGCAGGGGGTGGTGGCACACGTGTTGCTTGTCTTAATCAGTATCTCAAAGATAAGATGATAACACCCGAAGCTACTATTATATTAACCGATGGTTATGTTGAAGATGATTGGGGTGGCTCATGGGATAGTCCAACACTATGGGCTATTACATCTAAACATCTAACATCACCACATGGTAAGAGTATTCATTTAGAAACGGAATAGTTCGTGAAATCACGATAAATTCCACAACATTAAGGAGAGAGAAACATGGGTATCAATGTAGGTAATAGTATTTTATACATGAGTGACAAACTAGATTTAACTATGCAAATGGATAGGTTCACAGACAAGCAACTACAAAACATAGTTAAATATGTTAAGCATGGTAACGTGCCGTATGGTGCTAGTGCAACTTCTGCAGTTGCTGAATACATAGTCAATAAATTTAATGTGCCACATTATAGAAGTAATACGTGGTATTTAAGATGGACTAATGTAGATGACCAAGATTTTAGAGATTCGGTCATAGCAAATGCTACGTTGTTAAAACTTACCGATAAATATTATAGCGATGGTTTGGATAGAACTATTGCACAAATGGAAAAGAAAGAAACAGATGGTGAAATACAACTGTGGTATTTTTCTGCCGACCAACGTAAAGCATTAAAGAAGTCTAGAGTTAAGACTGAACTATCTAACGAAGTGAACGATTTCTTAAATCAATTAACTAGTCGTGAGATTAAGACCATTGACATAACTTTATGGAAACATCCTTATGAAAAACAAACAGGAACTAATTGAAAAGTATCGCACCATCAATGTTGACTATGATGATTGGGCAGACCACATCTACGATTGGTTTGAAGAACATCTAGCTGAACGTGGTATAACGTGGAGTTGGCAACATAATGGTCGTGCACGTGATATGTCTTGGTCGGGCTTTTGGTCTCAAGGTGATGGCTTTGCCTTCGGAGGTGAAATTAAAGGTCAAGACTTTAGGTATTATGTAACAAGAGAAAAGTATCCAATGTTATATAAACTTCTTGATGATGGTGGATATATAAAGATGTCATGGGAAACAGGGTGGCGTAACAACCAAAGAAGTGAAATCATTACTGATGGAGAAACCTTCGGACAGATACATGATGAAGACCACCCATTAGTAGAAATATGGGATAGTGAGTTAGAAAAAGAACTAGAAACAATAGAATCTGATTTAGATGAAGATGTGGATAGTTTGTGTTATATGATGTATAAGAAGTTAAGTGATGAGTATGATAGCTTAACAAGTGACGAAGCAGTATGGGACACAATCGTGTGTAATGATTTAGATAAACAACTAGAGGAGGAAGTAGTATGAGTAACATTTATATAAATGAAGAAACAGGCAAGAAGATTAAGTTATATCAAGTAACAGATGTTCATGTATGGGACGATGAAATAGACTTTAGAGATACGGCAGAGGGCGTTGCTCAATGGTGTATGGAAAATCTTGAAAGTGTTGATTTGGAAGATGATGAGAAGTGTGAGTATTGTGGAGGTGATTGTCCACATCTTGAAAATGAAGATGAAGATACTAAAGAAGAACATCAATGTGATGAATATCATGATGATGATAAAGGATACTATTTAGACTTTAAAAAGTATTATCAAATTCAACAAGCTTACGCTGATGAAGATTGGTTAGAAGTTATCACATTGGAAGGTTGCAGATATTGTGATTGGGAAACAGAAGAAAGATGGGTTGTTGAAGAGATAGAGGAGAAAAAAGGTGAATAATGTCAGTAATGAATTAAATCAATATGAATTAGATGAATTGCTTTTCGGTATTGAGCAAGAGGTCTATGATATGGGTAGGGATAGCCTTACAAAGTGGGCTTTAAAAGGTATGAAAGACTATTATCTATCTATGTCTAAATCAGAGTTAATTGAAAGCGGTTGGATAACAGAGGGAGAAGATAATGAATGAAAGAAGACTTATAACCGCCTATTCGCTTCGCATTATGTGGAGTGACGGGGTGACGGAGATTATAGATTTACCCGATGATTTTAGACAAGCACATAAAGACATTGGGCATTTTTTAGACGGATTAGAAGAGGAGAGGAATAATGAAGAAAACTTACAAAGTTAGAGTGTTTTATAACGCATGGCAAGATGTATATATTGAAGCCAATGATGAAGATGAAGTTAGCGATATTGTTGATGACCTTGAAACAGATGATGTGAAAATGACATTAGACTTTTTCGAATACTTGGAAGATTAATAGTGTTTAAACGTGTTGCATAAAAACAACAAGTGGTCTGGACTTGGGTTGCCTAGAGAGAGTAAATGTGGTAAGGTTATAAGTCCTGCCTTTCAATAAGGAGAAGCTATGCAAGAATTAGAGGTTGCAAGTGCCTGTTTGGGATTGATTTTATTCGGTGAAGCGGGTAATGATTTCAATAACCAAATGGCAGTTTATAACGTAGTAATGAATCGTAGTAAAACCATAAGTCGAGTGTGTGATACTGTATACGAACCAAAGCAGTTTGAATACATAACCCTTATGCAAAAAAACAAAGTTAAAGAACCTAGTCAAGAGCAGTTTTTAAGGTATAAGCTACTCGCAGTTAAGTTCCTTACCAAAGCCAAAGGATACACTTATAATCCCGTTGGTCATGCGACTTTCTTCCATGATGACAGAATCAGTCCGCAAAAAAATATCTTTAAAAAGCCTTTATTAGCACAAGTAAATAACCTATACTTCTATTAACTAGATAGTATTAGTTTTTTTAACTCTTCTGCCATTTCGGGAGTGCCACGAGCAATATGGTCGTCATTAAAGTCATTCCCAGCTGTCATGCTGAGCCAATAAGGCTTGCCTGTTTCAATAGCGGAGTTCTCTCCAATGCCATTTCTGTCGTTATCTGCGACAACGAGACCTTTCCTGAATTTCCTAGCTATGAGCTTCATGTTACTTGCACTGAAACATGTATAGATAGAATACTTGATATTGCTAGTTTTCAAGACCTCCCTGATACTGAGAGCAGTCGCATAACCCTCGCAAAAGATAGGGAATCCCTTTGCGTTAAAGGCGAGAGTTGCACCCTTGCTCGTTTGTCCATACAAGAACTTTTTCTCCCCTTGTGCATTGATGAGTTGAACCCCAATCAACGTTTTAAATTGTCGCATGGGGACTACCAATAGTTTTTCTCCGTTGTTATCCCAGACGTTGTCTAACATATCTGGAAAGCCTTTAGAAGCAAGATATGGGTGAGTTTCTTGTTTGCATTGGTGCATAATCCAACCCGCTTTCTTACGGGCTAATTCTGCTAAACGATTCTTTTCTTCATTGAATTTGGCTTTAGATACTTTATTGACGACCACAGGCGTATCTTTATCGGGAAACCATGTTGCTGGTTTATCCATTGTTGCCCAATTAATCACGAATCCAACATCACCCTTAAACATATAAGAGCCATTTAGTTTTCTTGGCTTATCTTCTGTTGGAACTCGAATTGATTTATATGGGATAATGTTGTTGATAATTAAACCATGAATTCTGGCGAAGTCTTGGAATGTCATGCTGCTCTCCTAGATGGTTTGTTAGCACGAGCATAAGCAATCATTCTGCTTTTAACATAATTCATAGTCTTGATACTTGGTTCTTTTCTGCTATATTCTAACTTGGTAGGTAATACGCCATACTTCTGTTTAAACGTCTTCATCGCCCAATGTGGATTGAATTGTTTCATGTCTGCGATTGAAAGTAATTCTGAATAGAACTTCTGACGTTCTTCGTATTCTTCGTTAGACATGGAGACAAACTCATGAAGCTCTCCCGCTTTGGTTGAGAACATAGGTTTCTGTTTCTTATAACCACATTCACATTCGGTAGCTTGTGGTATCCATAATGCTTGACATGATGGACAAACTGCTTCTTTCTTTTCACGTTCTGATGGTTCTGCTTTGGCTTTTTCTTCTTGAGTATCTAACTCTTTAACGCCATTTAAAAAGACTTCTTCCCAATCATCTCTAAAGCGTAAATAATTACCGCTATGGTCTAACCATAAACCAAACTCTTTACCTTTAAAAGAACGCATAACTCTTCCCATTTGTTGAACATGGGAGGATAATGATTTAGCGAATGGTCGTGCAGATACTCCAATCATAACATCTGGAACATCAAAGCCTCGTGTTAAAATGTCTGTTGCAATTAAACCATGAATAGTGGTATCGGGTTTACTGAAGTCTTCAATGACTTTACGCTTGGCATTGGATTCATCAAGATAAGATATAGAAACAAAGTTATATCCTTTCTCGGCAAACTGAGCTACTAAGTCTTGTCCATGTGCTACTCCAGAACAGAATACAATAGTCTTTCTCGGTCTGCCGTATATCTGATGTGTTTTAACAATCCATTCCTGAACAATGTCTCCTGTGAGCTTCATACTCCTTTCGGTAGCCACATCTTGAGACCATTCACCTGCTACTTTCTTAGCACCTTTCATATCGATCTGTTTAGCGATATAAACTTTAAGTGGTGCTAACCATTTATTGATAACTAAAAATTCTGTGGTTGAACCTGTCACCACGTTAGAATATATTTTACCGAGACCTCGTGTAAACGGAGTGGCAGTTAATCCTATGACTTTTAGTTTAGAGTTTTTCTTAATAAACTCCGTGATTTCTCGTCTTGCAATATGGCATTCATCTACAATGAGAAGATCAATCTTTGGAAAGTCTTGTCTGCGTTCTAGTGTTTGTGCTGAACATATTTGAATAGGTTCAGTCGTGTTATACTTCCAATGGTCTGATTGATATACGCCATGTGGTATATCGTATTTGTCTAATCGTTGGCTTGTTTGATCGACTAGAACAATTCTATCCATAATCATTGCTGATCGTTTGCCTTTATCAGAAGCAGCCTTCATAAGTGATATAGCTACTTCTGTCTTGCCGAATCCTGTTGGTGCGTAAAGTAATTGTGATCTGTGACCTTGTTTAAACCCTTCTCTCAACTTATCTATAACTCCAAGTTGATGCTCCCTTAACTTTAACATATTCTCCTTAACTTCCAGATAACCTCTGGTTAGGTTTTTAATTTGCGTTTTAGACTATTCAAATCACGAGTGAGTATATCATTTCTATTCTGATACATATCTCGTGAATCCTTTAGAGATTGTATTTCTATCATTAGCAACCTATTTTGTGCTACGACTGATTGATATTCGTGAAGTATATAATCCTGTTCAAACTCCGTTGCGTTCCATTGTTTAGAAGCTATAATCGCTTTTAACGATTCAACTTCATCAGCAAGTTCTGCTACTGTTTGAGATAGTTCAAGATTAGTTTGTATTAAATCATCATGGTTTGTTACTGACTTCACTACATCTCCCTATAAATTATTATATCGAATTCTTGCTCTCAATCAAGAAAACTATTTATGTCTTTTTACGATATACCCATTGACGATTGCCATCAATAAGCGTAAAGAATTATTGGTATCTATCCCACTTACGATACTCACGACCAACAGATACAGAAATATAATTTTTAAACTTTTCTTTGATTGCTTCTGCACCAAGCTTACTGACTTCAGTCTTGTTCAATGGCTTAGGTAGTGTTATATAACCTTGACTCTCTAAATACTTTAAGCGAGTTCGGTTAGTCACGCATTTCTGAATGACCTCTTTAATCGTGCAATTAGGATTTTGTGATAAAAAGTTATTGATAAACTTTGCTTGTCTTTCATCATCGAGCTTAGTAAACATTAGAATTTCTCCCCTACTTCTTGAAATATCTTTTCAAATGCTGTTGGTTTAAAGTCTTTCTTATTAAATTCAAATACGGTCTTACGGCCATTGGCGTGTTTAATATAACCTTTGACTACTACATCTTCTACAATAATTGTTTTCTTTGATTCAGCCATTAATATGGTGCCTCCTCATAATCGTTAGTGTTAAATGGTTTGATTTTCTCTTTTGGTAATTCTACTACTTCTGTATCTGGGTGACTATCTTTATACCATTTGGCTTCCCTCTTTGACCATCGGTATTTTCTTATAATATCTCCATCATCAACAACTGCGTGAGTGAAATTCATCGTATAGATCCTTATAATAAATTCTTGTTCCAATGCATTCATTTCCATCCATATCCTCTGCATCAAATAATACAAAAGACATATTGTTTTCTAGGTCATGCATGATGACATCTCCATGAAGACCATCTTCAAACTTTACTACATTTTCTATATTATTTTTCTTTAGGTCTTTAAGCTTCATTTTTATTAATCTCTATGTTTGGGTGAATAGAAGCCTTACATTCTTTAATTACTACTCTCAGTTTCTTATCATACACTTTATTGTACGAATTACAAACTTGACAAAACCAATTATCGTTTATGTGTAGTTTACGTTTCTCCCAACTCATATTTCCTCCTATTTACATATCTTTAGACAATAGCTCTGCCAAGGGTGGTAATGACCGCCTTTGACCCATACTGAGATATTACTGCTACTCAATACCAATCCTACACTGAGTTAATGTTGACTCATTTACTAGAGGCAAAGACCAACCACCCCATGACTAGTAAACTTGTGTGATACCCATTTAAGATCACGAGGCGTGCCGTCAGGTGTAAACGAGCCTATGTATTCTTCCACGCCACCCATTTAGGTGCATTAGTAACGTCTGGAGAACGGATAGTAACAAAAAGGAATAAGAAAAGACGGACGAGCTGAATAGCTAATCCATTTTTCTCTCATTCATACTTTGTTGCTCTCAATGACAATAATACACAAACTGAAAAAAAATGCAATGGGTATAAAAGAAAAAACCCCGAATGATCAGTTCAGGGTTTTTGGGTCGGTGAGAGAGGCACCGAGGGGTATCGTATGAACGAAAGAAAAGCATCAGACAGAGAGGGATCTGATATTTGAAACATTACACAATATGTTGTGTTTTGTCAAGCATTTATTACTACATCTTGTGTTAGAAAAAATACAACGAATATTCGTTAGACTTTTTTGTTTTTGTCAATATATCACTTTTTTGCGTTTAATTCTTGTAAGTGTTTCATTCAAAAGGGATTTGTCTGTATTTTGAGTGAAAACCATTTTTACAGGCAAATATAATTAACACATGAATTAATATGAGTACGACATATTGACATTGGTATTTTGATGTTGCATAATAGGGCTTCATTTATTTAGAGAGGAAATGAAAATGAAACAAAATATTCGTATTAATCCTATTGACCCAGCTAGAGAGAATGGTCGTATTTATCCCAACCACTACAAAAATGTTGATGTGGACATGTATATGTTCCAATCGGCTATGCTTGCTCGTAAAGAGAAGAAGCGTTTAAACGTATTCTTTTGGGTATTTGTCGTTTGTTGGGCAGCATTTATGGCTTATGTGTTTTGGATAACGAGGTAATTATGGAAATTATTAATCAAGGAATGAGAGTTGAATTAGAAAACATGGCTAAGAAAATGAATGCTATGGCTAAAAAGATTGAAGAAGCAAACAATCGTATAGATTTATTAATGGATATATTAATTAAACAATCAAAAGATGTTCAACATAGATTAGATAAGGAGAGGATATGAAACGATTTTTAGTATTAGCCGAAGTTGAAATTGATGAAAAGAAATACAACGAAGTTGAATCATGGAATATAGAAGTTACAGATTGGATTACTTCTGTATTAGCAGATCATGGTCGTGATCGTGGTATGTTAATTAAAATGCGATGCATAGAAACTGATTATCATCTACTTGATGATGTAAGTAGATCAGCAGATGCGATTGCTAAAGATAAAGCCTTCGATGAATTAGAAGAAGTAATGTTAACTAACAATATGTGTCCTAGTGGCAATTGCGAGGCTTAATATGAGTAATAGACAATATATTACCGATGAGGCTTTTGCAGCATTAATGAGAGTTACTAGTGACCCAGAAATACAAAAAAGATGTCCAGTTATGTTTGATAGGGACTATGAAAAACTTGTAGGTCTTGCTTATAAGTTTGCAGATATTCTATTGAAAGGCAGAGAATGATAATAACTAATGAATGGGGTTTACCAAAACCATTTGAGAATATAGCTAAGAATCCTACTTACTCAAAAGGTAAGGCACATCTATCAGCCACACAATTGCTTAACAGTCCTAAGATTGTAGCATTGATGAAGAAGCACGATGGTGAGTTGACTCAAGATGTAGCAGATACCATTTGGTCCATCTTCGGTTCAGCAGTTCATAGCATCTTGGAAAAAGGTGGTGATGAGAATCATATCGTGGAAGAAAGATTCTTCGCAGAGCTTGATGGTTGGAGTATATCAGGTGCTGTTGATCTTCAAGTCATCGATAGCGATGGAATTCACATTCAAGATTACAAAACAACATCAGTGTGGGCTGTTAGAAATGATAAGCCAGAATGGGAACAACAATTAAACATATATGCATGGCTTATTGCTTTCAATAAGAAAGTTCAAATAAAGTCCTTGACAATTGTTGGAATACTAAAGGACTGGAGTAAGTCAGAAGCTGATCGTAATCCAGAGTATCCACAAAAACCTGTTGCTATGGTTGATGTTCCTTTATGGACATATGAAGAACAAGAAAACTTTATTAAAGGTCGTATTGCTAAACACAGTGCAGCTGACTTCGCTATGGAAACAGGTGGAGAGTTAACAGATTGCACACCAGCAGAAATGTGGGAGAAACCTCCTGTATGGGCTGTCATTAAACAAGGTGCGACTCGTGCTAAGTCTTTACATGATGCAATTGAGTTAGCAGAAGCAGCTAAGAAAGAATTAGGTGCGGGTTATGAGATTCAACTAAGGCGTGGTAAGCGTGGTCGATGTGAAAGCTATTGCTTGGTGAATAAGTGGTGTAAACAATATCAACAATATAAGGAGGAAAATCCATGAGTGGTGCGGGCATGCCTTATGAGTGGTCACAGACTTATGATGACTACGATAAGATATTTGATGAAAAAGTACCGATGGTCGATAGTTCACAAATTGGAGGAACACATTATGTTAGTAAAACAATTCAGCCATGGGATTTTATTGTGGCTAACAAGCTTGGTTATCTTGAAGGCAATGTTATAAAGTATGTTTCAAGGTATCAAGAAAAGGGAGGCTTAGAGGATTTACGTAAGGCTAAGCATTATTTAGAGAAACTATTAGAGGTGAAAACAAATGAGTGTATACAAGAAATTACAGGAAGCAAGAATCCTGCTGCAAAATACTAGTCTCAAAAAGTCTGGTCGTAATAAGTTTGCAGGATTTGAATATTTTGAGTTAGGTGATTTTTTACCTACGATTCAAAACATATTTACTAAGGTAGGTTTGTGTGGAACTGTTTCATTTGGCACAGAACTAGCAACATTAAACATTGTTGATTTAGATGATGCAAGTCAATCTGTTTCATTTACTTCACCAATGTCTTCTGCTGAGTTAAAGGGTTGCCATGCAATTCAGAACTTAGGTGCAGTGCAGACTTATTTAAGACGTTACTTGTGGGTAGTAGCTATGGAGATTGTTGAACACGATGCTCTTGATGCGACCACAGGATCTGACTCAAAAAAAGCTGAACCTACAGTTGAAAGTCCACGTATTGTAGGTCTCAAAGGTGAGTGGCAAATCAATGCTCCAGCTAAACCAGATGGAGATATTCAAGGATGGTTAGATCTTATTAAAGAAAGTACTTATTTACATTTAGAGTTTGCTAAAAAAACTCAAGATTTAGAGACTATCTTTAGAAAGAATAAACTGTTATTTGAAGAAATTAAACTAACTGATGTTGATTTCTACAAGGAAATGATGACTCAGTTTACAGTAGTTAAACATAAATTAGAAAAGGAAAAACAAGATGGCACAAGTGTATGAAGCACGTCCTAACACAGGCGTATTATTTAACAACGATACAAAGAAATCAGAGAATCATCCTGACTTCAGAGGTTCAGTTGACATTGATCGTAACTTATTGATTGACCTTTTAAAGAAACATCAATCAGGTCCGATTAAAGTAGCGATTGCTGCATGGAAAAAAACTTCACAAGCAGGTAATGATTTCTTGTCATTATCAACTTCAGAACCTTATGAAAAACCAGCAGGTTCAGCTCCAGCTAAGAATCCTTGGGAGAACTAAGATGGCTAAAGCCAAAAAGGCAGTAGAAACCATTACTCCTCAAGAGGCATTGATCAAGGACCTGCAAGCTCAGGTCCACGATCTCTATGCTTTTTGTGTAGAGTGGCGTAAACAAAACGATACTTTAAAAGCGGAGAATATGAACTTACACTATCAGGTTATTAAGTTAAGCGGTATTGTTCAATATTTGGAGAGTCAGCGTGAAGCCAATCCAGTTCGAAGCTAAAAAGGTTGCCATTAAGCAAGATAAGAATGGCGTTTCATTAACTCTTGTTGTGCATCCTGACGACTTTCCTATAGAGATTCTACAGGACTTCGTTGGGGCTGCTTATCAATGTGTATTTGTAAGAACTGATCGTCCTCATGAAGATAAACAAGCTTCGTATGTTGGAGAACAGCATGTGAAGTTAGCTGGCATACTTTGCACTTCAAAAGACTTTTGGGACTTCTTGCATTCAGATAGTCAGATATTTAAGAAAGACGAAGAGTCTGCTACGTTTTGGTTGCGTAATTATTTAGGCATTCAATCGAGAACTGAACTTAAAGACAATGTAAAATCACAACAACTTTTAGATAAGATTAACAGGGAGTTTAAACAGTGGATGCAAAATTAAAGAAAGTTCCATACTCGGTATATTTACCACAAGAACTGCATTCAAAGTTAACTGCGATTGCAAAGACTCGTAAGGCATCTGAATTGGTGCGTAATGCAATTACCATGATTATCGAAGGTAACGATGCATACAACAGTGGATATAACCAAGCCATTAGAGATGCAGCACAACTTGTTTATGATTGTGAAGAAGCACAGATGGTAGCTATCAAAGGTAAAGATCTAGGTTCAATCCTCACTCATAGAATTGAGGGATTGGAGATGAAGAAATGAAATTGACTAAAAAACAAAAAATGAATTTAATAGAGGGAAAGCTTCAGTTAAGTATGATGCAATTTCATGCAAGCTTACCTTGGATTATTAGAAAGTTATTTAGTAAACAAGCTTTAAATTGGTATGACAAGGGTAAGGGTGACGCAATGGCTGATTATCTTTGGCTTAAAAAGAAAATAGCAAAAGTGGAGAAACAAAATGAGCAAAACAATTAAGATTATACCCGTAACATTTTCATGGCAAGTACCAGCACATACGGAAGAATCTATTATTTTTGTGTTGGAATCATTTAATAAAGGATTACAAGAGTCTGGTATAGATGTTTACGAAAGGGTACCATTTACAATAGAAAAAACAGATGATCCAAGATGGAGCAAAATCAGAGGGCGTTATGGTTTCAATGGTGCAACAAACAACCAAAAAGGATCGTGGAATGAAATAAAAAGTAGTTATATAGAGTTGGAGTTAAAAAATGTCTAATACAAAGAAAACAACATAAATGGCATAAGGGAGAAGATAAATGAATGAATATAGAATAAAAACATTTGTGCATAGACTCAATAAATTAGGTATAGATGTAACCTTTGCTGCCAATTATCCTTGGATTTATTTTGATACTATTAACGGTAAAAAGGTTACAGGAACATTTCATGCTGATCATGGATGGACTGCATTTTTTAGTCCTGTTGAAATACAAGGCAAAGTTAAATTTAGTGATAGACGAGAAGTATTTAAAAAGGTAAGGAGCATGTTATGAAACAACATAAATGGCATAAAGAAATAAAAGCATGGGCTGAAGGTAAAAAGATTGAAGCTAAATGGTTATCTGATGAAAATGAAGAATGGCAATATGTTGAAACTCCAATTTGGGATGCAACTCATTGGGAATACCGCATTAAACCACAACCTAAAGAAATGAAACCTGAATTAAACGAAGAGTTTACATGGTG
>Ga0208379_1000883_pt1 | contig 12346 bp, 17 predicted proteins | sample CryBogCBE02Aug07_FD_184559 | JGI IMG/M metagenome (GOLD analysis project Ga0208379, IMG submission 184559) | Freshwater microbial communities from Crystal Bog, Wisconsin, USA - CBE02Aug07 (SPAdes) | ecosystem: Environmental > Aquatic > Freshwater > Lake | place: Crystal Bog, Wisconsin, USA... | reverse complement strand
AGGCAAGAAAGCACGCCGCGTTAGTGCGGCGAGCTGTGCGCCAAGCGCGCCTGAAGGGGTAATACCGCTTCCGGTCAGCGTGGCTACTGGTGAGGTAGGTAGAGCCATTTTTTACGTCCTTTTATTACGCCGCGCGACCGAGCGTGTCCCGAACATACTTGTCAGGGTCTGCTACAAATTCGGTAAGCTGTGAGTCCATGTAACCCATAGGGTCACGATGAAGTTCAACCAAAGCATCGTTGCGGTTCTTGGACCCGAAAAGATCGAGGTCTTGAGGTGCCCAAGTTGGACCGGCAACCTTTGCTGGCGGAGCCTTGCTGGCGACATACGCGGCAGCGGCTTCTGCGTCCGAATAATTGCCCGTAGACTTCATACGATCAATCATCTGATTGAAGCCTTCTTCAGTCAGATTATAGTCGCGACGGGCTTTTTCGAGTTGTTCTTCAAGTTTTAACTTCGTGCGCTCTTCGTCGGCGGCACGTTTTTCATCAAGACGCTCTTCAAGAAGCTTTTCGTATCTGTCTTCAAGAGTCTTGATCTTGTTCAAGTGTGGCTCAACGATTGGGGCAAACATATCCTCAGTCGTTTTAACGTCGTCCCAACGGGCCTTAGCCGCTTGTTGGATTTTTTTACCGACTTCACCGTCGTTCCAAAGTGCGTCAATCAACTCTTTGGAGCGCTGAAGAGCAATTTGATCTGGGGTCATAGCCATGGTTTACTTCCGACCTTCTGGAGCCGTCGAACCGTTTTTGCCCGAATTACGTGCGGCATCGTCGCCAACGTGTTCGAGGCTGCGGATGTGGTTGGTGCCGTCAGTTGGAAGACCCGACTTGCGTGCGCCAATTCCCATCGTTGGGAACTCAACGTACTGCATAACGCTGCGATCTTCTTTAACGTCGTTAACGTATGGGGTAGGAACTTTTCCTTGTGCCATAACTTACTCCTATGCGCCCATTGGCGGGGTTGGTGGTGGTGGAGCGCCCGCTCCGGGTCCGCCGGGTGGTGGACCACCGGGCATCATACCAGCCATATTAGGCTGTGTCTTAGCGGCACGCGCCATTTCCATCAATTGTTGAATGGCGCCCATCTGATCGCCTTGTGCGCCACCTTCTTTTTCAAGGTGCTTGCCGATGTCGGCAACGGCTTTAAGAACGGATTGATGGAGTGCTGAACCCATTGGCAACTGGGGGAGTGCTTTTTGAAGCGACTCAAGACCCACTTTCAAAGCTGCCATTCCTTGCTGACCTGAACCAGCCATAGGTCCGGCCATGCTCGCTGGCCCCGCGCCACCCATAGGTGGCATCGCGCCAGGAAGTCCGGGAGCGCCGGGGGCTGGGCCACCGGGCATTGGCATGGGCGGTAAAGCCATAATTTACACTCTCTAAACTAAAACAGTTTATTTACGAGTAGAACGCTTTTTAGAACGGCAAGAAGCCATGTGACCGACTCCTAAAATTACTTGCGCTTAACGCGACGCGAACCATAAGCCATGTTAGTCTCCTATAAAAAATGAAAGACGGAGACTGTTGAGTCCCCGTCTTCCGAAACCACAATTACTTGCGGCCCTTGCGGTGCATCTTACGGCCACGCTTTTCGGCGATTTCAGAAACGTCAAACATAGTTAAACTCCTATTGCTGGGAACGTTGAGAGAGCTTACCATCTCAACAGACATCAGATTACGTTGGCTATAAGAGCCTTGTCAATATATAATTGAGAAAAGCTGTGGTTTATCAAAACGATAGGATGGGATGATATGCACATACCTAAACGCGATCTCGAATCATTCGCTCGAAACTTGGCGAATATTTGTATGTCGTCCCGACAGGCGAGACAAAATCGTGGAGCCTTTTTCGAGTCTTACGCCATGTCTGGTTCAGCTGACGCAGCTGCTCCAGCAATGTTTAACAAGACTTACGCATCACTCGATGATCTCGAATCACTTCTTTTTTCTCCGGTGTCTTTACGCTTCGCCATCACCGATCCTGATCTTCCAAACGTTGTCAACGAATCTAAAGGTCGGGCTGCTGCGGCACGCATTAGAAAATTCTGCCGCCAGACTGATTCGGACAACAAGATTTCCCAAGCCGTCGGAATTGCTCTCCGCAAAGGTCTTGGCCTCTTAAAATTGAACACCGTCAACAAAGAATTTAGCACGCAGCTGGTGCAGCCAGAAAACTTTGGCGTGTTGCACGAGAATTACACGGCGCTTGATGCGGACATGGAAGCGTTTACGCACCGCATGATCATTACGCCCGCGCAATTTCGCAACCTTATTCGCGGTCGTCCTGACGAAGACGAATTGAAAGAACGTGCCAAGACGCACATGAAAGGTATTTCTGGCGGCATGAAAGACGCATCTGCGTCAGCCATGAATATTGTGACGGGCGGGCTTTACCCGTTCCAAGCTGCGGGCAGCGGTCTTCCAAACCAAAGCCGCGGCCTTGTTGACTGGATGTCGCAACCTAAAGCCGACATCGATCCAGCCGTTGAATCAGCCATGCTTGAACTGGACGAGCTTTGGGTATGGGATGACAACCGTGGTGATTGGACAACATTCCAGATCATTGGCGAAGACATTCTGATCGGTGGTAAGTACCAGCTAACCAGTTCGTTCTCCTACAACACTCACGCAAAACAAACTGACCCTGTTCTCAAGGGTAGCCATCCGTTCAGCCTGTTCTGCGCCAATCCGGTGCCGGATTATTTTTGGGGCGCATCGGAAGTTACGCGTCTTGTTCTTCTCCAAGAAGCCATCAACTCACGCATCACAGGCATCAACAAGATGCTTCGCAAACAAGAAGAGCCCGCCACCAAGTTTGTCGGCTCGACCGGCGTAAACCAACAGGCACTCTCTCGCTTCAACAAGCCGGGTGGTTACTGGACTGACTCCAACCCGAACGCCAAGATCGAGCGTGACAACATTCAAATCCCAGAAGCTTTGTGGGCCTCGCTCCATGAGTACGAGCGTATGTTTGACGAGATGATGGGTCTGCCGCCAATCGCCAAAGGTCAAGGCGAACAGGGTGTGCGCTCTGCTCAACACGCCGAAACATTGGTACGTATGTTCTCGCCGCGCTTCAAAGACCGTGCGCTCCTCATCGAGCGTGACGTTGAAAAGTTTGGCGCTCTCATGCTCGACATGGCCCGCGCTCACGTCGATCAAAAGATGATTGCATGGGTTCCAAAAGACGCTGCCGGATTTGAAAATTCTGCGGCGCCAGGCGAAGAAGCCTTGTTGATCCCGCCAGCCAAAGGTCTTGTGCCGGTCACATTCACTTTTGCTGATTTGCCGGATGACGTGTCGCTCACCGTTGACTCGCACTCCTCGTCGCCAGCGTTCTCGCAAGACGCCAAGGAACTTGCGTTCAGCCTACAGCGCATCGGCGCGATGTCACCATCGGAACTCGTCGATCATGTGGACGTTACCGATCCAGACGAGCTGCGCGCCAATATCATGCGCCGCGAAATTGCTCACGCAGAAGCAGCTGCCAAAGAGCAAGAAATGAAAGCGCAAACCCACAAAAAGAAGTAAGGGGCCGAAGCCCCTTATTTTTTACCCGTCGGTTCTGTCCTCATCACCCGTAACGGTGACTGCCCGTTTTTAACTTCGGGCAGTTGGATAGATCCCGGATTAAGGGCTGCTCCGCGGAACGCCCCCGCAATAGCCCGACGACCCAACAAGTCAGCTTGTTTCTTGTTGATGCCCGCTGCCTGCAACCCGCGACCGCCAAAATAGTTGTCAGCCAATGTCTGCTGCTGGCCCGGTAATTTTGGTGCGACCGCTTCGCCTTGACGGATGTTATCCTTCAAATCCGTCATCTGATAATCTTCCATGACGATACGAGCGGTCTCATCGACAGCCTTCACGACAATCTTGTTACCGATTTGCCCCGGACCTTGACCAGACTCCAACATCCGCTGGAAGTTATCCATCTGCTTTTTCATAGCCACTAATTCTTGCTTCACGATGCAAGCTTTGCTGGGGCATGGCGGATCGTTGATCGGAATGGCTTTGTACGTCCGTGTATATTCATGGTCGCACAATTCGCACTTGTACCTGATCTTGTACTTAGTCGGTTCCAAGAAAGTATCAGACTTATTCATGTTGATCTCCAACGTGACGGTCATATCAATCTTCCATTTTCTTGTAAGCGATAGGAACCATATCTAACCTTTGACCACCCGCATTATGCTGCGCCCAATACTGATCGTAAACCCACTTTACGTTGGCTCCGTCATATGAACGGGTTACACGCCAGACCGCCGGAGCAACATTCACGCCGTCCGTCACATAGACTGCGCGTCCCGTGTACGGAAAGTTGACGCTAACCTCCGGCAATTCCTCAAATCCTTTTGGAATTTTGGTTTCTGTCACCACAGGTGTTTCATCAAACAGCGACTCCGGTGTTGGTGCCGGTGCCTCTGATTTAGCGCGAAATTTAACGTCTGCTCTACTCATAATCCATACTCCGTTTGCCATGCAGGGGGTTCGGGTTCATCGTCCGCATGATCTTCCATCGTCTTCAAAAAGTTGTACACGATCCGGTTGACCGTGGTTGCGACCGCTGGCTTCTCACCTTTCTGAGCGTTCATCACCGCATCATAGGTTAGACCTTGAGCCATCATGTCTTTTTGCGTCCAGTCTTTCCAAGCACGAACCGCAAACGCCATGGCGAACACTCGATCGTCTTTGCAATTTTCGTCGCGTGACTCTGGCGCACCGATGTGCCCGTTATCGACAACCACCAACGACATTTCGTTCAGCAACGAACGGGAGTTGATGTTCAACTCGTTCGACACATAACAACCGCGAAGCTGGTGCATCAGAATTGACTGGGTATTCCAGTTAGTCTGGAAGCCGATCACATAACCGGCACCCATCGAGTCAGGCCGCTTGTACAGATACATCCGTGCGTGCGAACCGGCGTCTTCCCATCCACGGGCTTTCACCCGCGAAGCGTTGCTTTCTAGTGAAAGCAATTGCCGGAGATGATCGAACTCGCCAAGAACAAGTGCGCCCGGCCCACCGATTTCGGGGTTGACGAGACAATCGACATAGGCAGACGACAAATGGAACAATACCCAAGCCGCGTGTTTGGCCTCAACATCTGCGGTACAATACTCCGCGACTTGTACAACTCGGTCTGCGAAGCACCGCCATACTGAGATGACGTGGTGGTCTTTGTGGTCGTTACGCCCGTAGGCAGGGTCCATACCGATAACATACTTTGCTCCTTCAACCGGTTCTTCCCAGACTTTTAACTCGATGTCGTCGGGGCTATCAATGCCCGGCTTCAGCTCAATCATTTTGAAATTGAAGAAGTCGCCGTCCACTTCATACCGGTACGCTTTGTAGCGCACCATCTCTTCGTCCAACCGCTTCATATCCGCCGTAATCACGCGGGTTTGGAAGAACGAATAACCCGTTTGAACAAACGCTTGTTCGGCAGTCCATGGTTGGTTTTGATCCAACAAAGCCGCTTCGGCGCCCGCCGCTTCGGTTTTCCACCGTATCCAAGCCAATTGTTCAGCCGTGATCTTATGGCCGTAATTCTCTTGTACGACGTCGATCATTTCTTTCTCTTCGAACTCCGGCGGGTGCAAACCGTGTTGCAAGAACCGCGGGTCTTTCCGTGGTATCCGGTTCGTGTCGCCAGCCCACCAGCCGACAAAGAAAGACTTCGCCGACAGCGGGTCATTCAAGCCATCGACATACCGTGTACGCCAATGGTTAAACCCTTTTGCTGTCGACTCATAAATAAACAAACGGTTAGGGTTTGTTTGAGCAAAACCTTCCTCAAGCGACTTCAATCCTTCCGCCGAGCCGTAAGCCGCAACTTCCGTCAAATGTCCGAAGGCATAACCGACACCTTCGCCCCATGACGTTCCTTTGTCCTTCGTACCGGCCACCAACAAATCCAACCGTGCCCCGTTGGAGAACTGCAACATTTGCCGGTTGGATCGAACGATCTTGAACGTGTCACCGAAGTAGCCGTCAGGAAACGACTCAACATACTTTTCCAACAACATACGGTTGGCTTCGCGGTTCTTCTCGGTGTCCGTCACCAGGCACCCGATGATGTTCGGGTGCAGTGCCATCCAGAACACGTCAATTGCCAGCGACACTGTGGTGACGCCAAGTTGGCGGGACTTCAGGCAATAGAACTTGTGGATGTCACTATCGAGACCAGTGCCGACCTCATGGATGAAGCGGCGTTGCGATTCCCACAGCTCCAGCTTTGACCCACGCTCGTCTTGCGAAATCGCTTCCTTGGATGAAATACGAATATCACCAATGAAGTCTTGAAACAGTTTGAGCCATTTCGATGATTTTACCGCCATGTCATTTGACCCATTGGTTGTACGGGCACTGGTTCCGGTGGCGACCAATCAAAGTTATGGTCGTTCAGGATGTCCCAAGCCATTTTCATTATATTGGCGACTTCTTCACCTTTTGCAATTCGGCGGCGAATATCCGCGGCCTGTGCATCAAGCACCGGACCAATACGATTGACCTTTTTCTTCTTGGCTTTGAACTTTTTAGCTAATTTTTCCAATTTTTTGGCCGAATTTCCGAGCCTTTCACGCTCGTTTGCTTCAGCCTCGATCTGGTTCTCCAACGTCTTGATCGCATCCCCAAGGATGTCAAAACGCTCGACTTCCAACCCACGGGACTCAATCGTATTCAAAATCGTGTTGATTGCGTTGGTCGCAAAATGCAACGCCTGAGAAAACGTGTTGTCAGGCTGGCTTCCACCCACATCGCCAGTTTCATCATAGCGTTTCCGGCGGTCTTCGTCGCTCAAGCAATCAAACGCCGCCGTCAAAGCACCAAACTGTTCCGCATCTCCGCCACCGTCAGGGTGTGCGGACTTGGCTTTAGCACGATATGCCTTCTTGATGTCAGCAGGACTTGCGTCCCGCCCGACACCCAAGACATCGTATAAATCAGACATGATTAAAGCCCGTTGTTCTCGCGCCAGCCTTTGAAGGCCCACTGGTCGTCCTCGGACAACTCAAAAATAAATTCACCCTGCTCAGGTTTTGCAACAGGTTTGCTTGGTTCATTATCAACAGGTCTCAGCGACCAGTCCAATTCCAGATCAAACACTTTGGCAAAATCTTCTACCGTTTCAAGTGTCACTGCACGGTCGTGCCATTTGGAAATGACTTCGCTACACCGCTCGATTGTTTTTTCAATGTTTGCCATCTTGCTTCTCCCGATCAAGACCAACTTCAATAAAACGCCGTGCCGCTTCAGTGTACGAGACCTGAACCGTCACGGCGTAACTTTTCAATCTATCTAAAAGATTTGAAGATACCGGAACAGTTACCTTTTCCCGTTTGGCGTCTTCTTTCTTTACATAGATACGAGGCATTACTTCTTCTTTTTCTTTTTAGGTGGATGTGCGAAGTCACCTAGATTGGCAATACGATTGACAGAAGAAGGTGCTTTCTTTTCAACCTTGCTGGTTTCTCTCAGCTTGGTTGCCATGTCTTCCGGGGTTGACGAACGTTTCGCCATTTTATTTACCCTTTTTCTTCGCAGTCCGTTGCGTCTCTTTTGCTATCGCAACGGCCTGTTTCTGTGGCTTACCTTCTTTAACCATCCGGCGAATGTTTTCACCGACGGCCTTTTCTGAAGATGATTTTTTCAAAGGCATATTACTTACCTTTTTTAGCCGCAGAGATTGCGTCTTTCAAAGACTTGCCTTCTTTCATTGCTTTGTTGGCAGCGGAAGAAACGTTCTTTTTGGATGCCGCGGATGCAGCTTTCTTTGGGGTTATAGCCATTTTTATCTCCTCAAGGGGTTCTGCGACGGCGGGGTTTGTCGATGCTGTCGTCAAAGAGGCTTTCGGGTTTTGGCTCATCCTCAATAGGCTCAATAACTTTTTCAACATCTGGAACTCCGACGGGTTCAGGTTGTACCGGTTCAATTGCGGTAGGCGAGCGATGCTTTGCCAACGTTGACTGTACACAATTTCCCACCATTGCGACAGCGGCTCTATATGCCGAAATGGTGTGCTTTGTACGGTTGTCAGTCGGGATGTCCCACACCGCTCGCTCTGCCGCTTTCTTCAACTCCCCAGCAAGGTCGTCTAAGAAACTTTGAAACTGTTGATCCATGGTGTCTCCTTGATCTGATTCGATAGTATCAGATGGTTTATAAGCTGACAAGCTGTCCGCAGTCGCAGTGCCACATCAGAACACTGTAATAATTATGAGGCCGTCCAAGGTCAGCAACAATCATCCAGCCCTGTTGATGGTATTCATCGACCCTAGAATGGATTACATATTTAAACAATCCGGTTCTTATCACGGCGCTTTCCCAAGCTAACTTATTGATATTGCTTGTCTTAAACGGGCAAGGACAACCTGTCAACATCAAAAAATTTTTTGGGGGGCGGAGCAAGGGTGGCGCCGGAAAAATTTTTGGACGAGTCCATTCACTTTTACAGGATTTCTTTTTGAATCTGAGAGGGACGCCCTAGCCCCTAACCGGAGCGCCGTAGGCGCGACCTGTACAGAGCTATGGCTATACGGAGTCGCGAGCGATAGCGAGCCACTAACAAAGCTACGGCGTTAGCTCTGAGCGAGCGAAGCGAGCGAAAAAATTTTTTTTAAGGCGCAACGGTGCGCAACGGTGCGCAACGGTGCGGCGCAACGGTGCAGCGGCGCAACGGTGCGCAACGGTCGGCGCAACGGTTGCCGCGAGTCGATTTTTTTTGAAGGGCTGATTTTTTAGAAGGTGATTGGCGGCTGCGCGGTCGATTTCATCGCCGGATTTTTGCAGCTGATCGCCGGATCGGTGCATCGGCGTTGCAGCTGGTGCGGTCGGTCACGGATTCAATTTTTGCGCGGGTGCGGTGTGACGGTGTGACGGGTTTGCGGTTGGTTTAGACAAAAAATTTTTGTGGCAAGGTTTTTGCCGCAAGCAATTGCTCGCGTTACGTCCAGCCGTCGAGGCGTGGGGCTGTCGGTCGGGCTGCTGTCGTGCGTTCGCGTTTGGGTGCCGTGATTGCAAGGGCTGCGTCGGCTGGTGGTCGTGGTGGTTTGTTTGATAGTGCGCGGAGTCGTTGGGTTACTCTGCCTTTTTCACCTATTGCGGCGACTGCTGCGCGGCGTTGTTTGTAATGTTTGTCGGCTGCCTCCAGCTGGGGCGCAAGGTCTTGAAAAACTGATAGAATATCTTTTTTATGTTCTGTCCATGTCGAGCGGTGGCAACGCATGATTCCGCGCAGATTGTCGCCGTCTTTTGGGATCGGTCTGCAATCGGTCAATATAAAATGGAATATCAAGCGGCAAAGCATGCCGAATCCGGCTGCTGGTAGGGTCATCGCAAGCGGATGATGGGCTAGTATTTCCAGAGCAAAGGGTGGAATCCGGCGTTTTTCTGGTTTTGTCATGCTGTTAAAATAGCGCAATTGTTTGATTTTTCAATTTACCGCGTGTGCAATTATTTTGTTTTAACGTCTTACGTTATTGATAATTTAAGAATCTTGGTGCAATGTTGGCGGGTCGGGATGTTCCGGCACAGGACAAGGAGTCAAAAATGAAAATCTTAAAAATTGTTTTAGGTGATTTGGTCGAGCTTGTTTGCTTAACATTGTTTCTCGGCGCAATATTCGCGCTTTCGTTGGCAATATAGGACAAGGAGTCTTTCATGTTTAACGTGCTTAGTCTTTCAACGGGTGAATTTTTAAAAAACGGTGATGGATCGATTCGGATATTTGAGTCGGGTGAATTGGCGGCAACGATTGCGGCGGGTTATTCGGAGTCGATGGGTCAAAAATTTCAGGTGCGGCGGGCCGTTGTTCGGCAAATCGAAGAGTCGGACTGGCGCAAGCGTGAGCATGAACGGTTCGAGTCGGGTTGGTATGAGTCGCCGTCTTGGCTGTCGTCATGTCCAGTTGTTTTGCCACCTGATCATTTTTTGCACGTTTCGCGAATTGATCGGGCGTTGGTTGCTTTTACCAAGTCGGCTGATCGTGGGCTCGCGGATACTCAAACGAGAATATCCGTTTTTGGATATTTGACTCAATATTGCAATTTTTCAGAGTCTGATGCGCGGTTCTGGGCGGGTGTTCATGCTGAAAATTACGCTTCGAGTCGTCTTAAATTTGCGCGGACTGCTGACGAGATTATTGAAATTTATCAGCGGGGTGCGCGGGAGTCGGGGCTTAAGTCCTGCATGACTTACGGGTTGCGGGATTATGCGTCAAGCGTTCATCCTTTGACTCCATATGGCGACTCCGATTTGGCACTTGCTTTTCTTGAGTCGGATGAGGGCAAGGTGATTGCGCGTTGCATTGTTTGGCCTGATCGCAAGATTCGGACTCGTCTTTATGGGAATTTTGACAAGTTGGCGCTTTCGTTATCCGAAGCCGGATTTGTCGAGGGTTCGCTTGATGGTGCGCGGTTGCGTCGAGTCGATGATGAGGACACGGGCCGACTCGTGCTTCCTTATTTGGATTCGGTTGGTCTTGTTCGTCGGGTAGATTCTAATTGGATCGTGATCGATAAAAACGGGGATGTGGCGGCAAATCGCACAAACGGATTGGAGTCTGGTTTTATCTGCCAAGGATGCGACGATGAGGCGGATTCGGATGATACGAGTCAAGTTTGGACAAGCCGGAATCGGTCGAGCGAATGGTGTGCCTATTGCGTCGAAAATTATGCGACTTATTGCGAGCGTGCTGATTTGTACGTTCGAAGCGATAACACTATGACAATTGACGGGGATTTATATCCTGATTGGTGGCCTGATTTGCACACAGTCAATTACTGCGAGTTTTCGGAAGAGCACACATTTTCGGAATTGATTCCGGTTCATCATGTAGATTTGCATGAACGCTTTTTTGGGGTGTCGAATTGGTCGCCGGATTGCGTCGCTGATCGCGCTTTTAAGTGTCGAATCGACGGGCGTTTTTATAACGACGGGTTGCAGGTCTTTGATCCGTGGTCGGATGAGCCGCGCTGTCGTTATATTTATCCGTCTGACGTACCGAGCGATTTTGACTCCGGTTTCGAATATCGCGCTTTAAATAATGAATCTCTTGACCTGATGGTGGCCTGACATGACTCGCAAAATACAAAAACAAAACAAATTGAATCGTTTTTCTCCAATTGGTACGCTCGGCGCAATGCTTGAGTCATGCCGTCCGGCAAGTTCTATGGCGGTCGAATATTTCATAGAAGATTGGTTGTCGGGGCTTGGCGGTTTTTCGGATGCCGCCGGAAATTATATTGTGCAGGTCGGTGATGACTCGCGGGTCATGTGGTCCAGTCACACTGACACGGTGCACAATAAAGCGGGGCGTCAACGTGTCGTAATTTCGGGCGACAATTTCAAACTAGGGCATGGGTCCGACTCGGCGTGTTTGGGTGCTGACTGTTCAACGGGTGTCTGGTTGATGCGTGAGATGATTCTCAATCAAGTAAAGGGTCTTTACGTTTTCCACGATTCGGAAGAAGTGGGCGGTCATGGGTCGGCTTGGTTAGCTAAAAATCACGCGGGCTTATTGGATGGAATCGACTTTTGCATAGCTTTCGATCGGAAGGGATTTGACTCTGTGATTACCCATCAAGCCATGGGTCGAACGGCGTCTGACTCGTTTGCGTCTAGCATCGCGCCATTGCTTCCAAACGTTTACAGGTGTGACACGGGTGGGACGTTTACCGACTCCGCAAACTATGTCGACGTGATAGGTGAGTGCACGAATCTTTCGGTTGGTTATTTGAATCAGCACACTAAGCAAGAGACTCAAAGCATAAGCCACGCGCTTGCGTTGCGAGAATCTATGCTACGTTTTGATGAGTCAAAGCTGATCCAGTCGCGCAAGGCGGGCGAGGTCGATCCTGACGACTATATGTCGGGCTATAATTTTTGGGATTTTGACAATAATAAAAGCAAGAAGACTCTCGGCGGGTTTTACGCTCTGGCGCAATATGTCGAGAAGAATCCTGATGATGTCGCGGCGTTTCTCGATGATATGGGTGTTTCTGTTGATGATTTGCTAGATTTTAACGAGCCTCGCGGCTGGCGGTGGGGCTGAGAACAAGCGGGGTTTGTGGGTCGCCATATTTGAGCACTTCGGTTTTGTTGTTTTAGCCGTTGTTCAAATCGCGATTGCTTTTTTTGCGTTTGTTTTTGCGCTCACAATAAAACGACATTAAAGCGCCTACGGGCGCTTTTTTCGTTGTGGTGTGTCTTGGGGTTTTTTACTTGATACGGGCGCAGCTATTTGAAGCCGGACTTCCGTGGTCAACGGTCACGCATCTGTTGCCGGATCGGATCGCGCTGCCGGATCGGATCGCGCTGCCGGATCGGATCGCACTGCCGG
>Ga0208379_1000882_pt1 | contig 12347 bp, 6 predicted proteins | sample CryBogCBE02Aug07_FD_184559 | JGI IMG/M metagenome (GOLD analysis project Ga0208379, IMG submission 184559) | Freshwater microbial communities from Crystal Bog, Wisconsin, USA - CBE02Aug07 (SPAdes) | ecosystem: Environmental > Aquatic > Freshwater > Lake | place: Crystal Bog, Wisconsin, USA... | reverse complement strand
AACTGTTAGTGACGCAACTATTTTTTTTAACTCTATGTCAGCATATAACTCATCATTGAGTTCAATTATTGAACTTCAAAGTACTACATATGGACTAGAACAGAGTTTAATCAGTAGTATAGAACTTGTAAACGTCCTTTTCTATTCTACAGGACTTTATAACTACAATAGAATTTCAAGTTATTTTTTGACACCAGACGTGATTAACATCTCTACAGTCAGTACAACTCAATTGATATTAGGTGATAATATCATTAAAGATAATCCACTTAGTAACTCACTTTACGACCCATGTTTAGTATATACAGGCAGCACTCTTCTTAGTGTAAATACCGACTTTTTAACATTTAACGACAAATTTACTAATGTCACATTTGCAATTGATAAAGAATATCTCTATGGTGCTTCCACATTATTATACGGCCCCTCTACCACTACAGTAACACGAGCAGAACAGGTACAACTTGGCTGGTTTCCTTCATTATCAACGCAGACAAATTCTATGTCACTTCGCTCTCAATTCGTCCCTATTACCCAACAAATACAAGTGATGGAGCAAATTGTAAGCACATCAGGTTATTCAACTATTTCAAATTACTATCTAAAAAATATTGGTCGCTTTGACGAAATATGTAACCCGCAAGAAATTCTATTAAAGGCTCCTAAAATTGCGGCAACATTACGCAACGATAATACAGTAAACAATCATTGGGTACAATACAATACTACGACGAATGAACTTGTATGGAATGTAAATGGTGGCGGTGGTGGTGGTAGTCTTCCATCTACAGCGATTAATTACGGCGATTATTTATTTTGGAACGGCGGTTCTTGGCAAGTAGGATTCTCAACTATTTCTATCGGTGATCAGGCCGGCGGTGATGGTGCACAGGGTGAAGCAGCAGTCGCTATTGGTGCTGGAGCAGGACAAATTAATCAGGGAATCTACTCAGTAGCAATAGGTATATTAAGTGGTCAGAGTACTCAACAGTCAAACGCTATAGCAATCGGTGTTAATTGTGGTCAAATTACACAATATGCCAGAGGTATTGCTATAGGTGATAAAGCAGGTTATAGTAATCAACAATATGCCGCGATAGGAATGGGCAAGTCTGCTGGTAGAAACAATCAGGGTTCTCAAGGATTGGCTATTGGCTGGCATACCGGTCGCGATAATCAAGGACAGCATGCTATTGCCTTGGGTTATTATACAGGTGAAACATCACAAGGATCTGATTCTATTGCGATTGGGAGTTATGCTGGTGCAAATAATCAAGGTAATTACTCTGTAGCAATAGGTGGTTATAGTGGTTATGTAAATCAGTCCACATTCAGTGTTGGTGTTGGTTATTATGCAGGTTACGAAAACCAAAAAGAAAATGCTATCGCTATTGGCTCTAATGCGGGTTATAATAATCAAGGACACTACTCAATTGCCATCGGCGCTAGAGCAGGTGAACTTAATCAAAGTACCAATACAATTGTACTAAATGCCTCTGGAAACCAATTAAATACAGTAAATTATAGTTCTTTCTACGTATCTCCTATTCGCAATGATGCCACTGTATCCAACGCTTTCTTACAATATAATACTACAACTAAAGAAATTGTTTGGAACACTAATGGTGGAACCTATGATACTACCAATTTTATGGTGGCAGTTGGCCAATCACCCAACTCTTTAGCATATTCGTACGATGGAATCAATTGGACCGTAAGTGATAGTAGTCCATTTATTAATAGTGGTAATGCCAATTGTGTAGCATGGAACGGTTCTATCTGGGTTGCTGGTGGTACAGACTACTCTAGCAGTTCTAATACTATTGCGTACAGTTCAGACGGTATTAAATGGACACTTGCAAACGCTACATTAGAAACCAATTGCTTCTGCTTGGCGTGGAATGGCTCAATGTGGATAGCAGGTGGAGATGGTGGTGGTACCCTATCATATTCATATGATGGTATAAATTGGGTTGATCTTGGACATTCTTATTTTACCGACGTGTGTTTAAGTGTAGCATGGAATGGTTCAATGTGGGCTGCCGTCGGTAGCGGTAGTAATGGTTCCATTTTTTATAGTTATAATGGAATTGTTTGGCATGCTGGACTTCAACAAGGAAATAATACACCTGTTTTCAGCTTAGCAACTAGTGTCGCATGGAATGGAACTTTATGGGTAGCTGGTGGTAATGCAGATTATGATCCAAGTGTTTACATATTCGCTTATTCTTATGATGGTACTACCTGGAATGCTAATGAATCCTCTACTGTATTCATTGATGGTTGTAACACTCTTGCTTGGAACGGCTCATTATGGGTAGCAGGAGGATATGACAACGCCGGCAATTCTCATACACTTGCATATAGTTCAGATGGATTAAATTGGAGTATGGGAGGTGCGATTTTTCCAGTAGCCTGTCAAGGTGTTGCATGGAATGGAACTTTATGGGTAGCTGGTGGTGATGCAGCAGGAGGCCTAGGAACTAATACGCTTGCCTATTCTTCCGATGGAACGAACTGGATAGGACTTGGTAATACAATATTTACAAACGGTTGTAATGGATTAGCATCGCGTACCGTACTTCCTTATGTGGGCAGTTCACCTGTTCCAGAGATTATCAAAAATCCTACTGGCAATTTCATGATCGCAGCCGGTTATGGTCCTAATAATTTGGCATATTCGTACGACGGAATTCATTGGAACGGACTAGGATTTGCCTTTTCTAGCCGCGGACCTGCTAATTGTGTTGCTTGGAACGGTGCTTTATGGCTCGCTGGTGGTTCTGACACTACTAATAGTTATTATACTATAGCAAGTAGTCCAGATGGAATTAATTGGAAAAATTTTGGAAATCCAGACGACTCTTGGAATTTTCAACACGACTGTTTTGGAATCGCTTGGAATGGTAACATGTGGGTAGCGGTAGGTGATGAAACCGCTACATTACAATACTCTTACGATGGTGTCGTTTGGTACAACTCAAACTTAAGTGGTGGCAGTTTAATCGGTCAGGCTGTTGCTTGGAACGGAACAATGTGGGTCGCTTGTTTTAACACAGGAGGAAGTCCTGGTCCTACAGTTTTTATAAGTTATGATGGAATGTTTTGGACGCCTGTTAGTGCACCTTTCGCTTACTACGCTTATTGTGTTGCTTGGAATGGAACTATGTGGGTTTTAGGCGGTAGTGCGACAGTAGGACCTTATACATACACAATAGCATACAGTTACGATGGTATTAATTGGACTCCAGCGAATGTAGCATCTGTACCATATGTAACATTAGAAATTGCTTGTAAAACTGTTGCTTGGAACGGAACTATGTGGGTGGCAGGTGGTTATGATGAAATAACTAATATAAATATAACTTATAGTTACGACGGAATTAACTGGACACAAGCGAATAATAACATATTTGGTGGTGGAGTTGCTTCTATTGCCTGGAATGGATCTACATGGGTCGGCACAGGTGCCGATTCTAATAACACACTCGGCTACTCATATGATGGTAAGAATTGGTATGGACTAGGAACAAGCATTTTTGCTGGAAGTAGTAGTAACGCCGGTTTTGGTTTAGCATCAAGAACTGTATTGCCTTATGTTGGTACCGATCCTTATCCTTTCCTACGTGGAAATAGTGTTGCTATTGGTGCTGGAGCAGGTGCCATAAGTTCTTATTCAAACAGTATTTCTATTGGTACGTCCGCAGGTCTTTTTTCTAACTATGGTATCGCAATCGGTTATGAAGCAAGTATGAATAATAATAATTGTAACACAAACTATATTGCTATAGGTAATCAGGCAGGACAATCTAATCCAGGAAATTACGCAGTTGCCATAGGTTATAACGCTGCTCAATATAATCAAGGAGATAATTCTATAGCAATCGGTAATACAGCCGGAGTTAATCAGATTAATTCTGCTATCGCTATAGGTTCCTATGCCGGTTATACACAAGGCTCAAATGCTATTGCTATTGGAAGTGAAGCAGCAGGAAACATACAAAACTCAAATGCTATTGCTATTGGTAATACTGCCGCAGGTTCTTTCCAAGATATAGAATCAATCGCTATTGGCAGTGAAGCCGGTAATCATCAATCATCTTTTGCGATTGCTATTGGTTATTATGCTGGCAATACTAATCAAGATCAGGCTGCTATTGCTATTGGATCAAACGCTGGAAACGGTAGTCAAGCTCAATATGCTATATCTATTGGTGCAATGAGTGGGTTCAGTAATCAACAATCAAATTCTGTCGCTGTTGGTAATACGGCAGGGCAGTTGAACCAGTATAATAATTCTGTTGCTATCGGTTACGGCGCCGGAAATTCAAATCAAAGCAATAGTGCCGTAGCGATTGGTGATCAGGCAGGATATGATACACAAGGTATCTACTCAGTAGCAATCGGTGTATTAAGTGGTCTGAGTACTCAACAATCAAACGCTATAGCAATCGGTGTTAATTGCGGGCAAATTACTCAGTATGCCAGAGGTATCGCTATTGGAGATAAAGCAGGTTATAGCAATCAACACTATGCCGCAATCGGTATTGGTAAATCGGCCGGTAGAAATGAACAAGGTCAACAAGGAATTGCTATAGGTTGGCACACTGGTCGCGATAATCAGGGACAACGTGCTATTGCGTTAGGATATTATACCGGTGAAACATCACAAGGACAAGATTCTATAGCGATTGGTAGTTATGCTGGAACTAATAATCAAGGTAATTACTCTGTAGCAATAGGAGCTTATAGTGGTTATATAAATCAGTCCACAATCAGTATTGGCCTCGGTTATTATGCTGGTTATCAAAACCAAAACAATAACGCTATTGCTATTGGCTCTAATGCGGGTTATAATAATCAAGGACAATACTCAATTGCAATCGGTGCTAGTGCAGGTGAACTAAACCAATATTCAAATAGTATTGCTATTGGTAATAGTGCCGGCACATCTAATCAAGGAGATAATTCAGTAGCACTTGGTAATAATTCTGCTAACCAGTTTCAAATGTCTAACGCAATTGCTATAGGTTATAGTGCTGGAAACACTAATCAATCAGAAAGTGCCATTGCTATTGGCGAATCCGCAGGTTATAATAATCAGTCATCATTTAGTATTGCAATTGGATATTATGCCGCCTCAAACTCACAGGGTTTCAATTCTATCGCAATAGGTTCTAATGCTGGACGAGCCTACCAAGGAGATTATTCGGTTGCTATTGGTGCTTTAGCCGGTTACGCCAATCAAAGTACAAATACAATTATATTAAATGCTACAGCAAGCACTCTTAATTCTGTACAATCTGGTTCCCTCTACATAGCGCCAATTCGCCATGATACTACAATGTCTAATACAGTGCTTTTCTACAATTCTACAACAAAGGAGGTAACTTATAATACTTTTAGCGGCGGTGCTAATGGAGGAAATATTACAGTTGCATTAGGTAACGGCTCAAATGATTTCGCACATTCATATGATGGAATAAATTGGATAGGGGCAGGTACAAAAACTTTTTCAAGAGGATACGGTATTTGTGTGGCATGGAATGGTAGTTTATGGTTAGCAGGTGGATCTGATAATACTGGAGGAGGTCACACATTGGCTTATAGCTCTGATGGAATTAATTGGACTTTAGTTCCAACATCTCCATTTTATAATAGTGTTAATTCTATTGCTTGGAACGGATATATGTGGGTAGCAGGTGGTGATTCATCCGCCATACTAGCCTATTCTTATGACGGGTTCAATTGGAACACAGTGTCATTGTTTGATACTGTATGTTTAGGTGTCGCTTGGAATGGAACTATGTGGGTAGCAGTTGGTTATGACACTACATATGGGTCTGTAGGATACAGTTATAATGGCATTAACTGGTTTTACGGAGTTGCTGTTGGAGCAGTTTCTAGTAATGCTTGTAATTGTGTCGCATGGAACGGCACTGTATGGATAGCAGGAACAGGTAGTGGCACATATCAATTTATATCGAGTACAGACGGAATTAACTGGACTGGAATTAGCGGAGGGGTAATTGATAATACTGGTGCTTTATCATTAGCATGGAACGGTTCTATTTGGGTCGCTGGTGGTGGACGTGACGGAGCTTCGGCAAACATAGCATATACATACGATCCTACCGGTGCTACTGGATGGACTAGCGCTACTAACAATATATTCAATAGTTATTCACATGGAAATGCGGAATGTGCCGCAGTATCCTGGAATGGATCAGTTTGGACTGCGTTAGGATTTGATGATGTTAACACAATAGCATATAGTACTGATGGCATAAATTGGACTGGTGCCGGTAATTCAATATTTAACGGAGTCGGTGTTGTTCCAATGGGTCTAGCATCACGAACAGTTCTTCCTTACGTTGGCACATCACCTATTCCATTCTTGCGTGGCCCAGCGGTCGCTATCGGTGCCGCAGCCGGTGCCCAAATGCAGCAATCACTAGGAATAGCAATAGGTACTGAAGCAGGTTATTATTCTAACGCAGGTATTGCCATTGGCTACCAAGCAGGATATAGTAATATAACCGGATTCAATCAAGTCGCAATAGGAACACAATCAGGTTATTATAATCAAGGAACAGATACTGTGGCTATCGGTGTTGATGCTGGATATTCAAACCAAGGAGCATACTCAATCGCAATCGGTACATTCGCAGGTTATATTAATCAATTAAGCAATACGATTATCATTAATGCTACAGGCACCGAAATGGATGGGGGTTCTAACGCTAATGCATTTTACGTTAAACCTATTCGTAATAGTACAGGTAATACAAATGCCCTCACATATGATACAAGTACCGGTGAAATAATATATGATACTTCAAAAACCTTTGTTATCGACCATCCCAAAGACGAATCTAAATACTTAGTACATGCTTGCTTAGAAGGACCAGAAGCAGGTGTTTATTACCGTGGTACCGGTACAATCGCAGAATTGGAAACGAGTGTTGAAATTGAACTACCTGAATATGTTGATGCTTTAGCAACCGATTTGACCGTTCAAATAACACCTATTTATAACGGAACCGTGAGAATGTTGAATGCCTCCTGCGTTTCTAACAATAAGTTCACTGTGTATGGTGATAGCGGGGACTTCCACTGGCAAGTCTACGGACGCCGATTGGCGATTGAGGTCGAACCTAAAAAAGCGGAGGTCTCGCTTCGTGGCGAAGGTCCATACCGCTGGATCGCCTAGGCGGGCGCGGTTGACCGGTCTTTATTCGTCTATATACATGTTACCGTTTGCGTATAGTGTTGTAAACTCGCGGGCTTTTGCGTCATATGCGTTCTTATCTTGTTTGTAAAGTTGCGCAATTTCAAATACGAGCGGATCGTCAGGATTAGGATCCGTAAGCAAACTCATAATAGAGAGGAGCACCTTAGAAACGGTGAGCGCGGGGCTCCACTGACTCTTCAAAATATCAAGGCAAATGTTGCCATTGGCGTTGATATTTGGATGATAGATGCGTGTTTTGAAACGGAAGTTCGGTGACTTGAAAGGATATTCTGTAGGAAATTGAATAGTGAGCTTGAATATTCCGCCGGCATAGGGACTATCTGGTGGTCCCGTGATTATCGCTTCCCATTCGAACATATTTTCTCCTACTGGACCAGCCGAACAGCCGACTGGTGGATCTTTTATGAAGTCTTTGAGTTCTTTTTCGATTCTACGTAACGACATTTTATTGATGTTTATAAAATGTTGTTTCGGTTGTCAATTTTTTTGGATGATTATTGTTTAATGAAAATACGATTTCACCTTGCTCGCAATACGCGATCCGGTTTTCTTAAGCGTTGTTCCCGCCTCCTCAACACCCGTATTAAATATCCACTTAAAAATCATAGCGCCACCGATGAATGTAGCAAACTTCGCTGTATTCTTGGCATCCCTTGAATAAATGAACTCCGCAAGCAGCCATATTCCGAACAAAAAGTAATACTTAGGATATATAACTAAGACGAGCAGAACCATTATGAAAATCAATGCGTTCACATTATGGCCGCCGATTTTGGCGAAATTTTCCGAAGCACCCCAATCTAGCGAAACATTATCCGAAAACGGCACCTGTCTCAGTGCACTATTAAGCAGATACGGATACGATTCAGCCAAGTTGCTTCCTGCGTCCTCCTGTTCGGTAGGAGTATTAATAATGAGTGGCTTACTAGAATAGGCGATCAAGCCGTGCTTATCCAACCAAAGTGTCATTTGTAGGTCAATGTGAGTATAGATTGGAAGATGTTTGAACGCACGTGCGCATTTGTTAGAAATAACGTATCCATGGGTTCCAACACTACCGAAAACGCGTTGAATATACTTATCTACCGGTTTAGGTGTATGACCTAACATTTTATTGTAAAATGTTGGAAACGCCTTTGTATCGTTACATTTGAAGTTACAACCGAGATACCAAATGTCAAATTCTTTCGGTATCTGTTGCCATCCTTCTTGAAAAATGCGCTCAAAGTCGTCAGAGAAAATGGCATCGTCTTCCAACACTAGGACACGTTCGTATCCGTTTTTGAGCATATCTTCCCAAATGGTCTTATGAGAAAGGGCGCATCCTTTCATTCCATCAGTACAGTACTTCAAACAAAGATCGGTAAGATGAGGACTGGACTTTACTTGCGAACCTAGTACTGCTGGAAACCGGGTAAATTGAATATTAAGACGGTTCAACTGTTCCGTCATTTTCTTTAATCGTTCTGTATCTCTATCCAGATTGATTACATAGACCTTATCTACCACTTGGTTGACAGAGGACATCCCTAGAATGGTAGGCTTTTAGTTTTTAGCGGTTGAAAGACTCTGTGCGGTGGCAGATGTAAGAAGACGACCACCATCTACATGAATAACCGAACCGGTCATGAAACCGGATTTTGCGGGGTCGGCGAGGAACAGGACAAGATTGGAAATATCTTCTGGCTTTCCAACACGACCTAACGGATGAGTCTGTTTGGACGCTTTGTAATAGGCGGCGGCCGCTTCAGGACTCATGCCTGCTGCTTGGTGAAAATTGGTTTCAATAGTTGCCGGTGAGATACACATAACGCGAATAGTGGGAGCGAGTTCCATAGCCATTGTTTTGGTCAACATTTCTACACCAGCCTTAGCGGCACTATATGGCCCAAGGCCCGCTACCGGTCTTGAGGCAAGGATAGATGAGAAGTTAATGATAGTACCGTCGGTTTCTTTCAAATGCTTAATAGCGGCCTGAGAGGTGAAAAAGACAGATGTGAGATTGAATTGAATCTGTTCATTGAACTCTGCGAGAGTAGTGGATTCAATCTTTTGACCGAGTGTTCCTCCGCCAACATTATTAACAAGAAGATCCAAACGTTTGAAAATCACTGTTGTCATTCCAACAACATGTGCGTATGAGCCTGGGTCTTTGGCGTCGGCATTTAAAATTAGGACCCGTTTCTTGTCGCAATCTTTATAGGCGTCTTCTAAGCGGTGTAAATGGCGACCAGTGACCGCAATGTTATAACCCGCTTCGTACAAAGCCATCGCAATCGCTTTACCTATACCGCTACTTGCGCCGGTAATTAATGCAACTTTGGGTTGATTTTGTTCTGGTGCGGACGACATTCTGCTTGATAATAATTTATTGACGGCTATTTGTTTAGATTGCCGCCGTTACGACCACCTCAATTTGCCAATTAGGATTTGGGAAGCGGACACCGCAAATGGTATTACGTGCTGGTGCCTTACCTTCTGGCATCCATTCTAAGAAGACTCGATTCATATCACCGTAGTTTGCGGGATCGGTCAAAAAAATCTGTAAATTGAGTATTTTGGTCTTATTTGAACCGACGCGATTCAAATGAAAGTCGACTAAGTTGAATACTTCGCGAGCCTGTCGTTTGAAGTCCATGCCTTCGTAATCCTGTGGTACTTGACCTGCCAAATAAACAACATTATTATGAATAACTATTTCGGAATAGGTTGGTTTAGTATCAATACGTTGAACGCTCATTTGAAATGGGTTGTTATGATATTTCGCCAAAAATACCCCAGTTCTTTACGAAATTGAGTATCGCTTCCGGGGGCGTAATGGTATGTGACGACGTAAATGTACAGGATAATACAGCGCGACGTTGATTTTTACATAATTCCTTTCCTCGATGGAACACTTTATCCCCTTCAAACAAAATCGCTTCACCCTGCTGTAAATAAACCGTTTCCGTTTCTCCATCTTCGTTTCTGTATTGATAATTACCACATGTTGGTGCCTTTGTAATTGGTAAAAGAAGAGTAAAATAGCGACCGTTATAGTGATTTGTATCAAAATGCCAGTCTATGAAGTCTCCTTCACGTTCATAAACAATAATACAAAGACTATTCGGTTGACCGAGGGGAGTGATTTTAACCGGTTCTCCTACTGCTTCTGAAATCTGGGCAGGCAAAGTCTTATACCATTCGACGATTTCGGGAAGTTGGTCCTGTAACTTCTGAATACTAATCGCCTTTTGGCGTTTCTTATAAATCTCTACACGAATACCCTCTTTTTCTGATATCTGTTCCAACGGCAAAAGCATATGATTCGGTATTGAAAGTTTGAGTTTCTTGATATGGCAGAATTTCTTAGCAGGATCACAATCTTTCAAATAATTAATGTAAAAAGTGGTGCGAAATATGAAATAAACCATTAATAAACATAGCCCTGTCACCATGATTAGGAAAATAAGTAAAAACAGCGAAGATACAGTTATCTTCATTCCTACCTTAATGGCTGTTTTTATTCTAACAAAGGTTCTAACCAAACTGGTCGCTCTTCGTTAGGAATACGATATTCGTTAAATATTTCAATAGCCGCCTTTTCTCTCTCTTCTACCGGTAACTTGGTTAATAGGGCAATCTTCGCTTGAAACGCTTCGCGTGGAGCCTCGTTCTGTAAGGCGGCCGTAACCTCCGCATCGTAAGAATAGAGTGTTTGTGCTAGACGGGCCATTTTACCATTTACACATTGTTTGATACCATCGGCAATCTCCTCCGCTAAACGCCAGACGAGTTCCTTTTTCTCTTTATGTTTACGAATTACCGTCCATACTCTATCAAGAACTTCTCCATAATTTCTATTGAATGCCATAGTATTGAAATAATCGTTTGTTAATTCCATAATTATTCTATCTTTGCCTGCTTCCGTTTTGAATCTAAGAATAGTATTATCGCTCAGTGCCGCTGTTATTTCCACCAGTGTTTCTAAATCGGCAGGTGGTGTGCGTGCCATAAGAATAGTGAGTACCTTGTCAGTGCCGACTTGGACCGAGGAGCGATGGACCGATTGAGAGTCAGTAGCGAATGCTGCCAGGTCTATACTACCTTCTGGATCGCGACGAAATACTATTTGATCTTCACGAAGGCGACGTTCTCTTTCCGCTCTTATGAGTTGCGCTTGTCTCTCCATCTCTTCACGCATAAGCTGTTCTCGTTCAGCATTACGTCTCGCCTCCTCCTCTTCGTTTTGACGACGGACCGCTTCATCACGAACAACATCGCCTGGTGAATATATTGTAGTCAAATCAACTGGTTCAAATACTAGCATCACAGCTTGAAGATTATCTAACGCAGTATTTTTATCGGCATCTGGAATATCCCGCCATGTCAATCCGTCAGGATGATTATAGGCGAAATAATAGAATTCAATAACTCCCTGTATTAAATTGATCCACGAATCGTGTGCCAATGAGGTTTTACGTAACGCTACATATACTTGGCCGAGCAAATTGCCTGGTATTCTATATGTAACCCAAAGTTTCGCTAAGTTTCGTGCGTAGTGATATATTGTATCAATCGAACAATTTGCATAGTTTATTCTTCTTAGTTGATTATGTTGTATTATTTCATTTCGTCGCTGAGCTCTATCTCTTTCTCTTGTCTCAGTCTGTATTGCCTCACGCTCCGCTGCTATTCTATCACGTTCTTCGGCAGGAATGGAGGAGGTATAATGTGTAGTACAAAGACCGTTATATTCGTCCTTGCCGTTTTTTTTACATTTTGTGCCATTTAATGTTGTAGCCTTACATTTAGTCATTTTATATTTTCAATACTTATCTATAAAAATATAAAATCGTTTTCAATTTTTTTCACCAATAACAGCCGCCTTCAATCTGACGCGCATTACTTGGAATCTCTTGTGCCTCAGGAAACTCCCATGCCTCATTAAAAAATGTTGAAATGGTACCATGGTTGAGCCAACGGCGTCCTTTGATTCCGAACAAAATCTGAGTGGCACCACCAGTATGAATTGCGGAGATACCAGCCTTCTTAAGTGAATGACATATCGGCAACGAAAGAGCACCGCAGCCGACTATCGCTATGGTCGCGT
>Ga0208379_1000878_pt1 | contig 12364 bp, 11 predicted proteins | sample CryBogCBE02Aug07_FD_184559 | JGI IMG/M metagenome (GOLD analysis project Ga0208379, IMG submission 184559) | Freshwater microbial communities from Crystal Bog, Wisconsin, USA - CBE02Aug07 (SPAdes) | ecosystem: Environmental > Aquatic > Freshwater > Lake | place: Crystal Bog, Wisconsin, USA... | reverse complement strand
GCCACGGTCCCCAGCAGTTTCCGATGGCAGATACGATGCGTCTGCTAATGTATTATCGCCTCAACTAGTAATAAGAGATGCCTTCCATTGAAGTGGTCCTGGCAATTGCTGCCGGTTTCGTCGGAATTCTTACCCTGTTTGTTCTTTTTTCAACTGGATCTGCACTTGCCGTTCTCGTGCTCTGGATGGCAGTTGCAATGATTGTCTTGGTTCTTTGGTACTATGGTTTCATCGACCTCACTAACTATTCATCTGTCATTCTGCCGGCAGCCCAAGCAGCACCTGCAGCTCCGGCGGCTCCCGCGCCTGCGGCTGCTACGACAACTTCAACGGCTCCGATGGTAGGCAGCGAGGTCTTCCACGTTGGAGATTCGCAGTTCACCTATGCAGATGCTCCTGCAGTGTGCGCTGCGTATGGAGCCCAGCTCGCGACTCTCGAGCAGATCATTGATGCGTACAACAACGGCGCCGAGTGGTGCGGATACGGTTGGTCTCAGGGTGGATTCGCTCTCTATCCTACACAGAAGTCTACTTGGGCGGCTCTCCAAGCCGAGCCCGACACAGCCAAGCGCACTGGATGCGGTCGTCCAGGCGTGAACGGTGGCTACTTCGATCCTAACACCAAGTTCGGCGTCAACTGCTTCGGATTCAAGCCCAAGGGAACTGCAACGCTTCCTGCGCCTCTTCCGGGAACTGATCCGACAGCCTTCAAAGCGGCAGTTGAGAAGTTCAAGAAGATGATCGCAACACTGACCCTTGACCCCTATTCCCGCACAGAGTGGTCCAATAATGATTCGTCGCCGATTGGTCAAGCCGCTGCCTACGGAGCCCAGTTCAGACAGTCTGGCACAGAGCACTTTACAGAGCACGCAACGAATCAGGGAGATCCCAGTGTGATTGAGGCTCCCACTGGATCACAGGCATCTGTTGCTGCCCCTCTTGGACTGGTGGGTGCTGTTGGACCGGCTGGACCTCCGGGACCTGCGGGACCTGCGAGCACAGTTCCCGGACCTCCGGGACCTGCGGGACCGGGTGGACCTCTCGGACCGCCCGGCGCACCTGGACCGGCTGGAACAATCGGCGGAGTTGGTCCTCCTGGATCCCAAGGTGCACAGGGAATCAAGGGAGACAAAGGCGACAAGGGTGACAAAGGTGATACAGGTGATCAGGGTCCTCCCGGAACAGCTGGATCAACGGTGGGTGTAGTGGGTCCTAAGGGTGATAAGGGTGATAAGGGTGCGCCGGGAGCCAAGGGAGACATGGGACTTCAAGGCGTACCTGGTGTTGCTGGACCGGCAGGACTTCAGGGACCGGCGGGACCGAACGGACTTCCGGGAGCTCAGGGACCGGCGGGACCCGCTGGAACACCTGGAACATATCCCGGAAAGATCCCTATTTTTGATACTCGTGGTGCCAACGATGCACCGAGCACATATTTCTCAAAGGGGATGGGTAAGTACGATGAGTTCAAACACACAAATGTAGTTGGGCTTCCCTCTTCGCTCGGAGAGTACACTGAGGTTCAAACGACGGTACCGTGGTGGGATGCATCTGGAGGTGATGTTGTTCAGTCGACGCCTCAAGGAGCGTGGAGAAAGGGAACTGGCTCTACTTGGTCTTCTTGGATGACACCTACTCTTACGAATGTGGCGGGTGCAAGCACACCGGCTGCACCGCTCACCGCATTCCAGCAACAAACCGCAGCACAGGCGGCGTGGCAGGCGTGGCAGCCCACAAAGTAAGTTAATCAGTTCCACCTAAAAAGGCGTACTTCCCTGCAACACGAACCATATTAGGAACCTTCCCAACACCGCGAGTATACGATAGATCACCGCCAATATAGCACAGATACGGCATACCCGGAAGATGAACGGGTTTTTCTGCAGGACACTTTCCATAGCACATACCATCCACACGATCGGGTTTGTCTCCGCCTTGAGGACCAGGGCAGACACCTCCGTGATCAAGTCGTCCCGTCACACGTCCACCCACGATGGGATCACAGTGCGTGTGGCAAAATCCGCCGTCACTCCAGCTCCAGTTTCCATCGCAGTGTGTATTGCACCCGCCACCCGTGATCGGCTCACGACACGTCAATCCTTCTGTGAACCACCCGTCAGGACAGTTTTCAAGACCAATTACGGTTCCAATCCCGATGTTTGTTGTATCTGCCCAACAAACGGGTCCAACGCCGTGGTAGCCAGCCTTACACTTTGTGTAACACAGTCCTGCGTCGTTCTCTTCTCCAGGTTTGCACGTGTCATCTCCAAAGACAGACACGTTCAAGAGTTCGTATCCAAATGCAGAGAGGAAGTGTTCGCGACTCACGAACGAGTATAAGAACAAGATGGCGATAATTCCGATCAGGAACCACAACATTATTTTGACGTCATATTTTAATGGATCCGCGACTGTCAGCAACGATCGTACCCACTCCGAAGTTTGACAAGCAAAAAATGAAGACACCGACGCCAGTCTCCGTTGAAAAATCGGGTAAAGAAACTAGTCATGCATTTCATTGGTTATTGTACAAGCCCCAGTCGCACGCGGTTACACCGTTTCCTACGAATGAACAATCCAGGCTTACAAATTCGAGTCGAGTTGGAGGATGGAACAGTTAGTTACCCGGATGCACCAGCCAGTCCGACACATCCTGAATATTCTCCTCAGACGGCTCACGACCCTCCATATGCTCAGCAAAGATCTTCACAAGACGATAGCGAATCGAGTCAGGAGTACGGTTCAGACGCTCAGCCATATCACTCACATTGTTGTTCTCGTGACGGCACATCCGGATCAGGGCGCGCTCCTCAGTGACAGTCCACTTCTTGTTGTTGCGAGCCGGCATCGGGGCAGAGCGCTTAGGAGTAGAACGAGTAGTAGCAGGCATTTTGTATGAGATGGGTTTTCATTGAGCAACCCCAGATCCATTTTGTCTTTCCCGTTCCCACTGGGCCTCAAGGTCCTTGCGGTACTGGACCCATATAGAGTTGTACCGATAAATAACATTCTTCAGAAAGACAACCTTGGGCGCCATCTGCTTGAGAGCAGAGTAATACGAGAAGTCGCCACCAAACATAAGTCCCCACTCAGCCTTCGCATTCAAGTCGTAGGGCACAATCCCATTCGGGGTTCCAACATTTGCATCGCAGATCTCATCCTCTACAGGGATAATGCGCGAGTTGACAATCTGCATCCGCGCAATATATAACGTCTCTGGATCCGTGCAAAGAGTGTGAATAGCCTCAAATGCACCCGGCTCATATGTGTCGTCGTCATCAGCGTGCATCACAAAGTCAGTGCGCTCAAGCACTCGGGCATACTTATTGCGAATGCCGTGTCCGAAGGATCCAAGCGCCGTCTCTTCGTGGTAGATATGTACTTGACCCTTCGACTCCGTGCGAATCACAGTAGGAAACACGCCGTCAAATACGATCGTAAGATGGTCCTCTGGATTCAGAAACGGAAGGATTGAATCAAGCATTGCCTGCAGGGTTGGGCGCCCAATCGTAGCGATCAGCACGTGAAGAGAGGGCATTCCTTAAATCAGTACAGTTGAACGTAAATGTATTTCTTCGCCGCTCTTTACAAATGGAGGTTGCAATGCTTGTTGGCTTAGCCGCCCTCGGCTTGGCTCTTTCCACCCAGCCCGTCAAGAAATCCAACGGGGAAACTATGAAGACGATTGATCCGATGGAGACCTTCGTGAACCCTGAGGACCAGTCTGCTACAGATGTTGTCACGATCCTTCAAGCGCCCACTGGACACGGGAATATGGTCCCGTTCTTCGGCGGCAAGCAGACACAGTCGATGTACTCGGGTGCTACAGATGGCGTGCTGGATCTGTACACGGGTAAGGGAAAGCACACGTTCCATCACAAGGAGGAGGCACCTGCATTCTTCAAGCCGGAAGCAGGAAACGGTCGCCCGTGGAAGACACCCGTGGAGACCGAGTGGGAGCAGGAGCGCCAGGTTACATCTCTTGCAATGAAGAATACGTTCCCGATCAATCAGCTTCAGGTTGGACCCGGTACGAACGACGGTTACACGAATCTACCGTCCGGTGGTTACCAACAGGATGCCATGCGCGACTACGCGATGCCGAAGACAACGGATGAGCTTCGTGTTGCGAACAAGCCCAAGGTCACTTACACCTCGGATCCGACGCCGGGTAAGTTCTACATCACCGAGATGGGTCTGCAGGCACCGGTTAAGAAGAACAAGCCCGACCGCTTCCAGGTGCTCACGGGTGCCGATGGTTCCCTGGATCACGTCAACACGACAGCGGGTCAGCAGGTGGCGAACTCGCTGTACCCCGAGCAGATGATGAAGCTCCAGAATCGCGAGTCGATGGGAATGCTCAACGCCAATCCTGCTACCACTGCCGCCGCGGGTGGTATGACCTACATCCGTGCCTTCACGGAGCCGTTCCAAGAGTTTATGAAGCTCACGGTCGAGGGTCGTGCACCGCCGGCGGGTCCTGTGGGTGGTATGGCTGTTCAGGCGGGTCCTCAGTCCTACAATGTGCAGACGCACCGTGATGAGTCTCTTCACAATAACACGCGTGGCTTTGAGGCGCCGCTGATGACATTCGGTGGACAGGCGCCGTCGGCTGCGCAGATGGGCTCGCAGCGCTATGTTGAGCCGCTCAAGCAGGACGTGTACCTCAATCGCAATGACCAGCCGGGTCTGCTGGACGCTTTCAAAAATAACCCGTATACACACAGTCTCCAGTCTTCTGCGTAATGGATTACACCCTCCTTCGATACAAGGATGATGTTCATACAGTGTGTACTAAAAACTGGACTCGCCGTCAGGTCTATGATCTGGAACGATATGTCTTTGTCTATCCTGAAAAAATCAAAATTTGTGAGTGCCTGACCAACCCGTGGTCCCGGGAAACCTTGTCGTTTCTTGGCGCACAATGGACTCCCGCTACAAAACAATGCTCGTCGACTCCTTCACGTTAAGTCGTATTGAGTCAAACTTAATCGAACGTAAAAATGATCTTGTCCAAGCATCTTCATGGATGATGAACATCGTGATGCTTGTACTCGTAGCGGCTGGGTTTGGAACCTTTTTGTACATCCAATACCACTCGACTGCACAGGAGGAAGCCGAGACCAAACGTATACCGTTTGAGCCTGTGCCGTGGTTGTCGGCAACGCGAAATGTTCGCATGGAAGAGTATGGACGTCAGCTCAAGCCTCGTGAAGCTCAAACTGGATATGGTCTACCGGGACCTATCGATGGAGACGGCTTCAGCTCAGTTTACGGAGATTACACAAGCCGTGCAACCCGCGACTAATGGCGGTGAAAAACCAAAACCCAAAAAGAAGTCAGTTAAACCAGCACTCCCTAAATCTAAGTAGTAAGTAATGAGCGCGCCCACGATCGTGGTAAACCCTTCGAATGTACCCACATCCTTTCAAATTGCCACTCCATTTAGCTTCAGTTTTTCCAACTCGGGATCGTATTCACCTCCACCGGTTGTACATGTGCCAACCTATACAAAACCACTAACTCCGTGGACAGTTGTAAGTACAGGATCGTATTCCCCAGAGAATGTGCTGGTTAGCAATGCATCCCCAAGTACAGGAATAGATTCACTGAACGGGAAGATTGGGTATGTACAGTCAAATATTTCAAATGGCTCTCTCTTTTCATTTCAGCTCCCCTATCCCACAAATGGATTGGGCAACAGCGGTGTAATACAGTTTATGCCCGAAGCGCAGTTCACTCTCAGCAATGCGGGCGGGACTAGCTGGGGTGTAGAGTTTGCTTGCAATGCTATATTTAATCACTATGATGCAGGCGATTATGTTCAACACGAATGGGTGGCTGCGTCAAATGCATTTAATGTCACTATCGTTCGCGCAAAAGATGGAAACATTTCATGTGGAATGGTGACCCCGTCTGCAGTTCGGTTCTTTCTGTCTAACATTACGTGGGCGTCAACCACTGATCCTGTTTCGTTCACAATCACATCTCCCGATTCGATTACCCCGCAACCGTCTACAATTCCGTACATCAACGTGAGTAGCCTGACAAGTCATGAACTTCTGCCGTTTCTTTCTGGATCAGGTACAACTCAGGTTCAGTTTGCATCGACAACTGGATTTCAAAGCATTCCGTCTTCGAACCTAACACTGTGGATTGACCAGGTATACAATGGATCTAACCTTCATTCAAATGTGACGTCTAATATTGTTGTGAATCCTATTTCGATCACAGTTACACCGACACTCACAAATCCACTGACTATTTCGACATACTATCCCTTTTCATATACCTTCTCGATTCCCAGCAATGTTGTGAATGTCGTGCTTTCCTCCAACTCCAATACGACCACTCCTAGTCTTTCGTCTTTTCTGTCACCCGATGCAACGACATTCTCATCAACGGTCGGCTTTACAACTGCGGGAATCAAAGTTCTTGAGATCGATGCTGTTCTTGCGGGTCTTTCGATCATCGCAAGCAACTCTACCACGATCAATGCGACTCCAGTAAGTATTGTGGCAACCCCTGCGATTCCAAACGGAAGTCTCAACCTATACAAGTATGAGCCATTCAGTTATGTATTTACGATCGGGCCTGGAGCGATCGGGCTGACGCTTCAGTTTACAAATACATCCTCTGAGCTTCAGGCGTTCTGCACGCTGTCACCGGACCAGACGACGGTGACATTTGCGGGAGCATTCCAGGTTAGTTATTCTACAGTTCTGAGTTTGGAAGTCGATCTGCTGTATGGGACGGACATCGTAGGAAATACAACCATTCAGATTTCAGTAGGAACTGGAAGATTCTTTCCACCTGCAGCAAATCAGAACTTTCAACTCTATCAATACGAGAATGTCAGCAATACGTTTGGATCAAATCCTTCCTTCTTGACCGTTCTTGCCGTTGATACTATCATCAGCTCACCAAGTCTCCCAACTGGACTGACATTTGGAGGCTCTTGCAATACATTCTATCTGCAAGGAACACCTGCTCTTCAGACCACGCAGAGCAACTACCAAATCATTGGCAGTAACAGTACAAGTGGAAAGATTGTGACGACGACTATTTCGATGAAGGTGAATCCCCAGGTTGTTCGTCTCACTCCAAATACAACATCGTTGACTGGGCTGACCGTTGATACTGCAATCACACCCGTCACAATCACTGGAATTCAGCCCAATACGATCTACTCGCACGTATTTCAGTATGGATGGACTGGTCTCCCCGATGGCTTCTCTTTTCAGGACATCAACGGTGCTCCCTTTCCCCAGTCTGGAAGTCCACCAGATGACGCATTGACCATTGTCCTTGTCGGCACACCCACTCTTGCGTTTGCAAGTTTGATGTCGACCTCGAGTGGAAATCTTTATCAGACCCGCCTCACCGGCTACCAAACAGATCAAACAGGTAAGCAAACCACTGGAAGTGCACTGATTAGTTTTTTGTTAGCAGAAACGGTACTGATAAATGTGTCGAACTCAGTTCCACTGTACCAATACAAACCTCTTGGAGCAACAGATGTTGTGATTACTGCTGGAAGCTACTTTCCCACGTCTTCCATTTCAAATATCACATCAGACTCGTTGCCTCCTGGGCTGTCACTTGTTCAGTACACCGGTTCTGGTACGTATCATCTGACTGGAACTCCAACTGCGGTTAACTTGTCTGGATCCTACACATTTACGGCAACAAACTACAATGGAAACTCGAGATCTATTACGACAACGATTCCAGTCAATCCTGATGTAGTTACATTTGTGAGCCCGACACCTGTAGCAGGAACCGCGATTAACTTTATCGTATCACGCCCTCTCACGTCTGCAAAAACGGGCTACTACACAACGCCGATCCAGTTTGCTGCAACATCCGCTGCGGCAGCAACTCCTGTTACGTATTCATCATCGATTGATCTTACAGCATACGGACTTGTGTTGAACTCAACTACAGGCGCCTTGACGGGCATCCCTACGGTAGCCTTGGCACAGACAACTGTTACGATCACTGCGACGGATACACTGGGAACTACTGGAACAACTACGATCTTGCTGACGATCTCTGCAGATGTATTCACGTGGCCGAGTTATGCTCCTACCTTCTTCCAGAGCAGGGCAATCACTCCCTATCAGTTTGTGATGGTGTCAACGCTCAGTGAGAGAACAATCCAGTCCTATTCATCAACGGATCTCCCGGCTGGACTGGTGCTTAATCCGGCAGGTATTCTTTCTGGAACTCCAACTGTTTCAACCAGTGGAACTTTTCACGTGACTGCTACAACTGGATATACAATTCTAAGTCAGCTCTACTCATATACAATCATTGCAGACAACCTGCTCATCATTCAGACAAACGGAACAGATAAAATCTCCCGTGTCTTTTCAGGAATTGCATACCAAGCGATTCAGTACGCAACCGATACAACTGTGAATGCAGTCTTTTCAATTGGAGCCTTGTCTCCATCCACAACGGCAACCATCGCAGTTACATCTGGCGGTCTCGTATCCGGAGACTTCACAACTGCAACCACCGGAACAACCTACCAAGCTACTTTGACGGCAACATATGGCAGTGTAAGCGCATCAACACTTGTGAAGATCGTCTTTACGGGACCGACAGGAACTATTCACATTCCTACTGAACTTAGCGAGTTGACATTTGTACAGCCATCACAGTCCACTTTCGTGTTGTTTCAGTATGTCTCGTATTCTATCCCGATTCGCGCAACAGGATCGTCAAGCTTTATCTACTACTATACATCTCGCATCCCGATTGGGTTTCAGGTTGTCCCAGATTCTGCAGGAGTTACGGCAACATTGTCTGGAATTTCTCCCAGCCTCTCCACACAAGGCCTGTACATTTATGCAAAAACGTCCACTGGATATCCAAAATCTACGTCTATCACTTTGAATACGATTACACCGTATTTCGTGAATCCTCAATCAGGTGCCGGTGCATACACTGAACAAGTGCGTATCGCCGTGGAAGCCAATGCGGCTCAGAACGCCCGCGACAACAAGACGTTCCCGCAAGTGGATCCCCTGGCTGGACCTTTTATGGGACCCCGTGCTCCCGATGTCGTGACACCGCCAGACTGTATGCTTAAGTTATGCAAAAAGCCCTGCCCCACCTGCCACACTATGATGTAAAAATTGATATTTTCGAATCTCCCTTTTTGTTGTTTCTACTTTCCTTTACGCAGACGGCATCTCCATCTCGCTAAAGTACAGCTGTCCCACCTGACCCACCTTCTTCTCGACCTCAGAGCCATCCTCCTGCACGATGGTCTCCCACACACGTCCATCTGCAGAGACGTAATACTTCTTGCCCTTGTACTCCACCGGATCCATCTCCATCGGCTCGGTCTTCAGCTCCGGCTTCTTGGGTGTGAAGAACTCGGCGATGTGCACCTCGAGCTTCTTCTCGTTGTAGACCGTGTTGTCCAGCAGATTGATCTGTGCGAGGAACTGGGTCTTGAGCGCGTCGGTCAGCTCGATGCCCTTCTCAGCCGCGACCTTCTTCCACACCTTCTCGTGAGTGGCATTCATCTTCTCGAGATTGCCCACGAACTTCGGCTTTACCACCTTCTTCGGGGCGGAAACCGTCATCTCGGCAAGCTTCTCTGCGACCTCCGCTACCGCATTCTTTGCCGCCTTCGCAGCCTTGGCATCTGCATCTGCCTTCGCCTTAGCCTCCTTCGCAGCCTTGGCATCTGCATCTGCCTTAGCCTTTGCCGCCTTCGCAGCCTCCTTCTCAGCCTTGGCATCCGCATCTGCCTTAGCCTTTGCCGCCTTCTCTGCCTCCTTCTGCTCCTTCGTGAGCTTGGGCTTGACCTTGACCTCCTTCACATCCGGCGCGACAACCGCAACCTCAGCGACCTGCTTGGCTTCCTCCGCCTTGAAACCAACCGCCTCGGTCGCCTCCTTGAGGTTCAGTCCCTTCGCGATCTGCTCGCGAACGCGCGCCAGGAAGTTGTCATCGAGATGAACCCGCAGTGTGCCGCGCGGGTCATCCTCGAGCGCAATGTATCCATCCTCCGGATACAGGTCATCGACCAGACGCACGGCAAGCGTCTTTGCGTTGTAGGCTCCAAATCCCTCCTCCTCCTCAATCTTCAGCAGCGCACGGTAGAAAGTATTCACAATGATAGACGTCATTTTGTTCGATAGCACACCTGAGATGATCTGTCTTGGTCATCTTAGATCCGTTTTGGACGATTCGCAGGCGCAAAACGGATCTGGTTTCAGCAAAAAAGTGAATGTCGTAGTCAAGATACAAAATGCCCCGCAATACTACTGGAGGCTCCGGCCACAAGTCGCAGAAGAACTCGGAAGGAAACAAGGCACGCAACAATCGGCTGAAGGGAGATGCACTGTTGGATGACATTATGGATGAGGTGTCGACAGCGGGTGTGCTGATCGGCAAGGTCACACGACGCCTGGGATGTGGTCGGATGGAGATCGCACATTTCTCAGACAAGGGTGAGCTGACCCTGATGCAGGCGCCGCTCAGGGGCGGAATGCGCGGCAAGGGAAAGAAGTCGGTGTGGGTTGACATCGGTAGCCTGGTTCTCGTGGCGGAGACAGAACTCGGTGGCAAGACGCACGAGATCTTTGCAGTGATGACGCAAGATCAAGTTGCGCGCCTGCGCAAGATCAAGCCGGACGCAGATCCTCGTCTCTTCCTCAAGGATGCATCGGCAGAGGAGTCATCGAAGGATGAGATCCTCTTCGAGGATGATGAGGTCAATGTGGATGACATCTAATCGCAGAACAAAACAATGAAATTTGGTATTGCGGGAATCTTTACAACTTTCTTTTTAACTTTTCTATTCTATACCTCGTATCAGCAAGCCAAGCGTCCTGTCCTTGATCAGATCCCCAATGTACCCGGCTTTCTGGTTCCTATTTCGACTGGCAAAGAACGTGTGACTGGAAGTGGAAACCGCGATGCATCAATGTACACACAACACGTAAGGCGCAAGGCTACTGTGGATGGATTCTGGGCTTCTGGACGGGCCATGAAGGAGACAACGCATACAACTGGATTCACGACGGGTGTTGTGGAGGTCTACGAGCTGTCGGATACCTGTATACGCGTATGTAACAAGGTGGCTGCAGTGTGTGCCGCAGTCTTGGATGGCGGCGATGCAATGGCTGAGTACTGCCAGGTGTACGATGACGATGGTGGTGCGGGTGATGTAGTAATTGATGGTGGAAATGCAGATACAAATGTCTGTCCTGTATAACAATGTCGGCACCCTGCCTAACCACTCCAAGCAAGTTCCTGCTTCGGCGGGACACATCTGCCCATTGGTTACAAGTTAATCCGGTTCTGTCAAGTGGCGAACCCGGAGTCGAAACAGATACGGGGCAGATGAAGATTGGTGACGGTGTTCATGCGTGGAGCCAGCTTCCTTACGTCGGAACAGGCGGGGGCTCTGGAACCCAAGGTCCCACTGGACCTCAGGGAAATCAGGGATTGGCTGGTAGTGCTTCGAATACGGGTGCCACAGGACCGATGGCATCTGGGTCTAACTATTATGGAAGTTATGGAAACTCACAGTCAATCTATATTGCACCCGCCACCATTACAACCTTTACATATGACTCGATCTACGAGCAGCAGGGTATTTCACTTTTGAATGGATCACAGCTTGTAGTTTCGAGTCAGGGTGTATATGAGTTGATTACTTCAATTCAGGTCAACAAGTCAGAGGGATTACCTGGATATTTGTACACCTGGGTTCGAGTGAATGGAGTAGACGTTCCAGACTCTGCTGGGCGTCTTGGCGTGAACTCTAGCACTGCAAATGACTCTCTCCCATCTGTTCCATATATTTTTACGCTGAATGTAGGCGACTATGTAGAGGTCGTTGCAACCACTGGTTCATCGTATGTGTATGCACTTGCTCTCGGAGCGAACCAGGTCAACACGATGCCCGCAATTCCGTCAATAACAGTCCAGATCAAAAAGATCGCTGTCGACATTGGTACAACTGGGTCAACTGGCATTCAGGGCGTAACGGGACCCACTGGACCTCAAGGTAACCAGGGCAATCAGGGCAATCAGGGTAACCAAGGTGTGACTGGACCCACTGGACCTCAAGGTAACCAGGGCAATCAGGGTAACCAGGGTAACCAAGGCGTGACCGGACCCACTGGACCTCAAGGTAACCAGGGTAACCAAGGCGTGACCGGACCCACTGGACCTCAAGGTAACCAGGGTAACCAGGGTAACCAGGGTAACCAGGGCAATCAGGGTAACCAAGGAACTCAAGGTGTGACGGGACCCACTGGACCTCAAGGTAACCAGGGCAATCAGGGTAACCAAGGAACTCAAGGTGTGACGGGACCCACTGGACCTCAAG
>Ga0208379_1000871_pt1 | contig 12403 bp, 8 predicted proteins | sample CryBogCBE02Aug07_FD_184559 | JGI IMG/M metagenome (GOLD analysis project Ga0208379, IMG submission 184559) | Freshwater microbial communities from Crystal Bog, Wisconsin, USA - CBE02Aug07 (SPAdes) | ecosystem: Environmental > Aquatic > Freshwater > Lake | place: Crystal Bog, Wisconsin, USA... | reverse complement strand
GGAAATACCTACAAGTACAACTCCCCCACCAGAAGATATCACGCCTCCGCTGTCAACGTTGACAGCGGAGGCGTGATATCTTCTGGTGGGGGAGTTGTACTTGTAGGTATTTCCTGTGGTGGCTCTACGGGCGGCTCTACGGGCGGCTCTATGGGAGGGGGAGGAGCTGGCGGTTCTGTAACATCGGTTACTGGCGGCGGCTCAGTAATAGGCGGTTCTGTAACTGGAGGTTCAGCTGTCAACGTTGACACCTGAGTTGGTTCTTTTGGCGGAACAGGAAGTTCTGCCGTTGCAACAGGTTTTTGAACTGGTTTAGCCAACAGATTTTTAGCTGCACCTTTTTCAGAAAACCTACCCAAAGCACCAAGTGGGCCTAATTGACTGATCTGATACAGCGTATTGCCGTATTCATTCTGAGCGTCTTCATCGGTCAGTGATAACCCTGCTTGTGCGCGTTCGGCAGCCTGCTGGATAAGTTCTGGTATAGACTCACCCGCTACACCCTTGGCAGTTCCTTTTAGCGCTGTAGCAAGGAATCCTTCTTTGGCTATCTTTTTAGCAGCCAGTTCTTCTGCTTCCTTGGTGGCTCCCCTGTAAACAAGATTGGCAACATCTTTACCAAAGATAGACCCAACCATTGATTTACCCATAGGAATAAATCTCTCGGCCACATCTAGAGGGGCCTGGATAGCTCCAGCAAGGGCCGCATGGACTCGATTGATGTCTACTGGCTTACCAGCTTTTCTTTGCTCTTCAGCTTGGCGCTCTATATCTCCGCCGTATTGCTGCATAAAAGAGGAACCCAACATACCGGCCAAAGCCGCTACAGGGGCGGCTTCAGGTAGCCCGGCAGCGCTTACGCCAGCAGCGGCAAGACGAGCAGCAGCAGAAGACTCAGCTATTTGCGGGGCTTGTTCTTCCATCGCTCCAGGGATCTGTTTAATGTACTCGCCCACAGCGGGTAGTAATCCGTTTTCTCTATACTTCTTTTTAACAGCTTCAAATCCAGGCTGTTCACCAAAGGTTTCACTAATTGCCTTTTGTCGTTCAGCGGCTTTCTCGGCGGCTTTATTGGCATCAAATAATGATTGAGCTCCAGTCAGCTGTTGCGATAAGACATTGGCCGCACCCCTACCAACATTAGCACCAAAGCCAGGTCGTTCAGGCTGAGGAGGTATAGGTAAATCTGATATATCTACCTGACCTGGTATTGGCAAATCGCTGATATCAATCATTATTTATAGCCTTGCGATACTAAAAACTTTTTAGCCTTTTCAATGTCCCCACCAAAATGTGTTACCGCATAAGCCGTTAGTTTATCAGGAGGCGGCATAACTTTCCCAGCAGGTTCTTGCCCTATTCCAGTATATGGATCTAAACCTTTATGGAAGTTCTGCATCATTCTCTTGGCATCATCAAGATCTTGTTGCGCTTTGGCTTTTTGTTCATCATCAAATCCAGCCATAGCGACAGTATGTGCTTTAATTGCAGAACCAAGTATTGCATTAATTGACTGAAAGCCAAGTTTATTTTCTTGGCCAGAAGCAGCAGCAATGGCCGCCTCACGCAATTCGGCATCACTTTTATTCTTAAGTGCCGGGTCACCCTTACCGTTTTCAATATCTTTCTTCATGGCGTTGTAAATATCCGTAGAGTTTATGGGTCTATAGGGATTATTCAACTCTTGGTTTTTTCTTATGTTTTCAGCAGCTATCCTTGCCTCGTTGCGTTTGGTCTCTTCTTTTTGCTCCATGATAGACCTAGCCATTTGCTGTTCGCCAGAAAGCTTTGTATTAGAAAGCTGTTGTTCGCCAGTCAATTGCGTTTTAGCCATTTCAGCAATTTGTTTAGAGCGCTCTTTCTCTTTCTCGCTCATATTAGACATGATGTTTGTAGCACTAGCCTGGGCTTCTGTTCTGCGTGCTTGCTCAATAGGCGTGAGTAACTTATTAATATTCTCAGCTTGATTTTCTCTAGCAGCACGGAATGCGCTTTCGCTATTTAAATAAGCATCGGCAGCTCCACCTGGACCTCGACCCATACCTCTTAGTACCTGTAGCGTCCTTTCAAAAGGATGCTCTTCATTCATTTTTTTGTACATTTCAGCAAGATCATGGGCGCGTTTTTCAGCCTCAATACCACTTGGGCTATTCAAACCAAAGTGCTGTTGTATTTGTTCTAAGCGTTTAAACTCATCAGAAATGCTTGCTTTTTCATTTAACTGCTTATCTTCCATAGCTCTATAGTCAGTTCCAGTAGGAGCTACTGGTGCTGCATTAGCTGTAGGTGCTGGAGCAGCAGGAGTTGCTATAGGTGCAGCAGGCGGCTTAATTGCTGTCGTAGGTGGTTTAATGATGTGGTTAATGCCCGCAGCAGGAGCAGTAGAAACTGCCGTAGGAACTGCAGGAGCTGTAGTAGGAGGAGTATTGTTTACATTAAGCCTTGGATCATTGACCATTGCTGGTCGTGTATAACCCGGGGGAGCAGGAACAGGCGGCCTAGCTGGTTCTGAGTCTACAGGCGATCCAACATTAGGGCCTGGATTAGAACTTAGTGATTGATAGCTAGACTTACCCAAAGCATTGGCTATGTTTGCCAAACTAAACGGGTCTGAATAGCCAGCATAAATGTTGGGTTGACTATGCATACGGACATCACGCTCAGCATAGGTTTCTTGCCGAGGGGTAGCAGGAGCCATATTACGTTGAACTGCCGCCAACGCAGCAGCTCTTTGTTGGTCATACTGCATAGGAGTCAAGCTTGTATGCTCGGGCATATCTTCTGGCATAGCCTGATTAACAGCAGCCACCGCTGCATTAACGTCGCTACCATTTGTCCCATCAAAGCCCATGATCCCGCCACCATGAGAAAAATTAAACATGTGATGTGGGACAGAATGCGCTATGCCGCCATGAGCCATAGGTTTAGGCTGTGCTTGTTGCTGGGGAGGCGGTAGGTTTTGTGGTACTGCCCCTTGAGGAGCAGGCATTTGAGGTTGAGCATTTGGTAATCCACTTGGAGGAGCACCAGGCGGTCCAGGAGGAGGTCCACCTAAAGGTGCTGGCCCAGGTGCAGGCCCACCTTGAGGCGGCATAGGAGGAAGACTTTGCGGTGGAATAGATGCCAGTCCAGCCCCAATTGGAGCAATGCCAGTAATCTGCATCCCATTCTTGGCAGCTAATTCTTGTATATGATTAAGAATAGCTTTCTGATTCACATCTTGTGCCACAGTTTGGCCTTCTGTTGGTTGTTTAGCTTTGGTATCTGCATCCATGCCAGCACGCTTGGCTTGAGAAAACAAAGCAGCCATTTGCTCTTCTTGTGGATAAGCACCTTGGCCAGACAAATATTTCTGAAGCTCGCTCGTAGACAATCCATCCATGTATTTTTGAATGGAATCAAATCTTGGGGTAATAGCAGTTGTACTCATTAAGTTGCTCCTGAAGATGTGCTACTAGTTGTTCCTGTACTACCAGATGTTCCGCTTGTTGCACCGGTTGAATTTGCTAAGGTGTTATACAAAGACGTTAAGTCGGCTATCGTATTTGTTGTATTGCTAAGCTGTGTTGTATTGGGTACATACGCCGTAGATGTAACAGGAAGATTTTGCAACATGCTCTGCTGGAATGTTAACTGCTGTTCTGGGTACGCAGCTTGTTGATTAAACTGATTGAGAGATGCAGTATCTTTAGCTTGCTGAGTAGCTTGCTGTTGAGTACCTGCTGCACCCAATGCAGCAAGAGAAGCTAACCCAAAGTTAGCTGATTGCAGATTAGCGGCTTGCTGTGCGGCCTGTGCTTGCGCGTCAAACTGCGCCTTTTGAATAGCTGCTGCTTGAGCCTGTTGATTGGCAAACTCTTGTTGAGCAATATTGGCTGCTTGGGCTTGAGCGCTGTATTGAGCTGCTTGTTCGGCTGCAGTCATACCTAAATTAGCGCCAAATTGTTGTTGGCCAATATTAGCATTTGCAGCAGCCATTCCAAACTGAGCATTATTAGTAGCAGCATTTGCAGCTTGAGTTGCAGCAAATTGTTTCGATGCTTCATTGGCTTGTTGTGCAGTCATTCCGTACTGTGCCAGCATTTGGGCATCGGTCATACCTTGAGTTGCCGCAAACTGTGCTTGCTGAACATTGGCTTGTTGGGCTTGTAGCTGTCTAGCCTGGTCAGAGGTAAACATATTCTGAGCTTGGGTATATGCTTGATTGTATCCCTGGCCAATTAAATTACTCTGCGATGCCAAAAGATTGTAATTATTAGCACCCTCTAAAACTGCTTGTCTGGAACCTCCATACGCACCTTGAGCTGTTAATTTTGACAAGTCCCCTTGCGTATTAATAGCTTGTTGACGTTGTAAGGCTTGTAGTTGAGGATCTAAAGATGCCTGTACATAAGGATTCATATACTGCTGGGCGGCAGATGAATCAAAAGATCCAGTCGTTACATCGGTAGGGTTATATGCTGTAGGAGCTTGGAATGTATTGGTGATATTTGATGCTGTATAAGCATCTGGAGCCGTATACTGATTGGTTACATCGGTATATTGATATGGAGTTGGAGCTACAAATCCATTAGTTGCTTGCAATGCACTATAAGCAGGAGCTTGAAATGTATCGCTAAATTGGACTGGAGGAGCACCTGCAGCAGCAATCGCAGACAAGCCAGAATACTCTTGCTGCTCAAGCGGTGAAGCACCAGCAGTTAATTCTCCTGTATAAGTGGGCATTTTAGCAGAAGCATCTGCTTGTGCTTTAGCTAACATATTAGAAACATAATCACCAATGTAGGGCGATAAGCCAGTTTCAGCCGTATACCCCAATCCAGTTACTGCCGGAGCTGTAGTGCTATCTACCGCACTTCCTGTAGTACCTGCAAACCCAGGAACACCACCATCTTTAAAGGCAACTGCTCCGCCTATCGCATATGCAGGGCCACCCAACATAAATTTGTCAGGGTTAATTTCTTTACCTTGTTTCTTATTGCCTGTTCTGGCCAAGCGAATCCTATCCATCATTTCATAAAGCTTCTTTGCTCCGGCATCAGAGTTGCCATTACCTAAATGGGATACAACATCAGCCGGAACCACAAACTCGCCGTGGCTTAATTTGGCAGGCTGGATCCCATCAATAGAACTAGGTATCTTATCTGCCATACCGTCGGTTATACCTTTTAAATAGCGCGGCTGCATAGTTTGACCTCCAACAGCATAATGTAAATCCATTAATCCACCATGAGCCCTGGCTTGAGGAATACCCATATCGTTGTAAGTAGGATTGCCACCCTCATCTTGGCCTCCATCTGGAACTAGCAAATGGCCATTGCCAGCAATATAACTACCTGCAGGCGCTCCGGCAAGTGGGTCTACTGGGGCCGCAGGAGCAGCGGCTACAGGAACATCAGCTACAGGGGTAGCGGTTTGAGTGGAAGTATCAGGCGTTTGTTGAGCTTGGAAATTGGCTCTTGCTCCTGCTATTGCTTGTTGTAAAGCGTCTGGCTGTGCGGCTCTTGCTCCTGCTATGGCTTGCTGTAATGCATCTGGTTGTGCGGCTCTTGCCCCTGCTATTGCTTGCTGTAACGCATCTGGTTGTGAAGATGTATTGGGCGTAAACTTGGGTAGGCTTGCAATGTAAGCATTGACAACAGCTGGATCGGCATTGGCTTGCTTAGTAGAAAAAGCGACAGAAAGAGGATCGTTAACATTAATACCAAACTGATTAATAAAATTACCAATATCTGCGTCACTGTATTTCGTGTATGTATTAGGGGGTTTTAAACCGTTTTGTGCAGCTTGCTGCAAGGCCGCCAATGCATCTGATTTATTGCCACTAGCAGCAAGTTGCAATGCTGTTGCAGCAGTTGAATTGCCAGCTGCTAATCCAGCTTCACCTTCCGTAGCATCTGCTGTTTTTTGCGCTGTTGGTATTGCGGCTATACCAGTATTTGTAGAAGTGATTGGCGTAGATCCACCAGTATTGGTGGTAGTTCCAGTTGTAGATCCACCGGTGCTAGTAGTAGTTCCAGTTGTGGATCCGGTGGTGCTCGCAGCAGTGGCTGCTGCGGTGGCTTTAGCGGCGGCAGCATCTGCAGCAGCTTTGGCATCTGCAGCAGTTTTGGCGGCAGTAGCTGCATCGACTTGTGTTTGTGCAGCTGTTGTTGAATTAGAATTTGCGGTAACAGCAGCTGCGGAGCTACCAGGATTATTAATAAAAGTATTTGCAGATGCGGTGGCTGCATCTGCGGCGGCTTTAGCGGCTGCGGCTTTAGTAGCTGCATCTGCGGCAGCTTGGTCTGCGGCAATTTTGGCAGCATCAGCTGCAGCCTGTAAAGCTGCTGCTGTTGTCGATGTTGTTGTCGTCGATGTTGTTGCTGGTGTTGTTATTACTGGTGTTGTTGCTACTGGTTTTTGTGTAGATGTTGTGCTTGTTTGATTTGTGCTTTTTGGAATAGCTGCTATGCCAGTAGGATTTGCTGCTGTATATTGATTGCTAAATAAGTTTGTAATTGCTGGTGTAGCTGCTGCCAATACAGGTTGTATGGCTGTGATGCCAGGCTTAGCCAGATTGGTCCACGGCATATTAACTGTGGGCGGCGAAGTAATATTGGCTGCATTTTGAGCGTTGGTATTGGCTACAGCGTCTGTGGCTATACCAGTAGCTTGTTTTTGTGCATTGGCTACTGCTGTGGCCATAGCGTCCGCATTGGTTGGATCTACATACTGAACGTCTGTAAATTGCTGTTGACCAAGACCAGGAGTCAGGTTAGCCACTTGATTTCTAATGGCCGTGAGCGTCGGTATAGAACCGCTGTAAAGGCTATTATTAACCTTATTCCCGCCTGTCAAAGCCGAGAGTGCTGCCAAGCCAGTGAGATTACCAGCATTGCTGGCCAAAAAGGCTGAGAATATCTTCCCCGCATTAGGGTCACCCGAAGTAAAAGCCTTAAGAACATCCGAGGCTGAAGTAGTGCCACCTGTACCAGTAACAGTTTGGGTTGTTCGTGCTGTCGTTGGTGTTGTACTTACCTGGGAAGATGAAAGGGTTGGAGTAGCTTCTGGATCGCCGCCACTTGCTGCTGTTTCAAACTCTTTAGCAGTAGAAGGAACAGTACCAGTTTCCGTTGTTTTAGAATATGTACCATCGGCATTTTTGGTATAAGTAATGCCATTTACATCATAAGAATTTTGTGCTGTATTGGTTCCTGATGAGGTGCTGCTATTATCAAAACTTGGCCCGCTTTGTTCTATGGTTTCGCCAGTGGTGTCATCAATAATCTGATAACTGCCATCTGTATAGTTTATAGTAGATGTACCGTCGCCATTTTCTTCAGTATTTATGATACCAGCTGCCATATTAACCTCTCGAATTTAATAGTTGAACTAGGTCATTGATAGACCCGCCACCTCTAGCATTGATTGTAGTATCTTCACTTGGATTTGACGAATTTATTGCGTCAAAGATCTGGTTTACATCGAATGCTTTTATTTTATCAGTTGGGTTTTGATTTACCGCTATTTTTGCCAAAGCATTTTGTATTGATGGGGTCGCTAAAGGATCAACTGGCGCGGATTTTGCTGTTGGTGTATTGGCCGCTGTTGTTACTGGTGTCGTTGTGGGCGAAGTTGTAGTAGGCGAAGTTGTAGTCGGTGTAGTTGTAGTCGGTGTAGTTGAGCTGTCAACGTTGACAGCTGAAGTGCTACTAGTAGAAGTACTAGGTGTTGATGTGGTTGGTTTAATGTCAGCCTGAATAGTTGACAACATGGTTTTAGCCATGCTTACCGCATTGGGATCGCTGCTCCCTAATATTGCTGAAATGTATGGGGTTACAGCACTTAATGGTTGCCCACTTGCTAGGGCTTTTGCTGCGTTGGCGGCTGTTAAGGCCACCTGATAATCAGATGATGTATTGGTAAGGTTAGCCAAATCACTAATCAGTGCTGAGGTATTTTTGTTTTGAATTGCTGTACCAACGTTGACAGCCGTTTTTGCTGTACTAAGGTTTTGAGCTAAAGTTGGACTTGCTACTCCTTGAGTAGGTGTTCCTGTGGATGAGCTTCCATCTGAATAGGTTGTCGTAACCGTTCCATCTTCATTTAAAACTTGGTCAACTGGAGTCCCACCCATAGCTCCTACCATTGCTATGCCCGCATTGAGTACGGTACTGGCATTGATCTTTTGACCATTTGCCAATGAATAGAGAACCTTTCCTGCCGCCATAAATGGAGCGGTAACAGGAATCATTGATAGGGTTTGTATGATGGGTGCGGTCCCAGCCCACCCGCCCGTAGAGGTATCCTGTTGTGGCATAGCCTGGCCGGTTGCCGACCATGTAGGATCAAATTTAGTTTTAGATAGATTGCCCGAAGAGTCAGCAGGAAACACGGGATTCGATCCAGAATAACTTGTTAAATTACCGTTAATATCATAATTGGCCACTAATTTAACAGATGGATCCCAGCCAGAAGGAGTTGCTATTTGTGTTGTATATCCTGTTAAATTGTCGTTACTATCATAAATAGGAGATACTCCAGTGGGCAATTTACTAGTATCGACTTGAGTTACAGTTTGAAATTTACCCGTGGGAGTAGAGTTATCCTCTCCCGTCATAATAGGCTCTTGTATTGTCTTGGTCGGCAAAGATTTAGGAGCTTGAGACATAAGAGCTGGATCTAATCCAGTCATAGCCTGATAAGTAGCTTGATCTTTATTTGCCCAAACAGGTAAAGTAGTACCCGCATATTCAGTGGCTAAAACCGTGTCTATTGGAATACCAGTTGCATCAGAATATTGCTGTGCCGTCACTCCATTGGCTTTCATCGCTTGAGTAACTTGAGCATCAGAAGCATTAGGATGAGCCTGAAACCAAGCTTTAATTTGATCTGTAGTAACGGTCATACTGCCTCACCGCCACTGATAGTTATAGTCAATCCTGTATTGGATGCCTTGGCAGATATAAACGACAGCGTTGGCATAACCTGTACGCCAGCATAGGAAAAAGTACTATTTGCCGCTACGGTTTGGCCATAAAATAAAGCATTTGTAGTTCCTGCACTAAACGTAGCTGGGACAATATGCAAATTAAATGTCAATGCCCCGCCAGTCGTATTGCAAACATCTATCTGCTTTACATACGTTCTTGTAGGGGTTGTAAGATTTGTTGGCGCTGTATATAGCGTAGCATAGCTGGTAGTCAATGCAGCTTGTGCCAATTGATTGGGTGTTACATTTTGGTATGCAGACATTATAGATTCAGCCAAATGAGGGCTTGGCTACTTGATACTTGAGCCATTCCCGTTTGATTAATATTGTCATTGGTTACAAAATACAAACGCAAAACCTTGGTCAAATTATCGAGGTATGCTTGATCGTATTCTTTGGGTGGTAGTGGTAAATTGGGTGATACGCCAATAACTGGAATCGTCATGTATTACCTCTCATTCCATCTGGTTTGAGTTCAATCCTGGGTGTTCCTAACTGCCACTGTAATCCCAACTGATTACCTTCTATTTGGAAGATCAATTGCCTACCGCGTAAACGGATAAATACCTGACCAGTGAATTGTTCAATAGGCGAAGTGGCTGTCCTGGTAACCGTGGCTACATTAGACCCGCCTGTAGATTGTGGTAAGTTATATCCCGATCCAGAGTTTTTCATGGGAATCAAAGTCATTGTGACTTGCGGACTTGTAGCCGTGGATTTCCTAAAAGTTATATCGGGAAGAATCCTTCTAATAAATGCAAACTTATTACCAAACTGAAGATCAAATTCTGAAGATTGAATATAAGAATCAATTGGATTATCTGTACCCGTTGTGTTATCGTTTAATCCAAATTCATGATAAACAAGAGTATTGCCATAGGTTGCATTTTGCACTGCAGCAATAGGATAGGTCAGTAAAGTCGAATCAATCCAGGCCGTTCTGCTCATTTGACCATAGTACCAAATGTCATCAACATAGTTATAAATCACATAACGATCAATAGAAGTACTATTGGCAGAACAATAAAACCACCATACCTCATTGAATCCCTCTACTGTTCCTGCGAAGAACTGTTGAGTTTGGCTGGTATTGATATCACCATAAATGTACTCACGCAAATCACAACGCAGAGTAGATACAGTACCATTGTACTTATAGAACTTATCAATACCCATCCAATAAGAAGTACCAGATGCTAAAACAGCTACGTTCTGTCCCATGATGGAGATGTTGTCTCCCACAATATTTGAGCCCCAAACGGCTGGTGTTCCTACATATTGGAAAGAGTAAACCGAAGTATCTGTCCAAACTACAATCTCCTGCCTGTTTTGCACACAAGTAACAATTTGTGAGCCTCTTGATAATCTAAGGTCGCCCGCTTGATTCGTAGCTTGAGGAGTCCACATGGTCACAGATTCTTGATCTGACCAACGAACCAACATAGGATCTTGTGTAGAAGTACCAAGTGAGTTAGTGCCAAATGCAAACACAAAGCGACTAGCATCGGAGACAAAGATAAAATTAACAACAGTCGGTACATCTGAGGCTCCCGACAATGAAGTTGCATACACTGCTCTAGATGCTACGGTACTAGATGCTGCCCAATAGAATATTGATCCACCTCTAGGAGCAAAGATCAAGTCCTGGCCAAAGTTAGATTGGCTCCAAAGCCTTAGAGCCGTAGTAGACGAAGCACCATTACCCCATGATCCGTAGCCCCAAGCACCAGCTCCCCAGCCTACCAAAGGAACTTCTATGGCCTGGCCAACATTGATCTGATAACTATAGGTAACAGTTCCACCGCCAGTAGCGCTAGAAGTAGCTGCCGTAGCCGCTTTAATGGTGAAGTTATTAGGATCAACTATAGATTGAATCTGGTATTCACCATTGATCGTAATACCGCCTACAGCAGATGCGCCACTAAAAGAAACAAAATCACCCAGCACACATCCATTTGATGAGCTGTAAACGTTGACAGCTGTTTGTCCGTTTATGGTTGTAAATGGATTTGTTAATGTGCCAGTAGATCTAATCGGTGTAATATCATAATAAGGACCGCCCTGATTAACATAAAACTTAAGATTAGTCCCAACGCCAATTAGATTTTGTCCACCTAAAGTAGACCAGCTAAACAAAGAACGACATACACCTTGATATGTACCAAGAGCCAAAGGATACCAGCCACCAATCTTTTCTGGAAATCCTTGCCTAAACCTTACGTTCTGCGAAACATACCAACCGCCTACAATTGTAAAGTTAGGCGAACCTGTACCTACTGTTTCGGAAGTATATTGAGTCTGCTCCCGGTTGACACCAGGACGAAACATAATTGGTAATAGTGATGCGGGTTGATCAGCCATAGTTTATTGTCTCATTACCCACCTAAAACGGCAAGGGCTTTACGGGTCAAATCGTTGCGTTCATTGAGGCCAAAAATCCCTCCATTGATACGTTTACATAAGCCTTCGGCGTTGCCACTTTCAGCCAATTCGTTACATCCGTGAGTTTTCCAAAACCACCCAGCAGACAAAGCAGCGTACATAGGGGTCGCAACAAGTTGCGGGTTCATCACAAAATTCTGATTAAGTGCTTGTCCGCAGTGGAAATAGTTATCGTGAAAAGTGAGTTGGATGCAGCCTCGCCCGTGGAAACGGTGTCCATCTCCTGACGCTTCATCTCTATTACCGCCTCGATTGGCGTAAATACGATTGGCGATTTTCTCGGGATTGTGAGCGTAAAGCTCAATTTCTCCTGGTTTGAACTTATGACCGAACAGCTTTTGAAGGGTTTCGGCTCTATAGTTGAGATTTTCTTCCAGAGTTTTGAAATGGTTGCACTCATGGCTGCACTGCCCTATAAAAGCCGCCTGTTCCTTGACGGTAAAAATAGTGAAGGTAACAAACGTTGTAGTCAATGGTTCAGACCATTTTGGGTCAATCCCAAGCGCATGAAGCTTTTCAGGGCTTAACATTGACTGCCTCCCTTACTTGGTTGTAAGTGGTGATGCAGGCGTTGAGCTGGGTGATGGCGATGTCCCCGTCTGCTGCGATGGCTGCAATATCTTTAATAGCCTGTCGCTCAGATTGGCCGTCATTGGCTGAATCTCCTCTGGGAGAGGTGGCATCTGCGGTGGTTTGAATGGAACAACTGGAGGGGAGGCGCAACTCGCCAGAGTCAACCCTAGAGTTAATACTAGACTGTTTATCTTTAACATCATTTCTTGCCTTTACAAGTGCAGAGGTTACGCCCGAGAGCTTTTTACTTAACTCGGCTTCTTTGGCACGAGCTTCGTCATTAAGTCTGATAATTTCTGCTTGATCTTCAGCAACACGTTCTTGATAGCCTGCATGGTGTCCATAAAAATATACTCCTAAGACGGCGCAGATAGCGCCTAGAATGAACCAAGGATTGAGGAAACTAAGCATTGC
>Ga0208379_1000870_pt1 | contig 12405 bp, 28 predicted proteins | sample CryBogCBE02Aug07_FD_184559 | JGI IMG/M metagenome (GOLD analysis project Ga0208379, IMG submission 184559) | Freshwater microbial communities from Crystal Bog, Wisconsin, USA - CBE02Aug07 (SPAdes) | ecosystem: Environmental > Aquatic > Freshwater > Lake | place: Crystal Bog, Wisconsin, USA... | reverse complement strand
CTTTGTTTTGACAACCACCACATCACACTTTAAACCTTGCAAAAAACCTGTTACTTCCCTTATAGTTTTGTTGGTTCCCATTACTGACTACCCTTTTGTTTGAGTAATATAGTTTGTAGTGTTCTTCGCACCAATCGCATCCGACCCGCATCGTGGGCCTCGCGCAATACCTTGTTTCAATTCCTTTCGCATCTCCTATGATTGACCGACATTCACCAACCGTAATTTCCATAAACGATTTGCTTTGACTCTTATCAAACACAAATACTTCGACGGGTTGCGGGGGCAGGATAACCCGTTCCACTTTAATTTTGATAAACTTTTCTTTTTTAACACGCGGTTTCCTGTTCGCTTTTGGTTTTGTTCCCAATTGGATCTCGTTGCGGTTGCAATACCCAATGACCGCACTGCGAGTTCGACGTAATGCAAATGCGATCTCGGCGGATGTATGTCCTTTCGCCGCCATATCCATAGCCGTACGTTTGTCATCTAACGACCACGGTTGTGTTACAGTCCCCATCACTCATCCTCCTCTGGCCCAATCCGTTCCACAATTGCCTGTGCCATAGTTAACCGCCCATCTTGTCGGCCTAAAAAATAGGCCTCAGTGATAGCTTTCTCTGTCAAACCATGCTCATCGATAAAATAAGCTGGCACATTGTCTTGCGCCTTTTTAAGCTTAGGGCTTATGAACCATGCTTTAACGCATATTTGCCGTATGTCGCGCTTCAACCATTTGATCTGCATCCGCGCCTTTTCAAGATCCGTTGCACCGACCATCAGCCATCCTCCCCAAATGCTTCCAAAACAGGAGTGCCATCTGGAACGCTATCAATCTGTTTTAACGGCAGATCAGTCGGCATCTCAAAGTATGTTTTGCAACTTGGGCATTGAATGACATATGCAAACGCGCCGCAAAAATGCCCACCGCCGCCACAGTCACACATCAAGTCCATGCAAAGATCGGTACCCTTCCATTGAACAAAAGTTCGCATCACTTTTTCCTCCTCTGTATCCCTTCATCGATAAACACCTGCTCCATCATGTACCAACACGCACCGAGCCAAACGGCAAAAAATAAAAACACCAATGCAAAATCTAAAAGCATCACTCTTTCTCCGCTAAATGTTTGCAATCATTAATATAATCTTGCAAGGTTTTACCTTCTAAAACAAATTTAGCGAGCGTCCCCGCGTCGTCCCAACCGCATGGTAATGTAACGTATCCTGAATATTGACCATCACAATATTCTTGTAATGCTTCCCGCAGCCGTTCAATCTCTTTCGCCGCCTCTTGATCAATATTGTCTTGGCAGCAGTGGCGGTTCATCAGCCGTTCAACAATGTCCATCATTCTTTCTCCAATGCTGTTTCCAATACCGTATCTGTAATAAGATTGACTTTTTTACCGTCTCGTATGTTTCTCTGTTTTCATAAAGACCGCAATTCCAACCGAATTTCATTCCATTTAAATATTGCATATCTGCATTGGCATCTTTCTTATCTAGTTCTCTTTCCAGCTTCTTAATTTTTCCCCTCAGCCGTTCTATTTCGTCAGCAGCAACATGGTTCATGGTCGGCTCAACGATCACAGATGATTCTTCGGGCCATCCATATGTAGGGCGGTAACTGCGAAGCTTATCAACAATATCCATCACTCTTCCCCCGTTGGTTTAGTAAATGTCCCGTGCTCAAACAAGTTTTTAACAATTTGATCCGTTGTTTGGTTGACCAAAAGTTTTTGCACAATGACTTCAAATTTTTTAATGTCCCCACGCAGTTTCTCAATTTCTCTTTGCGCTTGACTTAAAGCCATAATTGCGGCGCTGTCTGTGTCTTTCCAATTTTTTATATATTCGCGCAATTGCTCAATCTCGTCAGCGGCTTTTTCGTACCAGCATGTTCCGCTCATTGGGAATGATTTTTCCAGCGCCGATAATTCACGCAATTTTTCAACGATATCCATCATTCTTGCTCCCCTAATGCTTTGCAGCAGATTTGATACGCTTTCCATGAATCGTCTGGCGTATCGCCCAATCCATGAATTTCACGCAACGCTTCACGCAACTGTTCAATTTCCATTTCAGCCCATGTTAAACACATGGCACAATCCGTAATTGTTTCTTCATATTTTTTTACGGTTGAATGTGCATCCATCAAATTAGAATGCAATTCACTAAGGCGTTCAATGATATCCATTTGATTTCCCCTTTCTGTTGACATAGAACCACAATCAACATATAGTTGTCAAGCAATAGTTTAAAAAGGTTTATAAAAAAATGACGCATAAAGTTGCTACACGGGTTATTAACAAACTTGGTGGCGTTCGCGCTGTATCGTTGATGTTGGGTTTATCCCCACAAGCGATTTATCGTTGGACATGGCCTAAAGAGAACTTTGGCGGAGGGGGCTTGATTCCTCACCGCCGCCAGTTAGAACTTATGGTCGCTGCGAAACAACGCGGTATCGAATTGAAACCCGACGATTTTTTTCCGAAAGGCCCACCAAATGCCTCCGAGATACAAAGTAGCCCCAAAGAAGGATAGGACGATCTGCGGTATTGTTTTTGACAGTAAAACGGAGGCGATGCGTTTTGTTGATTTAAACATGCGGCAAAAGGCAAAAGAGATCCATCACCTTGAATTGCAACCGGAATTCAAAGTCTTTATTAACACTCAATTGTATTGTCGGTATACCGCCGACTTCCGGTATTTTGATGATACGTTGGGAAAATGGGTCATTGAGGATGTCAAAAGCAAAGGCACAATGATGGACGCTGCGTTTAAACTTCGGAAGAAGGCGGCGGAACTGTATCACGGGATTGAAATTACTTTGTTCGTCGATGGGAAATCGTTGACAAGGCCTAAAAAACGCCCTAGGGTGAAAAAAGTAGCGCCCCCAGAATGAACTGGAGGCGCATCAATGGAGTTGCGGGGCTACCAACCCCTAATTCCTGATAACGCTGGGAAATTATCGGAACTGCCCCCTTTATACGGCACCCGTAATCTCCCCGTCAACCTTGGAGTTACGTTATGTCGCATAAAGCTACCACATGGGCATGGTCCCAAAAATCAATTTCATACATGTCAAAGATCGTGCTGCTCGCACTCGCTGATCGGTATAACGCCGACACGGGTGATTGTTTCCCGTCTATTAGACGATTGGAAACGGATTGTTGCATGTCCAAAAGTAGTATTTTGCGGTCTGTTGATGAGTTGGAGAAGGCGGGTTTGATTACCGCCCATGAACGCCGTGATAAACTTGGGCGCAACAAATCCAATCAATACGAATTGCATTTAGATAATAATTCACCTGAACTGAAATTATGTCAGGAGGAGGGTGTCAATGAGCAACCCTCAGGGTATCCAATAGACACCAAGGAGGGTGTCTATCAGACACCCGAACCTGTAATAGATAACCTTAGATTGACTACGTCAATCAATGAGGGGGCCGCCAGAATCCTATCATCCATAATTGATGATGGTCATGCTTTTTGGGACGAGGCGGTTGGAGCGTTGTTAACATTCGGGATTGTGGAATCCACAGCCCGCACATTCACGGGGCGGTGTTTGAAATGGGCAAAGGGGGATCAAAAGCGCGTCATGCAGGCGTATGAGGCGGCTCTTGAGAAGCAACCACGAGATCCCATCGCGTACATCTCCAAGATTTTAACCAGTAAACAAGGGGGACTGGAACAAAAGAGGATGGATTACGAGGCGGCTATTGCCGCGATTGACATAAATTCTGACAATTTTTCAAAGGCGTGGATGTATGACTCTGAAGCCGATAAGTCCAATCGAGTTAGCGCAAAAGATAGCGGGTTGCTACAGCCTGACCCTTTTGCCGAACCCAAACCAGTACATACAAGCCCTGTCGGAAGTCCTGACGGGGTACGAGCAGAAAGTTCTACGGGGTCTCAACGACCCAAAAACGGGTATCTTGGCGAAATGCAAATACCCTCCCTCAATAGCGGAAGTCGTTGAATTGGCGGAAGCTATCAACAAACCAAGGAGTAAAAACTTTGTTTAGTCAAAACGATATGGACGGCCTAAATAAATTTCGTGAACAAGTTAGTGAGTTTACGAAAGCGAAACCTCGCAAGATTTTGCAATGGTCAAAGCAAAAGGAAAACAAACTGAAGAAACTGTATGTCGAAGAAGGGCGGACGATCCATGCGATTGCCCGTATGCTTGGCGGCAGGGAATACGAAATTGCGGAGGCAATTGAACGTTTTGGTTTCGCAAAGGAACCAATCAAGCTTGTCCCACGCCCACACCCGATGAAGGGGCAAAAGAGGGGTGAATATATCCCGAAATGGGCGCGTGATCAAATCAAGCAGGCGGAAACCCAAACGGTGACCATCGTCGCTGATCAGACAATGGCGGCGACACCGTACTTTGGTGTACCATTGGGTGGTACACAAATGACGCAAGAACAGGCGGATCCTCGCGTCAAAGTATTGCAGAATTTTATGGAGCAGCGCGATCATTATCGTAATCTTTTGGATGGGTTGTCCAAAAAAGAAACGAGTTTCCTATCGGTTGAGCAGCGCGTTCAACACGATTTGGAAGTTGCCAAGGCAAATGAAATGTTTACTTGGTTCGCGTCTCAGTATAGTCAGACATTGAGTGCTCTCGCATCAAAGATGACGGAATCAAGCCGGTGGATGGACGCAAAATAACATTGTGGATAGAGCGCGTGGGGATAGAAATATCCCTGCGCATATATCTATTTGGGTTTTTCGCGTTTGCTGCGTGTGCTGCGTTGTTGAAACCATTATTCACAGCGCGGTGCGTCAAAGAAGAAATACATCGGTGGGACATATGAACGAAGGTCTTCAAAGGTACATTGATCAAGCAACCGCCATCATCGAGCGTTTGAAGGACACGAAAAGCCAAGACCTACAGCACATCGTTGACGTTATTCGCATGGGGCGTGGGATCATGACGCAACAGGCGCGGGAAAACGAGTCTCTCCGAAACGAACTGACTATCAAGTCCGAAACGATTAAGCAGATGCTATCGCGTCGGCCCTTAATACAGGAAGTCCCCAAGGAGCCAGCATGAGTTTGGAGAACGGATCAGTGACAGATATTTTGGAATGGTTGCACTCATCGCAGCCGTATGAAGCGTATGTGTATTATACGGGTTTTATGGCGAGAGATAGCGTTGGTGACGCTGACAATGAAAGAGCGAAGCAAATCAAACAAGTTGGTGCGTTAGCAATGGATTTGGAAGCGAAAAAGAAAGTGTTTTTGTTTCAACGAAAGCTTGGCTATATGCAATATGAGTATATCGCGATTAAGCGCAAGCCTTCGTTGTTTCGTGTTCGTCAGAGAACGTAATCCCCACGGAATACGGGGCGGCCTCGCACCTTCTCACACAATTCCGGAGGGAACATATATCCCTCCGCATCAATCGTCAGAACCGCAAACCCTTCTTGATAACGGGTGGGCGCACCCTCTGTATATTCAAATTGGGGGCCATTTACAGGGCCAAGCATGCCCGTCTCCACGCCGTAGGTAGTACCGCGCCTGTTACGATGCGCAGTGACTTGTAGGGCATGTGTGTGAGCCGTAATCATATTGATGCCAGCCTCACGGGTGTTATTGAAAGCTGTGTGGATCCCGCCACGATACCGATGGCGGAATTCAGTTTCCCCAATCGTCAGGCCCATGCAGAAATTGATCTGTGGGAAACGATCAGCAAGGCCGCCGACATACTCCGCGAGTTCCGATGCGTTCTGCATCAAGTACGCATCAACGCGGATGTCATGATTACCGACAGTCCAATAGACGTTTTTGCATTTGGGGAGCATCGTTAAGTATTCTTGAAACGTCTCAATCTCCAACGCGACTTTGGGTGCGGTGCTTCCATACATATTCGCGTATTTACTGACACGCGCACCATCAATCATATCACCCATCAATACGATAACATCGGGTTTGATTAAGTGTGCGATCCGGCAGAACGCCTGCCACATGATGGGCGGTTCACCATACCATGTGTGCAAATCACCACCCGCGAGGACAGTGACCTCTTTGCCCAAATCAAGATTTAACATGGGTGGAATGCTCCACCGCATTTTCGGTTGTAATTTTTCCGGAAGCCCATCCGGAAACTTCTTTTTCGCTGCTTCTACCCGTTTAACATATGTAATGTAAGGGACTTTTGTCATACGTGCGGCAGCAGCCATATTGTTCTGTGCCGCCATAAGAGCCTGCAAGGTTTCAACTAAAACCTCTTGACCCGCTTCTTTTGATCGCATCCTTTTAAACCTTTGCTTGACAACGTCATAAGAGCATGTTTATATTCCACATGCTCGCGGGGAGCATACGAAACAAAAGGATCCATACATGTTTGAATTAATTAGTCAATTAGAAAATGCGGCACAGGTTGCGGATGATTACGCTCGTGATTCGGGTCAAATGATGTTTGATAAAGAAGACACGGTCGAATGGAAGGCGGCTCTTTTGCTTCGTAATATTAATGAAGCGATTAACATGCTGATTGATAATACAAGGTTTACGGATGATGGTGTTATGATGACGTATCGTCAATACGCTTCATTCCTCGAAGTGATCAATCGGTTGACCTATGATCAGTAATTTGGACATCGTATGCGTGTACATCCCTGTGGGGATCATCACGTGGGCCAGCGTCATTATTTGCGTAAAAGCAATGTGTGAAATTTGTGAAGATATGGGGAAAAGAGATGGAACAGACTGATCCAAAATCGCATTTGAAAATTTTAAAAGATGCGAACGATTTTATTATGGAAAATTCAGAAGAGTTTGAGGCGACATGCGCGGAATTAGCAAACGTCATAAACGGTAAATCCCAAGCGATTGGAATTTTATGTTTGCAGACGGTTCTGGGTTCGTTGCTTGCGAGTGATCCGGAGGATAAAAACGAAATGTTTTATCGGGTCATGGTTTTGACATATGCGCAAATCCATGATGAAGAGGGCGGTAACTTTAACCTTATCAATAAAGATATGTTAAACTGATGGACGTGCTTGCGTTAGCACGGGCGCATGGGATAGAATTGCGGACGGGGAAGGCGGGGTCTTACAAGACCCTGTGTCCCCAATGCAGCCATACGCGCAAGAAAAATCATGATCGTTGTTTATCAGTGCGGATCGATGAGACGGGCATCGGTTGGCGTTGTTTTAACTGTAATTGGACGGGCGGGGAAATAGATGATCTCGGAAATGCACAAAAGGTGGTTAGAAGGTCGGGGGCTGACGGAGACAATCGCAGAACATATGGGATGCTACTCCGGCAAGCGCGATCAGGATGGGTCAGTAATTCAAGATGAAAACGGGGACATATTTGTTTTCCCGTTTATTCGCCACGGTGTTGAAGTGGGTGCGAAGTATCGCGGCCCGCAAAAGACATTCTGGCAAAAGAAAAGTGGTGAGAAACGGTTCTTTAACGCTGATGTGTTAGAAGACCCAATGGTTCAATCGGGCGATGCGGCCCTCATTATTACGGAAGGGGAAATAGATGCAATCAGTGTGGCAGCGTGTGGTGTGCCTTTTGTTGTTTCCGTTCCTGATGGTGCTCCTCCCCCTCGTGATAGTACTGGTAAGCTTATACGAGTACCTCAAGGATGTGATGACATCGAGTTTGGAAGTGACACGAAGTATTCTTTCCTCGCTAATGACTGGGAAATAATATCCAAAATACCATGGATCATAATAGCGGCGGACAATGATGAAGCTGGTCAACGATTATCTGAAGAACTTGCACGTCGCTTGGATCGTGTTCGGTGTTCGTTTGTGGTGTATCCAACTGGATGCAAAGACTTTAATGAGGTCTTGGTTCAACACGGCCCGCAAGCTGTTTTGGACTGTATTGCGTCCGCCAAGCCGTACCCAATAGACGGACTGTACAAGGAGGAGGATTTTCCCCCTACAGATCCAATAAAAACGTACTCTACGGGCTGGGCGTTAGTCGATGGGTACATCAAGCCTCACCTCGGTGCTTTTATGGTTGTAGGCGGCTTTCCGGGACATGGTAAATCCACATGGACGATGCAGCTAGTCGCGAACCTCGCGAAGCTTCATAAATGGCCTATTGCGGTCGCCTCATTCGAGATGCAGATCGCACCATATGTCACCCACGCGATTATGGGGGCGGCTATGGGTTGTAAATTTACGCATGGGTCTGTCGCGCTTCAGGAGAAAGCCAAGGCCTTTATTAACAAGTATTTCACGTTCATTGCTCCAAACCGTTCGGATTTGGACATTGAGCATGATATTGATTGGTTGATTGATAAAATGCAGACGGCTGTCATCCGTGAGGGTGTTAAATGCGTATTGATTGACCCGTGGAACGAGATTGAACATCGCAAGCGGTCGGACGAAAGCCACACGGAATATATCGGTCGGGCCATCAAAAAGCTTAAATCATTCGCTATGCAATACAATGTTTTGGTGATTGTGGTCGTTCACCCGACGAAGGCATCAAGCCAAATGGATAGCGAAGAATTGGGGTTGTACAATCTCGCGGACAGTTCCCATTGGGCAAATAAGGCGGATTTGGGGGTCATTGTCGGTCGGATTGGGGATCCGGAATATGATACAACAACGGGGATTTATGTGAAAAAGATCCGTTACCAACCCGATGCGGGTAAAATTGGATATGCGGTTTTGGAATTTAATACTGAAAGCCGGTTGTTCTCATGAACAATATCGGTTAATTATGAACACTTCTCCCGCCGTTTTGCTCCTTTTGTCGGCGGTTGAGAAAGGGGGAGGGCTTTCCCCCCGTTTCGGCCCTCCCCCATTTCATCACTCTTCGTCTGCGTCTTCTTCTTCGTCATCAACAACATTACCGTCATTGTCGATTTCGTAAGACTCAGAAACCTCCACGTCGAATTCATCAATCTCGGCGGTGTTTGCCGCCACCGGAAAATCTTTAATGAATTCAGCGGTCGCGATTTCGATTGCTGCGTCAATATCATCAGCAACAACCTCGTATTCACGAGCGAGGGGAGCGGATAAAGAAACAATAAATTTTGCCATAGTGGCCTCCTGTGGGTTGGGAAGGCGGTCACTATAACAGTGGGTCATAACCGGAAGGTGAATACTTTGCTCAATTTTCGGTTGAATCGTCCCGCGCTGCAAGCATAGCATCAGCTATTTGGTATGCATAACCTGCAAGTGATTGAAACCCGTTTTTATCAAAACAGGTTGCGGATCGGGTTAATATTCCGGTTAACGCCGCCATAGCGAATTGATCGCGCAAGGAAATATTTTCCCGCCGCAATTCTGCGTTTTCAATTTCCAATGCGTTAATTCGTGATTTAATCATTTTAGTCATCACTCTTTCTTCCCTAATGCTTGTTTGATCTGAAGATTACAAAACATAATGGTTGCGGTAATCCGTGACTTGCCCCGCCAAACTTTGGTCTGCCCCGTATAAACCGAACCTCCCCATGCTTTAGACACAGATCATGGAACCAATTTGTATTGGTCCTTGCTGGGATCAGCATAACTGTTGTTGCGCCATTTTCTTTTTCTGCCACAGCCTTTTTAACCCAATCCACCAGCTTGTGTTTTCCATCACCATAAGGAGGGTTCAACCAAACAACTTCTGATGACCAATTTTGAACAAGCCCATTTGACGCTTGATCAAAATATTTGTTGACCTTTTTATTGGTGCCAGATGCGGCGGCATCCAATGTAAAATTGAACTCTTTGTTTAACTCATCAAACAATTCTATTGGAGTTTCCCAATCTTGTTTTGCTGATTCAAATTTCCCTTTGAAACTTGCCATCACTCTTTTTCCCCTTGCTGCCATAAAGCATTTCTTAACGCTGCCCAACATTCATGATCACCCTTGTCGTAAAGAGCGTCTGCTACCGTTTCCATAACATCCCGCAACCGTTCAATCTCGTCAGCGGCATCTTCATGCAACTCATGTGTGCTTTCTTCAGGCGACCAACGCCGCAACCGTTCAACAATGTCCATTTGTACTCACCCCCGTATGGTTAACGTTCAACCTCGATTTTTTCCATAATCAACCCCTCACGGATCTGGGTCGGTTCTTCACAAACCGCACAAAAACCCGTCTCAAGGTTCGGTGCATCCGCAACCCATTGCTGCGCCGCCTGATCCCATTGTGTGGTAGTGGGTGCGGAGATATGGATACTCCCGCATCTTTGACAATAATAGAAACGCATTTTCATAATTTATGATCCTTTTTCAAGCACTTGACCCGTTCTTTAAACCAAAAATTGATAGTTGTCAACCTTGACGGAAAAACAACGCTAAAGTATTGTTTTTTATATGAAAAAGGCGGTTTGACCCGCCTCTGTTCTTTGTCATTGTGAAGTCTGTTTTGGGGTTGTGGGTTCGGCATTGTCGGCGGTTGCGTTCCGCTTTTTTGTCCTTTACAACCCTTTGCCTGAATACGGGATCGCGTAATGCTTTCCCGATTGGGTTACGGTTCTTCATCGTAATCGTATTCCTCTTCTGCCTCATATTCGGTTTTGTGTTCCCAATCCGGTAATGAATTGGGGAGTTGGGACGCAATTTCAATCGCGTCCTCTTCATCATAAGCGGTAACGGTAATGGTTGAAACCTTCGTGACGGTTACTTTATAATCACGTTTCATCTGGTGTCTCCTGATACGCGAGTTCCACATGGTCATAGAATTCATAATCGGTTGATGACAGGCGGTCTTTACCCTTTTTGATCGCTTCCTCAAGGTTATGAGCGTTTACGGTCATAAAGTGGCTTTCAACCTTTTTAAAGCACAGGCGGTACGTGTTTTCGGGTTCGGGCATAATGCTGTGGTGCCGCACAAAGCTATAGATGTGTTGCAGCTTGCCTGTTTCGTTCGCAATACGTTTGGCGGCTTCTTCTGCGTCCCCCAAATATGCGAACCATTCCTTTTCCCCCGCATTGATGGCGGTTTCTTTCGGGTCTTCGTTTGATACAATCCAAAGCATGGATAGGGTTCCTTTCAGTGGTTTGGAAATGTCTGGTGGAATAATTCAATGTATGGGTCGGGTTTAATGTTATTTTCTTGCCGCCAAATTTGTTCGAACCGTTCTTTTAGTTCATAGAACATGCTGTTCAAATTTGGGTCTACTTTTTGTTTTGGGGGTTTTGTTTCCCCCAAATTGTAATATCTGGCGAATTTTAGGGCGGTTTCTATCGCGAGAAACTCTGACCGTTTAAGGGTTACGGTAATCGGTGGGTGGTGAATATATTTGATGGTCATGGTTTTATTCTCCTAACAACTCGGTTTCGATTAAAAAGACGGTTTCGGTGCAGTATCCGCCCTCGAACGTGTATTTTTCCCCGTTGTAGTAGGTTTCGGGTTCGGGTAACGGTTCGGTTGGGTCGGTTTTGGAATATTCCAAATAAACCCTAAACAACTCGCGGACATATTCTTCGGCGGGTTTCCGGTAGCAAAACGACACGGTATGGGGTGCGTCCATCAGGTCGCTATCGTTTACGACGGTATAAATTCCGGTCATGGTTTGGGTTCCTTTTCGGTTAATAATTACGGGAACGTCTAAGGACTTTTACCCCGCCATTGACCACGCCGACTCCCAAGCGTGAAGCGTTTCCCCGCGTGGCTTAACCACAGCGAAAAGAATAGGGCTTGCGCCCTATCCCTCAATAGTCGCGCAAGACAAAGCCGGACATATCGCGCTTCGCCTTGTGACCCTTTGGGGACAACCCGACTATCACGCCTTTGGGATCAAGAAAGCGCAAATCGTGCTTATCGCCGTCGATAATGCGCGCACCCCAAAGCTTGCGGCGGATAGGCAAACCATGCGCGAATATAACAGCCACATTGTGACCTTGTGCTAGTAATTCTTGGCATTGTGCCTCGTTTGTTTCCGAACGGCTAAAGGTCAAATGGTAGTTTTCCGGAAGCTTGCGCTTAAAACGTCTCGCGTTTTTCGTGTAATCCAAGAATTGTATAGTCGGGAAATGGTCAAAGATTGTGAGGCCTTCGCTATCGCGAATTCCTTCCCATGCGATATCTGTCGAACCATTAAGACGGATAGCAAGCTTTAGATCATTAGCTAGTGCCTGATCTTTTAGTTTGCTGATATGGTAGCAAGCTTCGGATAGGAAAGCCTGACGGTCTCGCATGAAATACGCGATTTTATTTTTGCGGGATAATGTTATCCTATTATCTTCTCCGTCTTTACGCATGGCGGCTTGCCCTGAATGTTCCCCAAGGCATATAGAGCGACAGCCTTCTGTAGCATCCGGACAAAAATCCCCAAGGCCAGCAGTCGCAGCTGGTGCCATATAATTGATTGCATTAAGCCAGCCAAAGGAATTCGCCTTAATGGCTTTAGGACTATCAACAGAGAAGAAACGTCTAAACTGAATGGACATTGCATTTACTCCTTTTACAATGATTAAGCG
>Ga0208379_1000869_pt1 | contig 12405 bp, 10 predicted proteins | sample CryBogCBE02Aug07_FD_184559 | JGI IMG/M metagenome (GOLD analysis project Ga0208379, IMG submission 184559) | Freshwater microbial communities from Crystal Bog, Wisconsin, USA - CBE02Aug07 (SPAdes) | ecosystem: Environmental > Aquatic > Freshwater > Lake | place: Crystal Bog, Wisconsin, USA... | reverse complement strand
GCAACGCCGCCCGAGGAGATTCCGGCTCGCACGGACCTCCGCCTCCGCATCATCGGTGGTGTGGCCATTGCCCTCCTCGCCATCTTGACCCTTCGCCTGTGGTCACTCCAGGTGGTGAACCAGAAGTCCTACACGAGGGCCGTGAACGCCAACGTCACGCGAACCGTCGCCGTGGCGGCCAACCGTGGGGTCATCGCCGATCGCAACAACACGATCCTCGTCGGCAACGTGGTGCACTACGACGTGACGCTGTCGCTCGTCGACGCCAAGGCCGACCCTACGTTGCGCGCCCGCCTCGGCGCCCTGCTCAACCTGCCGGCGTCGAAGGTCTTGGCGCTCGCCAAGAACCCGTCGTACCTTCCCTACCAGCCAGCACCGATCGCCACCGACGTCTCGGCCGTGGTGGTGCAGTACTTAGCCGAACACCGCAGCGACTTCCCAGGGGTCGCGGTGTCGAGCTTCCTCAACCGCTCCTACCCCAATGGGGGAACGCTCGGATCGGGCATCCTCGGCTGGGTGGGGCAGATCAACGGCCAAGAACTGGCCCAGAGCCCGAACGTCGGGTACTTGCCGACATCTCAGGTGGGCAAGGCCGGGGTCGAGCAGGAGTACGAGGAGTTCCTCCGGGGTTCGAGCGGGAAGGACATCTTGCTCGTGGATTCGTCGGGTTCGGTGATCGGCACCACGCACGACATCGCTCCGAAGAGCGGCGACACGGTCGTGTTGAACATCGACGCCAATCTCCAGCGCCACGTCGAGCAGTTGCTCCGTGACCAGATCCTCCAAGACAGGCTGAGCGTGGACCCGAGGAGCCACCTGCACCCCCGGGCCACCTCGGGCGCCGTCGTCGTGATGGATCCTCGGACCGGTGCGGTCTTAGCGCTGGCCAGTTACCCCAGCTACAACCTGAACGAGTGGGTTGGTGGCATCTCGACCAAGAACTACAAGGATCTCCTCGCGAGCGGTGCCCTCAATAACTACGCCCTCTCGGGTCTCTACACCCCAGGTTCGACGTTCAAGCTGATCTCTGCAACCGCAGCGCTCAACGACAAGCTCCTGAATCCGTCGTCGTACTACAACGACAAGGGAACCTTCACCGTGCCGAAGTGCACGGGCAAGCAGGCTGGCTGCACGTTCCACGATGACGAGACTGCGGGCACGGGCCTCGTGAACTTGCCGCTGGCCATCATTCGCTCCTCGGACGTGTACTTCTACAACATTGGGTACCTCTTCTGGAACGAGCAGGGCCGCTACGGCACAGAACCCATTCAGAAGGTTGGCACCGCGTACGGGCTCGATTCACAGACCGGCATCGACATGCCGACCGAGGCGTACTCGCGAATCGACTCGCCCTCGATTCGAAATGCCGAGCACCTGAAGTACCCGAAGGCGTTTCCCTTCGACTCGTGGTACACCGGAGACAACGTCGAGATGGCGTTCGGCCAAGGTGGCACGGTCGTGACCCCGATGGCCCTCGCCAACGCGTATGCCACCTTCGCCAACGGCGGCACGCGCTACGCCCCCGAGGTAGCCGCTGCGGTCGTCCGCCCCGATGGGTCGGTTGCCGTGCGCTACGCCCCGAGGGCGATCGGTACGGTGCCGTTGCCGTCGTCGACGCGCGACCCCATCTTGCAGGGCCTCATTGGTGTGGTGAACAACCCAACGGGAACGGCCTACGCCACCTTCAAGCAGTTCGCAACGTTCAGCCCTCGGCAACTGCTGGTTGCGGGAAAGACGGGAACGGCGTCGAATCAGAAGGGGCAGGAGCCCAACTCGTGGTTCGCGAGCTTCGCTCCCGCGTACAACCCGAAGTACGTGGTGCTGGCGGTCATCGCTGAAGGTGGCTACGGCGCATCGGCTGCAGCTCCGGTGGTCGCCAAGGTCTACAACTACCTCGCTGCCCACCCCATTTCGTCGGTGGTGCTGCCCTCGGCGGGCCACCCGCCGGTGGCGCCGAAGCCCCTCCACTGAGCACCGTGCCACGCGCAGGGGTCTGAGGTGACTCCGCTCAGGCGGTAGGCTGGAGGGAGCGAGTAGAAGGTGAGCACGTGCTCAGGCGAATCGATGCAGGAGAGGAACCACGTCGGTCCCCACTGGAGTCGTCCTCGCCCCTCGATGCTCTCTACCGCCTCTTGCTTCTCCGAATCACGTTGTTCGGCGTGACCCGCCTCCACCTGATCACCCCCGCAGTCCACCTCCACGCCGAAGGCTCCAGCACCGCTGACGAGTCTTCTGTGCACCCGTCGTCGGCCCGGCAGTATCGCCACGGCCACCTACCCGCCACGACCGTCGTGGCTTGCCAATCAACCCAAGGTGCAGACCTCTCTTCGAGCGACCTCCGTCGCCAAGAGGTCCACCAGCGCCGAGCAGTTCTGCTCGGTGTCTCAATCGTGAGGAGTGCCCACCGTGGCCGACACCACCAACGAACCTGTCAACGAGTCGACCGACAGCGGAGCAGCAGCCGCTAGCCGTCCGAAAATTGGCGATACCCGTCCGGCTCCGGCTGCGGCGCCAGCGCCTCAGGCTCCTGATGCAGCGAAGCCTGCGTCGCGAAGCGGTGGACGAGGTGGACAGCGTCGCAGCGGCGACACCTCCGGGGCCAACGCACCGAAGCCGACTCCGGCCCAGAAGGAGCAAACGAGCGACGACGCTGTGCGCGACGAGTCGGGCGACGAGGCAGCGCAATCCAAGCGCAGCCGAAACCGCCGTCGCGGTGGGCGATCCAAGGCTGGTCGCTCGACCGGTCGGTACCTGATGTGCGTGCACGTACAGCCCAACGCCACCCACATCGCCATGCTCGAGGGTCGGAGTTTGGTCGAGCACTTCGTGGCTCGACCCGCCGACTCGACGAACCAAATCGACGGGAACATCTACCGCGGTCGGATCCAGAACGTGCTCCCTGGCATGGAAGCCGCCTTCGTGGACATCGGGATCCCGAAGAACGCCGTCCTCTACCGCGGTGACGTGCACCTCGACGATGAGAGCGACACCGAATCCGAAGGCCAAGCGCCGGCCCCTCGCATTGAAGAGATGCTGAAGGCCGGACAGACGATCCTCTGTCAGGTGACGAAGAACCCCATTGGGGCCAAGGGCGCTCGTCTGACTCAAGAGGTGTCGCTCCCTGGACGCTTCGCGGTCTTAGTGCCGAACTCCTCGGCGACTGGCATCTCCAAGCGGCTCGGTGACAACGAGCGTCGGCGTCTCCGTCGGATCATTGATGCCGTCAAGCCGGCCCAGCACGGCATCATCGTGCGAACCGCTGCGGAGGGGGTCTCCGAAGAGGAGCTTCGCCGCGACGTCGAGTCGCTCGTTGAGAAGTGGACCGTCATTGAAGAGCAGGCAGCGAAGTCCAACCAACCCGGTCTCGTCTACGCCGAACCCGACATGGCCCTCAAGATGCTGCGTGAAGAGTTGAACGGTGACTACCGGGGCGTGCTCATCGACGACTACGACACCTTCGTCCAGGTGCGTGACTACGTTGCCGCCGTCAATCCTGAACTCGCTGACCGTGTGGAGTTCTACGACACCGAGACTGAGGCGCTTCCGTTGTTCGAGCGCTACTTCGTGCACGAGCAGCTCCACAAGGCCCTCGATCGCAAGGTGTGGCTGCCCTCGGGGGGATCCCTCATCATCGAGCGGACCGAAGCCTTGACGGTGATCGACGTCAACACGGGGAAGAACGTCGGCAAGACCAACCTCGAAGAGACGGTCTACCGCAACAACTTAGAAGCCGCCGAAGAAGTCGCTCGCCAGCTTCGCCTTCGCGACATCGGCGGGATCATCGTCATTGACTTCATCGACATGGAGTCGAAGGAGAACCGAGAAAAGGTTGCCGCAGCACTCCGGGCAGCGCTCGGACGCGAGAAAACTCGGACCCAGGTCTTCGACATCAGCGAACTCGGCCTCGTGGAAATGACTCGCAAGCGGGTTTCTGAAGGCCTCATCGAGTCGCTCACCACCACCTGTGCCGTCTGCCAGGGGCGTGGCCACATTCTCGACGCAGACGCACTCTAAGGACCTCGTTACCGACTACACTGTTCATTCCGTGGTGTGCGAGGCGCGCCCGGTCGGATCTCAAGGAAGTGTCTATGTACGCCGTCATCGCATCAGGAGGCAAGCAGGAGCGTGTGGCCGAAGGCCAGCGCCTGCGCGTGGAGCTGCTCGGCGTGGACGCCGGGACCGAGGTCACCCTCCGTCCTGTGCTCATCGTTGACGGGGACCGCGTGCTCTCCACCCCCGCCGATCTCGCCAAGGCGAGCGTCACCGCAACGGTGATCGGTGAGGAGAAGGGCAAGAAGATCAACGCCATGACGTACAAGAACAAGACGAACCAGTCCCGGCGTTGGGGACACCGTCAGCACTACTCAACGATCGAGATCACCTCGATCGCGGCCGGCTAGGAGGGCTCCATGTCAAAGACTAAAGGTGGCGGTTCAACTCGAAACGGGCGCGATTCAAACGCCCAGCGACTCGGTGTCAAGGTTTTCGACGGCACGGTAATCGGCACTGGCTCGATCATCGTCCGCCAGCGCGGCACGAAGTTTCACCCAGGACTGAACGTCGGCATCGGCAAGGATGACACCTTGTTCGCCCTCGCTCCTGGATCGGTGAAGTTCGGTCAGCGCAACGGTCGTCGTCTCGTCGACGTGCTTCCGGTCGAGAGCAACTAGCTCGAACCATCGCTCCACGAGCAGCCTCTGGAGGTGCCCCCGCCATTGGCGGGAGCATTTGCCGTTTCAGATCTGGATCCTGGCGCCAGTCGTTCGGCAAAGCAGAACGCCCCTCACCGAAGCGAGGGGCGTTCTGCAGACTGCTCATGCGCCAGACGGCGCAGTGACTACTTCTTGGCGCCCTTGACGGCAGCCTTGAACTTGGCGCCGACGCTGACCTTGACGGCCTTGGAGGCTGCGACCTTGATGGCCTCGCCGGTCTGGGGGTTACGCGCCGTGCGGGCCTTGCGGTCCACGCGGTCGAACGTCACGAAGCCAGTGAGGGCAACCTTCTCACCCTTGCTGACGTTCTTGGTCACGACTTCCTCGAAGGCATCGATGACAGCGCCAACGTCCTTCTGGGTCATCTCAGTGTGGCTAGCAATTGCGCTGATCAGCTCGCTCTTGTTCACGAGGTGAACTCTCCTTGTTCTGTGGGGACCCGGACGGCCCACCGCTGTACGGCCACATTGTTGCCCATTTCTGGCCCCAACGCGCGGATTTCCCGAAAGTTTCCGATTCGCCTCGTGGCGAGGTGGTCGAATCGGTCTCGGTAGGATCAGCGGTGGACCACCGAGGAGACCTTGTGCCAACCGTCGATCGCCAGCGACTTGTCGACCTCATCGCAGCAGAATCTGCGCACTACGTCGACGCGCATCCTGCCTCAGCTGCCGTTTCTGCTCGAGCGGATCACCTGCTCGGCCGAGTGCCCATGACGTGGATGAACAAGTGGGCCGGTGGATTCCCGCTGGCCTTCTCCCATGCCCACGGCGCCACGATCACCGACCTCGACGGGCACACCTACGTGGACTTCGCGCTCGGTGATACCGGAGCGATGGCTGGCCACTCCCCAGCCCCCACCGTCGCAGCGGTGCGCCGTCGACTCGAAGAGTTCGGCGGCATCACCACCATGCTCACGACCGAAGACGCTGAGTGGGTTGGCGCAGAACTCGCCCGACGGTTCAGTGTGGACGCCTGGAGCTTCACGTTGTCGGCGACCGACGCCAATCGTTTCGCCTGCCGACTCGCTCGAATGGTGACCGGTCGACCCAAGGTCTTGGTCTTCAACTACAGCTACCACGGCTCGGTCGATGAGACCTTCGTCACGCTCGACGCCAATGGGCACCCACGGAGCCGACCCGGAAACGTCGGTCCAGCCGTTGATCCAACGACGACCACAGTGGTGGTGGAGTTCAACGATGCGACTTCGGTGGCCGCCGCCCTCGCCGGCGGCGACGTCGCCCTCGTCTTGTGTGAGCCAGCCCTCACCAATATTGGGATCGTGCTGCCCGAACCTGGGTTCCTAGACGCCGTGCGGGCCGCGTGCGATGCGACCGGAACCCTGCTGCTCATCGATGAGACCCACACCTTCTCCCTGGGCGAAGGTGGGGCCACCATGGCGTGGGGTCTGCGCCCTGACGTGGTCACCATTGGAAAGGCCATCGGCGGCGGCATTCCCTGTGGCGCCTACGGCGTCACGAGTGCGGTGGCGCAGCGCATTGCTGATGCCGCCTCGACTGGTGCCGACATCGTCGACGTTGGGGGAGTGGGCGGGACGCTCTCGGGGAATGCGCTCAGTCTGGCGGCGATGCGCGCCACGCTCGGCGAGGTGCTCGTGCCTGCAGCCTTCGCACGCATGGAGGCGCTCGCCACACGGTTCGTTGCTGGCGTGCAGGCAGGGTTCGAGGCCACGGGGGCACCGTTCTCCGTGGTGCAGCTCGGGTGTCGAGCGGAGTATCGCTTCACCAGTCCGGCACCGCGGAGTGGGGGAGCAGCAGCTCGGGCAGAAGACGACCAGCTCAACACCTACTTCCACCTCTTCCTCGCGAACCGAGGGGTGCTCATCACCCCCTTCCACAACATGGCCCTCATGTGTCCCGACACCACAGCGGCAGACGTTGATCGACACACTGAGGTGTTCACCGATGCCTTGGCGGCGCTCTTCGGTGATGTCCGGTGAGCGAGGAGGGCTACCACACGCCAGTCGAGGAGTACTTAGAGGCCATCTTCTCCCTCGCAGAGGAGGGGACGACGGTGATCGCCGCTCGAGTGGCCGAACGGCTGGGTCGAACTGCGGCGTCAGTGTCGGAGATGCTCGACCGGCTCCAAGACGACGGGTTCATTCTCCGCAGCGGGCGCACCATTTCGCTGACGGCCACCGGAACCCGCCTTGCCACCTCGGTGGTGCGACGACACCGCCTCGCCGAGCGGTTGCTCGTCGACGTGATCGGGCTGGAGTGGCACAAGGCGCATGCTGAAGCAGGTCGGTGGGAACACGTGATCTCTGCTGATGTTGAGGAGCGACTCATCGCCCTCCTCGGAGATCCGGCAACCTGTCCTCACGGCAATCCCATCCCTGGCTCGAGCAACGTCGCTCCGCGTGGCGGGGTGACCTTGGACTCGGTCACGCTCTCCGGTTCCTACGCGTTCGTGCGAATCGCCGAATCCTTGGAGACCAACGACCACGCCATGGCCGACCTCGAACGTGCCGGAGCCTTGCCCGGTGGTGTGGTCAGCGTCGCCGTTGGTGCTGATCGCACCTGGCAGGTCGCCGGGACTGACGGCGTCCTCACCGTCGACGCCATCGTTGGCGAACAACTCTTCGTTGCGCAGCTCCCCGGGCCGTAGGCTGAGGGTATGTCCACCTTCGTCGATCGCGCGCAGCTCCATGCCAAGGCGGGTGACGGCGGTGCAGGCTGCGTGTCGTTCCGCAGAGAGAGCCATGTGCCTGAAGGTGGTCCCGATGGCGGTGATGGTGGCCGTGGTGGCGATGTCTGGCTGATCGCTGATCGCAACATCGCTTCGCTCCTCAGCTTCCGTGACCACCCCCATCGTGGTGCCACTTCTGGCGTCCACGGAATGGGGAAGAAGCGACATGGAGCCTCCGGAAACGACTGTCTCGTCAAGGTGCCGGTTGGCACCGTGGTCACCACGCTTGAAGGCGAAGAGATCGTCGACCTCGCCAACCACGGCGAGCGCTACCGCATCGCCGAAGGCGGCAAGGGCGGACACGGCAACGCAAAGTTCCTCTCCAACTCCCGCCGAGCTCCTGGGTTCGCCGAACAGGGCGAGCATGGTGAGGAGCTGTGGTGCAACCTCGAACTGAAGCTGATGGCCGATGTTGCGCTCGTGGGATTTCCGAACGTTGGAAAGTCCACGCTGATCGCAGCGGTCTCCGCCGCCCGCCCGAAGGTTGCCAACTACCCCTTCACGACGCTCGAGCCACATCTCGGCGTGGTCCGGTATCCAAGGAATGCTCCGGACGCGTTTGAGTTCGTGATGGCCGACATTCCTGGCCTCATTGAAGGCGCTGCTTCCGGCAAAGGTCTTGGCCTCGAGTTCCTCCGTCACGTGGAGCGAGCTCGAGTCCTGCTCTACCTGCTCGATCTCGGCGAAGAGGCTCCGGAGTCCCCTGAGCGCCAGCTCGAGGTTCTCCGCCACGAACTCGGGGAGTACTTGCCTGAACTGCTCGAACGGCCAACGCTGGTCGTTGGATCGAAAGTTGACCTCGTCGAATCCGATTCGCTCGCTGGTCTGCCCATTGCGCTCGGGATCTCTGGTGCGACGCACCACAACATCGATCGACTCCTCGGCCTGCTCACCACCATGGTCGCTGACGTTCGGGTCGTCGAAGAAGAGACCTCAGCGCTCGGTGACGTCGTCATCCACCGCCCCGTTGCTGAACAGGCCTCAGCGGTCAACGAAGGAGACGGTCAGTGGCGTCTCGTCGGCCGCGCCGCCGAGCGCGCGGTGGGACTGTCTGACCTGTCGAATCCAGCCGCCATGGACGAAGTCGTGCGGAGGTTGGAGAAGCTCGGCATCGATCGTCTGCTCAGTCGAGCGGGCGCCCGAGATGGCGATGAGGTCACGATTGGTGACTTCAGCTTCACCTGGTATCGGGCAGGATCCGATGCCGCGCTCGACGCTGCCCTGCACCCCGACCGCGACTCTCGACGCAAGACGAGGCGAGAGCGATCGACATGACCACCGTGGTAATCAAGGTCGGTTCCTCATCGGTGACCACCCCTGAAGGAACGGCCAATCGGGCGGCACTCGATGCCATTGTTGGCGATGTGGCTGCACTGCGCGATGGCGGGACTGACGTGGTGATCGTGACCTCGGGCGCCGTCGCACTCGGCTGGTCCGCGATTGCTGGCGACGCTGCTCGCCCAAAGGAGATCGTGGCGCTCCAGGCCGCCTCGGCCGTTGGGCAGCACCGAGTCATGGAAGCGTGGCAACGCAGTTTGGGTCACCACCAACTCGTCGGAGGCCAAGTGTTGCTCGGATCGCTCGATTTTGGCCATCGCCAGCAGTACCTCCACGCCCGTCGGACCCTTCGCCAGCTCCTCGACTTCGGTGTGGTGCCCATCGTCAATGAGAACGACGCGACGAGCGACGAGGAAATCCGATTCGGCGACAACGACCGCCTCGCTGCGCTCGTGGCCCAGCTCGTCGACGCTCAGCACTTGATCTTGTTGACCGATACCGCTGGGCTCTTCACCGCCGATCCCCGAGTGGCAGCAGACGCCTCGCTCATCTCGGTGGTGGAGGAGATCGACGAGGCAGTACTCCTCATCGCTGGAGGAACACGGTCAGCAGTGGGCTCGGGAGGGATGGCGTCCAAGGTGGCTGCAGCCAGAATCGGGACGGCCTCTGGGGTGACGGTGACCATTGCCGAGGCCGAGCGTCCCCACGTCGTACGCGACGCCATTGCTGGGGAGTCCGTCGGCACGAAGTTCCTCGCCAAGGACAAGACGCTGTCGGCACGAAAACTCTGGATTGCCTTCGCCCTGTCACCCGTTGGTTCGGTGACCGTCGACGACGGTGCTGCTCGAGCGGTGATGAGCGACGGCCGTTCACTCCTCGCTGCTGGGGTGACTGCAGTGTCGGGAACCTTCGATGCTGGCGATGCAATTTCGGTGATTGGGCCACACGGTCTCTTCGCACGAGGGCTTGCGTCGGTGCCGTCGTCGGTAGCGACCAGCCTCATGGGTCAGCGCAGCGCTGACCACGAGGGGCGTCAGCGCTCGGAGATCATCCACCGTGATGACCTCGTGGTCCTCGTTGAGGCACCAAATGGCAACGGTAAGATGGCCTGATGGCTGACCTCCTCGCGCAGGCCGCTGCGGTGAAGGCGGCAGCTCGTCCACTCGCATCGTCGAGTTCAGCCATGCGGAACGACTTCCTTCTCCACGCAGCAAACTCGCTCGACGCTGAAGGTGCAGCCGTCCTCGCCGCCAATGCTCACGATCTCGCCGAGCACGGTGCAACCCTGACCAGTGCCGCTCGGGATCGCCTCACGCTGACATCGGATCGGATCAGTCAGATGGCCGCAGGGCTCCGCCAAGTTGCTGCACTGCCCGATCCACTGGGCGAGGTCGTCGACGGATGGCGAAGGCCCAATGGTCTGGACGTCCGCCGTGTCCGCGTGCCCCTCGGTGTGGTCGGCATCATCTACGAGAATCGACCGAACGTGACCTCTGATGCAGCGGGCCTCTGTATCAAGTCCGGCAACTGCGCCTACCTGCGGGGTTCGTCGACGGCGCAGCGGACGAACCAGGTCATCGTCGACCTCCTCCGGAGGAGCGCGGTCGCGGTTGGACTGCCTGAGGACGTCGTCGCCCTCGTGGCCGACACCTCCCACGACGCAGCAGCCCGCTTCATGGGACTGAGTGGGTACCTCGACTGCCTGATCCCTCGCGGTGGCCCGGCGCTCATCGCGTCGATGAAGCAGCACGCCACCGTCCCGACCATCCTCGACGGCGATGGCAACTGCCACCTCTACGTGTGCGAGCAGGCAAACTTGGCGAGGGCCCTCCGGCTCATCGATAACGGGAAGCGGCAACGCCCAGGCGTGTGCAATGCCACCGAAACCCTCCTCGTCCACGCTGATCGAGCAGCAGATTTCCTCCCCGTTGTTGCCGAGGTCCTCGACGACGTCGAATTGCGAGGGTGCTCCCGAACCTGCGCCATCGTCCCTCGGGCGATTCCGGCGACCGACGAGGACTACGCCACTGAATTCGGGTCACTCATCTTGTCGGTGAAGGTGGTCGACGACATCGATGAGGCCATCTCGCACATCGCCACCTACTCGACCGGGCACTCCGAGGCCATCTGCACCGACAGTCAGTACTTCGCGGACTACTTCGTCCGATCCGTTGACGCTGCTGCCGTGCTCGTGAATGCCTCGACCCGATTCGTCGACGGCGAACAACTCGGCCTTGGCGCCGAAATTGGTATTTCGACCCAGAAGTTACATGCGCGTGGTCCAATGGGGCTGCGCGAACTCACCACCGCAAAATGGATCATCACAGGACAAGGACAGGTAAGGACGTGACCAGCGTCGACTACAACTCCCTCGGTTTCGACGAGGACGCAACCCCGAGATTCGACAGCCCGGCTTCGGTGCGGGACCGACTCGGCGAGGTGCAGTACCTCTCCAACGACGCCATCTCCTCGGTGGTGTACTTGGCCGACCGATTGCGTAAGCCCATCCTCGTCGAAGGCCCTGCCGGTACGGGAAAGACGCAGCTGGCCAAGTCTGTTGCCGAGATCACCGGCGCTCGTCTCATTCGTCTCCAGTGCTACGAAGGCCTCGATGAGGGCAAAGCGCTCTACGAGTGGAACTACCGCAAGCAGCTGCTCCGTATCCAAGCGGGTCAATCTGGTGATGCGGCACCGGTGACGGCGGAGTCCTGGCACAACTTGGAAGAGGACATCTTCTCCGAGGAGTTCCTCCTCACCCGCCCCCTCCTCGAGGCCATTCGGGCCGAAGACCCGGTCGTGCTCCTCATCGACGAGATCGACCGAGTCGAACTCGAAACCGAGGCGCTCCTGCTCGAGATCCTCTCGGAGTTCCAGGTCTCGATTCCTGAACTCGGAACGGTGAAGGCCACGCAGTTCCCCCTCGTGTTCTTGACCTCGAACAACACCCGAGAGCTCTCCGAGGCGCTCAAACGTCGGTGCCTCTTCCTCCACATTGGCTACCCCGAACTCGACCGCGAACAGGCGATCATCCAAGCCCGAGTGCCGGGCATCACGACCGAACTCGCCGAGCAAGTTGCTCGGCTCGTCGGAGCGCTTCGCACCATTGAGCTCAAGAAGGCACCGTCGGTGTCAGAAACCATCGACTGGGCCCGCACGTTGGTGCTCCTCGGCAGGGAGTCGATCGACGCCGAGTCGGCCAAGGAGACCCTCCACATCCTCCTCAAGTACCAAACCGACATCGAGCGCGCGAACAGAGAACTCCTCTCGGTGGTGAAGTAGTTCCATGCTCGACCTGTTGTCGGGATTCGTCGTCGAACTGCGCAACGCTGGTCTCCCGGTCTCGCTGACTGAGCACCTCGACGCTGCGGCGGCCATGTCGCACATCTCGCTTGAGGAGCGAACCACGCTGAAAGCTGCCCTAGCAGCAACGCTCGTGAAGGAAGAAGAGCACTACGCGGCCTTCGACCTCGCCTTCGAGGTCTTCTTCGCCATGCGAGATCCCGCACCAGAGGACCTCGACGATGCCGACCTCGGCCTCGAGATCGGCGAGACCGCGCAGCAGACGCCCTTGACGGGCTCAGGACAGCAACGCGGCAGCGGCGGGGGAGGCGGGAGTGACCTGACGCCAGAGGAGCTGGCGAAACTCCTCATGTCTGCCCTCGTCTCCGGTGATGCCTCGTTGCTCAAGATGGTCGCCCAAGGCGCAGTC
>Ga0208379_1000868_pt1 | contig 12426 bp, 4 predicted proteins | sample CryBogCBE02Aug07_FD_184559 | JGI IMG/M metagenome (GOLD analysis project Ga0208379, IMG submission 184559) | Freshwater microbial communities from Crystal Bog, Wisconsin, USA - CBE02Aug07 (SPAdes) | ecosystem: Environmental > Aquatic > Freshwater > Lake | place: Crystal Bog, Wisconsin, USA... | reverse complement strand
CGGCTTTACTAGATACTACTCGTAAGAACGTGGTATGGCAGCAATTGAGCTATGATCAGCAAAATGTGGCGCTAATGAGAGATAAGAGCTTTGTAGATAAGGTTGACTGTTTTGTATATGTTTCTAACTGGCAATACGAGAAGTTTCGTAACATTTATAATATTCCAGAGTACAAGTCTGTGGTTATTAAGAATGCGACAGAGCCGTTTGTTTACACCCAAAGATCCCAAGGTAAAATGAAGTTAATATATACTTCAGCACCGAACAGGGGTTTAGATGTACTGTTGGATGCTTTTGAAGTATTGAGTAGAGATGATGTAGAGCTGGATGTCTATTCATCTACCATTATATACGGTTCGGATTATAGTAAACAGGTTGATCACGTGTTTAAGCCGTTGTTTGATAGGGCTAGTAATATGAAGAACGTGAACTACAAGGGCTACGGTGAAAACAGTGTGGTGAGAGAGGCCCTACAACAGAGTCATATATTTGCTTATCCGAGCACATTTGAAGAAACGTCCTGTATGGCTGCCATAGAAGCAGGTAGTGCCGGGTGTAAACTAATAACCACCAATTATGGTGCTTTATATGAAACCGGTAGTGAATACGCTACTATGGTACCTTTCAACAGTAATAGAAGTATGCTTGTACGTAGTTATGCAAAAGCACTTAACCAGGCCATTAACAATTACAGGAAACAAGAGAACTTAGACCTATTACAAAAACAATCTGATTACTTTAATACGTTCTATAATTGGCAAGTTCGTACCAGTCAATGGAAGAACCTGTTTAACCATATAATTAAAAACAAATGAATAAGAGGTTTTTCTTTTTAAGCGGTGTTCCTAGAAGCGGTAGTACCGTATTGTCTTCTATACTTTCACAGAATCCTAAGATCTTTACCACCCCCACCAGTCCTTTATTAGATCTGTTATTATTAACGGGTAACAATTGGGGTAACGTGTCGGCTTATCAGAAGAATCATCATCCCGATCAATTAAAAAATATTTATCACGGTATATTTAATTCTGTCTACAAACACGTAGAGGCGCCGATAGTACTGGATAAACATAGGGCTTGGCCACGTCACATAGATATGATTAGAGCAGTAACCGGTTATCAACCGAAAATGATCATTACCACCCGTGATGTACCGGAAATCCTGGCCTCCTTTGTTACTATATTACAGAAGAACGGAGTCAATAATTACATTGATGTAGAATTACGCAATGCTAATAAGCCTATTAATAATACTACACGTTGTAGACTATTATGGGAAAAGTACGTGAGTGTACCCTGGACTAGCTTTAAGATAGGCTGGGAAACTAATAGAGATTGTTTACATTTAGTGGATTATAAAGAAGTTATTAATTCACCGGACACCGCTATCAAGGGTATATATGATTTCTTAGACATTAAGCCTTTTGCTCACAAGTACAACTCGTTAAGTAACCCACAACCTGAGAACGATAAGGCATACGGATTAGACGGGTTACACGATGTAAGACCGGTACTAAAACGTGTTAGTCCTCCTGCTGAACAAATACTCGGAGAAGAAGTGGCTAGTTATTACAAGAACCTTAACTTAGAATTTTGGAAGAAGTAGTATTACTTGTTTTCTAAAGCACTAATGCGTGCTTCAAATGCATCATCCCGTACATTCAATTCTTTAATTGCAGCTACTATTGGCGCAATTAATTCTTCATAAGTTAAACGATAAGCATCCTGTGTTTCATCATAACCTAATCCGTCGAATTTAGCACTTAAGCTATCTACTACTGTCTTTAGTTCCTGTGCAATAAATCCGTAGTGTTGTTTTTCGCTTGCTAGAGTACCGTCTTTTTGACCGTATGGAAAGCTACACTGAGTAACATATGTCTGTCTGTTATCCCAGTTATATGTAACAGGTTTTAATTGCTTAATAAAATTCAAGCCAAGCACTGTAGGTAATGGAGCTATATTAGTCTTGTCGCGGCAGTCAGAAACATTAGACCAACCAGTATACACACAGTTGCAAACATTGTTAGAACTATTACCCCAGATTGTGTGATTATCAGCATTACAGGTTGGTTGTGCACAACATCCAATCGCGATTCTATTTGAACCAGTGCAATTACTTTGATCAGCATTAATACCTTGAGCTGTATTGTAATTGCCAGTTGTATTTAAAATAAGAGCAAACTTACCAGTAGCTGTATTCCCACCACCAGTCGTATTATATGCCATTGCATTATAGCCTTGAGCTGTATTACAACTACCGGTGGTGTTATAAATAAGAGCCTGCATACCAACAGCAGTGTTAAAAGGACCAGTGGTGTTGAGATATAACGTATTAAAACCTACTGCTGTGTTACTATACCCATTTGTATTTGAAATTAAAGCATTAGTACCTATAGCTACATTAAGACTACCGGTTGTGTTATTTCTAAGTGCTTTGTAGCCTTGAGCTACATTACAATTACCAGTAGTATTATAGAAAAGGGCATTACTACCAATAGCAGTGTTATAAATACCTGTTGTATTACAATATAAAGCAGCTGAACCAAAAGCATTATTACCGTATCCTGTTGTATTATTTATTAGAGCTTGATAACCGTTTGCTGTATTATTATTACCTGTGGTATTATTTGCCAGTGCTTGCATTCCTACAGCTACATTATTACTACCATAAGTGTTGGAATATAATGTATCATAGCCAACAGCCGTATTCCAACGACCTGTAGTATTACACCGTAATGACTGACCACCAACCGCTGTATTACAACTACCGGTTGTGTTGCCTTGCATTGTCATTGCACCTAAAGAAGTATTCCAGTTACCTGTTGTATTACCTGGTAAAGAACCATAGCCGTGAGCAGCATTATAATTACCAGTAGTATTTTGATACAATGAACTTTGACCTGTTGCTGTATTATAACCACCAGTTGTAGTATTAAATAAAGCAGCATTCCCTACAGCTGTATTTAATACACCAGTTGTATTACAAAATAAAGCAACTGCACCTACAGCTACGTTATTATTACCTGTTGTATTACTGTATAAACTGTACAAGCCAAAAGCTGTATTACTGTTACCGGTAGTGTTACTAACCATTACATTATAACCTTGTGCAGTATTATTACAGCCAGTGGTATTGGTTAAAAGGGCTTGATAACCAACTGCTGTGTTACCACAGCCGGTTGTATTACTAAATAAAGCTTTATAACCTATTGCGGTGTTAATTACCCCTGTTGTATTTGAACATAAAGCCTTATAACCGTGAGCTGTATTATAATATCCTGTTGTATTACTATAAAGAGCATTGAATCCTACAGCTGTGTTACTGTAACCGCTCATGTTGTTATTCAACGCACTATCTCCAAGTGCTGTGTTATAACTACCTACAGTATTTGCACCTAATGAGTTACATCCTACAGCAGTGTTATAAGCACCGGTTGTATTAACAGACAGAGAAGAATAACCAACTGCGGTGTTTGGTCCGTTTGTACTTGCTTTTAAAGCGTACGCACCTACTGCAACAACGCTATTAACTGATGTACTTGAATATGCAGCTTGATAACCTAAAGCTACTATTTGACTACCAGTTGTGTTACAATAGAGTGCTTGAGTACCTACTGCAGTATTATTATAACCAGTTGTATTATAAACAAGAGAAAATTGACCAATTGCCGTATTGCAGTAACCAGTTGTGTTGGTGTACAGCGATTGATAACCAACAGCAACATTACTATTTGCAGTAGTATTGTTTGCTAAAGCGTAAAAACCTAAAGCAGTATTATTACTACCGGTAGTGTTGTTTACCATTGCTAAATATCCATTAGCAACATTTCTACAACCTGTTGAATTGCTTTGAAGAGCAGCACCACCAATTGCGGTATTATTAGAACCTGTTGTATTACTAAACAGAGCTTGATAACCAACTGCAACGTTTTGTGTACCAATTGTATTACTTAAAAGAGCGCAATATCCTATAGCAGTATTATTGGCACCAGTTGAGTTGTAATACATAGCCTGGAAACCAACTGCTGCATTATTACAACCAAATGTATTATTCTGCATAGCAGAAGTGCCTATAGCAGTGTTTTTAACACCTGTAGTATTGTAATATAAAGCCTGATAACCTTGAGCAGTATTACAACCACCGGTTGTATTGTTTTTAAGTGTACCGTAACCGTGAGCAGCATTATTACTACCAGTTGTATTATTTCTAAGAGAACTTGTACCAATAGCTGAATTAAAATTACCTGTTGTATTATTTAAAAGAGCAGCATAACCGTTAGCTACATTACTACTACCGGTGGTATTGGTACAAAGAGCATAAACACCTACTGCTGTATTGTAATTACCTGTTACAGCGTTCTTTAATGCAGTATATCCTAATGCAGTACTGGTACCATTAGTAGGCGTACTACCATACACCCCACCCGATACTGTAGGTGTAGCTGTTACTCCAATACCGCTAAACCCGGAAATACCTGTAAAGCCTGAGTACCCAGAAATACCTGTGTACCCACTATAACCGGAGATACCTGTAAACCCAGAAATACCGGTGTATCCAGATATGCCAGAATATCCGCTTATACCAGTATAACCAGAAATGCCTGTAAACCCGCTATAACCACTAATACCGGTAAACCCACTATAGCCGGATATGCCGGAGTAGCCAGAAATACCAGAATAACCGCTATATCCAGAAACTCCTATAGTGTTAAATGTAAAAGGTATATCAGCCATGTTATATTATAAATTAAGTAAATGAATTGTTTGCACCGTTATTCAAATATTTAGGTGTAGCCAAGCCATTGCAAACATTAACAGCTGCTTTATTATAGTTACTACCACTGTCGCATTGTATAGCAGAAGCACTTCCAAACAAGCAAGAAGTGGTGACTGAGGCAGCTGTATTGTTTGTTAATAATATGGAAGCCCCGGATAAACCATTTTGCTGTGTAAAATCAATGCTATTCATTATTACACCACCAGTACAACCGCTTAAAGCTATTTGATTGGAACCACCGTATTGTAAGATTTGTCCACTAGTAATATAGCCTGCTGCGTATGTGTTGGCTACAAATATAGATGTCCAGTTTGCGTAGTTGTTACCATTGTCTATTAGAAAATTAGTTATATAAGGTGTAGTTGTGTTATAATAAATGCCGTAGGTGGTGTCTAAGGACATATAATTATTGACTTGTAGACCCTGGGAAGGACCATCAGTAGACATAAAGTGAGTTGGATCGCTTCCTGGAGAGGTTGTACTATTTATAATACTTAATATACAAACAAAATATGTATATGGGCCGACTTTTACGTATTGCCCGGCTGTATAATTACTACCACTTACCCAGGGTACATAATTATTGGGGCTTGATATACCTTTTGCAAAAAACTCTGCAGTAACATTGCTCAGTTTGCAGTTAATACAGTCTTGCATTAAAAACCCAGCCCCGGATCCTGCACCCGTAGAATTAATAGGCATAGTATTAATACAACCACCTGCATAACAGTTAGATATAATTCCGTGCCAACCGGCCACCACCCAGAACCCATTTGTCCAACCACCTGTATTAGAGGTCACTACGCCTGTAGCTGCTACATTGTTTATATAGAACAGATCTCTATTCTCTATAGAAGCATAAGGGGTAATGTTTAGATAAACCGCGGTACCAGCACTCGAATTACTACTAATTAACGATAAATCGGTTAATTCAAACCCAATATCATTAGGACCTGGGGAAACCAAATAACAAACAATACCATCAGTGGCTGATGTTTGAACAATCTCTGTTGTATTTTTACCACTACCCTGTATTCTTATTTTGCCGTTGTATGGAGAAGCTGAAGTACCAATTGTAATGGCGGCATTGATATTGTATTTACCAGCAGGTATAATCACCGTACCGTTAACAGCCGTTGCAGCATTAACCGCATTCTGTAAGGCAGTGGTATTAGCAGAGGCTGTATTGCTCGGAGAGAAACCATAACTTGCTGTGTTAATATTAAGATTATTACCAGAAATGTTACCACTTGCACTTAAATTACCGCTTACAGTGACATTAGTACCATCATCCTGTGTAATCCCGTTTCCTAAAGTATTTGCAGATGTCCATTTAGCATAATAACCACTAGTACCTGCATTGGTACCAATTTGTGAACCTGCATACTCTACCACAATACCGGCAGTTGAACCAATAGCTATGAGCATTGGTTTTATAATAGACCCGGCTGCAGTGGGTGGGGTGTTAGTTAATTGACCAGCTACTGAGTCAGAAAGATAATAATGATAAGAATCAGTCAAACCTGTAAGCCCGGAAATATAACCATTTATAACATATGTAAATGTGGTGCCTGTGGAGGATTGTACGATTCCTATTGCATCAGCAGTGGCAGCAGCATTTGCCTGTGCTAAACCATACCCACCGCTTGTTTTATATATAACCTGTCCGGCACTAAACGCATTAGCATAAGTTACTGTTTGTAAATTAGGCACACTTAAACCGCTATATCCGCTTACACCGCTATAACCACTGATACCTGTGTATCCGCTAATACCACTATAACCACTTATACCTGTAAACCCGGATATACCACTATATCCTGAAATACCGGTAAAACCGGAAATACCGCTATAACCAGAGAAACTTGAGTACCCGGAAATACCACTATAACCGGAGAAACTTGAGTACCCTGAATAACCGCTTATTCCTTGCTGGCCTACTGGGTTATATATGTTATTAAATGCCATTTGTAATATTTACTATTTGTTTTCTACTGCTGTTAAACGAGTATCAAGTTCTTTAATTGCAGCTACTATTGGTGCAATTAGTTCTTCATAGGTTAGACGATAAGCATCCTGAGTCTTGTCATAGCCTAACCCATCGAATTTAGCACTTAAGCTATCTACTACTGTCTTTAGTTCCTGTGCAATAAATCCGTAGTGTTGTTTTTCGCTTGCTAGAGTACCATCTTTTTGACCATATGGGAAGTTACATTGAGTAACATATGTTTGTCTGTTATCCCAGTTATATGTAACAGGATTTAACTGTTTAATAAAACTTAAACCAAGCACTGTTGGTAACGGTGCAATATTAGTTTTATCTCTGCAATCAGATACATTAGACCAACCGGTATACACACAGTTACAAACATTATTACTTGAGTTACCCCACAAAGTATGATTATCACAGTTAGACGTTGGCCAGGCGGCTTGGCCTATCGCAATTCTGTTACTACCTGTACAATTGAAGTAATCAGCTTCATAACCGATTGCTGTATTATTATTACCTGTGGTATTGTAACTTAATGCTAAAGCGCCTATTGCTACACTACTATAAGCTGTAGTAGCACTTGAAAATACGTTACCTCCCATTACTACGTTATTACTACCTGTGGTAAGCGATACCCCGGTATAATACCCTACTGCTACATTATTAGAAGCTGTAGTGTTATTAATAAGAGAGTAAGCACCAATAGCTGTATTAGCACTGCCAGTGGTATTGGAGTAAAGAGCTTCCCACCCCACAGCAGTACTACGGCCATTAGTTGTGTTATTATACATTGCACAGGTGCCTAAAGCTGTGTTCTGATTACTCGTATTAGAGTAAAGTGCACTATTGCCTAAAGCTGTGTTACCATAACCATTTGTATTACTAAATAGTGCCACATTTCCTACAGCTGTATTACCACCACCAGTAGTGTTACAACGTAATGCACCATAACCTGTCGCAGTATTACTACTTCCAGTTGTATTGCAATATAATGCACGGAAGCCAAAAGCACTATTAGCTGAAGCAGTGTTATTAGCAAGGGCTTGATAGCCTTGGGCTGTATTGTTTACACCGGTAGCATTATTATATAAAGCCTGCACACCCACTGCAGTATTACCTACACCGGTTGTATTATAAAAAAGTGAGGATGCACCAACTGCAACATTACAATAACCATTTGAGTTATAATATAATGCATTTATACCTATTGCTGTATTGTCATAACCTGTAGTGTTGCTCCGTAAAGCTTGATAACCAATAGCTGTATTATTACTACCAGTTGTATTATTACCAAGGACAAAATAACCAAAAGCTGCATTACCATTACCAATAGTGTTGCTAGCTAATGCTTCATATCCCTGAGCTGTATTATAATAACCAGTTGTATTACTATAAAGAGCTGCATAACCCACAGCAGTATTATAAGTACCAGTGGTATTTTGCTGAAGAGCACTATTACCAATAGCAGTGTTAAAATTAGCAGTTGTGTTATTTCTTAAAGTATTATACCCTACTGCAGTATTATATCCGCCAACAGTATTGCTTTGTAAAGCATAACCACCAATAGCTGTATTGTAATTGGCAGTTGTATTACATAAAAGTGCACCGTAACCATTAGCTACATTACTACTACCAGATGTATTAGCATATAAAGCTCCTTGTCCAGTAGCTGTATTGTTAACACCTGTTGTGCTATTTCTAAGAGCACTACTACCGACACCAGTGTTATTACAACCGCTTGTATTACAGTACAAGGCTTGATAACCTTGTGCTGTATTGGCGCCACCGGTTGTATTATTAAAAAGAGATACGGAGCCAACTGCAGTATTATTTAACCCTGTTGTGTTACAATAGAGAGATTGACCACCTACAGCTGTATTACTATTACCGCCTGTATTATAATAAAGAGCATATGCACCTATACCTGTATTAAATATACCAGTACTATGATTAAGAGCGTTACTACCTATACCAGTATTATAATAACCTGTTGTATTTACAGATAATGCTCCGTAACCTTGTGCTGTATTACCGCCACCAGATGTGTTAGAATTTAAAGCGTTTACACCGATTGCAACGTTGCCACTTGCTGTATTGTTATATAAAGCACTAGCACCTATTGCTACATTATTATTTCCGGTTGTATTACAAACAAGTGCTTTATAACCTTGAGCTACGTTACCACTGCCGGTTGTGTTTTTGTAAAGCGAGTAATATCCGAAAACACTGTTGTTATTACCTGTTGTGTTATAGGCATTAGCATTACTACCCATAACTGTATTATTGTTACCAGTAGTATTACCAAAACTTGCACCATAGCCCACTACTGTATTATTATTACCAGTCGTGTTGCTATATAATGAAGCCCCACCAACCGCTATATTGTAACAGCCGGATGTATTGTATTGAAGAGCGGCTTGTCCAAATGCAGCATTACTATGACCAGATGTATTTAATTGAAGTGTTTTAGTACCTACAGCAGTGTTAGAATAACCGTTAGTATTGCATATAAGTGCGTTATAACCTTGAGCAACATTACAGTTACCAGTTGTATTGCTTAGTAAAGCATTCATACCACCAGCAGTATTATAATTACCGGTAGTGTTATTAAACAATGCTGCATAACCAACAGCTGTATTACTAACACCAGAAGTATTACTATACATAGCTTGTAATCCTACAGCTACGTTACAAACACCAGTAGTGTTTGTGTTTAATGCCTGTGTTCCAACCGCTACATTATAACTGCCAGTTGTATTAGAACCTAAAGAATAATAACCCACTGCAGTATTATTTGTACCTGTTGTATTGCTACTAAGTGCAAACTTACCTAAAGCAACGTTGCCACCGCTATTGAGTGTACTACCATAAACACCACCTGAAACAGTGGGTGTAGCTGTTACGCCGATACCTGAAAAACCGGAAATACCTGAGTATCCACTAATACCACTATAACCTGAAATGCCGGTGTAACCAGAATACCCGCTTATACCTGTAAAACCTGAAATACCGCTATAGCCTGATATACCTGAATAACCAGAAATGCCTGAATAACCACTTATACCTGAATAACCAGAAATACCACTATAACCGCTATAGCTTATTGACCCATATACGGTGCCTGTAGCAGATATATTGCCTACTACTGTTAAAGTACCAATTACTGAAGTAGCACCGCTTAATTCAGTATTACCAACAGCTGTAAAGTTTATAGCAGATACATTGTACTCGTTATATGTGTAAACGTTGGTAGCACTGAGGGCACCAGCTGATAAAGAGGTAATAATAACGGTTGCTCCGTTATCATAAATTAAACCATTACCTATCTGATTGTTAGAATTCCATTTTGCGTAATAACCGCTTGTACCGGTATTAGCTGTACCAATTAATACACTAGGGTACTCTACCACCACACCAGCTGTACTACCAATTGCAATAAGCATTGGCTTGATAACTGAACCTACATTCACCGGGGATGCTGAAACTAATAACCCAGCAGTAGTATCTGATAGATAATACCCAACTGAGTCAGTTAACCCGGATAAACCAGATATATACCCGTTTATAACGTAGCTAAAAGCAGATGTAGAAGCTGTTTGTACTACACCAACTGCATCAGCAGAACTTAGTGCATTTGCTAGCGCTAGGGCATAGCTACCGGATGTTCTATAAATTACATTGCCTGGGTTAAACGTATTCGAAGCTATTACAGTTTGTGTATTAGCATTAAGACCACTATATCCAGAATAACCTGTCCAACCACTAAAGCCTTGTTGTCCAGAAAATCCAGTATAACCAGAAATACCGGTACCAGAAAATCCAGAATAACCAGTAAACCCGGAACTACCACTATAACCACTATAGCTACTGTAACCGCTGTAACCGCTTATACCTGCAAATGTAAATGCTGAATTAGCCATTGTTATTATTTAGTTTTAGTTATAGTCCAGCTTTGTCTAATCTACTGTTAATTGTTTGTATACTGTTGTCTAGTTCTTTTACAGCTGCCACTAATGGAGCAATGAGTTCTTCATAAGTTAAACGATAAGCGTCATTTACATTATCATAACCTAATCCGTCGAATTTAGCACTAAGGGAATCAGTTAAAGCTTTAATATCTTGAGCTATAAATCCGTAGTGTTGTTTTTCACCTATTAGTGTACCGTCCTTCTTACCGTAAGGATAGTTACAACCTAATACATAAGCTTCTCTATTATCCCAATTATATGTTACAGGGTTTAATTGTTTAATGAAGTTTAACCCTAATACAGTTGGTAATGGAGCGATATTAGCCTTGTCTCTGCAATCTGAGACGTTTGACCAGCTAGTGTAAACGCAGTTACATACATTATTATAACCATTACCCCAGATTGTATGATTGTTACAATTTGCAGTTGGGTTGGCCTGATTACCAACAGTTATTCTATTGCAGCCGGTGTAATTGGCTGTATCTGCTAATAAGCCTATAGCTGTATTAGTACCGCCTGTTGTATTGCAGGACAAAGCTCCTACACCAACCGCTGTATTGTTACTTGCTGTTGTTGTATTATAAAGTGCACTATTGCCCATAGCTGTATTATTATGGCCAGTGGTTAAATTAAGTAAAGATGATGATCCATAGGCTGCATTGTTATAGCCGTTAGTAGTACACAACATTGAACATAAACCGAAAGCATTATTACTACCACCACCTGTTTGATTAGCTAGTGCTGCATAACCGTTCGCTACAGATGCACCACCACCACCGCACTGCATTGCAAAAGTACCTATAGCAGTATTACGACCGCCATTCATATATGCTAAAGTATTTGTTCCAACCGCTACACTACCATAAGATGTAGTTATACCACATCCAGCTCTATCACCGATTGCTGTATTCCAAAAACCCGTTGTATGATTACAAAGCGCATTGTATCCTACAGCCGTAATATTAGTTGCGGTAGTGTTACTATACAATGCTTGATAACCAACAGCTGTATTATAAGCACCAGTAGTGTTTGTCCGAAGCGAGGTATGCCCGATCGCTATATTACCACTACCAGTTGTATTAGATTGTAGAGCGTGATTACCAATTGCCACATTAGAATTACCTGTAGAATTATTTAAAAGAGCTACATATCCGTTTGCAACGTTATCGGTACCGGTGGTAGTATTACCTAATGCATACCAACCGAATGCATTATTACCGAAACCAGACGTTAAGTTAGTAAGGGCACCAGTGCCAAATGCGTTATTTACATAGCCAGTAGTACTACAAGTAAGAGCGTATGTACCAACTGCAGTACTACCGTGACAATTACTATTGTAAAGAGCTTTGTAACCTATTGCCGTGTTTTGATAACCTGTTGTATTGCTAAATAAAGCAAGATAACCTTGTGCAGTGTTTTGATAACCATTTGTATTACATTGTAAAGCCCCGCCACCTACTGCAACGTTACAATTACCGACTGTATTTGCATTAAGTGTGTTTATACCTATTGCTATATTATTGTATCCAGTTGTATTAAATTGAAGTGAACTTGCACCAATAGCAATGTTAAAATAACCAGTAGTATTGCAAGTCAAGGTATATGCTCCAACTGCCACATTAGTTGAACCAGTTGTATTATTAACAAGAGCACACACCCCTACAGCTACATTATTTGCACCAATAGTATTA
>Ga0208379_1000867_pt1 | contig 12426 bp, 15 predicted proteins | sample CryBogCBE02Aug07_FD_184559 | JGI IMG/M metagenome (GOLD analysis project Ga0208379, IMG submission 184559) | Freshwater microbial communities from Crystal Bog, Wisconsin, USA - CBE02Aug07 (SPAdes) | ecosystem: Environmental > Aquatic > Freshwater > Lake | place: Crystal Bog, Wisconsin, USA... | reverse complement strand
GCCGGAGCTCCACATGGAGTTTGTCACAGGAAAGGTCGAACTGCGAATCGGTGACTTTGACATGCCCCGTGAACTCGGCGACGTTTTCGGCGTTCTCAAACGAGGCCCCGCCATCGCTCTCGATCACGGTGCGGGCGTTTTTCGGACGCTCGCCATCCCCCGCAGGAGCAGGTTGGCCGGATGACTGTACCGGCCCCATCCCCTGGGGATCCGCAATCGGACCAAAACCCTGGGCATGGAGGCCCGAGGCTGCCCAAAGCACGGCAAGAATCGGCAGGAAGGGTTTCATGGCGTCGTCTGGATCGGGCTCGAGCCCTTCAGGAAGGAGGCCCGGACCCGGCCCATGAATCTGCCCGTTCGCGTCACGGTGTCAAACTCCGCCTGGTCCCCCGCGATATCGAAGTCCTCGCGGCTGACCATGGTCCTGGAATCAGCCGTGAGCTTCTTGGTCTCGGTATCGAGCTGGGCGTGGGGAATCTCCACGATGATCTCCTTCCCCTCCTTGTCGGTGAAACTGATCTTGAGCTTCTCGAACTCCACTTTCTTGTCGTCGAGTTTGCGGGCCTTACCGGCCAGCAGGGTCATCGACAGTTTCCCCGATTCGTCATACTGGGGAATCTTGATGCCCGAGACGGGCTCCCCGACGGGAATCGGGATCTCCATGGGCTGTGACTTTTCGGTGACGGGGGATGCAACCGGACCCTCCGCCCACAGGAGGGGGGATGCCAGGACGACCGACAGAACGGCCAGGAATCGGATCTCAGGCAAGCGCACGGCGGATGGCAAGGAGGGAGCGGAGCAATCCCGGAAGTTCCCGGTGCGGGATCTGGTTGGGGCCGTCGGAGGGAGCCTTGGCGGGATTGTCGTGTGTCTCGAGGAAGACCCCATCCACCCCGGCGGCCATGGCGGCCCGTGCCAGCACGGGCGCCAAGTGTCCGTCACCCGTGGTGTGACCGCCCCCGCCTCCGGGACGCTGGACGGAGTGCGTGGCGTCGAAGATCACCGGGAATCCCTGCTCGCGCATCCAGTAAAGCGAACGCATGTCGGCGACGAGGTTGTTGTAGCCGAAGGTGGTGCCGCGCTCGGTGAAACAGAACCGGTCGCACCCCGCGGCACGGAGTTTGCCTGCGATCGGGGCGATGTCCCAGGGAGCCAGGAACTGCCCCTTCTTCACGTTCACCGCCCTGCCGGTGCGGGCGGATGCTTCGATAAGATCGGTCTGCCTGCAAAGGAAAGCCGGAACCTGGAGGAGATCGATGAACTCGGCGGCGATCGCCGCTTCCTCGGGCGAGTGGATGTCGGTTGTCACCGGGGCACCCACGGCCGCTCCCGCCTCGGCCAGCATCCGGCAACCGTCGATCACCCCGACCCCGCGATACGAACTTCCGGAGGTCCGGTTGGCCTTGTCATAAGAGGCCTTCAGCACGAAACCGATCCCCAGATCATCACAAACCGACTTCAGAAAACGGGCCGATTTCAGGAGATGCTGCTCCCCCTCGATCACGCAGGGACCAAGGATGAAGAGGGGCTCCTTCCCACCAAGGGTCAGGTTGCCGAGACGCACTCCCTTGATCTTTGGGTTCACGGAATCCTTGGAACGGCTTGCGGGGGAGCTCTTTTTCCGGACAGACATGGTTCCCATCACAATAGCCCCCGTGCTAGGGAGGGGTCACGAGGATTGTGACGCGAAAAGTCGCCCCAAAGAGGTGCTCAGGAGACCTGCTGACCACCCTGCAGAACCTCCGAGACGACGCGGGCGAAGTCGGCAAATCCCGAGTCGGGCACGATCACGGTGTTGCGGCGGCCCTGATTCTCCTCGGTGATGCGGAGGAAGCGGCCACGGTCGTTCTCGCGGACCTCAAGGCGGAAGAACTTCCTCTCTACCTGAAGCTCTCGGGAATCCAGCACATTGTCGCGTGAATACTGGCGGTAGGCCTGGGAATAGGAGGATTCGTTCTCTTCGTACATGGGGATGCGGTTTTACGACTGCGCGGGGCGAAAATCAAACCCGTTTGCGGCCGACAAACCCGCGCAGCAGTCCCATCGCCTCCACATCCTCGGCAAGGTCCTTCCCCTTGGGCGTCTCGAGCAACTTGGGAATCCGCTCCAACTCCGGGGCATTCATGATCCAGCGGAAGGCCTCGAGGCCGATTTTCCCGTTGCCGAGGTTGTCATGGCGGTCGACGCGCGAACCGAGGGCCGCTTTCGAGTCGTTGATGTGCAGGACGCTTAATCGCCGGAGCCCGATCACCCGGTCAAATTCCGCGAAAACCTGCTCCGCACCCTCGGGGGCGGAGAGATCATACCCCGCGGCAAAGGCATGAGCCGTGTCGAAGCAGACCTCCAACCGCTTGCCATCCTTCACTCCCGAGAGGATCGCCGCGATCTCCTCGAAACGAGCGCCAAGGCAGGCCCCCTGTCCCGCAGTGATCTCGAGGGCGATGCGGACCTTGAGTCCGGGATGCTCCGCATGGAGTTGGTCGAGGTTGCGCACGACGCAGGCGATCCCGTGCTCCTCCCCCTTGCCAAGATGGGAACCCGGGTGGAGGACCAGCGAGCGGATGCCGAGTTGCTCGCACCGCAGCATCTCGTCGGAGAGGGATCGGAGCGACTTCTCGTGGTTTTCGGTTCCCTCGACGCCAAGATTGATCAGGTAGCCGGCGTGGGCGACGACGGCGCCGAGTTTCCCGCGCAGGGGATGGCCGGTGAAGGCGGCTGCATCCTCGGGTGCCAGGGGCTTGGCGAACCACTGCATGTTGTTCTTCACGAAGATCTGCATCGCCGTGCAGCCGATGCCCACTCCTCGGTCGATGGCCGCAGCCACCCCTCCCACCGTCGGCACGTGCGATCCGAGGAGCGGGTAGAGATCCTTGGGAATGGTTTTCGTGGAGGCCATGGAGGATGGGGCTTTAACGAACAAAGCTCCCGGAAGGGAGCTTTGTCGTGAAATTCGAGTCTGTCGTCGGGCTCTTCCGCCCGGAAAAGCCGTTTAGGACTTGTAACGCAGGCGCTTCTTGTGACGGTTCAGCTTCATGCGCTTGCGGCGCTTGTGCTTCGCGATCTTGGCTTTGCGTTTCTTCTTGATGGATCCCATCGGGCGGTTTGTGTGGTTCTGTCGAAGAGGTCTTCTAGTAGACGACTTTGTTCAGAGGATATTCGATGATGCCTTCGGCGCCGAGTGACTTCAGTTGCGGTATGATCTCCCGGACGATTTTTTCGTCGATGACCGTCTCCACAGCCACCCAGTCGTTTTGGGCCAGAGGCGAAACGGTAGGATTGCGCAGAGCGGGGAGCGCGTCGAGGAGATTCTGCAATTTCGTGCGGGGAAGGTTCATCTTGAGACCCACCTTGTCGCGGGCGCGGAGAGCACCCTCGAGCAGGAGTGTCAGGCGCTCCATCTTGGCGCGCTTCCAGGGATCGGCGAGGGCGGCCTTGTTGGCGACAAAGACGGGATAGGACTCGATGATGGTCTCGAGGATCCGGAGCTTGTTGGCCCTGAGCGAGGACCCGGTCTCGGTGATGTCGACGATGGCGTCCACAAGATCGGGCACCTTCACCTCGGTGGCACCCCAGGAAAACTCGATCTCGGCCTTCACCCCCTGGCTCTGGAAGTAACGGCGGGTAAGCCCTACCGCCTCGGTGGCGACGCGCTTGCCCTCCAGATCCTTGACCGACTTGTAGGGGGAATTCTCGGGAACGGCGATCACCCAGCGGGTGGGGTTGGCGGTCGCCTTGCTGTAGGGAAGCTGTGCGAGCACCTCGACCTGGGATCCGTTCTCCTCGACCCAGTCGCGGCCGGTGATACCACAGTCGAGGAAGGCCCCCTCGACATAGCGGCTCATCTCCTGGGCGCGAAGCAGGTTGATCTTGAGCTCCGGATCATCGACGACGGGACGGTACGAACGGCTGGCGCCGGAGACGGAGAACCCCGCCTTCTGAAAAAGGGAGATGGTCGCCTCCATGAGGCTGCCCGAGGGAAGTCCGAGTTTGAGAATGCCGTCCGCCATAAGATTTGTGGGGTTGGGACGATAGGCCTCCGAAAGCCACCCCCACAAGACAAAAGACGCTCGGGAACGCGGCTTCAGGGCTTTTCCCAGGCCCGGTCATCGAGCACCGGCGCGACACGGGGTGCGCGCCGCTTCTGGCGCCATTTCATGATCAGCAGGACGGCGGCATACGAGATCAGCGTGAACGGAATCGCAAAGACGATACCCCCGACCAACAGGGGGAGCCCGATGTCCACGAAGTTGTCCCATTGGAGAAGCTCGGAAATCCGGAAGTCTTCCCTGTTGAGCGGCGGGGCAAAGCGGTGGGGATGGCTCAGGACCCAGAAACCGATCTGGAACTGGAAGCGCAGGATCAGGGGCCAGATGGGAATGAGGATGTCGTGGAGCGAGACCCCGATGACGGAAGCGACGACGCTGCAACGGGTCAGCAGCGAGGCCCCCATCGCGCTGACGGTCTTGAGCCCGAAAATGGGGATGAACCCGAAGAAAACGCCGATCGCGGTGCCGCCAGCCACCGAGTGGGGGGCATCCTTGGCATCCAGAAGCTCGTGGAACTTCCTCAAGTAGCCCTGGAGATGACGACGGATCATGGCATGGGAATCCTTTAGCCCCGGCGCCTTGAGGGTTTCGCACCCTTGCCTCTCCCCTTGCCAAGCAACCGGTCGGGATTGAGGGGCTGCAGCGCCGCCGGGATGAAGAGACCATCCTTTCGGATGAGCTTGCCGTCGAACCAGACCTCGCCCCCTCCGTAATCGGGGCGCTGGATGCAGACCATGTCCCAATGGATGGCGCTCTTGTTGCCGTTGCCGGCGACCTCGTAGGCCTGCCCCGGCGTGAAGTGGAACGACCCGGCGATCTTCTCGTCGAAGAGAATGTCGCGCATCGGGTGAAGGATGTGCGGGTTGAACCCGAGGGAGAACTCGCCGATGAAGCGCGCCCCGGCGTCGGTGTCGAGGATTTCGTTGAGCGCCTTCGTGTTGTTGGCGGTGGCGTTGACAACCTTTCCCCCGGAAAATTCCAGCCGCACGTTGTCGAAGGAAATGCCGCGGTTGAGCGTCGGCGCGTTGAAGGTGACGTGCCCCTCGACGGAATCCTTCACGGGGCAGGAGAAGACCTCGCCGTCGGGAATGTTGTGCTCGCCGCCGCAGATCACCGAGCCGATCCCCTTGATGCTGAAGCGCAGATCCGTGCCCGGCCCCGTGATCTCGACGCGGTCAGTGCGGTCCATGAGCGCCTTGAGCGCCTTCATGCCGGGGATCATCCTGGAATAGTCGAGCGTGCAGACCCGGAAGAAGAAATCCTCGAAGGCCTCCGTGCTCATCTGGGCCTGCTGCGCCATGGAGGAGGTGGGCCAGCGCAGGACGACCCAGCGCGTCTTGTTGATCCGGTAGTCGAGGGCGGGACGGAGCTTGGAGGAAAGCAGGGCCGACTTCTCCTGCGGCACATCGGCCATCTCGGCGATGTTGTGGGAACCGCGCACGGCGATGTAGGCCTGAATCTTTTTCAGTCGCGCCAGGTCGATCTCCGCCATCGTCGAGGCCTGCGTCGCCGTCATCCCGCGGGCCAACTCGCGGCTGACGCGGTTGGAGTGCATCACTACGAAAGGATCGGCCTTCGCCTCGCGCGCGGCGCGGATCAGCGCGATCACGAAATCCTCCGGAGTCTCGGAGACATCGATGAGGACACGCTCACCCTTTTTCAGCTTCGTGGAATGCCCGACAAGCACGCGGGCCAGGGAATTGCAGCGGGGATCGGACATGGAATTAGGGATTTAGGCTGAAGACTAAAGGCTGTTAGGAAAAGCAAAGGGATTAGGGCTTGGAAGTCGCAGGGAGCTTGGCGAGGTATTTGGCGGGATCCTTCTGGAACTTTGCGATGCAGGAGTCGCAACAGAACGAAACTTTCTTCCCCTGATAATCGATGGAGACGGGAGATCCCATCTCGCCGAGCTTTTCGCCCGAAACGGGGCAGGTCGGGGCATCCGCCATCACGACGGGAGCGGACATCAGAACCAAGGAGGCAAGGAGGCGCTTCATGATCCCTTCAGTAAACCACGGATCAGCACCAAAGCGACAGGGAATCGCGGAACCAGCCCCGGGAATTTCTTGAGCACGCGGAGGGCGGCTGGTATCCCATCGCCCATGAACGTCCTCCACGATGCCCGCCGCCTGATCGGCTGCATCGTGATGACCGCGGCCCTGTTCCTCTCGGCAGGTGGTCACCTGGCACTCCTGCAGGGCGTCGCCTGGGCCACCATGATCCGGGACTATTCGCGCACCGGATCGGTGACGGCCGCCGTGGAGAAGACCTTCGACGGCAAGCATCCCTGTCCGCTCTGTAAGAAAATCGCCGCCCAGCGTTCCCATGATGAGAAAGCTCCTGTCACTGTGAAGACTGAGAAGAAGGCAGAGGTCTTTGTGGGTGTCTCTTCCCAGATCCTTCCCAAACCTCTTGCCCGATCCTTTGCTTACCCTCCGCATCCTTTTTTGAACGTCCCGGAGCATCCTTCCGCTCCGCCCGTTCCGGTGCCCATCGCGGCCTAAGCGGAAGCGATCCGCCTGTCTGGCAGAACGTTTCCACCCCCAGGTTACCCCACAGAGGCCGGCATCGCGTGCATGCCGGCTCCGACACCCGGATTCAATCTCTCGCCGTGTCGTCACGATCTGCACGACACACCCAAAACCCATTTCCTTTCATGAAAAACCTTTTCGTTACTCGCCTGGCCAAATCCCTCCTTGCGGCACTCCTGATACCCGCCCTCCTACTCCTTACCAACCGCAATGCGGGCGCCTGTGCCTGCGGATGCGGCGTCTTTGACACGGGAACCCTCTGGAATTTCCCCCAAGGCCCCGGCGGCATGGTCTACACGGAGTACGCCTTCTCCTCGCAGAGCCAGAACTGGCACAACCTCGGCCCTTCGGCCTCAGCAAATAATGACGACAAACTCATCCAAACCTCCTGGATGATTTACGGTCTCCAGTACTTCTTCAATCAGGACTGGGGCTTCGAACTTCAAGTCCCCACAGCCAGCCGACTCTTCTCTCATAACTCCGACGACGGGGGATCCGTTGTGAACAATAACTGGTACACCCTTGGCGACATGCGTCTCTTGGGCTACTACACGGGTCTGCTCAAGAACATGAACACTGGCCTGCAGTTGGGGCTCAAACTGCCGACCGGAAACTGGAACGAGGCCGGCGTTGATCGGGACACCCAGATCGGCACGGGCAGCACCGACCTCCTGCTCGGATTCTACACGCACCACCACATCGTGCCCGGCAGCGACTGGAATTGGTTCGCCCAGTCGATGCTCGACCTGCCGATGGCAATCCAGCAGGGATACAGGCCTGGCGTCGAGATTGACTCAGCCCTTGGCCTCTACCTGAACGGACTCCATCTGGGAAAGGTCCAAATCCAACCGATCGCCCAGATGCTGGTCTCCAACAGGGCCTCCGACCAAGGGCCCAATGCCAATCCGCAAAACTCCGGCTACCAGCGGGTGCTTCTCTCTCCTGGCCTACAGATCGACATTCATCCGATCCGCATCTACGCGGACGCGGAGCTTCCCGTCATCCAGAGCGTTGTCGGCCAGCAACTGATCTCCCAGTGCATGGTAAAGGTAAACGTCTCCTACATGTTCTGATTTTTGGCCTTACCCAAATGCTTTCCTTAGAGCGGGATCCATTCCTTCCATAAAGCGCCGATACCTAAAATCTATTGATAGCCTGAAAGCTTGGATGGAAAACAAGACGGTCAAGCGAAGCTGTATGAGACATCCTGCGAGCGCAGACAAAGCCGCAAACCTGCGACTGGCGTAGGCAGCCCTGAAATTACTGAAGGGCGAGCGGCGCGGCACGCCCGAGTACAATTCCGCCAAGATCGCGGGCTATCCAAGCAAGGCCACCATTTCGCGGGTGGCCTGTTCCATTCCCACAAAAAGCGCCCGCGATACGATCGAATGGCCGATGTTCAACTCGGCGAGCTGCGGGAGGGCGAGGATCGGCTTCACATTCGTGTAGTTGAGTCCGTGGCCGGCATTCACCTGGATACCAGCTTCGGAGGCAAGACGGGCAGCCTCCATGAGGCGAGACAACTCGGCCTCACGGGCGACTCCAGAGGCCTCGGCATAGGCACCGGTATGGAGTTCGACGACCGGCGCGCCGAGCGAGACGGCCGCCTCGATCTGTCGCGGCTCGGGATCGATGAAGAGGCTGACTCGGATTCCGGAGTCGCGCATGGAGCGGAGCGTCGGCTCCAACGCGGCGCGGTGAGTGATGCAGTCGAGTCCTCCCTCGGTGGTGACTTCCTCGCGGCTTTCCGGAACGAGGCAGACATCGGCGGGCAGCACCTTGAGCGCGATGGCCACGATCTCGGGAGAATTCCCCATCTCAAGATTGAGCTTCGTCCCGATCGATTTTTTCAGCCGGAAGATGTCGTGGTCGACAACATGGCGACGGTCCTGACGCAGATGCGCGGTGATGCCGACGGCACCGCCCCGCTCGGCGGCCAGCGCCGCCTCCACGGGATCGGGCTCGACGTTGATCGATCCGGCGTTCTTGGCGTAGCGCGCCTGCCGCACGGTGGCGACATGGTCGATGTTGACCCCGAGGTGCGCTCCCATGACGTGGAGATATCTTAGTGGCGGAAGTGGCGCCTGCCGGTGAAGACCATGGCCATGCCGCGCTCGTTGGCGGCCGCCTTGACCTCCTCGTCGCGCATGGAGCCTCCCGGCTGGATGGCCGCGGTGGCACCCGCCTCGGCGGCGGCGATGAGGCCGTCGGGGAAGGGGAAGAAGGCATCCGAACAGACGACGCTCCCCTTGAGGGAGAGGCCGGCCTCTCCCGCCTTCCAGACGGCGATGCGGGAGGAATCGACGCGCGACATCTGCCCGGCGCCGATGCCGAGGGTACGGTTCTTGCCGGCGTAGACGATGGCGTTGCTCTTGACGTGCTTGACGACCTTCCAGCCGAACTCCATCGCCTCGATCTCGTCCTTGGTCGGGGGACGGGCCGAGACGACCTGCTGCTCGATCGTGCCGGCGGCGGCGCTCACGGCGACATCCGCGTCCTGGACGAGCAGGCCGCCGATGACCGAGCGGACGTCGCGGTCGGTGGCCGGGATCTCCTTGAAGAGGCGCATGAGGCGCAGGTTCTTCTTTTTCTGGAGCAGGGCGCGCGCATCGGCCGTGAACTCGGGGGCGATGATCACCTCGCTGAAGATCTCGGAGATCGCGCGGGCGAGCGCCTCGTCGACGGGGCGGTTGGCGATGATGATGCCGCCGAACGGGGCGGAGCGGTCCGTTGCGAAGGCCTTCTCCCAGGCCTCGCTCAGGTTGTCATCACTACCGACGCCGCAGGGGTTGGTGTGCTTGAGGATGGCGACGGTCGGTTTGGAAAATTCGGAGATCAGGCGGGTGGCCGCCGTAATATCGAGGATGTTGTTGAAGGAGAGTTCCTTGCCGTGGAGCTTCTCGAAGTAGTCGAAGAACTGCCCGTACAACTCGGCCTCCTGATGCGGGTTCTCGCCGTAGCGGAGACGCCCCTCGAGGGGGAACTCGAGCGGAGAGATTGCCGCCGGGGCGCTCTCGTTGTCGAGCCACGAGCTGATGGCGCGGTCGTAGGCACCCGTGGTGGCAAAGGCCTTCACGGCCAGGCGGGCACGGAGCTCGGGAGAGGTCTCGCCGTTGCCGGCCTTCATGGCGTCGAGGATGCGCGGGTAATCGGCGGGGTCGACTACGACGGTGACGGAGCGGTTGTTCTTCGAGGCGCTGCGGATCATCGAGGGGCCGCCGATGTCGATCTGCTCGATGGCCTCCTCCAGGGTCACGCCCTTCTTTGCGACGGTCTCCTCAAACGGATAGAGGTTCACGCAGACGAGGTCGATCGGGACGATCCCGTGCACGGCCGCCTGGGCGACGTGTTCCGCATTGTCGCGCAGATGAAGGAGCCCGCCGTGGACCTTGGGATGGAGGGTCTTCACGCGGCCGTCCATCATCTCGGGGAAGCCGGTGAAATCGGAGATTTCCTTCACCGGGATGCCGGCGGCGGCGATCGCCTTGGCGGTGCCTCCCGTGGAGAGCAGTTCCACGCCGAAATCGTGGAGCCCGCGGGCGAAGTCGATGAGACCCGTCTTGTCGGAGACGGAGAGGAGTGCGCGTTGGATTTTCATGAAGGAAAGTGCTTTGTGCTCACGCGGGACGCGCGAGCCTGAAGGGGGACAAGGTTGGAGCAAACCCTCGGTGAGTTCAATCACTCGGCTGGGTTTCCTGCCCCCAGGGAGTGAAAAAACGCCTCACCCGCCGTGCATCCTGCGGAAATAGGCATCCACAAGTTCCGGACCTGCCAGCATCCAGATCAGGGCCCCCAGCGCCAGGTAGGGACCGAAGGGGATCCTGCCCCCGGAGCGGCCCCGGGTCGCCGCCATGCAGAGTACCCCGATCACGGCCCCGATCACCGAGCCGGCGAACAGCGAAAACAACACCCCCTGCCATCCGAGGAAAGCCCCGATGCAGGCCAGGAACTTCACGTCACCGAAGCCCATCGCCTCGCGCGGGATCACCACCTCGGACACCCGGGCCCGGACGGGCATGGCATCGGCAAGCTCCGCCAGCAACCACTCGCCGCCCTCATGAACGAGGCTTCCCGGTCCGATTGAGAGGCAGCCCTGGGGCCGGAACTCGCCGTCGATCTCAAGCCCCTCGCAAACGGCCTCGATCCGATCCGTCTCGCGGTGGAAAAACTCCGCAAGCACTGTCCGGTGCTCCCCGAGCACCAGCTCGAGTCCTGCCACGCCGTCCGCGATCTCCAGCGTCTCGCCCTCCTCGAACCGGAACATCCGTTTGCCGAAAGCCTTCTTACCCAGCTCCACCACGCCCCAGAGCAGAAAGTAACCGCCGGCCGCCCCGGCCAGCGACCAGCAGAAGCCCAGCCACCAGGCATCCTGACCGAGCAGGGAGGGGAAGAACGCGGCGCAGAGGAGCCCGGCGACCGTGCCGCCGAGGGTGACCTCGTCAGGGATGATCAGGTGATCGAAGTCGATGAAGGTCGCCGCGACCAGCAGCGAGACGAAGATCCAGAACACCGGCGCGAGCGGCAGGCCGAAGCGCCACCAGACCGTGCAGTAGAGCGCCGCAGTGAGGAACTCGACGAGCAGATAGCGCACGCCGATCGGCGCTGCGCATCCCGCACAGCGCCCACGCAGGAGGATCCAGCTGACCAGCGGCAGGTTCTCATGCCAGGGAATCGACTTGCCGCAGCCGGGGCAGAACGAGCGGCGGGGATTCAGCAGCGAGATCCCGCGCGGCAGGCGGTGGATCACCGCGTTGAGGAACGATCCGGTGATGAGCCCCAGCAGGGCCACGGCCACCCACCAGACGGGGGCCTGCGGCTGGCTGAGCGGGGGCACGGGACGGGGCTACTTGCGCGGGAGACGCTCCTCCACGATCTCGCAGAGGACATGGAGGAGGAATTTCTGGGCTTCCTGGATGCGGGCCGTCTCCACGCCCGGAACGATCAGCTCGATGTCGGCCGCCCCCTTGGTGAAGCCTCCCCCCTTGCCGAGGAAGGCAACCGTGGCGACCCCGCGGCGACGCGCCTCCTCCAGCGCGGAGAGGATGTTGCGGGACTTCCCGCTGGTGGTCAGGACGATCAGGACATCGCCCGGCTTACCGAACGCCGCGACCTGGCGCGAGAAGACATCCGTGAATTCGTAGTCGTTGCCGATCGCCGTCATCAGACCCGCGTCGACCGTGAAGGCCATCGCGGGATAGGGACGGCGGTCCTCCTTGAATCGGCAGGTGAACTCCGTGGCCAGATGGGCGCTGTCGCTGGCGCTCCCGCCGTTGCCGCAGAACATCAGCTTGTTGCCCGCCAGCAGGGCGTCGCCCGCAAGGGAGGCCGCCTTTTCGAGATCGGGGCGGAGCGGGGGAAGCGCCCCGAGAACCTCCTGCAGGGCGTTCAGCGACGTGTCGAAGTGACTCATGATGACCGACATTGGGGCGGGAAGGCTTGTTGCGTCAAGGGAGACCCTCTCCGCTCCCGGCCTCCGGCTTCCAGCTACTGCAATTGACACCCTCCGAGCCAACGGCTTTGATCGCCGGAAGATGCCACGACTTTTCAGGATCCTTGCCGGTGCGACCGGCCTAGCCGCCCTCCTTGTTCTTGCCGGATGCGCCGTCGAACCGCCGCAGGTGAAGCTCGAGAAGGCGAATGTCCTGCCGCTCGCGATCAACCCCGACTTTGTCTTCCGCAAGGAGACCCAGTTCCTCAACGACCCGGCCACATTCCCCAAGACAGTCGCCAACACCAGCGAGGCCATCGACTTCGAGCGCCGCTCCTACATGTGGCCGGCGACCACCGCGCTGGACAAGCAGGCCCTCACCGGGAACTACCTCACCTTCTACTGGTGGAACCGCGGCCAA
>Ga0208379_1000865_pt1 | contig 12444 bp, 10 predicted proteins | sample CryBogCBE02Aug07_FD_184559 | JGI IMG/M metagenome (GOLD analysis project Ga0208379, IMG submission 184559) | Freshwater microbial communities from Crystal Bog, Wisconsin, USA - CBE02Aug07 (SPAdes) | ecosystem: Environmental > Aquatic > Freshwater > Lake | place: Crystal Bog, Wisconsin, USA... | reverse complement strand
GTGTTCCGTTGCGTTTTGGATCGTAGGGATGATAGCCGGTATTCTGTTCCCATTTTTTTAATAGAATGTTATTCTCATTGGCCGCTTTTCGCCTGGGTGGCAATCGGAAGTTGGTGTAAGGTGATGGCGGCATCTCTATAATGTGGTTATAAAGTCTGCCAACTTTACGCGAATGTTTTTATAAAAATTGATGGTCCCGACTTCACGAATTCGTGAATATCAGTTAATCATTTTTAGTGAAGCATAATAAAGACGAATGGTCAAATACACTTGTACGATTTGTGAGAAAACGTTTGGTCAAAAGGGACATTTAGAAGATCATATGAAACGCAAGCGACCTTGTAAAAGGAATAATACGATTGTGAAAGAGGCATTGTCCAAAAAGACAGCAGAACCTGAACCCGTCGATTTATCTAAGAAAACAGTCAAGGAACTGAAAGTCATTTGTAAAGAGAGAGGTATAAAAGGCTATTCGCGCAAGAAGAAGAATGAGATTCTCTTATTGCTCAATCCGCCGCCGGTACAACCGGCAGCAGAACCGGTAGCCGAACCGGCTGCCCCTATTTCCACCGAGGAGCATACCAATTACGTTTATCAGACTATGCTTACATGTATTGGAAATAAACGAAAACTCGTCTCGAACATAAGATCGATAATTGATGATATTAGAGGATTGCTCTCTAAAGATAAGTTAAATATCGTCGACGGATTCGCCGGTTCTTCAGTAGTCTCAAGAGAACTCACTTATGTTGCGAAGAGTTTATACACCAATGATTTGGAACTTTATTCATATTTGATGGCTCACTGTTATTTAGTGAATCCGTCCGATTCGCAAAAAACGAGAATAATCGAGCATATACGAATTATGAACCAAATCGCCGAAACCGGTCCTTACACCGAAGGCATCATATGTAAGCTTTACGCGCCAAAAGAGACAAAAAATATAAAAGTGGGCGAGCGATGTTTCTATACGAGAGAAAATGCTCTAATCATTGATACTCTCAGAAAATATATAGCGGAAAAGGTTGAAGAGGATATTGTGAACTACTGCCTTGTCCCACTTTTGAACAAAGCAAGTATTCATACAAACACCGCTGGTGTATTCAAAGGATTCTATAAAAAAGGGAAGTTGGGATGGTTCGGTGGGCAAGGAGAGTTCGCATTATCGCGAATCACCAAACCGATCCGATTAGACGTTCCTATTTGGAATAATTCGGATTACAAAGCGTTTCCTTCCAATAAAGATATCAATGTTCTGGTCGATGAACTGCCCAACGATATTGATGTGATGTATTTGGATCCGCCATATAATCAACATCCTTACGGCAGCAATTACTTTATGTTGAACGTTATCGCTAAAAACGAGGAGCCGTTAGAAATATCAAATGTTTCTGGAATACCGACAAATTGGAATAAGTCGAAGTACAATACTCATAAAACCGCGGTCGATTCGATGACCAAATTGATGAAAAGTGGTCTGGCGAAATCGTCTTATCTATTGATTTCCTATAACAATGAAGGCATTATTACAGACAGTGATTGGAAAACACTATTCAAGCCTTATAACGTTAAAAAACACGAGATCAAATATGACGCGTATAAGGGAAGCCGAAATCTCAAAGATAGAAGCGATAAGGTTATAGAGATTATGTACTTGGTGTCAAAGAAGTAGACATCGACTCGAATATTATATCGACCACTTTCTTCAAAATCTTAACCTGCTCATCTTTTTTCCAAAGAGATGCGCCGTGTTTCATTTCATTCCATTTATGGGCCTTTACAAAGACGGAGGCGATACCTTTGCCGCATAACTTTTCCAATTTGATTGCGGGGATGAGAGCATCAATCTTGTTTTTGATCTGTTCGTCGGTAGTGGTAGTGGCAATATCAACATAATGATTTGGAACACCCATGTTCATCATTTCAATTCGTTTTGCAATCGTTTCACTGGTGTGGAAATCGCATCCAGAAGCAAATATCACATATGGAAATATTTGAGAACCAGCAAATATCATTTCTGCTCCTCTGATATTCTTGCCAGCCCGTTCGATCGCGTTACCGGTTGCTTGCTTTTTTTTCTTTTGTTCGAGTCTCAGGTCGTTTGTTCCTTGTACTTTGTCTTCTACGATGAGAAGGGGTATACGCTCCTTTTTGGATACGGCAAATAATATGCCTCCATCGGGTTTCATGGTTACTTTCTTATTTTCTGGATTGGGCTTGTAAGTGTTGTCGACTTTTTCTAGAAACTTCTGGCATTCATAAAGAGAGATTGTTTTATCGGATACAATTTTTAGACCGGTTGGTTTGAAAAGTTCTGTGGCGTATGGGACTATTTCGCGCATTGCTTCGTTCAGAGTTTTTTCTGAAGATGAGCTATCGTCGTTAAGACGACGCCCGTCTTCAACCATTTTATTAAGACGTTTGCTTAGACCTTTTGATTGAGAAGTCTTAACCATGGCACGGGTTCTAGATATGACCTTGAAGTTGCCGCGGTTGTCAATTTTTGTAAATCCACCTACATTAACCATTTTCTCCTTTTTGACCGGTGGAGCCGGCGGGGCCGCTGCTTTATCTTTTGTAAAAAATTGATTACCCCGACTTTAACTAATTAGTTAAAGTAAGTTAATTAGTTTTAAAGATTTTGAACGTATATTGTAGAAGACAAATGGTTAATTACACCTGTAAAACTTGTTTGAAAACCTTTAAGCAAAAGGGTCATTTGGATAATCATCAGAATCGTAAACGTCCTTGCAAAAAAGATAATACGATTGAGGCAATTGTGGATCAAAAGGTTAAAGAGGCTTTGGCCAAAGCAACCGAAGTAATTGCTCCTATAGATACTATAGCTGTGGCACCTAATCAAACTCAAACTGATTCAAATCCTATTGATTATTCAACAAAAACTCGCGAAGAGTTGATTGCTATTTGTAAGGATAAAGGTATTAAGGGATATAGCAGAAAGAAAAGGGAAGATATAATAAAATTATTGATGAACAATAATGAACTTATACCTGAAAATAATAATACAACGAATAATATAATTGAGGAACCATCGGCTGAAAAAATTTATCGTTTGAATTATATTGGATCTAAGTTTCAATTATTGGACTGGATTACAACAAATATCAAGGAAAAAACTGGATGGAGTTCATTTGCTAATAGAACCATAGCCGATTTATTTGCTGGTACTGGTATTGTATCTTATCATTTTCGTAAAAATATGTCAAAAGTTATATCTAATGATGCTGAATTATACAGTTCTATAATAACACACGCATTTACTCGCTCTGTATTTACTAAAGCGTGTAAGAGCATAATTGCCGACTTTCAAAAAGATATTGACGAAAATAAACATTTGGCCGTATCAGGATTTATTACAAATCATTATAGTCCTCACGGTCCTAATAAGCGTAAATTCTTTACTATTGAAAACGCAAAACGTATTGATTATATTCGTAATAAATTAGAAATGATAAAAGATACCATTTCTGAAGATGAATATAAATTTATTCTCGCTTCTATACTTTTGAGTGCGGATGCTGTAAGTAATGTACCTGCTGTTTACGGTTGTTTCCTCAAAAATTTTAAAACTAAAGCGGTTAAGAATCTTATATTATCTCCTATTCATAATAATACATCTCCTGCTATAAATGGATCTAATGCTTATAATTCAGATGTATTAAATCTAGAATTTCTCAGATCTTTTGAATCTGATTTGGTATATTTAGATCCACCATATAACGAAAGGCAATATTCCAAAAATTATTTCCCTTTGAATATGATCGCTAAAACTCCTGAAAGATTATTATTAGAAGAACCTTTGAAAGGCAAAACTGGTATTCCTACAGATTGTTTTATATCTCCGTTTTGTAAAAGAGGTGAGACAGTTGAAAATGCATTTAATCTATTATTTCGCGAATTAAAAACAAAATGGATATTTCTTTCATATAATAGTGAGAGCATTATTTCTAAAGATAAAATGTTGGACTTAATGAAAAAACACGGCGCTGCAAGTGTTATTGAAAGAGAATATAAACGTTTTAAATCCTTTGAATACAACAATGATGTGAATATTAAGGAATATTTATTCTGTCTTAATAAAAGTTAAATGTCAATAATATTCAAGTGTTCTTTGAAAATGGTTAGGAAATTCTCATAACACCAGCGGATAGCCATATTTGTCCTGCTTTTTGTATGAAACTGAAATTCCACTAAAGCGATTTCACTATTATCTTGAGTTAAAATTTTTAAAGTTGAGGAATTATTCCATTCGGACCAGTTACAGGTCCATCTGAACTGATATTTTTCCCATTCTATAGGTGTATTCAATGTGATGTAGCGAATGGTGTTTTTTTCTTGATTGTAGAAGACATTAGGGCAATCAAATGTATAATTAACTAGAATGGGAAGAATTTTTATAATTTTTGTTTGAATGTATTCCTTCAATGAGGAGATAGTTGTAAATTTAATGCCAATAATTTCACAAAATTTTGTAGGTTGAGATTGTCCTATAACTTGTGGGGCAACCTTACCAACACCTTTTTTAGTTGTTTTGGCAGATAGGTGTTTTGTATCGTCAGTTGAGTTACTAAAATCGTGTCTGGCGCCTTTTGTACCAGTAAAACGATCCACTTGAAATAGAGCTTTCTTCTTAGAAAGACGTTGTGCTAATGTTTTGGCTGATTCCATACTGTATTTATATTTTCCGTCATATAGTATTCCTAATGCTAAACATATAGCCATTTCAAAGATTATGCCTGTATCTTCTGTACGTAATTGCGGTTTTACAACTTCTAATTTTGGTTGAGCCGAATTGTTTTCAGGCTGCACTGTGACATCATTGGCTATGGCAGTCTTGTTTTCTTGCTCGTTCGTCTTGTTCTCTGATTGGGTTGTTTTTTTCTCTTTTTTACAAGTGCGTTTATTGTGCCCTTCTTTTTTACAGATTGAACATTTCATTTTCATTATTATTTATTATATCATTGCCAATAACGTGTTCAATTTTTTTCCAAAACTTTTGTTACGGAATTTAAAGCCTCCTAGCAATAATAATATAAGACAAGTTTTCACAACAACCACAAGCCGCTACGATGCCACCCAAAAAAGCGAAGAAAGGAGCACCCGCGAATAGCGAATCGATGGAGGCACTCTATCTCAGACATTTTCTAGAAGGGACCGCAAGATACGGATCCAACACAGCCGTTCTTCTCCAAGTCGGCCGATTTTTTGAAATGTACGACAGCCTCACGGTTGCCAGCGGCGCTACGAATACGAATATGCAAGCACTCGCCGAAATTTGCGGATGTGCCGTTGAGCCAAAAGAGACCGCCGACGAAGGTCGTCGTAAACTCTTCTGGGGATTTCCAGAATCGGCTCTAGATAAATATGAACGAATGCTGGTCGCCGCCGGTTATTCGGTCATCGTAGTAACTCAAAACAAAGACGCCGCCACCGATACAGTTATTAGCCGTACTATTGACCATGTCAGTAGTCCAGGTACCTATTTTGAAACAGAGGGCGGACTCGGTGTCCGTAGCGAAGAACTCTGTATGGTTGGACTATACATTGAACCGTATAGATTTCAACCCAAAGACGCGACGGCGCGAGAGCAACGCCGATGGCACGTGGCCGTCTCCGCCTTCAATATCAACACCGGTGAAGGAGTGAGCACCGAGGCACAGATTACACTGATTGATGACCGTCCAGTTTGCGACGAGATTCAGCCATTTTTGTCTATGTATCCACCGGCGGAGGCGGTAGTATGGTGGTGTGCCCCAGCAGATGAGCCACCTCCATCCGCCGCGACATTCGCTCAGATTCTAGGAATCGCAACTCGCCAACCTCGTCCTCCTCTTCATACCGTAACCCTGGATCCCCAACAAGAAACGGGAGTAGCGGCAGATCGCCTCAGAAACCAATTTTTCCGAGAACTCTACCGACCAACGAGCAACCTGGACATCGAACAATATCTCGGAATTGATATTCATCACCAAGTCCGCCGTTCGCTTTTCCATCTTCTCTCTTTCATCCGTGACCACAACGCCTCCTTCCTTCAAAGACTGAGCGGACACTCCATTTGGGAACCGTCCGATTATCTTTTGTTAGGAAACGCGGCACTCGAGCAACTTGCGATGATTTCGCCTAATCAGTCAAGAGCTCATGAGTCGCTCCTTCATTGGCTACAAAAGGCTACGACCGCGATGGGTCGCCGTTTTCTTCGAGAACGTTGTCTCACTCCGATTGCGGACGCCGACGAGTTGGACGAACGCCAAGAACGAATTGAAGTCCTGAGAGCCGTCAAGGATAAATCCGCCTTTCAGGGCCATCTCAAGGCGATGTACGATTTGGCGCGACTCTATCGCCGATTTGCTCTCAATAAAGCGGGTTACCAAGATCTCCTTTGCCTTCTAACAACTTATGAACATTGTGCGGCGTTGATAAAAACAACAGCGGGAACTCCGTGTTCTCCCGGCGAGGACATTTCTACACCAATCCTAGCCCATATTTCTGCTTTGTTCGAATCTTGGAATGTTGAGCGAATTCGGCTCGCCTGCGATCGAGTGGAAGGTAGCGGACGACTTTCGGTGGGATCGGTCCATCCATGGATTCGTGGACAACGACCGGATTTGGACGCTTTTGAGGATCGGTGGAAAGTTTTGGAAGAGGAGGCGATGCAGATAAAGAAGAGATGGGACAATTTGCTGACAAAGGACGATGAAGTGATTTCTTGGAATATCAAGGACGATGCGCCATTCACATTCACAACGACTCAAGGCCGTGCTAGCACTATCAAAAACTTTCTTAAGGGAACGAAAAAGGATCCAGGTTTCGAAGATATCAAACGAGGAAGTTCTAAAACTGGAGTGATTGTTCAAAACACCCGCTTAGGCGAATTGAATACGGAGGCGATTGCGTTACGGGCAGAATGGAACGCGGCGATTGAAGATGCTTGGCGGGACTATTGGTCGGCGTGGATAACGGCGGGACAGGATACGGAAGTTTTCACGAACTTGATTCATTGGGTCAGTCAGTTCGATTGTGAATGTGCCTTTGCGACAATTGCGGATGAATACGGATATGTACGTCCGAAATACGTCGCCCCAAAGACCGATGAATCGGCGGGATTTTCAGTCACCGCCCTTCGCCATCCGATTATTGAACGGGTCCGAACTACGACACCGTACATTCCACATTCGCTCGCTTTTGGCGAATTTTCTACACCAAACGAGGCCGAAAAGGCCACAGCCCAAAATGGTATCCTGTTGTACGGTGTCAACGCCGCCGGTAAATCGTCCCTCGGCAAAGCGGTCGGTCTCGCCATTTTGATGGCACAAATCGGCTGTCCCGTGCCCGCCACTGAGATGACGCTGATTCCGTACACGGGTCTCTACACTCGCATTCTCGGCAACGATAATCTTTGGGCCGGCATGTCGTCGTTTGTAGTGGAGATGACCGAGTTTCGTAGTATTCTACGTTCCGCCGCCACCCGTATTCTTGTGATAGGGGACGAGTTGTGTGCCGGCACAGAGACCGCCTCGGCGACTGCGATTGTTGCGGCCGGTATTCAGACTCTCGTGAAGCGCGGCGCCCACTTCCTCTTCGCAACACATCTTCACGAATTGTCAGAAATACCAGAAGTCTCCGAATCTCAAAAAGTACGCTCATATCATTTATCTGTGCGATCCGATCCGACCACGGGTGCCCTGATTTACGATCGAATGCTACGAGCCGGTTGCGGTTCGCCGATGTACGGTTTGGAAGTGTGCCGTGGGCTGGATATGGACGCCGAGTTCCTCGCCCTCGCGACCGCCATCCGAAAGCGTATGTTCACCGCCGACGGCAAAGCACACGCAAGTCGTTATAATCCGCAAGTCGTCGTTTCGCAATGTGCGGTTTGCGGTGCCGATGCTATCGCAGGACGTCGGCTCGAGGTACATCATATCGTGCCGCAGGCAGCCGCTGACCATAGCGGACACATCGCACCAGGTAAGCATAAGAATACTAAGGAGAACTTAGTGGTATTATGCGAAAAGTGTCATGATGAACATCATGCTAATTTGTTAGAGATCCAGGGCTGGTGTGATACTACCGAAGGACCGAAGTTGATGGTGAAGCGTCTTATGAACTAGGCGCAGCTGGTCCAGGAGGGCCCTGAGGTCCGGCAGGGCCTTGTGGTCCGGCAGGTCCTTGTGGTCCGGCTGGTCCAGGAGGACCTTGAAGAGCGGCCTTGGTTTCCATCACTTTGATACGTTCTTCAAGGAGACCGATTTGGGCGTTGATACGGGTGAATTCGGCACGTAATCCGTTACCGATACTGTAATTTAATCCACGTTGGGTGGTGACGGAGGACATTCGCTTATGACAAGTGACGGGATTAGGTTATCACGATTTAAACGCAAAGTTATCAAAAATTGACAGACTGTTTGTAATATACCCGGGAATATCAGAGACTGATTTATCATGTTAATTCCCGTTACTTGTGTTTGTGGAAAGTTGCTCGGTGATAAATGGAATTATTATCAAAGACGTCTTCGTGAATTGAAGGGACCAGGATACGCTGAACCTACGTGTTTTGATGGAAAGAAGATTCCGAAGACCCCAGAGTCGGTTGTGTTCGACGAACTTCAATTGACGCGTTATTGCTGTAAAATGAAGCTTCTTACCCATATTGACCTCATAGAGAAAATCTAATTGAATAACAGAATGACACCAATTACCCTTCGCACTCTCCAACTCACCGGAGTAGCCCTCTGTATCATTGCGGTCATAGTTTCGGTCACGGTGATGCCATCATTGGCTCCACCAACCTTTTTAGCTGCCGCCGTTACTATGCTTGTAATCGCCGCCTGGATTCACCGTAGTCAATTCGGTGTTGAAGAATATGAACGCAACACCATGAAATACACATTACGCAGTGCCGCATCTGCTATTGTCATCTTATTAGCCATTTTCGGTATTGTTGGATTCTATTACTTCTCCCAGCACAACAGTTATTCGGCTGGACCCGCCTTACCAGCCATCTCCTTACCGGTCAGCGGTGGAGGATTTAACAATGTTGCTAAGAACGCTGTCACCCGGGTCAAGGAATTGATGCGTACTGGTAACTTAGATATGTAAGTAGTATAATAATATCATAGTAAATTAAGGAATCTTTAATTTGCCATGCGTTCGCGATCCATTGCTGATGTTCAGAAAAAGTTAAAGGCTTTTGACAAATATGCTCGTCATACCGATGATGTGAAGTCACTACAAAAGAAGTGGCACCAGGAGTTTGGAACCGAGTTAAGCGATTTATCCGCAAAGAGTTTCGTCACACATTATAGGGAAATGCGTTCCAAGTCTACACGCAATCGTAAACATTCTAAGAAGGCTAAATTGTCTAAATCACGTAGACAACGCGGTGGAGTTGCTCCATTGGATTACGTGATGACACCCGGTTCTCAGGTAAGCGTCTACGGTCGTTTTCCTGTAGAAGTCGATACTGATCCTGGTTCCATCAAGGATTTGGATGTCTATTTTCAGGACGCCTTGACACTTGGATGCGGTAATAATAACGAATATTGGCCAACAGTTCCGGCTAACATGGGTTCTAACCAGGTTGGCGGTCGTGGTCGTAGTCGCAACAATCGTCGTAGAACAATGAAGCGTCGCAACAACAAACGTAATATGCGTAAAACTATGATGATGCGTCGCAGACAACGCGGTGGTGATATTTTCGGTGATTTGACTAATGCGGTTGGAAGCGCCTATACCGGTGTAACTGGTTCCGCCCCACCATCATTGGATCCAGTTAGCCGACCATTCTTCGCTTCGGTCTATCCAAACGTATTACAGACCACTTATAATACATTCACCGGTGCTACACCAGACAATTACCCTGCTCCACCTGAACCTGAAGTCCGACAATGGGATTACATTAGCAAGGGAACCTCTATGGCTATTCCTCCACAAAGTATCACCAGTATTACTGCCGACTTCAACAAGAATGTGACTCCACCAATCTATCCTTCTAACATTCCACCACCATCTGGTGTCGTCAGTTCTGGTTCATCGGCACGTGGACATTAAACATACACAACTACTCTTTGCTTTTCCTGAAAACAGGAATTACAAAGAAATAACTTCCGGCCATAAAGTAGAATGGCATTAGCTAATAGAAAAGTTAACCGTAAGACACGCCGAACTAATCGTAAGCGTTCTGGTCGTGCTAAGCGTCGTGGTCTCGCGTTCGCCAGCCGCAAACGCAGAGCCACTCGTCGTTCGACCCGTCGTTCGACCCGTCGTAACCGTCGCAGAGTCAGTCGCAGACAGCGCGGTGGAGACTACCTCGAAGCAACCAGTCGTCCATTCTTCGCCTCTGTATATCCTAACACAATGCAGACCGCTTACAGTACATGGACCGGTGCTCAACCAAATAATTATCCAGCCGATCCACGTCCAGAAGTCGCAACCTGGTCCTACGCCTCTAACGGAACACCTTTATCACCAAACATGATTACACGAATTAATACCGACTTCAACTTGATGGCCGGTCCTACCGCCTACAATCCAACAGCACTTGTTACCGATGGTGCCGGTGTTAATGCCGGTTCTGCGGTTGTATCAGGAGCAGCAGGTTCTTCATCTGGCGCCGGTTTTGTAACTGGTGCTGGAGCAGGAGCAGGTGCCGGTTCTCAGACCTCCATTGCCTCACAATTGGCTCAAGGACAGCAGTCTAATCAATCATTTACTATTTAAGCATAAGCGTTTTGCTCTCCTTGCGAAGCAGGGATTACAATGCGAGGAACTTAAGCCGACGAAAGGTCTATACACAATCAGAGAGAGATATGGAAATTGAAGCCGGTATATGTCAACCGCCCAATTCTGGCGTATCCCAGTCGTTGGCCGATATCGCCCCGGCGGTTTTACAACGATACTTTGACGAAAATCCGAATACATTTCTTACCACTCACCATATTCAATCTTACGAGGCCTTTATTTTTCGTGAACTTCCCGAATTGATTTTAGCCGAAAATCCTATTACTGTTTTGAAAGAACCGATAGACGCTGAAAACGGTATTTACAAATACAAAGTTGAGATATTTGTTGGCGGCGAAGCGAAAACTCCAGAAGAACTCCGATTAAGTATCGGTTCGCCGGTGATTACGTTGGATAAGGGGACAACTGTGCGTCGTATGTTCCCCAACGAGGCACGTATTCGCGATCTCACCTACTCTTCTACATTCAAAACAAATGTGCTTATTCGTATTACATATACAAATCCCGTGCCTACTAAAACGGGAGTAGTATATGAACACAAATCAACCGATTTGAGTTATGATAAATTCACCCTTTTTCATATTCCTATCTTGTTGCGTTCAAAGTTATGTGCGACGTATAAGGCACCTAAGTCGCTTCTTATGGAGATGGGTGAATGCCGAAACGATGCGGGCGGCTATTTTATTATTGACGGTGCTGAGAAGGTGATGATTACGCGTCAAGAGCAGGCTTTCAATTCGGTATATGTTGCCACACGACCTCCTACAGACGAAAATCTCGCAACATACGCTTCGGTTATTTGTCAGGATCCAGTCACCAAACAGACGCGCCGAGTGGCACTTTATCGTATGCGCAGCGAACCAAAAGACGCCATTCGTATAAGTATTCCGTTCGTGAAAGGTCCCATTCCGTTGTTCGCACTTTTCCGCGCACTTGGCGTGATTTCGGATAGGGATATCATTCGTATGATTTTGCCCGATACTTCGGCCGCCAATAACACCGCAATGGAGAATACCTTGATTGCCAGTGTTGAAGACGCACTACCCATCACATCACAGGTTCAGGCATTGGAGTTTATTCGTACGCTTACGAAGGGCTTCATCGTCGAACACGTATTAGACATTTTGTATAAGTATCTTTTTTCACACGTGTCAAATCGTCCGCTCGCAAAAGCACAATATTTGGCCGAGTTGGTTCGCCGTATGATTCGTGTAGAAATGCGTATGGAGCCGAATACTAATCGTGACGATATTCGTAACCAGCGTCTCCTGCCCACCGGCTCCCTCCTTCGCGGTCTATTCAGTGATTGTTGGAAGGTCTGGAAGAAGAAGGTGATGCTCAATGTCGACGAGACCTATCGCTACAATAGAAGTCAGTATAGTGACGAGAATTTCGTAGATATGTTCAGCCCTGCGCGTATAAATGAGATACTCTCATCCGAAACATTGGATAATACTTTGTTACGCGGATTTCGCGGACAATGGGGAACAGACTCATATAATATAAAGTCTGGCGTACTTCAACCACTGGCACGTATCTCATATATGGATGCAATGAGTCATCTTCGTCGTGTAGTTAGCGATTTTGATACCTCTATGAAGTTGGTTGGACCGCGTCATCTCAATCCAAGTCAAATAGGTTATTTCTGTACTAGTGAAACACCTACAGGAGCACATATTGGTGCTA
>Ga0208379_1000863_pt1 | contig 12471 bp, 10 predicted proteins | sample CryBogCBE02Aug07_FD_184559 | JGI IMG/M metagenome (GOLD analysis project Ga0208379, IMG submission 184559) | Freshwater microbial communities from Crystal Bog, Wisconsin, USA - CBE02Aug07 (SPAdes) | ecosystem: Environmental > Aquatic > Freshwater > Lake | place: Crystal Bog, Wisconsin, USA... | reverse complement strand
CAGGACGCGGCGCGGGGAAGACCCGTGCGGCAGCGGAGACGATCGGGCAGTGGGCATGGCGCGAACCGAACACGCGCTGGCTGGTATCAGCCCCGACCTCGGGAGACGTTAAAGCAACTTGTTTCGAAGGCGACTCTGGCCTGCTATCCGTTATCCCGCCTGAGTTAATAGATGACTACAACAAAGCCCTGCACGAGTTAAAGTTGGTTAACGGCAGCCTGATCAAAGGCATCCCGGCCTCGGAACCAGAACGCTTTCGAGGCCCTCAGTTCCACGGCGGCTGGCTGGACGAACTGGCGGCGTGGGAATACTTGCAAGAGTCGTGGGACATGATTCAGTTCGGCATTCGCTTGGGTAAACGAACCAAGCTAATCTGCACGACCACACCGAAGCCAAAGGACGTTGTTCTTGATCTGATCGACCGCGAGGGCAAGGACGTTGTTATAACCCGCGCATCGACATACTCGAACATCAAGAACCTTGCCCAATCCTTCCAGAACCAAATACTTCAGTACGAAGGGACTAAACTAGGTCGGCAAGAGATTCACGCCGAGATCATCGATCCAGAGGAAGGCGGCATCGTTCGCCGCGAATGGTTCAGGCTATGGCCTCCAAACAAACCATTTCCCAAGCTCGAGTTCATTATCCAATCGTATGACTGCGCGACCTCGGACAAGACTGTTAACGACCCCACTGGCTGCATTACCCTCGGCGTATTCAAACCTCTGGACGGCGGCATGAGCGTAATGATTCTGGACTGCTGGCAGGAGCATCTACAGTATCCCGACCTGCGCCCTAAAGTAATTAGCGAGTACGAAACAGTCTACGGCGAGGGCAAGAGCCGTAAGCTAGTAGACCTGCTTTTAGTGGAAGATAAGTCGGCGGGCATCTCTCTCATTCAGGACTTACAGCGGGCGCATCTACCCGTGATTGCGTACAACCCGGGGAAGGCTGACAAGATACAACGGCTGTCGATCGTGGCGAACATCATCAAAGCTGGTCGGGTCTGGGTTCCCGAGTCATCGGTGCGGAAGGGATACGTCCGAGACTGGGCTGAGGGCATGGTAAGCCAGATATGCTCATTCCCCGAGACGGTACACGATGAATTTGTTGACTGTATTAGTCAAGGGCTGAGATACTTGCGTGACGCTGGATGGATCAGCATCGATGCCCAACCCCGCGAAGAGATCACGGAAGAGGACATTACGGACGCTGAAATCTTTAACGCAAAGGCTCGAGGCAATCCGTATGCAGCCTGAGTGGATTCTAATCTGGTTGTTTGTAGTGGCACTACTAGGCACTATTGCGGCGGTTGCGGTCTTTGTAATCATTGATAATTCGACAAACCCTGACCGTTGGGGTTAATATGCGCAAATCACAGGGAGGACGACATGGCTGATTCATTAGACGCGATGAAGTATGCGCTCGCCATGCGCCCCACCAAACAATTAGACGAGCATGGTCTGTACAGCCGAGCCGCCGAGGTTGCGCGTCAACTCCCCCAAGAGAAGGGAACTCCCCAACAGATGCTGGCGATGATCGCCAAGGCGAAAGGCGTTAAACCAGACGAGATCAAGTACTCAGACGTACAAAACGCTTATGCGGACTATCCAACGGTCAGCCGAGATGAGTTGGCTAAATACTTTGAGCAAGAGCGCCCGAGGCTAACAATCGATGAAAGCCAAGCTAAAAAATTTGCCGATTACTCAACCAAGGGTGGAGAGGGATACCGCGCTAATGTATACGCCATGACATCGCCTTTGGCGTTCGGTGGCGATCGACCTATTTTCCAACCTCGGTTGCATTGGGATACCACAAACCCTGTGGTTCATCATAGAACTAAAGAGTTCGATGATGTTGAATCGGTAAAAGCCACAAAACCAAAAATTCCAAATCCAGACAAAACATTGTCAATTTTCAGAAAAGACACAAGAGACCGAGAAGACTTTCCCGCTTGGTCTACTGGCGTGAATGGGTTGTCGATTAACAAATCATTAGATAATCCCAAAAATTACAACATCACCCACGATCATTCAGGATTGGTTGTCTCAAGGGACATTCCAACCTATCACGGCGCTCAAAACGCAGTTAAAGATTTGGGCGTATTCACTGATTGGACATTGCCAAAAGATGAATTGTTGGCATCTGTAAAATCCAAAACAAACAACATAATAAATATTAGTCTGGAGGCAAAAGATAAAAACTCAGCCTATAACGTTGTTCGTCCAACCGAAGCCGATTACGCCAAAGCTGAAAAGAAATATGGCGGTTTGAAGCTGCATTTTCTACTAGATGAACTCCAAAGCGACTGGGGTCAAACCGCTCGCAAAAATGGAGTACAATCCCCAGAAGAGACGAAAGAGTTAGAGGGCTTAGATTCGCAATATAATAAATTGTCAAGTTCATGGCACGAATTCAATAACAAAAAGAATGAGGCATCATTGACAGCGGTGAACGCAAGAACTCCAGAAGAGCTTCAATTCTGGACAAATGAATCCATAAAATTTACTGATCAACGCGATAGCATTCGAGAGAAAATTTCTGAACTTAATAAACGCAGGTCAGATATAAATAAAAAAATGAATGATATGCCATTTATTGGCAACACTCAGAAGTGGACTGACCTTGGTTTGAAGACTGCTTTATATCGAGCCGCTAAAGGCGGTCACAACACATTCGCATGGACACCGGGGCAGGTGAATGCTGATCGATACCTGCTATCAAAACACGTTGATGAAATTCATTACAACCCAGAACGTCAACAATTTTTTGGCAAGAAAAAGGGTAGGTTAATTTTCAACCGCATTTCCGATCCACAAGAATTGGAGAGATTGGTTGGAAAAGAAGTGACTCAAAAGCTATTGGCAACTGAGCCTGTAGACTCTTTCCACCAACTGAAGGGTCAAGACCTTTCTGTTGGCGGCAAGGGCATGATCGACTATTACGACAACATCCTGCCCAAACGTGTTCTGGCTCTGGCGAGAGAGCATGACCCAGAAGCCAAGCTAACTTCGGTGAGAAGCCCAGACAAGAACATCAATGGCTATCACGCCATTGAGATGACCCCTACAATGCGAAAGAGCATCCTAGAGAACGGCTTTGGAGTCTATCGGGATGGCGGAACAATCCATATGAGCGAGGGAGGCAGCGATGAAGACTATCGCGGCATTCACCTCGCGCCCGGCCCACATTTTGGCGCACCCATGCACGATGTCACCAATAACATGTACCCTGCCGACTTCTATGGCCCCAACGGTCGTCGCTACTATGCCAGCCAAGGATGGGATTTTGACAATGACGCATACAACAAGGTGATGCGCGTCAAAGGCAAGCCACACGAGATGGTTGACATTCATCGCGCCATACCCACCAGCGTGTACAAAGAGGCGCTGAAAAAAGATGCGCCGCTTAAGCACATGATCCGCAAGGGTGACTGGGTTACAATCAGCAAAGAGTATGCAAAAGCACATGGTGAAAGCGCACTCAAAGGCGACTACAAGATTGCCAGCATGAGTGTCCCTGCAAAGCATGTATGGACGAATGCCGACTCAATTCACGAGTGGGGATACTACCCAGAAGAAAACAAAGCCCACGGCGGCACAATTCACAAAGCGGACGGAGGGTTAGCAACCCCTATGGCTAGATCAATCAATGAAATGCGGGCTGAACTTCTCAAGACCAAACGGCTGATGCCCAACGCAACCCGCATCGGCGTTAATGAAGCCCCGAGTATGCAGCCCAAAATGTTTGCCAACCCCAACGGCGAGGACGGACAATCCCCACCAGTTGGCGGCGCGAGAGTCAATGCTCCGCTACCCCAAGGCGGCATTGACACCAACAGGCAGATGCCGGGCAAGCAATTAGCCCCGCAAGCGCCGGGTATGCCTCAGCCCCCACAGGGCGCTCCCCAAGGTATGCCCCCACAAGGTCAACCACAAGGCGCACCTATGGGCGCTCCACAAGCACCGCCGCCCCCGATGGGCAATATGCTCCAGATGACCCCACAGGGTCGGGCTATGGGCGCTATGCAGCCCCCACAGATGGCTCAAGGCGGGCAGGTTCAGGGCTACAACGGTGGCGGCAAACCAAAAGATAAGCCGCAGCCTGTTTATCCTCCTGCGAAGCCAATATCAAAAAACACCATGCAAATGGCAGCAGAGATGATGGCTCGACAGATGTCTGGAGAGGACAATCCGAACAAAAAGACTTTACGGCAATTGGCTCGTGAAAAGAATTTGCCAGTTGACGTTCGAGAGGTTACGCCTCAAAAGTCTTATCCTGAAGTCAACTACGAATCAATGAAGGGAAGCCACTTAATTGGAATTCCCGGCGATCCTAGTATTGGTGGACTCATGTCTAGCGGGTCGTTAACGGAATCCCCGCAGGCTGCTGTAGAGATTCATGGAATTGGCGATACCCCACTTAGCCGACCTGTTGGGCAATTCGGAGGTCATGCTTATGGCAAGTATGGACACCCAGAGGGTTGGGCAAGCGATTTAGTCGCAGCGGCCTCTATTGTAAATCGAGCCAAAGACATCAAAGAACAAAACCCTGAAGCAAAAGTTTATGGGCAGTACGTCAAGATGAGTCCTGACTCTCTTTACCATGCAATGCACCATTTAGATACTTTGCTTGCATACCAAAAGCCTGAGACGTTTCCTAAAAAACATCTTAGAAATTTAAACAACATGATGCGAAAACCATTGATGGGGTATGCTGCTTTTGAAGATTTCCCCGGCTTTGAGAAGCCTGAAGACGTAATGCTGCAAGCGCAAATGAATCCAGAGATTCGAAAAAAGATTGCCCACATTTTGTCGGTTAAACGAAACTTGCCAGCGAACACGCCATCGGCTGAGGATGTAATTTATGCCATAACGAATGGCGACCTTCGCAATTTACAAACAGGCGCAAGCGGTAAAACCATCATGGAATTGCACCCTGAACGTGAGATGAAACAGTTAATCTCTGGTCATCCAACGTACAGCCATGACATTCCTTCGAGGGTGGCTGCCAATTCTGAATTGATGATGCCGCCTGAAATTGCTTTCCCTCGCTCTATGGCTGAAGCTCGACGACAAATCGAATTAATGCCAGAAGCCAAGCGCCGTCACGTTCAGCCGTTTGGCATGGCAAAGATGTCGGGGTTCCGCGAACCAATTGATGAGCAGTACATTAATCAAGTTGGCGAATACCAACAGATGCTTAAAAAATTGACTGGAAAAAAGAAAGGCGGCGATGTCTCTCAGGACGGTATGCAATACGCCCTTATGATGCACAAGCCTGTCCACAAAGCTGGCGGTGGCGGCGTATCTGGCTCGGGTAAGCTCGACCTGAACATCACCATGAACAACTGCGGAAGCGCAGGAGGTCAAGGCGGTGCGGGCGTTACTAGCTTAGGCGGCATGGCTAGCGGGATGACGGGGCAACTAAACCCCACCAATAACTTGACTCCGAACCCGTATGGTTCAGCCAATCCTTTTATGGGTCAAACCAATCGCCAACAATACTTGCAGCCTCAAGTTATTAAACAAACGACTCAAACTCAGCCCGTCCAAGGATACCTAGGTTGCGCCCAAGCGTTTGCAACGCCTCAGCAAGGCGGTACGCCAGTTTGCACTTCGGCAGGGTCAACTCCCCAACAAGTTCCGACAATGCCCTCGTTAGGAATGCTTGGTATGGGCGGTTTAGGAAAAATTCCGCAACCGCCTCCTTTAACTGCCGCTCAACAAAAAGTTCAAGATGAATTGCAAAAATGGGAATCATCTCAAGAATCTCAAGGAAGCATGGTTCAAGGTTGGGAAATTACTGGTAAATTAAATCAACTGAACCAGCAATATGATCCAACCGCGCCATTTATCATGCCAATAAATTAACAGGACACCATAATGGACGAGAACGATATTCAAATAGACGAGCAAGACGATGGTTCAGCCATTGTCGATATGCCTGACCTCCCGACTGAGGAGCAAGAGGACGGCTCGGCTATTATCACGTTGGAAGATGGCCCTGAATTTAATCCTGAGTTCTACGACAACCTTGCGGACACAATCGACAGCGGAGAGTTGTCGCAGTTGGTGTTCCGATACCTTGACCTGCTAGAGTCGGACAAGGAAGCCCGATCGCTCCGCGACAAGCAGTACGAGGAAGGAATCAAACGCACGGGTTTAGGAAACGATGCTCCCGGCGGCGCTACGTTCATGGGCGCGTCCAAGGTTGTCCACCCCGCTATGGCTGAGGGCTGCGTGGACTTTGCCGCCCGCGCCATCAAAGAGATGTTCCCACCCGATGGGCCTGTCAAGACCAAGATTCTTGGCAAGAATGACGATATGAAGCAGGATTCAGCCTCACGCAAGGCTGAGTACCTTAACTGGCAGATCACCGAGCAGATCGAAGAGTTCCGTGACGAGCAGGAAGTCCTGTTGACTCAGTTGCCAATGGGCGGCTCGCAATACTTCAAGCTATGGTTTGATGAGGAAAAGAAACGCCCCTGCGTGGAGTTTGTTCCGATCGATCGCATCATCCTTCCGTTTGCGGCTACCAACTTCTACACCGCTTCTCGAGCGGCTGAGATTCACGAGATTACTCAGTACGAGTTCGATCGACGGGTGCGATCGGGAATGTATCGGGACATCGGAATCGTCAAGGCGACCGAAAGCCTAGAGATGTCTGGCGTTCAAAAAGCCAACAACAAGGTCGAGGGTAAGCAGTTCGAGACCAACAAGGACGGTCTGAGAAAGGTTTATCACATCTACACTTACCTTGAGTTGGAAGACGACAAAAAGACCAAGGGCAAGTCCGCGCCTTACATTCTGATGATTGATGAGTTGGATCAGGAAGTCTTGGGTCTATACCGCAACTGGGAAGAGCAAGACAAGACGATGACCAAGCTGGACTGGATCGTAGAGTTCAAGTTCATCCCTTGGCGTGGAGCGTACGCGATCGGTCTGCCGCACTTAATTGGCGGGCTATCAGCGGCGCTCACAGGCTCGCTACGGGCTTTGCTTGACTCTGCCCACATCAATAACGCCGCCACGATGCTGAAGCTCAAGGGCGCGAAAATGAGCGGTCAGAGCCAACAGATCGATGTCACCCAAGTGGTAGAGATCGAAGGCGCTCCCGGCGTTCAGGATATTAAACAGATCGCCATGCCGATGCCGTTTAATCCCCCGTCCCAAGTTTTGTTTGAGTTGTTGGGATGGTTGGATCAAGCCACCAAGGGCGTGCTGACCACTAGCGAAGAGAAGATTGCCGACATCACCTCAAACGCCCCCGTGGGAACGACTCAGGCGCTGATCGAGCAAGGCGCGGCGGTATTCTCGTCAATTCATGCGCGACTGCACTCGGCTCAGGCTCGGGTACTGAAGATTCTCTGTCGGTTAAACCGCTGGCACTTCGATGACATGAAGAAGGCTGACGTTATTACGGACTTGGATATTAGCCGTGATGACTTTGCCAAGAACACGGACATCGTTCCTGTTTCCGACCCGCACATCTTCTCCGAAACTCAGCGCATGGCTCAAAACCAAGCTATCTTGGCTTTGGCTGAAAAGCACCCAGACCAGTTCAACATGAACACGGTCTTGGCTCGGGTTATGAAGCAGATGAAGATTCCGAATATCAACGAACTGCTGAAGGACACCCCATCCCCTGAGCAGCGCACCTCTGCGGATGAAAACGCGGCGATGATCATTGGTCAACCAGCCTATGCCTACATCCAACAGGATCACATTGCTCACATTCAGGATCACCTGCAATTTTCGATGAACCCGTTCTTGGGGCAGTCGCCGTTTGCCGATCCGAATTACCTTAACAACGTAATCGAACACCTCAAGCAACACATGACCCTGTGGTATCTCAATCGGGCTAATGGGTACGTTGAGCAATCGGTTGGCAAGCCCATCGCTAACTATGACGACCCCAACCTTACCCCAGAGATTGATAAGCTATACACAACCTCGGGCGCTCACGTTATGTTGGATACTCAGCAGGTATTTAGCCAGTTTGCCCCTGCCTTCCAGCAACTCATGCAGATGGCTCAACAGCGCAATCAGCCCCCACCGTTACCCCCAGACGCTCAGGTGGTCAAGGATACGGCTATGGCTGAGACCCAACGCAAGACGCAGAAGGATCAGCAAGACGTACAGATCGATCAGGCGCGTATGCAGGTCGAATTGCAGAAACATCAGATGGACAATCAGACCAAGATTGCCATTAAGAATGCTGAATTGACCCACAAGACAATTCAGAACAACGCGGACAACCAGTCCGAAGAACGGCAGAACCTGATGGATAACCAAACCCAACTGGCTGCCCAAAACCAACCCAACCAAGGAGTAAATCCAAATGTCTAAGAGCGATGCAGATCAACGTAGCGAATTCGTCCCCCAACGCAAGCGTATTGCTATGGGTGAAAAGTTAAACGGAACTAGCTTAAAGGGTCATGGCAGCAGCAAGCCTCGCGGCGGTCTGTCCCAAGCCCCTAGCAAGAAAAGCAAATGATTGGCCGCATAATCAATCGGATTAAGGTCAAGCAAGCCGAAATCAAGGAATCCCTAGCCACGGGGAATCCACCAGATTTCAACGCATATCAGCGGCTAGTAGGTGTGTATATGGGCTTAGAGCAAACGCTTGAGATCATAGAAAACTTACTAGACGAGGATAAAAACGGAGAATAAACCCTCCAATTTTGTGGCTGCGCTGCAAAGCGCTTAAAGAATGCACCTGAAAGTATGGTGCGAAGGAGTCGATGTGGAAGATAAGAAGATAGAGAAGTTTGCTCTAGTTAAATCCAAGCCAGACGCAAAAGCACTGGCGTGGGCTTTCCCTGATGTTGAATGTGGGATGACCCCTTACGGCGGTCGGATCATCGTTCAGTTGCTGCGAGTCAAGAAAAAGACGGACGGCGGGATCATCCTCGTTGAGGAAGACAGGGAAGCTGAGAAGTGGAACAACATGATCGGCAAGATCGTGGAAATTGGCCCCCTAGCGTTCAAGAACCGAGACACCATGAAAGAGTGGGTCGAAGGCGTTTGGGCTAAGAAAGGGGACTACGTTCGCGTTCCGCGCTACGGCGGTGACCGTTGGGAAGTCAAGGCAGAGGGCGACGATGAGCCTGTACTGTTTATGACCATCAACGACCACGAGTTAATTGCCAAGGTGACGAGCAACCCGTTGTCATTCAAGGCATTTATTTAAACTAGGGAGTACAAATAATGTCAGAAAATGACAAAAATTCGCAAAAGGACGAGGAATTTTTGGTTTCTGAAGCAAATGACGGCTCGGCTACGGTCGATTTGCCCGAAAATTTAGCTTTTGATTCCGAAAACGACCCTCAAGATGACGATAAGGAGCCTGTAGAGGCTGCGGAAGGCGGTTCAATAGACGATGAACCCTCTGACGCTGATGATGAGGAGCTTCGGGTCGCCAAACGAAATAAACGAAAGGCGAAAAAAGATTTAATCCGCAAGACGAATGCGGAAAAAGACGCTCGATTAATGGCTTTACAGCGCGAGAATGAGGAATTCAAGCGTCGTTTGTCCATGTTGGAGCGGAACACCAAGGCTGCCGACATCACCCGTATTGAGAAGAACATTGACGATGCGAGTGTTCGGCTCGAATACGCCAAAATGAAGTTGGCAGAGGCTACCCAGTCCCAAGACGGGCAGGGCATGGTTGAAGCGCAAACCTTGTGGCAGAACGCCCAAGAAGAGATTCGCAACCTCAACGCCTTAAAACAGCGCGCCGACCATGAGTATCGCAATCCACCCCAACAGCAACAAGCGCCTGATCCTACGATTCAGCGTTTAGCCACGGAATGGATGCAAAAGAACCCTTGGTATCAACCAAACGGTTCTGACCGATACAGTCAGGTAGCCAAAAAGATTGATGAAATGATGGTCGCAGATGGTTACAATCCCAAAAACCGAGGTTATTGGGTTGAGTTAACAAAAAGGTTGCAAAGTGCTGCGCCAGAGTTATACAATCAGGATGACGATGATTCCACTGAGGTTAGAAGACCGAGGAATGTTGTGGCTAGTAGCGGACGAGAAGCATCAGCAGCTTATGGGGGCGTAAATCGCAACCAGTTTGTCCTTTCCCCAGATCGGGTAAAGGCGATGAAAGAAGCTGGTGCTTGGGAAAACCCAGTCCGCAAGAAAAAGATGATCGAGCAATTTATTTCGTTCGATCGTGCCAACAAACGTTAATCCAAGGGGAATAAATCATGGAATCAAGACTCAAAAAATCTTTGAACGCAGCAGGACGCGAAGACCGATCTAACGGGGAAGCTAACCGAGCAGCGGCGGAGGAAAAGTTAATGTCCAAGCAGGAACGCCGCAGGGCGTGGAGCGAGGAGTTAACACAATCAGCATTGCCGAAGTTAACACCGATGGATGGTTGGCACTTGTGCTGGCTTTCCACCACGAATTCGTACGACAGCATTGATAAGCGTATGCGTATGGGCTACATACCTGTGAAAGCAGACGAGTACCCCGGGTATGACGATTATCGAGTTAAGTCTGGTGAACACACTGGATTTATCTCATGCAATGAGATGTTATTGTTTAAATTGCCGATGGAAATATATCAGGACATTATGCTTTATCAGCACCACGAGCGTCCGCAAGAGGAAGCTGAAAAGATTAAGGTTCAGGTAGAAAATCTCCAAGGCGGTCGAGACAGCAACGGTCGTCCGTTACTCCAAGTTGAAGGTGAAGGCTTCGGTTCTATTGAACAGCAAACCAACAGAACCCCGCAATTCGCGGGATAAGGAGTTACGATGAGTGCAGTATCAGCTCCGTTTGGCTTGCGCCCTGCTTTCCACCCCTCTGGTCTGGATCGCGCTCAGGCGCTTGCTGGCGGCATTAGTTCGGGGTTCTCCTCGAACATTTATAAAGGGCAACCTGTTGCGTACGGTGTTGCTGGAAACTCTGGTACGAACGGAACGATTCAACCTGCCACTGCTGGCAGCGCTTGGGTTGGTGCGTTCGCGGGTGTCCAGTGGACTGACACGACTGGTCGCGCTCGTGTTTCTAACTACTGGCCAGCAAATACCGCTTACACGGCGGGAACTTGCACCGCCTATTTCTACAATGATTCCAACATCGTTTATGAAATTCAGGCGAATGGCTCGATGACTCAATCTTCCATCGGTGGCGAGTACAACTTCAGTTCAGACATTGCCAATGGTTCTTCGACCACTGGTTTGTCGAGCTGCACGTTGAACGCCAGCAGCGCTGTCGCTAACGGTTCCCAAGGTCAAATGCGAGTCGTTGACCTTGCTCCGTATGTTGATAACGCTTGGGGCGATGCGTACACAATCGTGCGTGTCGTGTGTGCCTACTCACAATTCTTCGGTAACTTTACCGCAGTTGTGTAATTAAGGAGTAATTTAAAATGGCAGCACCGATGAGAAGTACAGACTTCCGTTCGATCGTTGAGCCAATTCTCAACGAATGTTTCGATGGAGTCTATGATCAACGCGCGGACGAATGGAGCCGCGTGTTCCGTGAAGAGGACGGTATTCCTCGTAATTACCATGAAGAGCCTGTCCTTTACGGATTTGGCGCAGCGCCACAATTGCCTGACGGTACGCCTGTAACGTATCAACAGGGTGGTGTGTTGTTCCTCAAGCGTTACCTGTACAAGGTATATGGTTTAGCGTTCGCGCTGACCAAAGTGCTTGTGGAAGACGGCGACCATATTCGCATTGGTCAAACTTATGCCCGTCACTTGGCGCAATCCTTGGTTGAAACCAAAGAATTGTTAGCTGCGAACGTGCTTAACACGGCCTTCAACAGCGCCTATCCGGGCGGCGACGGTGTATCTTTGATCAACACCGCGCACCCGATCGTCAACGGCACTTTCAGCAACCAACTGGCGACCGCTGCGGTTCTTTCGCAAACGTCGTTAGAGCAAATGCTGATCCAAGTCCGTCAGGCGGTGGACAACAACGGCAAGAAGATTCGATTGGTTCCTCGCCAATTGATCGTCGCGCCGGGCAACATCTTCCAAGCGGAAGTGTTGTTGAAGTCCGTTCTCCGCGCTGGCAACGCCAACAACGACATCAACCCAGTGAAATCCATTGGGCTGTTGGATGAAGGCGCTGCTGTCCTGTCACGTTTGACCTCGTCCACCGCTTGGTGGGTGCAGACGGATGCTCCAGAGGGCTTCAAGCTCCTGATGCGCCGTCGTTTGGAAAAGACGATGGAAGGCGACTTTGAGACCGACACGATGCGCTACAAAGCGACCGAACGTTACGACATCGGCTTCACCGATCCTCGTTGCGCTTACGGTACGCCCGGAGTGTAATCACATGGGGGCTGTGTAACAGCAGCCCCTTTCTTTCAACCGAGTGGTTCAAGCCACAGGGAGATTAAAATGCCTCAATTTAGTGATGATTTATTCTTGGGTACTGCCCAAGGGTACATTGGTACGAACAATACCAATTCCGAGGCTGTTATCACTGGTTCC
>Ga0208379_1000862_pt1 | contig 12472 bp, 27 predicted proteins | sample CryBogCBE02Aug07_FD_184559 | JGI IMG/M metagenome (GOLD analysis project Ga0208379, IMG submission 184559) | Freshwater microbial communities from Crystal Bog, Wisconsin, USA - CBE02Aug07 (SPAdes) | ecosystem: Environmental > Aquatic > Freshwater > Lake | place: Crystal Bog, Wisconsin, USA... | reverse complement strand
GTCAACATGCCAGTTAAGTGGCGTACAGCTTCTGGTGTCTTAATAGAAACAAGCGCTTCCTTAGAAGCTTCTTCGTCAGTAGTTGTGAGTAATTTTTGAAATGTCTTTCTGGCGGACTCGGTTTCGATGACTTCATCTATCTCGTCATCTAGTGTGGCGCCAAGCTCAGCTAACCAGTCTGCCGTTTTTACTTGGGCGTCGAGCACCTGCTGGGCTGACGCGTCGTCCAGCTCAGTAAACCCTGACTTGGTGATGTCAGGCTCAAATTGCACCAAATCTTCAAACATTTGCGAAGTCCTAAAAACTTTCGATGCGCCGAGTATATAATACTTTTGGGCATATGCGCAAGCATTTGCTTCTCCTTAAGGCGCGAGCCTTCTTCACCCCGGCTGGTCCGGGGTATTTTTTTGGTTGCGGAGGATGGATTTGCACCACCAACACTCCCGGCTGATGTGCCGGGGCTCTGACTGTTTGAGCTACTCCGCAGTATGGGTTGTTGGCAGTTTTGTATCTTAGCGTTTCCTCCAGACGTTGCCCTCTGGCGCTAAACGTATCGCAGCTACCAACAAATATGAAGACTATCCCCCGTGCGTTTCGGGGTAGCGACTGCGGCGCTCCTAATCTTCATACTTGTTAGTCCTTAACGTACTCGTCGGTGTGAAATCCATAACAACCGTCAACAACTTCTGCGCCCATGCAATCAATGACAATTTTTGTGTGTGGATTCTTATTTGCGTTGATCCATTCCACAAGTGGTTTGGCGAGGGCTTCAAATTCTTTAATTTGTTTTTCTGTCATGCGCGTCCTCATACTTCTTGGGTGAGGTGGTTCACATAAAGCAGTGTCGATATAGTTTAAAGGAGCGATCCAATCTACGGCGCTAACCCGCAGTACCACCTCGGGTCCTAGTTTACCTCGGTTTTTTCTAAATTTTTTAAAAAATTTTTGGGTAGGTACTTAGTATTACAGAAAAATTGATTTGCGCCTGAGAAACAGTGTTGCTGCGGAGGGGGCATGGTCACCATGAAAGGGGGCTCTGGGGGTACGGTGGGGTCGACAGATACGGCAAAATCCGCCGAAAAAGCCGTTTTCTGGGGTAAACCTAGGGGAAAACGTACACCAAAGCCCTAGTAAAGCCCTAGGTATAGGGCACACCAAGGATAGAAAAAACCCTTTAAAATCAACGACTTAGCTCATGTCAAGGGTATTTGGTAGCACGTTGGGCTACAATAGAGTCATCGGTTTAAGGAGTCATTCAGTCTCTACCGATTCATTTGGAGGTCACTATGACTAAAGCAATTACTGTATCTATCCCTACTATCTTTGATCGTGCATTTGATAATCAAGCCGAGTTGTTCGCACTACTTGGTGAGCACGGTATAACCACTAAGGAGGAGGCAAAGCCTCACGCTATCAAGTGGGCGGAGGGTCGTTTCAACGTGCAGGCACATGAGGGTCAGCGCGGAGGTATGACGTTTGAGAAAGACACGCCCGCCTATAACGCCGTGAAATACGTTCTTCGTGTAATCTTCGAGCAACCCAAGACTGGCGGAGTGCGTGCAAAGACTGATGAGGTCGCATTGTTACTTAAGAAGTTCAACTCTTTGAGTGCATCAGAGCAACGCCGTTTCCTGAAAGCACTGGGGTGAAAATTAACCCGAGTTTTTCCCGAGGGCGCAAAGGCGAGGTGTCTTTGCGCTGTTCCTTTTATTGTCAACCAGGAGAATCAACCATGAACAATCTGAAAATCAACCTAGAACATACTGACACATTCGCGGGTGAAGCGAACTATTCTTGGGTACGCCGAGAATCCCGAGTGCTCCCTGCAACTAAGGACGGAAAGCCGAGATCTGATCGGTCTATCGTTCAGATAGCTAAAAAGTGGGCGAACCTCACGGGCGTAACGTGCCGAGTCGATGTGTACGGTGACATGCTCGCAATCTATCCACGTGGTATCGCCCACGTTGTATTCGTAACCTTTGGAGAGTAACCGTGAAAACTTTCTTTATAACCACCGCCGTCTACATTGTTGGCGGACTAATCTTAATTGCAACCTACTATAAACTTTAAGGAGAATAACTATGAAAGCAACTTTAAAAACTGTATCCAATCTAATCGCCGAGCGTAAGCCGTTCACGTGCAACAAATCACTATACGGTGAACAGCGGGGCGACACATACATCGTGTTCAGTTACGGCGAACACTTTCCCCTTGCGCTATGTCGTGACAATCTGTGGTTCGTGAACTCTAGCAAATACTCACCCACTACATCAAGGCATCAATCCAAAGTACGCTTAGGCTTACATGGCATTGAGTACCGCGAACTGTCAGTCAACGAAATCAGAAACTTAATCTAAGGAGTGAGCATGCTTGAAATTACCCGATACATACCCGAGCTAGATACCACGCTAGTAACCGTTGTGCCTATGCCGAGCGGAGATGTTACCGAATATCTACTGCACCGCTACGGTATTGACGCACTTACCTACATCGTAACCAGAACAATCTAAGGAGAATCAACATGAGCAAATCATACACAATCAAAGACCGTACATGGGCACGCAAAGCGAAGGAGACTATCCGCAACAAAGCCGAGTCACGCCGTGAGATACGGGAGCGCATCCAAGATGAGGACTTCAAAGCGATCATGCGTAACAATGGTGTCGTGCCAATCAAAGTAGGGCGATAACATGAGTGCCCCACTATGGTTCAGCCAAGCCGTAGCACTACGGCGACAACAATACCTCTCAACTCTCACACCATATCAACGTGCCGAGTACCTCAAGCGGGAGAAAGAACGCCAAGACTTCCAAGCCTTCAAGCGTTCAGCCAAGGCACGACAAAGACCCTTGTTCTGAGGGCACTTCAACGACTGGGGTTACATTTAACCCCAGTTCTCCCAAACACGTTACCAAATAGTCATTGGACAGCTTACCCACTCGTCAGAAACAAATGCGCGAATAGTGGGTGCGGTGCAAACCCGCATAAATACTAGCGTCTGCCTATATATATAAATACTTTTCTTATTTAGTTATATATATATAACACCATAAACACAAAAATCTTTTCACCTAACACACAACACATTCGCAATCTGCTAAGAGCTTATGGTATTATCAATGGACAGCCTATCGTGTCGACTGCAAACGCAGGTAGTATCAGTGTTTACACCGTACCCACTTTTCGTCCTGGCTCATCGTTCGAGTGGACAGTGCTGTGAATCTGAAACCTTTATCATTAAGAAAGTGAGTGCAAAATGGAAAAAGTGTCCACCAATTTAACCAAACGCTGTAAGAAATGTGGCGAAGACCGAGAACTATCGCTATTCAAGTACACATTGACCCGAGCCGAGGCGTTAGCCCGAGGGTACAAAGCCGAGTTCAAAGTTCATCTCGAAGGTAAGACATGCAACCTATGCAAAAAGAAAAGACGCCCACTTAAAGCGTTACGTGCATCCGAATTACGTAGCAGGGTAGAGAGTGGCGACATCAACGAGGCAACCTATGAGCACATCCTTGCCGAGCGTGCCAAGTCAGCGAAGGAAAGATTATCCGCAAACATGAAGCGGTACTGGGAGCGTGCCTTGGATATGGAGTGGGCGAACCATTTGAAGCCCCTAAAAAACGAGATCAGGTTAGTGACCAATCAACATTTCAACGGTATGCGTAAAGACAACAAAGAGATCGTTGCGTTTGCCGAGGCGTATTTGAAGGCGCTATTGCGTGTGCAAGCGCAACTTGCGATCAAGGCGGACAACAGGGAGAAGGTAGACCCTGACCATGACTGGCGCAAAGATGTGACCGATGCGGAGTACGATGAGATCGAGGCACTCGAACTAAAGATACCAGTTAACACACGCATCAAAATGAGGAGGGCGCAACTGCTAACACTAAAGTCTTATAGGAGAAATCCCAAGGCGGAGGGTGCGCTGTTGAATACGCTGAAACAAGCCGAGCAACATTTCAATCCGAGTGCGAAGGCGCAGGTAGGTAACACGGTGGAGAAACTGGACACATCGTGGCTAGACGAGTTGTGATAGTAACTGGGGTTAATCGTAACCCCACTTTTTAAAGGAGAAAGCAAATGAGTAGAGAGTGGAACGTAGTACATACGGAGAAGTGTGGGCAGTTTGATATTTTCTTTTCGTGGTCATACGAGGATAGCTATTCGATAAGGGATCATTTCCCTGATGACACCGAGGAGGAACTGGAGGAGATCGAGCGCAAGGTAGAGCGAGGGGAGATGACGTGGTTCATGGCTAAAGTAACGGCGGACAAGTGCGGTATCGAGCTTGCCTATGAGATTATCGGCGGTTGTCTGTACGCTGACCCCCTAGATTTTGTGAAGCATGACGATTACTACTCGGCGTTAAAAGCGAACGTGATCGAGGAAGCGAGTGTGAAGTTAGTAGAACTATTTACCTATAAGGAGGATGTATGAATAAAGATGAATTGAAACTATTTAAAAGAGTGGTAGATGTATTGGAGGAGTATGCGGACGCATACGAGTTGGCAGTTCAGGAGGGGCACTACAAGCTAATACATGAAGCCGACAAGGTGCTTAAGAAGTATGCGACAAAGGAGGAAAAAAATGTTAATGCAAGATGAGAACCGCAAGCTAGCGATATGGTTTGCGACAAGGGTAGATTCCGCACGCATAGTCGTGCTCAACTTTAGGAGATATTTAAATGCAACCAATTAAAGAACGTATCTTGCATGCGCTAGTCAACCTAGTGTTTGCCGTCATCTTTGCCGTGGCGGTGGTGGTCGGACTGTGGAGACTCTTAGTCAACGCATGACGGGTGTCAGCTTTTTTGTGGCGTGGGGACTTCCCCCTACGCTTTTTAACTGGGGTTAAATTTAACCCCGCTTTTCAGGAGAAAAACTATGAATGAACTATTACTTGCAATCTTTAAAGACATCGACTCGCACATCTATAAGATAGTCGACAGGCGTGTGTCAGAGATACTCGCAAACCACGCAACACTCAGCACGATCAATGAGGAGCTTTATGACAAGATGTCTAAGATAGCCCAACATGAAATCACCTTGCATGAAGTAGAGCACTCGCACCGTGAGCGTAGCGAAATAATTGAGATTGCACATGAAGCAATGGATGACTACGACTTCAGCAGTGCATGTGGCGAGATCGTGGATGACAGGATAGACAGCGCACTCGATGACATGTTGCATGACAAGATACAGGAAATTCTTAACGACACCAAGTTCGTCATAACTGGTGGCACTATAACTACGGAGGTATAACATGGGATACAGATCAAACGTTGCAGGGATTATCAAATTCAAATCCTTTGGGGATAGAGAGAAGTTTGTCATGCTTGCGAAGGCGCATGGTGGACTCATAGCTGACAACTTCAACGACGAGAAAGGACTTGCTGAGTGGACGTGGGACACGGACGAAGCACCGCACAAAGAAGATCTGATCATGACGTTTGAGTATGACGACGTTAAGTGGTACGAAAGCTATGACGATGTGAGATGTCACTACGAGCTATGCAAATATGCGGAGGAAACATTCGAGGCATCGTGGCGCATTATGTCTGTCGGTGAAGATGGTCAAGAAGGTTTAGCTGAAGGTGGCGATGACAGCTATTCGTTAGAGGACTACATCTACACAATACACGAACTTAGAACAAATTTTTAACAGGAGGTAATTATGTTTAGCAACAACATCAGACACATTGGATCAGTCAACTCATACGCCAAGGCAAAGGCGTTCTATGAGAGCACACCGTTACCCAAGTGGCGCACCAAAAGAATATGGGAGGACAACGAGCGCCCATTGCACGGTAAGTATCAGCACCATTACCGTATCGTCAAGGTAGATCAAGGTTATGAGTTGCATTTATACAATCAGATCATGGCTAGGTATCACCATCCCGATGCGGACGGTAACGAGTTGCGCCAGTATTCATATCACAGTAGTATTACCAGTAAGCAATTTATGTATCACGTACTGAATGTCACGTTCGATCAACCATGTTTGACAACGACAGGCGATGTGGTACTCGTGCCTATACGGGGTAAGTTGGAAGACACACAGTTGACATTCGATAGCCGTAACAAGCTCATCGTTGATCGCTCATCACACATGCAGTTGTATCGTGCTGTGTCAACAGACGAGGATAAGATGCGTAACAAAGCGGTGCGTGACTTCTTTAGACCGTTCGTAACCGTGTGTATGTTCAGGATGCCTGAGTACCTAGAGGGTTTCAGATATGACCACAGCAAGGGCATCCCGTTTGGTCAGGGCGCAACGGTATCGTATGGTGAGCGTGAGAGATTGCGTGACTTCTTTAATTGTCCTGACTCCGATGCGCTACGAGACATGGCGGTCAACACAATCATTCATGACAGCGCACAGCTAGTGTATGACAGCATGATGTGTAGGCGCATATACGACAGGCTTGGGTGGAAGTCTCGTTCGTTCTCTCGTGAGCACCAAGTTGAAATGCTGACTACCAACAACGAGCTAGTGACAGAGAAGCAACTAGAGAAGGCGTTGCTCGACCGTTTGGTACGCACCATAGGCAAACGTGTTAGTGGGAAGGAACTAATACCAAAGTTCTGCAAGCCAGGGGATTTCCCCTATTCAAATAATTTTTATTGAGGAGTTTGACAAGTTGTAAAAGGATTGACAATCCGTGGTATACTGGAGTTCCCTTATCGGGGTGGGGTTAAATCTCACCCCAGTTTTTAATCTTTACAGGAGTTAGCAACATGAGAAACTTTTTATCTTTCAAACAAGTAGCAAACCTTATCGCAACAGTTGGTGACAAGCGCACCGTGATTGTCGAGGGTGAGAATGGTATCGGTAAGACTGCATTGCATCATTACCTCAAGACCTTACCGCAGTTTGCCAATCACATCGCAGTCGATCCTATTGATTGCACACAGTTATCTGACGGATCTGTATGGATGCCTGACCTTGATCGTGAGCACGGCGTATCACGTGAGTTACCCAATGAGCGGTTCGGTGTCAGCAAGACCAATCAAAAGGGTATCAATGGATCTAAGCCCGCACTTATCTTTCTTGATGAGATCGCTAAAGCACCGCAGTTTATTAAGAACGTACTCGCACCAATCATCTACGATAGACGTGTTGGTAACTATCACTTGCCTGAGGGTAGCGTTGTGTTCTGTGCTACCAACCTAGCAGTCGAGGGTCTTGGCGATTCGATACAGGCGCACTTGCGTAATCGTTTAGTGTTCGTCAAGATGCGTAAGCCTAGCATGGAGGAGTGGATCAATGAGTATGCAGTTAACGCAGGGGTCAATGCCAACGTGCTTGCGTTCTGTCACAACTTCCCAATGGTGTTCGATTCGTTTTTAGACTATGAGAAAGAAGGTAAATATGCAGGTAAAGATCTATCGAAAGACAACGGTTATATTTTTAACCCTCGCAGTACTGCTGTTGCCTATGCTACTCCTCGGAGCCTTGTCTCGGCTAGCGACATTCTTAATGCGGGCGATGGGGTTTTGGATGACGATACTCTTGAATGTGCTCTTGTGGGTACTGTTGGTGCAACTACTGCTGAGGCTTTGAGTTCGTTCATTCGTTTCGGACGTGACATCTGTTCGCTTGATCGTGTGCTCGCTGACCCTGAGAATGCACCGCTGTCTGACAATCCTACTGCACAGCTTGTGCAAGTGTTCCAATTCGTATCACGTGTTGATAAGCGTGAGGATGCCGAGCAAGTTGTCAAGTATGTGTGGCGCATGAAGGCAGAGATGCAGTCGATCTTTGTGAACACGGTGGCGCAGTCTCAGCGTGTGGCGATCTACGCTACGCTCAACGAGTTCGGTAAGATGCTCAGCGCACACAAGATCTACTTCAGCACCAAGTAATCATGAAGGGTATACATCTCCAAACTTCGCTCAATGTCACGATGCGTGATGGCAAGCGTAAGATCATTGCTTTCATAGTTGTGGTTGACATGGCTAAGCGTATGGCTATCGCTGACATAGAGGCGGAGGTTGATAGCGAGGCGGAGTTGGATGATGTATACAACAGAATTGAATTGCTTTATTCATTAACACGGGAGGAACTATGAGCTTTGATAAATTAACACCACAACAAAAGATTCAGAAAGCTAACATCGACTGCATGCGACATCCCAAGTTCGCATTGTTGTCCGGCGTTATCTGTATGGGTAAGTCCGAGGTCAAGGACGGCGTGCCAACTGCCGGTACTAATGGCAAGGACAAGTACTACGGCGCAGAGTTTATCTCTGACTTCACACTCAAGCAGTTGCGTTATCTTGTACTGCACGAGAACTTCCACGTTGCACTCAAGCATTGCGTGTTGCCGATGTATCGTGATCTCGATAAGAAGTTTGGCGCACACATCAACAACATTGCTATGGATTTCTGTATCAACGGCATGATCGAGGAGCTTGACCCTGACTTCAAGTTCGTTGAGCGCCCCACAAAAGTACCGCCACTTGTTGACGATCAGTTCAAGGGTATGTCTTACATTCAGATCTTGCAAGCATTACTCAAAGATGCCAAGGTTATTAAACTCAGACCAATGGACTCGCACGATAAGAGTGACGGCGATAATGATACGGAGATTGACGGCGTATCCAAGGATGCAATCGCTAGGCAAGTGGATGATGCCAATCGTCAAGGCGAGATGCTTGTACGTAAGATGGCGGGGAATGGTGAGGGCGGGCGTGACATCCTTGAGACTGCACGTGAACGTCAGACTGATTGGCGTGAGGCGTTGCGTGAGTTCATTCAGACTATCTCATCAGGCGATGAGAACTCTAGGTTCTGTCCTCCCAACAAGCGTATGCTTGCGAGTGGGTTTGTGATGCCCTCACACTTCACCGAGTCAATGGGTGAGTTGACTATCGCTTGTGATACATCAGGTTCGATGCACCCTTACTACGGTCTTGTGTTCGGTGAGATCGCTAAGATCTGTGCTGACGTTAAGCCCGAGGGTGTGCGTGTACTGTGGTGGGACACAGAGGTATGCGGTGACCAAGAGTTCAAGCCTCATGAGTACGACAGCATTGCAGGTCTTATGTCACCCAAGGGTGGCGGGGGTACTACGCCGACATGCGTTACCGAGTACATCGAGGAGAAGAAGCTCAAGCCTACTGCATTACTGTGGTTGTCTGACGGTTACTTGTACTGTGATGATCCTGCCGTGCCTTGCCCGTCTCTGTGGGGTATCGTTGACAACACCGACTTCGTACCACAACACGGCAAGGTAGTAAGGATTCAATCATGATGCGACTTATACCAGTAAGTATTTGTAAGAGATACATGTCCGAGCTAGGACGTGAGATCAGCGAGATGTTAGAGACTAGCCCTTGGATAATGGATGAGTATCACCTCATACATGAAGCGTCAGGCATAAAGTTTTGGGTAGCAAACGGGTATGAATGTTTCAAACTAAAAGACGTTAGTGGCATGCTCCTGTCCGAGTCGAGGTTTAACAGACTGTTGAACGCGTGGGATTATCGTGTGCTGTGGGAACAGTACGGCGCGCTGTGTACGCGGACTGCCAACCGTAAACTGCAAAGCCATCACAATGAAGTTATCAACCGAATCAGATTAGCAAGAATAAAGGAGAACCAGTTATGACAGACTCAGTAACAAACGCACTCACAATGCAGTTGGAGTACGGCGATGAGGAACTTAGGAAGGAGATTGAAAACTATATACGCCGAGTAGTGAGAGATGAGATGACAAAGATGTCATCCGATAGTACAGTGTTTGAACGCATGATGGTCAACAACGCATACACATTCAACAAGTTTGTGTTGCGTGCAGTCAAAGACCATTTCAATAACCCACAACAGATTTACTAATTTTTAACCACAAAGGAGAAGCAACCATGACAACAAGATACAACCTAGACACATGTGCAATGTTAGTAGAGTTCAACGCAAGCGTATGGACTGCACGCAAGTTAGACAAGGGCGTGACCGATGAGGTCGTGTCCAATAAGAACGCAGGGGCTAAGGACTCTGCTCGTGTTAACAAGAACTTACTCGCAGGGCGTGATGAGTTAGCGGACATTGTGCAATACGTTGGTAAGATTCGCCAGTTCGTATACGACAACACGTTGCCTTGGAGTGACTCAGGGTTGCGTATGTTGCCGACAGTTAACTTCATTAAGTTCTGTGAGAAGATGGCTGACTTCGAGGCTGACTTCACCAAGCTCGTACAAGAATTTGTGCAGATCTATCCTACGCTCATTACGGCGCAGGCTATGGCGTTAGGGGATATGTTCAAGCGTGATGATTACCCAACTGCCAACGAGATCATGACTAAGTTTGCGTTCAGGGTTAACTACATGCCGATGCCTGCAAGCGGTGACTTCCGCGTGGACGTGGGCAATGATGCACAGAAGTATTTACAGGAACAGTTGGAGCGCGTGGCACAAGAGCGTGTGGACAATGCGATGGCGGACATCAAGCGTAGGCTAGGCGATCACCTCAAGCGTATGTCTGATAGGCTGACGACTGACTACATAGGTGGTGAAGCGAAGCAACGTAGGTTCCATGACTCGCTCGTTGATGGTGCGCTCGAGTTGTGCGACTTGACCAAAGCTCTTAATGTGACGGGTGACAAGGCTTTGGAGGAGGCACGGCAATCCCTTGAGCAAGCGCTCTTGCATAAAGATGCCAACGAGCTACGCAAGAACGAGGCGGTTCGTCAAGACACCAAGAAAGCGGTGGATGCGATCCTTGACAAGTTTAGTTTCTAAGGGACAAGAATGAGTAACTTAAGAACGTATTTTCAGTTGAAACAATCGTATTGGTTAGTGTTGTCTAGAATGCAAACAAACATTGAAATAAATGATTTTGATTCTGCAATGACTTTCTTCATCCTTTCGTTAATGTACGAGGATGAATTGTGGGAACATCTTGATAACTTAACTGACGAAGAAAAACGTTTTATTTTTATACTTTAATAGGAGAAGGTAAATGAAAGTAACACCATACGATACAGGCAAAGTAAAGATCGGTATCTATTACGAGCCTAAAGTTAATTACTATAACCACGACCAAGACTGGGTACAGAAAGCATTGTTAGGTGTCGAGACATCATGGACTACTGATACTGTAATACTTACTGCTATATATGGAATACTGTTATATGCGTTCTTAGGTTTGCTATCAAGAGGATACTATGACTGATCTATTTAAATTCATACTCGTTGCTGTTGTTTGCTCGGCGATAACTACGCTAGGTATTTGGTCACTCGCTCCGCATCAAGGCGTGGTGATATACCGATGCGACTGGTCTGAGATCTCGCCTGATATTCCTTTGCAAGTAAAAGAGGAGTGTCGTAAAAGAATCATGCACGGAACAATATAGGAGGACGTATGTCAACAATACAAGAAGCACTTAAGCGCGCACTTACAAAAGACGCTAATGAATGGGATAAAGATCAACAACGCATAGACAAGGAGAAGACAATGCCTAAACACTTATTCAAACCAACCAACAACGCAAGTCGTGCAACATTCCATTTCATCCGAGACAATCCTAACCTAACGCAAAAGCAACTAGCGTTTGAACTGGGCGCAAGAGGGTTTAAAGAAACAACGGTCTCATCTTTAGTTACGCAGTTTATACGCTCAGGTTTTGTGCAACGTGTTGATGGGAAACTTGTTGCAGTAACTCAAGAGTATCAGCCGGTCAAGGCAAAGAACTTTAAAAAGAAAGTAGTAACAATCGCACGCAGACCTAAAGTGCCCAACGAGATCCAAGCGATTATCGAGGACAAATGGACACCGAGTCTAATACTTGACAAGCTGTCTGTTACACAGGCTAAAGAGTTGTATACTGCATTAAAGGAAATCTTTTCGAATTAGCATTGGGGCATTTCACAGTTGCTAATGGTAGACGAGCCTAATAGATGTGACTCTACTAAAACTGATTCGGTAGGCTTCCCCAATGCTCTGGTATTTTGGGCTTACCGAACCTCCTTCACCGCGAACCGAGGGGGCGCGGAATCTATTTTCCCCCTCACCATTTTTAAGGAGAAAGAAATGAACGACATACTAGAAGTTTTAATGACGCTTGCAGTTCTGTGTTTAGCATCAACATGGATCACTGTGGTGTTTTGTTATGTGTTATTTATATTAGGAGTGCACGATGAGTGATGGAGGTAAAGGGTCAGCGCAACGACCAACAGACTACAATAAGTTTTCAGACAATTTTGACAAAATTTTTAGGAGCAAACAAATGGATGATCAAACAAGAGAGATAGACTTACAACTGGGCGATGCACTAGCAGAGCTTGCCTTGTATCAGAACGCAATAGAAGAAGCGAAGGTGATATGTGACGATGTAGATAGCGGACGTTACGGCGATGCGCTAGTGCATGTTCAAAAGTTCTACGCTAAGTTAGAGGCGATACGTCAGTACAGAGCTAAAGCCGTGGACATGGACGGCAGGTGCTGATGACCGGATGGAGGAAAAAACAA
>Ga0208379_1000855_pt1 | contig 12512 bp, 12 predicted proteins | sample CryBogCBE02Aug07_FD_184559 | JGI IMG/M metagenome (GOLD analysis project Ga0208379, IMG submission 184559) | Freshwater microbial communities from Crystal Bog, Wisconsin, USA - CBE02Aug07 (SPAdes) | ecosystem: Environmental > Aquatic > Freshwater > Lake | place: Crystal Bog, Wisconsin, USA... | reverse complement strand
TTCTCCTGTTTCAGGTAATTTTTCAAGGAATGCAACAATGTTCTTATGTACGTCAGGATTAAGTTGAGGATTCTCTAATATCTTTTCAAGTGACGTTCTTATTTTATTAACATGGTTAGGGTCGTTCAAATCTAGTCCATTAAGTTGACCATTCTTAATGTATCTATTTTGTCTTTTTAAACCTAATTCGCGCCATGTTCTATCCGAAGTTAACGAAGTGTCATTAGGTTTAAACAAGTCCATCTGTGAAGACTCTCTGCCTTCTTGTAGTGCCTTGTTTTCTATTTCTGCTTGAGCTAGAGTAGGTATCTCTAATTGTTCTTTTAAAGGTCTTATATAGTCAGCGCGTTGAGCTTTTTGTTGAGCTTCTTGTTCTTTGTATGCTGCATTAGCAGCTTGATTAGATTGGTTAGCTTCATCTACGCGTTGCATCTCAAATTGTAAATCTTGAGCTTGTTGTTGTAGTTCTGCTAGTTTTATGTTCTCTTGACGAGAAAGTTCGCGAGTTTGAGCTAGATCACGAAGTGAACTTAGTTGACTTTGAATATTATCGTATTTATCCTTTATAAATGCTTCGGCTTGAGTACGACCTGTAGGATGAAAAGCGCCAAATATAGGTGATAGAATAGCAGCTTGTTTTATTGTGTCTAATGCTTCAGCACCTGTAAGTAAAGGTTGACCTGATTGAGCTCGTTCAATTTCTTCTGAACCAAGCATCATACCAGCACCACCAACAGTATTTGCTGCCATAGATTGGATGTATGTTTTAGCACGACTAGATAGTGCATCAATGGCAGCTTCTTTAGTTAGTGTACCATCTACTATTTTAGGAGCTAATGCTTCAGCTTCTGTTAATAATTTAGGACCAAGTGCCTTTGTAACAACACCTGTACCAGGAAAAAAACCTAGTGATACAATAACATCTTTAGCAACACCTGCAGCAATAGCTTTAATAGGGCTAATTTCTTGACCTGCTTCACGTTGTGCATGTACGCTGGTACCAATTTCAGGAAGTAAGTTAGCCGCACCCATATACACTGACGCAGCAGGTATACCTAATACAGCTTCTTCAGGAGCAGCTGCCGCTGCAGCAATAGGTGCACCAAATCGACCTAACATATCACCTAGTTTCTCACCTACATATTTTTCTAGATATGCACCAGCCGCTGGTAAAATACCTTTAGCCTTAGCACGTTCAATATCTTCTTGTGTTGTACCTTGAGATGTCTCTCTAGCTTTTTTGAATTGCTCTTCAGCTAGTTCTGACATGCCTAAAGCTTGTTCAGTACCACCTAAAAACTCACGAGCACCAGCTTTAACCGCAGGGATGAAACCTGTTTTGGTATCATGCTCTGCAAGTTTAGCCATACGTTGATTGTGTAATTCACTGGCAAAACCTAAACGATCTTCTTCTGAAGCATCATCAGGTCCTTCAAACTTATAAACGTATCCGTCTGGTCCTTGTACTTTATATACAGCCATTATGATCCTTGATTTGTTAAGTCTTTAAACCCTGCGTATTTATTTTTACCGTGTACTGACCCTGATCTATAATCATCAAAACTCGTGTAGTTAGGATCACCAGGAACATCTGAAATTTTACCTGAAGCTATGGCAGCTTTATACAAACTTTCATCGCTAGCATATTTACGAGCTTCTGCACCAGTACCCTTCGTTATTTGTAAAGTTTCTAAATATTTAGGATCTTTCATAGCTTTATCAATAATACGTTCTTCAGATGATGGTTTATTAGCCTCTAAAAATTTCATGTATAAATCAAGAGGTTTCATTACAGCATCTTGTCTTTGTTTAGCCGCAGCTTCCCATTGACCAGAACGTGCTCTTTGTTCAGCTTCTAATATATCTGCTTGAGATTTAGATACTTCATTAATAGCTTTCTTAGCTTCATCTTCATCTTTAATATATAAAGGTATTTGGTCTTTTAATGCAGACATAGCAGCATATGCTGTTGGACCTGGAATAGTAGCCATTTGAGCAAAAGCCGCAGCTGCATGTAAATACATTCTGCGTTTAGAATCATTGTCAGCATCATCAATTTGTTTTTGATATCTATCAATAATTTTTTGAGCCATTGGCGATACCTTCATTGTATAAGCTGCTTCTTCATCAAGCCTATCTTGCGTAGACTTGTTCATTTCTTCTTTTACATTTTTAGGTAAAGAATTAATAAAACTTTGATAACCACTTACACCACTTTGACCTGTTCCAGTTTCTTGACCTTGGTCAACTGTTGTTGCTGGTTTAGGTTGTGGTTGTGGTTGATTTGTTGCAGCTAATCCTGGTTGTACGCTAGGGCTTGCAGTATTAATTAAAGATGCTGTAGGATCGTTATAGTTATATTGTAATGGATTACCACTAGTATTTACAGCATCACTTGGAACAGGACTACCTGTTAAGTTATCTTTTTGTGTATTAATAGCTTTTTGATTAGCTGCCTGTTCTTGTAAGTTTTGAACATTAGCATTTTTTTCAGCTATGTTAGCTTCACGATTTTTAAAGTATTCATCTAAATATGGAGTTTTACCATACTTTTCTTCACGAGTTACAACTTTATCATTTTCATCAACACCTGCTACACCACCTTTAAATGGGTATCTTAATGCATCTTTAATACCTGCTTTTATAGGATTATCAGTCACCATTAAACTAGGTGGGAATAAAGCTTTAAGTCCAGTTTCTACAGCTGGATCGACACCTGCTTGCCATGCATCATATTTAGCACTAGCTACATCGCTGTCAGTTACATTTCCATCTTTAAATGCAACAACACCACCAGAAGCTAAACCCATTTGTTTTTCTTTTTGGATTTTTTGAGCTTCTTCTCTAATCATTTGACTAGGTGATTGTAGTTCTTTTTTAAATGAATCTGGATCAGTATCATACATAGTTTCTAATCTAGCATCAAGACCTTCAGTTGCACCACCAATGCCATAAGCTGCAATTCCGCCTTTAGCCATAGCTTCAACTTTACCACCTTCTTTTTTACCAACATTATTTGCACCATATAGGGAACCAAAAGCTCCTGCCATACCAATACCTTGAGTTAATGGGTTACCTACGGCATTATATGTTTGTGTTGTAGAAGCTTGCATTGGAAGACCACGCAACATATTAGACATAGTACCAAGTTCCATAAGTGGGTATTGTTGAGCATTTGCATAGTTTTGAATTTGTTGATTAATCATTTGTTGTTGCATTGCTTGTTGTTGAGCACCGAATTGATTTTGTTGGTTTAATATATTTTGTTGACCAGCTAATTGTTCTTGTCCTAACTGACCTAATGTTTGACCTGCACCAATAGCTTGACCATAACCTTGAAGACCTGCTTGTAATCCTTGTAATCCTAAACCAGCACCAAATTGTTCTTCTTGTTGTGCTTGATTAAATGCAGTGTTATAGCCTTGAGCAATAGCTTGTTGTTGAGCTAAGTTTTGGTTTTGTTGGTTTAAACCTTCCATCAATGCTTCACGAGAACCACCAAACGCACCAGCACCTGTAGCTTGACCTTGAAGATTAGCATTTTGTTGACCAAACTGTTGGTTTAATAATTGTAATTGTGGCGCTAAAGATGCATTTAAATATGGATTCATTAACGATTGTGTCATCGCTGAATTACCTGCCATATTAAAATAGTTTTGGCCAGTACCCATAGCTTGGTTAGCAGCACCTAAAGAACCAATACCACCTTGGCTTGCCATTCTAGAACCCACACCTATTTGACCTGGAAGTCTTAAAGCATTAGCCCCTGCCTGAGCTTGTTGCTGCATAGGTGAAAACCCTGCTACATAATCTTGAGCATTAGTACTATAAGGTTGATATGGTTTTAAACCTGTTAAAGTTACATTACCGTTTTTATCTGTTGTAGTATTAAACAGTTGTTTTTGAGTAGCACCAAGCATATTCTCAACATATGGTTGAGCGTAATCTGGGATGTTAGTATTTTGAACTGTTGTTTGTGAAGGAGCAGATGAACCACCACCATCTCCACCCCAAAGAGTAAAAAAGTTATTAACTAACCATGAAGGGTTTAGTAGAAATTTAAAACCATCTAATAATTTCATATTGATTTTTCCATAATATGCATTTGTGAATTAAGACCTAGTTTCATACGATATAATCTTGCTTGTGCTTCTTTTGCAAATAATCTTACTTTAGATGCGCCATTTGCTTTAGCCCATTGTTCTATTTGTGTAAATACTTCTTTATTAGCAATACCTCTACCACCTGTAGCAGTTATAGTAACTACTTTAAAATTAGGTTGATTGTTTATTTGTAAAGTTCCTGCACCAATAATAACTTCATTTTCAACAGCTACAACTAGTGTTAATGACCTATTTAAAATATATAATTTCATATGGTCAATATTATAGTCATTCATACTAGCTTCAACTGAACGCTTTAACATAGGTTCAACTGTTGGCCATACTTCATGAAGTATATCTGGTGATACAGTTTTAACTTCTATCATGAAGGTAAATACTTATCTGGATTTATTTGTGTACCTTGAGCTTTTTTACCTGTTCGAGCTACTCTTACTTTGTTCATCATAGTATGAAGTTTTTTAGCTCCAGCATCTGTTGAACCATTACCTAAATGAGATACTACATCAGCAGGTATTACAAATTCACCATCAGCTAAACGAGCTGGTTGACGATCTGCAATAGTTGCTGGAATATTATCACTCATACCATCACCTGGACCTTTTAGTAATCTAGAGTTACCGCCAGTGGCATAACCACCTAAATTATAACCTGCGATACCACCTGATGCTAGTTCTTGTTCAGGTTGAGCTGCGGCTTGAGCTTTATTTTGAGCTTGAACTAAAGGGTTTAAATTAGCTTGTGGTAAACTAGCTTGATCATTATATGCCAAACCTGGGGCATTTACATATTTAGCTAAAGCATTATGTCTGTATTTAGCTGCTTCAAACGCATTTAAATTTCTTGTATTTGCATCAGAATCTTGATAGATACCTACATCAGTTCTAGGAGCAGCAGCTTGTTTTTTATTGGTCATATTATAATATGCTTCTAATAATATATTACCGCCAGTTGCATATTTAGCAACACCACCTTCAGCCATACTTAACATTTGACCTGAGTATGGATCAGTTTTAGGTTCATATTGTGCGTTAGCTGCCATAGTAGGTAGATTAATAGGATTAGCAAACTGAGTATGTTCTTGTTGGCTTTGAGGATATGCATTATTAACTTGACCTCCTAAACCAAAAGCTACCATACCACCTTCTGCAAACACAGGATTACCTTCTGAATCAATATTAATAGTAGGAGCTACTGTTTGTGTAGGTGATGCTGCAGCTAATCCAGTAGTACCATATGATGGATGATATATGTTTGTATTAGGCGTTGGAGCTGGATCAACTACTGGAGCAGGTGTAGGGGTAGTTTTATTACGAAAATCATTAGGTCCTCCATGCATACCCTGTCTACCAAAAGCATTTGCTACATTAGTAGCAGTGTTTTGACCACTTATGTATGGTGATGTTGGATACATAGTAGGGTTTAAAGTAGGTACATTAGAAGCACCACCTGTAGCATAGGAAGCAATACCACCACTAGCCATAGATTCTACATCTGCTAATCCACCTTTTTTATAGTGTGGATAATAAATATTAGGTGTAGCTGTAGCTGGTTGATAAGCAATATCAGCTCCTACAGTTCCAGGAGTTCCTGCCAAATGATACTTAGATAAAGGTCCTGAATATTTAGGTGCAACAGGTGGGGTAGATGTGCCCATTAAACCTCTAATAATAGAAGGTGCTGCCATAAGTCCTGCTTGTGTTAAAAACTTATGTTGATTAGTCCAATTTTCTATCTTATCTAATGTATTACTAAAAGTATTAGTGATGTTATCCATAGTAGTCATAGGTACAGCTTTACCTATATCACCAGGACCTACAGGTGTTTGAGGTGTTACAGCAGCTTGACCAGGAACTGCATTACCTGCAGAAGATTGTACAGGTGCAGAAGCACTAGGTGGAGCTGCATTAAGATCAACTGCTTGAGGGTATGATGGAGCACCATTTAATGGATTTTGTACAGCAGCTTGACCAGGAATAGCATTCGCATTTTGGGCTACATCTCCTAGATTACTAGCATTAGCTGCATTAGTAGCAGCTTGTGTAGCATCGGCTGCTGTCATAGGTACTGAAGATATAGCATCTCCTACACTATTTAAAGCAGATAACCCACCAGATGCAACATCTCCTAACATACCAGCACCTGCACCTGCTGAAGCTCCATATGCGGCTAAGGCTGAAGGAGTAGCACCTGCTGCTCCCATTAAAGTTGAACCAATCAGTCCATTACCTGCAGCATCTACAGCTCCTGTTGCTGCGGCATCTGTAGCGGCTGTAGCTCCTGCTATTTCAGGATTCATGGTAACAGCAGCAATGGTGTCCATTACTAAACTAAGGGGGTTAAGAGACATAATTATTCCTTAAAAAGCAGGGGTTGTTTTTGTGTAATAATACCATTATTATAGCCTTATGAATACTGAATTCTAATGGCTGGAACGTATACCGTAGGGGTAACTCCAGGTAATGTTTGTGTTACTAATGATGAGCCTGTGCTACTAGCCCAAATATAATAACGAGTTTGTTCTCCAGCAACTGTATATACTGATTGTGGATTTACATATTGTACTGTTTGTCCATTAACTAAATCATAGTATTTACCTGAGTTGGTTGTATTAGTCCAACCAGAACCAGTATTCTTTTGAGCATATACATATGCAAATTGGTTAGCGCTAGATGTTGTAATATTTAAAGAGATAGATATAGAATAAGTGCCAGTATATTGGAAAGTAAATACTCCAGTTGTATTGTCATAAGTAATACCACTACTACCTGCAACCGTACTAGCAGGAAGTAATAATGTTGGAGTAGTAGCTAAAGATATAGAAGATGTTAAATCATATGCTTCAATATGTGCATTACTATACCCTGTCGCTGTTGTTAAAGCTGCAGTAGCACCAGTTGTATAATTATCAATTTGGTTAAAATATAATCTTAAAGCATTAGAATGTTGTTCTGCATGTCTTTGACTATAATCAACAGGTGATATAGGTAAGTTAGGTGATTTAGTTGATATTAATGTTGTAGTTTTTAAATCAGTAGCCATTACCTTCTACCATCTTTTCTAATATCAATTCTAGGTACACCAAGTTGCCAAGCCACACCTAATGAATTAGATTCAATTCTAAAGCTTAATTGACGACCACGAAGTCTTGTATAAACTTGTCCTATAAATTGTTGTACTGTATATTCAGGTATAGTTTGATAGTTTTGTGAGCTTGTAACTTGTGGATTATCAGCTACTCCATAAGCTGTACCTGAGTTTTGACGCGGTTTAAGTGTCATAGTTACATATGGATCATTTACATTCGATCCATTAAAGTTAACGTCTGGTAATATACGCCATACAAATCCAAAGTTATGACCGTCTTCTATATCAAAATCAGATGATTGAACATAAGCATCAATAGGTTGAGCTGTAATACCTGATACATCATCAACACCAACTTCATGATTTAATAAATAACTTGCGTTATTTGTAACTGTTATTGGTATAGGTGCCATAGAACTTCCAACAGTTTGACTAAAATTAACAGTATATGTACCAACGCCACCTAATCCTGTAGATGCAGTTGTATAGGCTGTACCTGAACCAGTCCCAGCACCCGTAGCTACAAACGTAACTCCAACGGTATTAGATGAAGCTCCAATAGCCACAAAGTTAGTTGTACCAAGAGTTGCTATAGTGTATGTATTCCCTACAACAAAATTGCCTGCAGTATAGGTAACATTGACTGGATTAGTTACACCATTAGTTAAAACAGTAGTTCCTGCTGTAATGCCAGTACCTGTAATAGTAGCTCCTATTTCAATAGAGCCTGCTATAGCGTTTGTTATAGTTAAAGTATTACCACTAATATAACCTGTCATTGACGCATTAGGTGTAAAGTATGCAGCGACAGGATTAGGTAATATACCAGAACCACTCCATGCAGTTCTTTCCATAGTGCCATAATACCAAACTTGATCTAGATAATTATAGATAACATAACTATCAATTACTGATGAATTTTTAGAGCAATAGAACCACCATACTTCATTGTAGCCTTCATTAGCTCCAGCAAATACTTGGTAGCTTTGAGACTGATTTATATTAGCGTAAATATACTGACGAAGTGAACAAGGTAAAGTTTGTACAGTACCTGAATACATGTAGAACTTCTCTTGACCCATCCAATAAGTCACATTGTTAATCGTAATCATGGAGTTTGGACTCATTACAGAGATGTTATCCATTAGGATATTGAATCCCCAGATATAAGGTGCACCTAGATACTGCATAGAATATAGGGCTGAATCTGTCCAAATTAAAATTTCTTGACGAGTGGCACGAGCTCCCATAATGTATGAACCATTAGTTAACGTAAATTCACCTGATTGATTTGTAACAGATGGTACCCATTGAAATGGATTTAACTGATCTGACCAACGTACTAACATAGGGTTAAATGTTGTATTTGCATTAGTAGGATCGTATGAATTAGCACCAAACGCAATAATAAACTTTTGAATTGCAGAAGTAATTACTTGGTATGTTGAGTTTGGTACAAATTGACCAGCATTACCGTTTGCAGTAGCTTGAGTTTTAACTAATTGAGCACGAGTTGATAAGCCACCAGAAGTTCCATTAGGATAATTACCTGATGGTTGCCAGTAATAAATTGGTCCACCTCGTGGAGCTATGAATAAATACTCACCGTAGTTATCATTAGTCCAAAGTCTTAATTGTGCACCAATACCAGATGCACCTGAATAAGCTAAACCCCAACCACCAAAACCCCAAGGGCTTACACCCCAACCTGTACTTTGAGTATATACGTTTAGACCTGATGGGACTTCATAATTAACTGTGAAAGTACCACCTGTACCTGTATCACTTGAGTTAGCAGTAACTACTATACCTGAAGTATTTTTAGCAGTAATAGTAAAGTTACTAGAACCAACTCCTGTAATTACATATTCTTGATTTAATACAGCAGCTGTAATATTGCCACCTAAACCTGTAGCACCTGATATAACTACATAATCTCCAACAGCATATGTTATATATGTACCATCAGTAATAGTTAATGTACTTGATCCATTAGTAGCTGTAATCGCAGCAGTTAAAGAACTACTAGCATAATAAGGTGTGATGTCGTAGTAAGTACCACTCCAGTTTAAATAGTATTTAACATTAGAACCTACGCCTACATAGTTATTACTAGCTAAATCTACCCAGTCCCATAACCCACGAGCTGTACCTAAAAAAGAATTATTACTATTTAAAAACCTAGTCCATCCACCAATTTTTTCAGGATACCCTGAACGGAAGCGAATCTTGTCGCCATCATACCAACCACCCTCATTGGAGTAGTCAGTACCTTCACGGTTAAGTCCTGGTTTAAGTGTTAGTTTTTGTAAGGGCATATTATTCTTTTATAAATAAATCATGTTCAGCTTGGCGTCTTTTAACCAAACCTGGTAATGATACTTTACCTGCAAAATGAAACTTTAAAATGTCGTTAGCTGCAGCACTCCACAAACTAGCATTTATATCTTTAAGAAGCGTACTTTTTTGTAACGTGCCAATACCCAAGTTATAACAGAAAGAACAAAGAGCATCAAACTGATTTTGGGTAAGTTGCACTCTAATAAGCATATTAATTCCTGATTCAGTACGAGTGAGATCATTAACCAAAAAACCATCTATTTCTTCTTGTGTAAATATTCTGTTATCGCCTGACGGCAACGATTTACCATCCCCGATAAGATGACCATAACCAACAGTCCATAGACCAATGCTGTCACGATAAGGGTGATAACGGCAACCTTCAAAGCGTTTAATAAGATCAATCCCATTTTGTGAAATTCTCATTTATCACTTCTTTAAACTTAAATACATTCTTTCGCCAATGACAAAACTCATACAAGCACCTGTCATATCTAACAATACAGAAACTACGCTAACTCCTACGATTTGTGGGAAAAAGCATACAACTCCTGTAAAAACAAAGATTGCACTAATAATTACATATCTATAGCAAGCTCTTAAATCTACAATCCATTGTGATGGTTGACCCATATTAGGGTTATCTAATGCCGCTAAAGCTTGTAGTTTTTGTGCTTCTGCTTCCATTAACTGGATGCGTTCTTGTACATTTTGAGGCTGACCACCAGCACCGCCAGTAATCTTGGCAATTAAACCTCTAACACCATCAGTAAACGCTGGAACTAATGCAGGTAATATTAAATTTAAAATAGTACCTGTAAACATTATTGTGCGTCTTTAGTTAATACTGTATCTAGTTTTTGTAATACTAAGATAGTTTCTTCAACTAATACTTTAAGACCACGAAGAGCTACTTTAAAAGACCATAAAGCCGCGGCTTTAATAAAATCCCAAACTTGTGCTAATTTTGCTTTCATAATATCTCCTATTTGTTAAATGTTTTTAAGTAACACATTACCCAGTCTGTTTTAATACACATCTGAGCATCTATGATATTCATTTGACCCTTACAAATTCTTCTATGTAATTCGTTTTCTAGCTTATCTTTATCATGTGCATTGTATTTACCACAATAACTTTGAGGCCATAGATTTTGAGCATCATTAGCACCGCCAAGTTCTAAAGATACTAAATGATCTATTTCATAACCTTCACCACAAAGATTTCTATCATTACCAGTTAAGCCATAACTCGCAAACACTTTTTTCTTTAACGAGTCAGGTACATTTCTAACTGCAGATGTTGATGTAGTACATAGCTCTGTAACTGTAACACTACGCATGTAACCTGGTGTTAGTTTTAAATCAGGTAACTCTGCTGGTATGCCATTAGATAAATGAAGCATAAATAGTGCAAATAAACCTAGTTTGTTCATGCGGGTTGTGTAGCTTCTGCTTGTAGTCTTGCTACTTCTTCATCACTGTAAGGGATATTAGTTACTTCACCTGTTAGTGAATCTGTTTGTGCTGTACATAAACCAGCATTAATCTTTTCTTGATCAGTCATTATTTAACTCCGTAAATGTAAATAGTACCTTGTGCTGTCCAAGTATTAGTACTACCGTTTCTTAAATATATTGTAGTAGTTGATGTTGTAATATTGTGTGAATCTATACCACCTCTATTTGAGTTTGAATAAACAGCCCCTGTATTACTTACATTACATACTAATGAACCAGCATTTAAATCTAGTGTAGCAATGCCATTGCCTGCATTAACAGCAATAGAACCACTGACTAACCATATACCTGTTGATTGTGTATTATCACCTGAAACATATGAAACATAACCAGGTCCTGCACCACCTACTGATATATTCTTAAATACAATTTGTATTTGTTTATAACCTGTTAAAGTTAAGCTACTTAATGATATAGAGTTAACTGCTGTTGGTGTAATAGTACCAAGTAATGTCATTCCACCAGAAGGTGCTGAACTTACCCATGTAGTACCGTTATCAGATAATACATTACCACTTGTACCTGCAGCTGGTAGTTGAGTTTGAACCCAAGCCGAACCATTGTAGACTTCCATAAAGTTTAATGTTGTGTTGTAACCCATCTGACCTTGTGATGGTGAAGCAGGTCTACCTGATGTAATCCACGTTGGGAAGGTTTCTCCGTTTGTTCCGTCTAATATTAATGCCATTATGCTGCTCCTTGTAAGGCTTGTAGTTGTGCAGAGATTGTTGCTAGTTGTGCTTGTAAGTCTGCTACTGTTGGTTGAGGCGTAGGAACAGGAGTAGGTTCTGTCCATGTAACGGGATAATCAGGAAGTTCTTGAGTTATGCCTGTTTCTAAATTAATTTCAATTCTCATATTTATTTCCTATTCGTATAAAATGTTTACTGAACCAGCGTCAAAAGTGTCTGTTCCGTTTACTGTGGTAAGAACTACTCTGTCTAAAATACCTGAAAGAGTTATAGAACCTGCAGCAAACCATGTATAATTTCCGCTTGAAGCAAAAACTCCTTGAGCAGTCCAAATATTTCCTGACAAATTAGTAAAAATTATTGAACCATAAATATAATTAGAAGCATCACTAGAATTAATTCCAAATCCTGTTGTATATCCAGTTGCACTTACAGAAGTTCCACTAATAACTGAACCTGTTGCTGCATATCCAGATGTTGTTGCAGACCCAGACCCTAATTGAAATATTTTATTGCTTGTACCACTTGTAGAAACACCATTAAACATCACAGTAATTCTTTTAACCCAAGATGAGATACCTGTAAATGTAATAGATGTACCAGATGTAGATGCTACTGCTGTTCCTGATACTATTTTAGCTGTAGGTGTTAATGTAGAACCATCTGTAGAAAATGGTATTTGACCTACTGCTGAAATAGCACTAGATAAAACTGCTGAAGTGCCTGTTTGTGCTGGTAAAGTGATTGTATTTG
>Ga0208379_1000853_pt1 | contig 12517 bp, 10 predicted proteins | sample CryBogCBE02Aug07_FD_184559 | JGI IMG/M metagenome (GOLD analysis project Ga0208379, IMG submission 184559) | Freshwater microbial communities from Crystal Bog, Wisconsin, USA - CBE02Aug07 (SPAdes) | ecosystem: Environmental > Aquatic > Freshwater > Lake | place: Crystal Bog, Wisconsin, USA... | reverse complement strand
GGAGTTCAGCCCAATTTAATTTCTGTCAGAAATGTTGGAACAAATCAATGGGAAATTATTTGTGGTGGTAGTGGAGATCCATATCAAATAGCAAATGCAATTTTTAATTCTATACCTGATATATCTTCTTTAGTTGGATCAACAGTATCTAGTTCAAGAAATGTCACTGTAACAATTAATAATTACCCTGATACTTATAATATTATTTTTGTAAATCCTGTGGTTCAACAAACTGGTATTACTTTAAATTGGAGTTCTCAAGCAACAAATGTGGCGGCTAACTCTGCTGTTGTATCTTTGGCTCAACCAGCAATTATTAATTACATTAATAATATTTATGTTGGTCAGCCTATTAATTTATATGAAATTCAAAGTATATTTGAAACATCAGTAGCTAGTGTTTTGCCTACTAATTTAATTTCTAATATATCTGTAACTGTTTATATTAGTGGATCTGCTATAACACCTATTACTGGAACACATTTATATTTAGCTGATGTAGAAGGCTATTACAATACAACTGCTGGATCAACAGCAACAACTAGCGTAATTATCAATAAAGTATGATTACTACTATTTTACCTGCTTATTTATATCAGCAATATCAAAGGCTTGATTCAACGCAATATATTCAGCCTTTTTTTGATGCATATAATACAACTGCACAAAGTTACTTAGACAAAACAAATAGTTTAAATTTACCTATTTATACCAAAATGACTGCTCCTTTATTAGATTGGGTAGCATTTAGTTTATATGGTATGGAAAGACCATCATTATCAAATGCTACTACTTTTAGTCCTTTAGGTGCTTATGATACTGTTCCGTATGATACTTTGCCTTATAACGAAGATGTATTAAATACACCAACTAATTTTTACACGATTACTGATGATTATTTTCAAAGAATGATTACTTGGAATTTTTATAAAGGTGATGGATTCCAATACACAACACCTTGGTTAAAAAGAAGGGTAGCAAGATTTTTATATGGTGTAAATGGAACTGATATACCTAATGTTGCTGATTTGTATAACATTAGTGTAACTTATCCTACAACAAATGGAATTACAATAACAATACCTAATTTGCCTGTATCACCAATTTTGCAATCAGCTATACAATATGGTGTTTTAAATGTACCATATCAATATACTTATACTGTGGTTTATTAAGGAGTTTTTATGACGATTCAGTTATTTTCAAATAACGCTAAAACCACTTTAGCTTCTAATATAACCAGTTCACAAACCACAATTACTGTTGCTTCAGGTACAGGCTCACAATTTCCAAGTCCAACAACAGGGCAACAGTTTAAAGTTACTTTAAATAGTGCAACCTCTGTTTTAGTCTATGAAATTTGTAACTGTACTGCTCGAAGTGGTGATACTTTAACAGTTCAAAGAGGTCAAGAAGGAACATCAGCTTTAGCTTTTAATGCTGGTGATATTGTTGGTCATTTTGATACTGCTGGTGTAATGACTGATTTAGTTCAATCTGAACAATTACAGGCTGGAACTTATGTTTATGCTGATGTAGCTGGTTCAGCAAATGCTTTAACTGCAACAGTAACATCTAATTTAACTAGTGTTCCTGATGGTATGACTTTAGTTCTTGGTGCTTTAACTGCCAATACTGGTGCAACAACTCTTAACTTAACCTTGGGATCAACTATTTTAGGTGCTTATCCTATTGTAAAAGGTAATAATCAAACATTGGTTTCAGGAGATATTCCTGCTCATGGTTATCCTATTCAGTTAAATTGGAGTCCTGAATTTTCTGCTTGGGTTATGCAAAATCCTGCAACTGGTATTTTTGTAGCGGCTGTTCCTACTGGAGCTATTGTTCAATTTCCTGCAACAACAGCACCTTCAGGCTATTTAATAGCCAATGGTCAATTAGTTTCAAGAACAACTTATGCATCTCTTTGGACTTTTGCACAAGCAAGTGGAAACTTAGTTAGTGATACTGTTTGGCAAGGTGGTCAATATGGTAGTTTTAGTACAGGTGATGGATCTACTACTTTTAGAATACCTCAATATGGTGGATATTTCCTAAGAGCTTTAGATAATGGAAATGCTATTGATCCAAGTAGAGTTCTTGGTTCAGTGCAATCTAATCAAAATTTATCGCATACTCATACTTGGAGTGGTAGTACAAACACTGGTAATGCTAGTGCAAATATTGTTGATCCTTCTCATACACATTCAAGCGATGCAGTAACAATACAAACTGTAAGTTTTAATGGAACTCCGGGTGGATATAATGTTCCAAATGTTTTAAATTGGCCGGGGGCAACTATAAATCCAGCTTTTACAGGAGTATATGATTCAGGACACAATCATTCAGTTTCATTAAGTGGCACAACAAGTGGTAATGGTGGCTCTGAATCAAGACCTATTAATATTTCTGTGCTTACTTGTATTAAATATTAAGGAGAATTTATGTCATTCAATTATGGTAGTCCAATCACAGGAACATTATCAGCTACTACAGCTATAGTTCCTATTACTAATGCTTTAACCACTCCAGCAACGATTGTTTTAAATTCTAGTGCTGGTGGTCGTGCTATTCAATTATCTATGGATGGAACTAATTTTTATCCAGCAGTAACTCCTACACAAACACTCACAGGACAAATATATTATGTCTTGAATTTCCCTGTAAGTGCGATACAATTTACTGGAGCAATTAACGATACTTATAGTATTTTGTAGCCTTTTGGGAGCTTTATGTCCATTTTATTATTCGCTAATCAGGCACAAACCACATTAGCGTTACCTATCACAAGCACCCAAACAACTATTACAGTTGCAAGTGGTACAGGAACATATTTCCCTGCACCATCTACTAATCAATCAATAACATTAACGATTGTCAGTGCTTTAAGTGGACTAATTACTGAAATTATTTCTTGTACCAATATTACTGGTGATGTTTTAACTGTTGCTAGAGGTCAAGAAGGTACAGTTGCAAGAGCTTGGAATCAAGGTGATTTTGTCATCAATATGATGACTGCTGGAACTGGAAATGCTTTTGCTCAACTTTATGGTTTAGACAATGGATATTATTCTCCAATATTTAATAATATGTCTACCACTACAGGGCAAGTTGCAACTGCTCCTGTAAATGGTGTTGATATAGCAAATAAGGCTTATGTTGATTCTGTATCTCAAGGATTGTTTAAAGCTGAATGTCAAGTAGCTACTACAGCAAATATTACGCTTTCAGGATTGCAAGTTATTGATGGATATACAACTTTAGCTGGTGATCGTGTTCTTGTTAAAAATCAGTTTAACAATGCTTACAATGGTATTTATGTAGCTTCTACTACTGCTTGGGTTCGTGCTGGTGATATGAGTGTATGGTCAGAAGTACCGGGTGCCGCTACTTTTGTTCAATATGGAACTTTATATGCCAATACAGGCTGGAATGTCATAGCTCCTGAAAATGGAACAATTAATGTCACTCCAATTATTTGGACACAATTCTCAGGTTATGGAACTTATACAGCAGGTACAGGGCTAACCCTAACAGGAACACAATTTAGCATTACTTCTACAGGAGTTGTTTCAGGTACTTATGGAACAGCAACTTCAGTACCTACTTTATCTATCAATCCTCAAGGTCAAATTACTAGCGTATCGAATACACCTATTAGTATCGCACCTAGTCAGATTAATGCAACTATACCCAATTCAGGTTTAACCAATTCATCCATTACGATTGGTTCAACGAATGTAGCATTAGGGAATACCCTAACTACATTAGCAGGAGTTTCCATTAGTGGTTCTACCAATACTATTACAAATATTCCCAATTCAGGGTTAGTTAATTCGAGTATTACCATTAATGGAAATCTTATACCTTTAGGTGGATCAGCAACAATCACATCACAAACACCTAATGCTTTAACGATTGGTACTGGACTTTCAGGAACATCTTTTAATGGCTCTGCTCCAGTAACGATTGCTATATCTCCAACTACTGTGACAGCAGGATCTTATGGATCTGCTGGATCTGTAGCAACATTTACAGTTAATGCACAAGGTCAATTAACTAATGCAACAACAACTTCTATAGCGATTAGTAATACACAAGTTTCAGGTTTGGGCACAATGAGTACCCAAAATGCAAATAGTGTAGCCATTACTGGTGGAACAATTCAAGGTGTATCTCTAACTATTGATAGTTTAGATAATACTCCTATAGGCTCAACAACAGCATCTACAGCTAAATTTACTACTTTATCAGCCAATAGTACAGTTACTTTAGGAAACTATACAGGCTATATTTATGCCAATGGATCAAGTGCTATTTCAGCATCTACAACCATTCCTACAACTGCTCTTAGTGGGACTATTACTAATGCACAGTTAGCCCATAGTTCTATTACGATTAATGGAAATGCCATTAGTTTGGGTGGTTCTACAAGTGTTGGTACAGTCACTTCTGTAACTGCAACATCACCAATTAGTGTTGCAACTGGAACAACTACTCCTGCTATTAGTATTAGTCAGGCAAATAGCACTACCAGTGGATATTTATCTAGTACAGATTGGAATACTTTTAACTCTAAGGGAAGTGGTTCAGTTACTAGCGTTTCAGGCACAGGAACAGTTAATGGCATTACTTTAACTGGTACAGTGACATCTAGTGGTTCATTAACTTTAGGTGGAACTTTAGGTGGTATTGCTAATAGTCAATTAACTAATTCAACCATATCAGGGATTTCTCTAGGTTCTAATCTTGCAAGTTTAACGATTGGTACAGGATTATCAGGTACTTCATATAATGGTTCAACAGCAATAACAATTGCAAATACAGGAGTTTTATCAGTCACAGGTACATCTCCTGTATCTGCAAGCACAACCAGTGGTGCTACTACTGTAAGTTTATCTTCAGGATATGGCGATACACAAAATCCTTATGCATCTAAAACAGCTAATTATGTATTGGCTTCTCCTAATGGAACTGCTGGAGTTCCTAGTTTTAGATCTTTAGTTAATGCTGATTTGCCTTCAAGTGGAGTAACTTCAGGCACTTATGGATCTGCATCAGTTATTCCAGTTTTAACAGTCAATTCACAAGGTATTGTTACTTCAGTAAGTACACAAGCTACTAATGCTCCTTCTTATCAAGGAGTATGGAACGCTTCTACCAATACTCCTACTTTGACATCCTCTGTAGGAACTGCTGGATATTACTATGTTGTATCTGTAGCTGGTAACACTACTTTAAATGGTGTATCAGGTTGGAATGTTGGTGATTGGGCTATTTTTGAAAATAGCGTATGGCAAAAAATACCGGGTTCTACTAGCGAATCTTTTACCAATTTAACAACAACCAATTTAGCAGTAACAGGCTTAACTGGTTATATGTATGCCAATAATACAACTGGCAATGTAACAGCTTCAACTACTATACCTACAACAGCATTGAGTGGCACAATCACTAATGCTCAGTTGGCAAATAGCACTATTTCAGGTGTATCACTAGGTAGTAATTTATTTAATTTAACTGCTGGAACTGGAGTTAATTTTAGTTCAGGAACTACCTATAATGGTTCTACAGCAATAACAATAAATGCAACTGGTACTGGTGGTACTGTAACTTCAGTAAGTGCATCAGGTGGTACAACTGGATTAAGTTTTACTGGTTCACCAATTACTACAAGTGGAACTCTTACTTTAGGTGGCACTCTTGCAGTAAGCAATGGTGGAACTGGTGTCGTTAGTTCTAGTGGAGCTAACTCTGTAGTATTGCGTGATGCTAATGGAAATATCACTACAAATTGTATTTTTGAAGGTTATGTTACACAATCTGCAACTGGCACAACATTAGTTTTAATTGCATCATCGGCACAAAATTATCAAATTACAGGTTCAGGTGGGCAAACCATTAGATTGCCTGATGCTACAACTTTACCTAATGGTGCAACATTTACTTTTAATAATAATCAATCTTCAGGAACTATTGTTGTTCAAAACAATTCATCCACAACTGTTGCAACAATACAATCAGGTGGATATACAACTGTAGTTTTATTAAATAATTCAACTTCTGCTGGTTCTTGGGATCGACACGATTCAACACCATCAAATGTATCTTGGTCTACAAATACTTTAGATTATGCAGGTTCAATAACTTCTGCAACATGGAATGGTAATGTCATTGCTTATAATAGAGGTGGTACAGGAATATCAACTGCACCAACTCAAGGTGGTGTAGTTTATGGAGCATCCTCAACGACACAAGGATATACTTCAGCAGGAACAGCAGGTCAAGTTCTAATATCAAATGGCACATCAGCACCTACATTTGGTGCTATCGCTGGGGGAAGTTTCTAATGAGTTCAACTAACTTTATTAATTACGAAACCACCATTTATGCACAATGGCTAAATGATGTTAATAATCTTGTTTACAATGGCAACTTTCAATCACCAACAGTTAATATCTATAGTTTAGTAGCTCAAAATGGATCTATTGCTAATTTAACTGTAGCAAGTTTAACCAATGCTAGTTTAACGAATGGTCAAGTAGTTTATGCTGGATTAAATGGATTATTAGAATCTAATCCTACCATGCGATTTGATGGTAATACTTTAACAGTCAATAATTTAGTTTCTGTCAATGGTATTAGTGGGGGTAGCTTTTAATGACTAATTCCACAAACTTTATTAATTATGAAACAGTCATTTATGCTCAATGGTTAAATGATGTTAATGGACTTGTTTACAATGGTGTTTTTCAAACCAATAATGTCAATATTGGTAATTTAAGCATTACAACTTTAACATCAGGATCTATTACTACAGGATCATTAACTAGCAGTAATTTAGTAAATGGTCAATTAGTTTTTGCTGGGACTGGTGGTGCATTACAAAGTAGCTCAAGTTTAACATTTAATGGAACTGTTTTAACTGTACCTAGTCTTACTATTACAGGAACTTTAAGCCTTAATTCTTTAACATTATCTACACCTTTGGCTACATCTAGTGGTGGTACTGGAAATGTTAATTTAACTGGTTATGTTTATGGTAATGGTGCAGGTGCTATGACAGCATCAACACAGATCCCCAATACTGCAATTGGTGGTTTAGGAACAATGTCTACACAAAATGCTAATTTTGTTGATATTACTGGTGGCACAATGGATAATGTAAGTATTGGAAATACAACTCCCAGTTCAGGAAAATTCACTACTTTAGTTGCTTCTAGTGGAATTCAAGGTGGAAGTTTTTAAATATGATAAGGAATTGACATGGCACAAACTGGATTTACTCCTATCGAAATTTATGGAAGTAGTACAACAGGAGCTACTCCTTCTGCTTCTAATTTAGTCACTAGCTCAAGTGGTTGTGAATTAGCGATCAACTATACTGATGGTAAGTTGTTTTATAAAGATAATAATGGAGTAGTTCAGGTTTTAGCTACAAAAGGAGCATCTCAAAATTCCATTAGTTTTGGTACTACAGGATTAACTCCTAATACAGCAACTCAAGGTGCTGTTACTGTTGCAGGTACATTGATAACAAGCAATGGCGGAACAGGTTTATCAAGCTACACAGCAGGTGATTTGCCTTACTATGCGTCAGGTACAGCCTTATCTAAACTTGCTATTGGTACAGCAAACTACATACTATCATCTTCAGGAACAGCACCTCAATGGGTAAACAGCATTAACATTGGCTCAGGAACATTTACAAGTGTGACCGACTCAGGATTAACAAGCGGTCGAGTAACTTACGCTGGTACAAGTGGAATATTACAAGATAGTGCAAATTTAACATTTAATGGCACTACTTTAACAACTGCGAATGACGCATCTATTCATGGTCTTACTGTTGGATTAGGTGGTGGTAGTGTAAGTAGTAATACGGCTTTTGGTTATCAAGCAATCAATGCTTCTGCTAGTGGTACAGAAAATACGGCTGTTGGAAATAGTGCTGGAAAAGCAATTACTAGCGGAAATCAAAATTCTTTATTTGGAAGTTTGGCTGGAACTGTTTTAACAACAGGTGTTCAAAATACTGGTATTGGTAGAGCATCACTTTATCAACTTACATCTGGTAATAACAACACAAGTGTTGGCTGGAATACTTTACTTGCATCTGTAACTGCTAATCAAAATACTGCTATTGGTGCAAATTCATTAGCAAGCAACACCGCAGACAACAATACAAGTGTTGGTTATTTATCTATGTATGCAAATACTACCGGTACACAAAATACTGCTTTAGGTTCTCAAGCATTACAATCTAACACCACAGCATCATACAACACAGCAGTAGGCTACCAATCTTTATATACAAATAGCACAGGACAATTAAATACAGCAGTCGGTTATAACAGTTTGCAATTAAATACTACAGGTAGTTCATTGACAGCTATTGGTCTTGGTGCATTGGGTTCAAATACTACTGGTTCATACAATGTTGCTGTTGGTCAATCTTCATTAAATCAAAACACCACAGCCTCTAGCAACACAGCAGTAGGTTATCAAGCGGCATATAGTAATACAACAGGCGAACTTACAGCCATTGGTTATCAAGCTGGTTATACAGGCACAACAGCTACATACAATACGTTTATGGGTTTTCAAGCTGGTTATGCTACTACAGGAAACGGAAATACGGCTATTGGTCGTTCTGCATTAAGACTTAATACTTCAGGTTCATCCAATACAGCAATGGGTGGTTTTGATGGTGTAAATAATGCGGCTTTGTATAGTAATACAACTGGCGGATATAATTCAGCATTTGGAACAGGTGCGTTAGCATCAAATACTACTGCTTCTAATAGTACAGCAGTGGGTTACCAAGCACTTTATAATAATACGCAAAGTTATAATACTGCTGTAGGTCAATCTGCTGGATTTGCAAATACAAGTGGATTAATTTCTGCTTTTGGTCAATATGTATTACGCAATAACACTACAGGAACAGCTAATGCCGCTTTTGGTGGTTATGATGGTGCTAATACACAAACAATGGCATCAAACACTACAGGTGGATATAATTCTGCTTTTGGATTTGGAGCATTAGCAAATAATACCACAGCATCCAATAGTGTGGCGGTAGGGTACCAAGCCGCATATAACAACACAACACAAATTGTTACTGCTTTGGGTTATCAAGCAGGTTATACACAAAGTGGTGGAAGCCCAGGTGCAAATACTTGGATAGGTTCTCAATCAGGATTTTTAACAACAACAGGTGGAGCTAATACAGGTTTAGGCTGGCAGTCTTTATATTCAAATACAGGTGGAGCATACAATACTGGTTTGGGTATGCAAGCTTTGTATTCAAATACAACCGCTTCGAATAATACTGCAATTGGATACCAAGCCGCATACACTAATACGACTGGAGCACAATTAACCGCTATGGGATTGGCGGCTTTATTTTCAAATACTACTGGTATAGATAACACAGCCGTTGGTGCAAGTGCCCTTTATTCAAACACTACAGCTTCTAATCTTGTTGCTGTTGGATATCAAGCCTTGTATGCAAATACTACAGGTGTAAGAAATACCGCTGTTGGTAATGTGGCTTTAACATCAAATGTAACTGGAAACTACAATACTGCTGTAGGCTCTACAGCATTACAACAATCAACAGGCGATTACAACACAGGTATTGGAACATACGCTGGTAACACTATTACAACAGGTACTAGAAATACTGCTGTAGGTGCAAATACCATGAGTGCTACATCTAGCACAACAGGAAGCTATAATACTGCTGTTGGTGATTCTGCTCTTGGAGTAGTAACAAGTGGTTCTAATAATACTGCTATAGGACAATTTTCTCTTGGTGCAAATACCACCGCATCTAATAACACAGCAGTAGGTTATCAAGCTGGGTATAGTAATACGACAGGTGCAAGAAATTCTTTATTTGGATTTGGTTCGGGGCAAAACTTAACAACAGGTAATTACAACGTATTTTTGGGGGCAAATGCTGGAGCAGGTTATCTTACAACAATGACTGGTTCCGCTAATACATTTGTTGGAGATTCTGCTGGTGTAGTTGTATCAAGCGGTTCTAAAAATACTATTATTGGTGGTTACTCAGGCAATCAAGGCGGTCTAGACATCCGTACAGCAAGTAACTACATTGTCTTATCCGATGGTGATGGTAATCCTAGAGCATATAATAACGGAACTGGAACATGGTTTTTTGGTACTGGTGGAGCTTCCAATTATGAAGGTTCTATACTATTAAGTGGTGCAAGTGGAAGTGGGTATGGACCGATTATTTCGGCTACCACTAGTGGAACAGCAAGTTTTTATATTGCAACCTATACAAGATTAAGTGGTGGCTCAAATACTGGCGTTTGTATTACAAATCAAGTAGGTTATGGCGTTTATTTAGCAACTAGTACAGCTACTTCATGGACTGCTGTATCTGATGAAACTCGCAAGATTATTATTGAACCAATTACAGGAGGTTTAGAAAAAATTGCAACACTTCGCACAGTTATTGGTAGATTAAAAACTGATGAAGAAGATGTTCGCAGACCTTACTTAATTGCACAAGATGTTCAAAAAGTATTGCCTGAAGCAGTAACAGAAACAGAAGATAAAGAGGGTACAGTTTTAGGTCTTTCTTATACAGAAGTTATTCCGCTTTTGGTAAATGCAATTCAAGAACTTAAAGCAGAAGTAGATTCACTTAAAACCCAACTAGGAGCTAAATAATGGCAATAACTTATATAACCACAATCAATCAGATGTTTACAGTACCTAATCCAACAGGTTATGTTGTAAATGTTATCTTTACAGTATCAGGTACAGATGGCACACATACAGCAGAAATTGGTGGCAACATTCAGTTTACACCTGAGCAAAATGAACCAAACTACATACCTTACAATGAATTAACTCAAGCTGAAGTTTTGGGATGGATTAACGATGCAACTGATAATCAAGCAAATTACTATGCAAATATTGATGGTCAACTGAATAGCATTATTAATCCACCAGTTTCACCTTCTTCACAACCACTACCTTGGTAAGATATGTTTTATATTTATCAACATATTCGCAACGATAACAATTCTATCTTTTATGTAGGAAAAGGTACAGGCTATCGCTGTAATCAAAAAACAGGAAGAAATATTTATTGGAAACGAGTTGTTGATAAATGTAATGGATATAGTATAGAAAAAGTTGTTACAAATCTTGATGAAGAATTAGCATTGCTTGTTGAAATGGAATTAATTGATAAATACAAAAAATTAGGTTATAAATTAACTAATTTATCTGAAGGTGGCGAAGGTTCAACAGGATATAAATTTACCGAAGAACAAATAGAAAAAACTAGATTAGCAAATTTAGGAAAAAAACATTCTGAAGAAACCAAATTTAAAATGTCAATTGCTAAAAAAGGTAAGCCTCCCAATAATATGGGTAAAATTTATACAATAAAAGAACCATTTACAAAAGAACATATTGAAAAATTAAGAGAATCACATCGTGGTAAAAAACAATCAGAAGAAACAAAATTAAAACGTAGTCTTTCTACAAAAGGTAAACCAAAATCAGAAGAAACAAAAATGCGTATGAAATTAGCACAATCTAGTCCTGAAGCAAGAGCATTACAATCGGAAAGGATGAAAATGGTTCGTAAAAACAACAATTGGAGTACAAAAAAGATGATTACACCACCAGTAAGCCCAAGTTCACAACCTTTGCCTTGGAACAATTAAACGGAGAAATAAATGGAAATTAAATTAACACTAGCAATTGAAGAAGTACAAGCCCTAATGAACCTCATGGGTGATACACCTGCCAAAATGGGTTATTTCCCATTGATGATTAAAATCAAAGGTCAGGCAGATACACAACTCCCAGAAGCACCAAAAGAGGCTGAACAAGCCGTGGCTTAAATATGTTAGGTATAACCCCTTTTGCTAAAGCATCGTTTGCCGCATTAGGGGTTGGCTATGATATATCTATATCAGAAAATGCAAGTTTTGCTGATTCTCAAGTTTTCGCTGCTCAGTATGCAGAATCCATTACTGAAACAATAATCCAAATATTTGACGTACAGAGCGAACAAGATAACTTTTTTGAAGGCATAGTAGAAAACCTAACATTTGCTGATACAGAAACGGCAAGTATCCAGTTCCAGTTCACCGTTACTGAGCCAATTACTAGTGCAGAGTCAGAGTCTATATCCGCCCAGTTTAGTGCGACGATTGTAGAAGCATGGGGGCAAACACCATATAGCGTTCCTCAACAGCCTAGTATTTCTGCGTTTGCTATAGCAGGTAGTCCGTTTGCAGGTAGCTTTAATACTATTGGATTCTTAGAAAACCCATCTTATGTGGTACAGGCTAACCTATTAGATTCAATTACTGAAAACGCCACAATAACTGAAACTGAAACAATAACAGCTCAGTTCCCACTAAGCATAGCCGAAAACACAACGGTACTAGATACACCAACAATCACCGCTCAATTCTTAGAAAGTTTAAATGAAAACTTTGGTATTGCTGACTTTAGT
>Ga0208379_1000848_pt1 | contig 12546 bp, 10 predicted proteins | sample CryBogCBE02Aug07_FD_184559 | JGI IMG/M metagenome (GOLD analysis project Ga0208379, IMG submission 184559) | Freshwater microbial communities from Crystal Bog, Wisconsin, USA - CBE02Aug07 (SPAdes) | ecosystem: Environmental > Aquatic > Freshwater > Lake | place: Crystal Bog, Wisconsin, USA... | reverse complement strand
CGTTGTGGAACTTGTCGCCATGAAGGGTGCCAAGATCCAGTACATCACCGTTCAGAACTGGAGCTCCAACGTCTTTAATCTTGTCACCAAGCGCGGCATCGCCCACGAGGATGCCGAAGTGAAGTGGATCGATTGCAATATCGGCTCCCGGCTTACCATGAAGTATCCCGGAGTAGTCATGAAGGGGAAGGGGGCCCGAGGTGAGGTCGTCTCGATCGCCTTGGCCGGAGATGGTCAGCATCAGGACACTGGAGCCAAGATGATCCATGCGGCCGACAACACGACCAGCAACATCATCTCCAAGTCGATCAGTCTCGGCACCGGCCGCGCCACCTACCGAGGCATGGTGCATGTGCCGAAGCATCTCAAGGGGTGCAAGAACAACACCGAGTGCGATGCCCTGCTGATCAACACAAGCAGCCGCACCGACACGTATCCCGCCATCACCGTGCGCGGGCAGGGCAACGCGGTCCAGCACGAGGCGAGCGTCAGTCAGATCAGCGCCGAACAGATCTTCTACATGCAGCAGCGCGGCATCAGCGAGGGCGCGGCCATGAGCCTTGCCGTGAACGGATTCGTCAACGATCTCGTCCAGCAGTTCCCGATGGAGTATTCCGTCGAACTGAAGCGCCTGATCGACCTTGAGATGGAGGGATCGGTCGGATGAGCGCCCTCTGCGAACCCGAGGTGCATGCCTCCCTGATTGCCGACGCTCCCGTGCGGGGGAACTGGCCCGCATGGTTCCACGAGGACCAGGTGAAGGCGTGGGAGCTCTTCGCGAGTCTTCCCTGGCCGTCCCGCACCGACGAGCCGTGGCGCTTCGCCAACCTCAAGGCCGCAAGGCCCGAGGGGTTCCGCCCGGCCGATTCCGTCCGCGACGCCGCGGAACTCGTCGCCCGCTCGACAGGATGGGAGCATGTTTCCGGCAAGCTCGTCTTCGGAAACGACACCCTCCTGCACTCCGGGGTTTCGGGGCTTCCCTCAGGTGTTCTCCTGCTTCCCCTGGAGGAGGCCGTGGCAGGTCATGCTGGCCTGATCCGCAGTCACTTCATGACCTCCGAGCCTAGGCTCGGTTCCCGCAAGTTCGCCGCCCTGCACCGCGCCAAACTCAGGACAGGCGCTTTCCTCCATGTCCCCAAAGGCGTCGTCGTGGAGAAGCCGATCGAGATATGGCATTGGGTCGAGGGAGAGAAAGCGGCCGTTTTCCCCCACACCCTCGTCGTGCTGGAAGAGGGAGCCTCGGCCACCGTCATCGACCGCTTCGCCTCCTCGGGTACCGAGGCATCGCTTGCGATCGCCGTCAACGACCTGACCGTCGGCAAGGGGGCGCGTCTCACCTACACAGCGGTCCAGGAATGGAGCGACAGCACCACGGCCTTCCATGTCAACACCACCGAAGTGGCGGAGGAAGGAACATCCACCGCCCTCCAGATGAATCTCGGCGGCCGCTATGTGCGCGGAGAGAGCGACAGTCATCTGCGTGGCGAGGGATCGCGCAGCGTGATGCTCTCGGTCAATCCTGCCGACAAGCAGCGGGAAATCGACCAGCGCACGTTCCAGGATCACTTTTCCCCCCGCGCCACGAGCGACCTGCTCTATCATAACGCTCTCTCAGACAACTCCCGCACCATCTTCTCCGGCCTCATCAAGGTGGAGGAGGGGGCCCATGAGACCGACGCCTACCAGAAGGTCCGCAACCTGATGCTGAGTGACGAGGCCGAGGCCAACTCCATGCCCGGTCTCGAGATCCTTGCCGATAATGTCCGCTGCACCCACGGGGCGACCTCCGGTGAACTTAATGAGGAAGAGCTCTTCTACATGCAGGCCCGCGGCATCCCCGCCAAGCAGGCGGCGCAACTCATCGTCCGCGGATTCTTTGGAAGCGTGCTGGAGCGTTTGGATCACGCCGAACTCCAGGCCCATCTTGGAGCGATCCTCGACAAAAAGTTGGGCATCTAATCAGGAAAAGAATCCCCGAAAGACTGATTATTAATGGCGCAGAGGCGCGGAGACGCAGAGAGGTTTTGATTAAGATTGTTTTCTCAGCGCCTCCGCGCCTCTGCGGGAAACCAAAATCTAAAGAGATTCAATCCCCGGGCGCTGATACTTGAAGCAACCGAGCGGAGGATCCGCGGGGAAATCCTTTCCCAGAGCCAGGGCCTTGAACTGGCTTCCCATCAGTGCCGGGGTGAGGAGGGTGTTGAGAGCGAGCAGGTCTTTCCGGTGCTCCGGTGCATTCTCCCCGAGAGACCGCATCCACGGCTCCGCCGCCCCCATGAGGAAATGCTGCTGGTCGCTGTAGGCGAGGGGAGTGAATCCGGCCTCAATGGACCTGGCCGCGAGATCGGTGAAATCAACCTGCGCCGTGATGTCCCTGAGTCCCGGTTCGGGAAGGGGATCATCGAAGCGTTCGTGGTTCCGGTAGGCGAGCAGCGTCCCTTCGGCGCGGTGCGGGGCAAAGCGGTCTTGCCCGACCTGCCCGTAGTCAACGGTAAGGATCATTCCCCGTTTCATGCGGGAGGCGATCCCGGCCAGCCATGGCGAGATTCCCCGGTTGATCTCGAAGCGCCATCCGGCGCGGGGAGGGGAGGGGAGGCGTTGGGCCGCATCCGCCAGTTCCTGATCCGCAATCGGCCGTGTCCTCCAGACAAAGTCATTCTTTTCCCGGGCCACGCATTCCTCCTCCCAGAGGGAGCCGTTCCAGCGCAGGGAATCGACCGGGAAGGCATCGAGCAGTTCGTTGGAGAGATGGATGCCGGTAAATTCCGGCAGGTCGGCGTTGGCTTGATGCCACGAGACGTTGGAAAACCCCGAGAGTTTTTCCTGCTGGCGTTGCCGGTTCACCTCGAACGGTTCAACGATCCGGTAATGAAGCGCGTTTCCGAACGCATCGTGTTGTCCGGCCGTCGCCGAGAGGATGTCGACGGCCATGGTGCCGTCGTTGGCTCCCTGCTCCACGATGGCGAATTGCTCCGGGGATCCGAGGCGTTCCCAGACCTCACGGCAGACCGATGCTAGGAGACGGCCGTAGATTCTGCCCACGCTGACGCTCGTGTAAAAATCACCGCCTTTTCCCACCCGGGCGCGCCCCGAGCCGTAGTAGCCGTGCTCCGGGTGGTAAAGCGCCAGCTCCATGAAGCGCCGGAAGGGGATGACACCTCCCTTCTTTTCGATTTCCCCGCAAATCAACTCATGGAGTTCTGCCGTGTCGGGTGCCATTGCTGCATCCTTCGCTAACAGCCTGACAGTCTTCAGCCTAACAGCCTGCGGTTTTACTGCCCTCGCGTGACTTCGCGGGCGTAGATGTTGATCTGGCCGTCGTCGCCACGCCTGACCGAGGTGATCTGGAAGGGGCGGAGATTGTTGCGAGTGATGACGGAGCCCTCGGACGGGGTATTCTCGCCACCGGGGAACTCGACGATCACGCGGACCTTCGAACTGGAACCGAGGGGTACCCCGGCGATCGATCCCTGGGGTCTCAGCACGGCGCGACCGTTGCCGGCAGCCGTGACCTCAAATCGCCCCTGCATGTAGTGGCGTTCGCCAGCGATTCCTCGGGAGGCGAGTTTTTCACTCTCGGTGGGATCAACGAGACGCCCGCGCGGCATCTGGCCTGGAGAGTAGACCGGCCACGCGGGGGTGGCGCCGGTGGGGAGGGCGGGGTTGGTCCCGCCGGGTTGACCGGGTAGCGGTGCACCCGGGGGCGTTGCCGGGGTGGCGGCTGCTTGGGGAGCCGGAACAGAGGTTGCAGGAGTGGCTTGGGCAAGGGGCGTCGGAGTCGGCTTGGGGGTTGGTGTGCCCGGCGCGATCGGGGTTGCCGCGGGAGTTGCTACCGGAATGGCGGGCCGGGCCACCTGGATGGCGGCGGCCGAGGGAGGTCCTGCAGGGGTGGCCGGAAGGACCGGTTGGACATTCACCGGAACAGCCCGGGCCACTGCGGGCTCATGGGCTGGAGTGGGGGAGGGCTTGTTAAGCGGGGTGGCGACAGGGCGGGCCTTGGCAATCTCGGTTTCCTGCAAGGCGGCGGTTTCTTCCTCGGGAATGCGGCTCAGGCGGAGTCCGAGCCCGCTTTTCTGGGACTTGCCCAGTTTTCCGCCGGAGAGCTGGCTGATGGCCTCCAGGGAGAGCAGGGAAAGGCCCGCCTCGAGATTGATCGATTCGGGGGGTTCCAGCGAGAAACTCGTGCCGCCCTTGGCGGAGCCGTAGCTGCCGTAGAGCAGGGGCATGGTGGTGAGCAGGAGGCGGTTCCCTTCGAGTCGCTCGACATGGATGACCGAGGAGAGGTCGAGCGGTTTCTCAAGCTTGATCTCCTGTCCGGGAGGCAGGGCGCGGGTGAGGCCGGGAAGGTTTTCCGCGCTGCAGGTGAACGGCTGCTCGAGCAGGACATCCGGTTGCTCCACGGCCTGGAGCAGGGCGACGAGCCCGGGCTGACAGAAGCTTGAGGCTTTCAGGGGAAGTGTGCCGATGACCTTGTAAGTGCCGACGGCATAGGGAACCAGTCCGCGGTTCTGGTGGTAGTTGCGCAGGAAATTGCGCAGCAGGTCCTCGTTGGCACGCCGCATCTCAGAGGAGGTCATCGATCCGAAGTGCTCGGCCAGTTGTCCCGGCTTGAGGAACTCCCCGCGCGGTGCCCCCGTGATCTCGAAACGCTGGGGGGGGTCGATCTTGTGGATCTTCAGCAGAAAGCGGTAGTTGGAGGGCTTCTCGGGGTGGGCGAAGATGTAGTAGCTGCCCATCCAGCAGAGGAAGACAAACCCGATCAGCAGGAAGATGAAGACAGTCCATCCGAAGAGACTGTCGGAGCTGCCCGTGCTCCGGTGACCGGAGCGGCCCTGATAGCTGTAGTAGTTTTTTCCTGCCATGAAACTTAGGGAATCACGCTAGAAGAGGCGCACGGAGTCGTGGTTGCAATCGAAAAGGAAGTCAGGCTCCGGAAGGTGGGGCTCCGCTCGCCTCGAAGGAGGTGCCGCAACCGCAGCTGCGGGCTGCTTTGGGGTTGATGATCCGGAATCCAGACCCGGTCAGGTCGTCGACATAATCGACCGTGCAACCCGCCAGATAGGAGGCGCTCTCCGGATCGACGGAGACAACGGCCCCGTCCCTCTCCACCACATGATCGCCCTCCCGGGGTTCCCCGAGGCTCATGGCATACTGTAGGCCGGCGCACCCCCCTTTCTCCACACCCAAGCGGAGTCCTCCGGATCCTTTTTCGGCCGCCAGTTCGCGCAAATGCCGCGCCGCCGCCTCGCTGATTTCGATCATGAGAGCACTCTAGATGAGTGATCTCATGACGTCAAAATTTCCTGAAATGCGAAAGCTTATGGAAGAGTGTAATGAGTTATAATTGCAGAGTTTGAGGAAGTAATTGTCCAAATAGTAAAACCACTTTGAGCAATGTAATTGGCTACTTGTCGTGGATCAGAAAAACAAACAGGTTGGTTGGAATTGCACCACGAGATTGGAACGTGATCGGGTTGGGGATAATATCCATCGCTGCTGATTGTACTATTGGTGCCATTAGAGTTGAATGTACGGAAAAGTGACTTGGTATAATCAAGGTTATAACCAGTCATAACCAATTTATTAGTTGAAGCATATAAAAACCCGGTTGGATTCATGTCAGTAAATTTAATTTGCCTGATAAGGGTCCCGGAAGGCTTGAGCCAAAGTACAGAACTATTGGTATTACCATCAGTAGCTATTGCAGCAGTAACACCATTTGTAGATGGGAAGCAAATGACTCCGGCTGTGGTAAAATCTACTCCGCTGTTAGTCCATGTATATGTCCATGCTTTAGTCTGAGCTTTGGCGGAAAAGCTGGTTGCAATTACTAGAGAGCAGATAGCGATGATTCTTTTCATGTGTAGTCTATCGTGTGACATATTTTACATGTGTCAAGCAGGGGTTTGAAATCTGAAGCTTAAAAACTTCATCATTCATCATTGATGGCATCCACCTCGCGGCGGACGATGCCACCCTTCGGGCAACGACATCGCCGTTGTCTTCCGCACGCCTTGCCAGGCACTTGGTTCATCATTCATTCTTTTGGTTCCATGGGCTCCATCCGCCTCCTTCCCGATATTCTGGCCAGTCAGGTCGCTGCCGGGGAGGTTGTCGAGCGGCCCGCCTCGGTGGTCAAGGAGCTGGTCGAGAACTCCATCGACGCCGGGGCGAAGAGAATCACCGTCGAGTTCCAGCGGGGCGGAACCCGCCTGATCCGCGTCACCGACGACGGGAGCGGCATGGATCGTTCCGATGCCCTCCTCTGTCTGGAACGGCATGCCACGAGCAAGATCCGCGAAAGCGCCGACCTGGCCGCCATCATGACGCTCGGTTTCCGGGGGGAAGCCGTCCCCAGCATCGCGAGCATCTCGCGGTTCAAATTGGCAACCCGTCGCCGTGACGAGGAGGCGGGGACCCTGATCGAGGTCTTCGGCGGCAAAGTGACTGATGTGCGTGATTCCGGAGAGGCGCCTGGGACGCGGATCGAGGTGGCCGACCTGTTCTTCAATGTTCCGGCTCGCCGGAAGTTCCTGCGCGGGGAGCAGACCGAGGCGGCGAACCTGCTCCAGCAGGTACAGATCCTCGCGACGGCTCATCCCGAAATCGCCTTCACCTGCATTCGTGATGAGCGCGAGGTCTTCCGTCTCGCCGCCACGGAGGATCTGGCCGTGCGTCTCCGTGATCTCCACGGGGAGGAATTCCTCTCCAAGCTTGTTTCCGTGCCTCCGGTCGAGGAATCGGGTGTTTCGGTCCGCGGGTGGATCGCCCGTCCGGGCGAGGGAAGAACCGACAGAACCCTCCAGATGACCTTTGTCAACGGGCGCATGGTCCGCAGCCCCTCCCTCTCACTCCCGCTTCGCGAGGCCTGTGACGGGGTGCTCGCCAAGGGGCTGCATCCTCCGGCCGTCCTGTTTTTCTCAGTCGATCCCTCGGCGGTCGACTGCAATGTCCACCCGGCCAAGAGGGAGGTCCGCTTCCGGGATCCAGGTGCCCTGCGCGCCGCCGCCCTGCGGGCCGCCCGGGAGGCATGGGGTGCCTCCGCCCCGAGCCGTTCAGGCGAGACGGATCTTGCACCCTCCTCCGGTTGGGGTGCCGGCAACGATCCGCTCTTTCCCCCGATCACCTCATCCTGGAAGCCTCCGGTCCTTGCCTCCCAGCACGACCTTCCCGTACAGGAAATCGTCTCCGCCCGAGCGGCCGAGTCCCCAGATTTTCCCCTCCGTCAACCTTCAGCCTTCAGCCTTCAGCCTTCCACCTTTTCAGCCCGTTTCCTCGGGCAACTGGCCGGCCGCTATCTCCTCTTCGAGCAGGAGGAGGGGTTGATGCTGGTCGAGATCCGTGCGGCCCGGGAACGCATCCTCTTTGAGCGGTTCCTGAAGCGCCTGGAATCCGAGGAACTCGAGAGCCAGCGGCTTCTGCTGCCCGAGATTCTGGAGATGTCGCCGGCCGATCTCGCTTGGGTCGAGGCCCATCAGGCTTTGCTTCAGTCCGCAGGCCTCGTTGCCGAGACCTTCGGCCAGGGAAGCCTCAAGGTGGATGCGGTTCCTTCCGCCACCTCGGATTTGCCGGTTCCAGAGATCGTGATCAGGCTGATCGATGAGTTGCGGACCCTGCGGGAATCACCCGTATTGGATGCGAAGGGCAAGGAGGCGCTGGCCGCTTCCGTGAGCCGTCTTGCCGCTGCGGGAGCGCGCCTTTCCTCCGGGGAAGAGGCTGCCGGACTCCTTCTGAAGGAACTTCTCGCCTGCGATCTCCCTTACGCCACCCCGAAGGGACGCCCCACGATCGTCCAGATGGCCCCGGGAGAGTTGCAGAGAAAATTCCAGGCCTGAGAGTCCACGATTCGTCCTTTTTCATTTTTCATTTAGCCTTGATGGCATCCGCCTCCCGGCGAACGGTGCCACCCTTCGGGCAACGACATAGTCGTTGTCTTCCGCACGCCTTGCCAGGCGCTTGGTTCATCCTTCATAATTCGCAGTAATGCCCGAACAGACGACCATCGAACCGGCGACGATCGACGACCTGCCCCAGCTTGCCGATCTGCTTTACGATCTCTTCTCGCAGGAGGCGGACTTCATTCCCAACCGCGACAAGCAGCTCCGTGGTCTCCGTCTGATCCTTGAGCAGCCCAACAGGGGCCGCATCTTTGTCCTGCGTGCCGGCTCCCGCATCATCGGGATGATCAACCTGCTCATCACCATCAGCACGGCAGAGGGAGGCTTCGTGCTGATCCTGGAGGATCTCATCGTTCACTCCGACCATCGCGGGCAGGGCTTTGGAGGGAGGCTGCTCGAGCACGCGCTCGCCTACGCCCGGGAAAAGGGATTCCTCCGCATCACGCTCCTCACCGACAAGAAAGAGAGCCGTCCGCGCGAGTTCTACGAGCAGCACGGCTTCCGTCAGAGCGGCATGGTGCCGATGCGCTACTACTTCACGCCGCAGGCGGAGAAGCCGGTCGCTGGCCATGAGTGAGGAGGTTTCGAGCGGCGGGGTCGTGAACCTCGGTTTCGCCCGGATCGATTCCGACCGTCGCACGCGCTGCGGCAGGCCCGAAGTCATCTTCGGTCAGGGCAAGACCGCCGGGGAGATCGCCCGGATCGCCTCCGTCATCCATGAACGCGAGGGTCATGTGCTTGCGACCCGTGTTTCGGATGAACAGGCCTCGGTGATCGCCGGAATGCTGCCTCAGGCCGTCTACCATGGGCGTGCCCGCTGCCTCACCCTCGGCAGCGCCCCGGTGAACGCCCAGCACCCTCCCGTCGGGGTACTCTGCGCTGGCACAAGCGATCTACCCGTGGCCGAGGAGGCCGCGATCACGCTGGAGGCCTTCGGTCGCTCGGTCGAGCGGATCCACGATGTCGGGGTTGCGGGCATCCATCGCCTTCTCTCCGAGACGGATCGCATCCGCTCCTGCAGCGTGTTGGTCGTGGTGGCCGGCATGGAGGGTGCCCTGCCGAGCGCCGTGGCGGGTCTGGTCGATCTGCCAGTCATCGCCGTCCCCACCAGCGTCGGCTACGGGGCCAGCTTCGAAGGAATCGCCGCCCTGCTCGGCATGGTGAACAGCTGCGCCAACGGCGTGACCGTCGTGAACATCGACAACGGCTTCGGTGCCGCCTGCGCCGCCGATGCGATTCTCCGCCTCTCCGAGAAACGCCGCGCTGAATCTCCCCGATGAGCACTCCGGCTGCGTTCATCCTGGCCGCGGGACTCGGCACACGCCTCGCGCCGCTGACGGATCTCCTCCCCAAGCCTCTCGTCCCGGTCTTCCACAAGCCGCTCCTCACGTTCGCGCTGGATAGCGTGATCGCGGCGGGGTTTGGTGAAATTGCCTTCAACACCCACCATCTCCCGGGAGCTTTCGCCGCGGAATTCGGTTTCGAGCCGGTCTACCGTGGCAGGAAGCTACGCGCCTTCCACGAACCCCTTCTGCTCGACACCGGCGGAGGGATCCGCAACGCCCGCCCCGGACTCGGAGGCGGAACGTTCCTTGTCTACAACGGCGATATCCTCGCCGACATGCCGTTGGCACGGTTGCTGGAACGGCATCGCGAATCGGGTGCCCTTGCGACGCTCCTGCTCCGCCCCGGTGGGGGAAAAGCAAACGTCCTCTTCGATCCCGCTGGAGGGTTGATCCGTGACCTGCGCGGTGAACTGGGTGCCACGGAGGGAACGCCCGTCGTCTACAGCGGCATCGCGCTCTTCGAGCAGGGGATCTTTGACTGGATTCCCTCGGAGGGTCCCTATTCCGTGATTGACGCCTTGATTGCGGCGATGCGTGCCGGAGAACAAGTCGGGGGGCTTCTCGTCGAGGAGGGACTCTGGATCGATCTGGGCACCCCCGCCTCCTATCTCGAGGCGCACCGCTTGCTGGCCGCAGGATCGGCCCCTTCCTATCTGGCCGAGTCGGGTTGGCCGGTCACGGTTCATCCGGAGGCAAGGGTTTTTCCCGGAGCCGTGTTCGAGGGAACCGTGGCCGTGGGTCCCGGAGCCGTCATCGGGAAGAACGCCCGGATCAAGGATACCGTCATCTGGCCCGGCGCAATCATCGGGGCAGATGCCGTGATCGACGACTGTGTCGTCTCGGGCAGGGTTCCTGTCGGCGGCCGCCACCGGGGAGGAGTCCTGTGACCACGTTGACCAACGAGCAGTTGATTGCTCACACCGCCGCGCGCCTTCCTCATCTGGAGGGAGCCTCGCTTGCCCCGATTGAAAAGGGTGGGTCGGCCCGCCGTTTTCACCGGGTCTCCGCGCCCGGAGGATCCGCGGTGCTGGTTCACGATCTCGGGGAGCGCGAGGAGAACAGGCATTACGCTTCCCTTGCCGGATTCCTGAGCGCGCAGGGAGTCCCGGTGCCGGCGGTGCTGGCGACCGATCATGATCTCGGCCTGCTCTGGCTCGAGGACCTCGGGGAGACCGATCTCTGGGCCTCGCGCAACGAACCGTGGGAGATCCGCCGCCCGCTCTACGAATCGGCCCTCCGCGGCATCGCCCTCCTGCACGCTATCCCCCTCACCGCATCGCGGGAGCATGACCTCACCCTGCAGAGGGAGTTCGACGAGTCGCTCTACGCCTGGGAGCAGAAGTATTTCGCCGATCATTGCCTTGGTGATCTCTTCGGCATGACCGGGAAGGAGCGGGATGCCCTGCTTGAGCATCCCGCGATGGTCTCGATGGCCCGTGAGCTCGCGGGCCGACCCCGCCGTTTCGTCCATCGCGACTTTCAGTCCCAGAATATCCTCGTCCGCGGAGGAGCGGCGGTCTTCATCGATTTCCAAGGGATGAGGCCGGGAGTGGCCCAGTATGATCTGGCCTCCCTGCTTCTCGATCCCTACGTGACGCTGACGACAGGGGAAAGGGACCAGTTGCTCGGTTTCTATCACGGGATTGCGGGTGGGGAAGGCATTTCCCGCGAGGAATTCGACCGCGTCTTCTGGCAATGCGCGGCCCAGCGCCTCATGCAGGCTCTGGGGGCCTACGGGAACCTGAGTCTCAATCTTGGTAAACCCCACTTCCGTAACCATGTGGCCCCGGCACTGGCCAACCTCCGCGAAACCCTAACCCGCCTCCATCCCGAAGACCGGCTCGACGAGTTGGCCGATCTCATCAAGGATCTCAAGATACCCCCAACGCCCAACTCCTAGATTCCAGCTCCCAAAAGAGATGTTCCAAACCGTCGTCATCGAGAATCTCTGGCCCCAGATCGAGGGAGGGAAATATCCCGTCAAGCGTGTCCCCGGTGAGCCGGTCACCGTCTACGCGGACATTTTCAAGGAAGGTCATGACGTCGTCTCGGCCGTCGTGAAATGGCGCGATGCCGGATCGAGGAAGTGGAACGAGGCGGCGATGAGTCCGGTCGGCAACGACCGATGGACGGCGACCTTCCCCGCAGGGGCCGTCGGATTCACGGAGTGGACCATCGAGGCGTGGGGCGACACCTTCCTCTCCTGGGTCGAGGAGATCGGCAAGAAAGTGAAGGGTGGCGCCTCATCGCTTCCCACGGAAACCGCCGAGGGAGCCCTGATGATCCGCGCCGCCGCCACGCGTACCGGCAAGAACGCCTCCGCCAAGAAACTCCTCGCCCATGCCGATGCGGTGGCTTCCGATCCCGATCCCGCCTCCCTCCTTGCCGCAGGTTCCGACGCCGGGTTGGCCCGGCTCATGGCGGAGTGGCCGGACCGCTCCCTTGCCACAACCCATGCGCCCCTTCAGCGTGTGCGCGTCGACCGTCAGGGAGCGGGCTTCGCCGCGTGGTACGAGTTCTTCCCACGCTCGGCCGAGGGACGCGCCGACCGCGGTTCGACGTTCCGCGAGTGCCTTGGCCGCGTCGATGACGCGAAGGCGATGGGCTTCGACGTGATCTACTTCCCGCCGATCCATCCGATCGGCATCACCGCGCGCAAGGGGGCGAACAATTCCCTGGCCTGCAAGCCGGGCGAGCCGGGCGTTCCCTACGCGATCGGCGGTCCCGCGGGCGGTCACTGCGCCGTGGAGCAGGAGCTCGGGACGTTGGAGGATTTCGAGTGGCTGCTCGGCGAGATCCGGGCGCGCGGCATGGAGGTGGCGCTCGACTTCGCGCTGAACTGCTCCCCCGACCATCCCTACGTGAAGGACCATCCCGAGTGGTTCTTCCACCGCCCGGACGGCACGATCAAGTACGCCGAGAATCCTCCCAAAAAATACGAGGACGTCTACCCGCTCGACTACCACAACGCCGGCTGGAAGGCCCTCTGGGAGGAACTCCGCGATGTCCTGCTCTTCTGGTCGGAACGCGGGGTGAGGATCTTCCGCGTGGATAATCCGCACACGAAGCCCGTCGCTTTCTGGGAGTGGGTGATCGCCGAGGTGCAGGCGAAGTTCCCCGACGTCATCTTCCTGAGCGAGGCCTTCACCCGCCCGAAGATGATGCAGGTGCTGGCGAAGGTCGGCTTCACCCAGAGCTACACCTACTTCACCTGGCGCAACAGCCGTGCGGAGTTGGAGGAATACTTCAGCGAACTCACGCAGAGCCCGATGCGCGAGTACTTCCGCCCGAACCTCTTCCCG
>Ga0208379_1000847_pt1 | contig 12553 bp, 8 predicted proteins | sample CryBogCBE02Aug07_FD_184559 | JGI IMG/M metagenome (GOLD analysis project Ga0208379, IMG submission 184559) | Freshwater microbial communities from Crystal Bog, Wisconsin, USA - CBE02Aug07 (SPAdes) | ecosystem: Environmental > Aquatic > Freshwater > Lake | place: Crystal Bog, Wisconsin, USA... | reverse complement strand
ATCTTGTGCGCTCTCCTAAGCGTACTTGAATCTCATGGCCATTACCAAGTTCTTCTAATGCAGCACCGGCTTGATCTTCTGTGTCATAAACACCTTTAGCACGGACGCCACCAATCTTCATTACTGCCCATTTAGTAGGCTTCTCCCACATTTCTTGTGGAGTGCAATCACCCAGTTCACCATCAGTCTCCATTGCAAACTCTGCAGCTGAATGTAGCTTGATGCGTTCCTTGATAAATGCTTCACGTTCTGCATAGTCCCATAATGGGATCTCTACTTCTGTAATCGGTGATTCTGGATAGCCTTCTTTGGTGCCAACCTCACGGCTTTTCCAATCACGCAAGATGGCAACAATACCCAATGAATTAACCGGCTTTTCTGTGGCATGCTCAACTAACCAAGCATAGATATTAAGTTGCCATTCCCATTCAATCTTATGGTTCATTACAGACCATACAGACGTTGTTTTATAGTCTCTAATATCTACCTTACCATCGTTGATAATTTGTAAGTCTACGGCTCCAGAAATGTGCCAGCCGTCCACATCTGCATGCAGTCTTTGCTCAACAATATGGTTCTCATCACGGCCATGTTCAAGCACACCATGAATAGCAGTACCAATAATTGACCAAACCATTTCAGATGCATCTTGCTCAATCTCATCATCATACTTCTTGGTGAGCGCAACAATCTTAGGACTATTTAATAACTGAGTCGCTGAGATATTTGCACCACCTTTTGAATAGGTAGGACGATCCAATACATTTAAAAATGTTTGAGGGATATTGAACTTGTTAGTTATTTTCATCATCCACCTCAAATATTCCTAATTGGTCAGCCACTAGCGCAAAGGCATCAAAAGCTATTTCACTGCAATACCTACTGATTGCAAACATACCTCTAGCTTTTTCAACTAAATGTATGGAATCATCTTTCATCATTTCATCTAACTCTATAGAAACTTTTCCAATTACTTCATCAATTTTACTCATCATCCACCTCTAGTTTAATTTTTCCGATATATTGATATTCGTCATCTTCATGCTTATGATAAAACCCTTGAATTAAACTTGCATTGCCTGTTTTATACAAATATAAATACTTTTTCTCTTTTATTTTATCTTGTCTAGCATGTTCAATTCTTGCCATTAAATCAACAACGACTGTAACTTGGTCAAGTTGCTTTTGAAGTTTATCAATTTTTTCAATTAAAATAGAATCACTCATCATTCACCTCTAGTTTAATTTTGCCTATGTATTCTTTTTGATATGTATAAGTATCCCAAAACTGTATTTTCAATCCTTCGTTGGTCATCATCTTATACACATACAAATACTGTGGCTCTTTAGGCTGTGGTTTAATGCGGTATTCAGTATCATTGTCATGCCATTGGGGGGTTTCAGCATCAAACCAATCCGTTGTAATACCTAATGTATTTTTTACAGCTCGACATTGAATCTCTGCACCATCAGCCCATGCTTTTATTTCTTTTGCCCATTTATGTTGTTTATTCAAAATACCATCCCCTTACATCGCATCTGTTTTTAATCATTATCAATTTTATTTTGCTAATTACTTTTGCCCATTTATGTGGTTTCACTTGTTAGCCTCTTTAACCAATGCATCAGCTAACACGAATACCTTTTCAGTAAAACGTGAGATAGATACATGGCCTTCTAAGATGGTGATGTCCATACCTTTAAGCACATAATCTGCGACTGCTACAGCGAACTGATTGCGAAGTGTATTATCTTGCGTAATACGCAAATCTGCTGAGCCTCCTGCTACCACTTCTACCTTTGGTTTTGCGACTGGCGCAGAAACTTTAGCTGCTACTTCTACCTCTTTGGTTGTTTCAGATTTCACAATTGCCTCCAATGCACATACGGTTATTTAAAATTTCAAGCTCTAGATCTTCTAGTAGAAATGTTTCTATTAGATTCTCAGCTTCATCTGTTACCGGCTCAAATATACTTTCTACAGTTTCATATACTGCAGTCTGCATCAGTAAGCCACGATCTCTTCCGTGATCAGTAAGAACTGAGTTTACAAAATCAGCCGGTGAAATGCCCCAGCTAAGTACTTCTTGATACTTCTCTTCATCAATCTTTACTTCTGCTACATATAAGAATTTACGCATTAGTAGGACTCCATCTTTGTAAACATACTTGGATCATATGTACGCTCTGATCTATCATCGTAAACAACATGCACATATCCATCGTATAAAGCCCAGCATCCATTTAATGTAGTGCCATCAGCGCCACGTGCATACATCTGCAATAGCTTTGGATACTTTGCTGAACATTGTCTGTCTGTTAATACAATCTGACCGCCAGCTGAGTTTGGCATAGTCCATGTGGCTGCGTGAGCACTAACAGACATTAGTAGTCCAAACGCACCAACTGTGGTATAAATGAGATGTTTCATATCGGCCCCTTTGCTGAATGAGACATAAGTTTGCGCCATTATTTTTAAGATGTCAATAGGTTGTACCACTATTTAGTCACCTGTTATATTCTATTAAAAAAATATACAATTAATTCAATATTTTATGTTAGTATGTGATGTTGATAATTTTATATAAACAATAAATTAAAGGGTTTAATAATAAAATGGCTACATGGAAAGAAGAAGAAATTGAGTTCTTAAAAGCTAATTATCCAGAAAGGGGAAAGGCTTGGTGTATGGCCCAACTCAATAGAACTGATGGGTCAATTCGTAGAAAAGCTGCTGATTTAGAATTAAAGCAAAATCAAGAATCTGAATTCTTTAAAGACTGGCAATCACGTGCAGCCAAATCAAAAGTTGGGAAAAAAAGACCAGAGCAAGCATTAGTTATTAAAAAGACTCATGCAGATGGTAAGTTTAAAAAAACTCCACAGCAAAAGAAGGCAATAAGTGAAAGAATGAAAAAGTTTATTGCTACTCATGGTCATCCACGTGGTGCAACTGGAATGAAGCACACTAAAGAAACAAAAGAAAAACTTTCTAAAAAATCCAAAGAGAAATGGGCATCTATGCCAGAAGAGAAACGTGATGAATATGCTAAAAGAGGTAGTGAATTAGGAAAGAATTCATGGGCAAATAGAGAGAAGGCTTCATGGAAGGCAGCATGGCGTGAAATTGGTGGATATAAAAAATATTATCGTTCACGTTGGGAAGCTAACTATGCTAGGTATTTAGAATGGTTAAAGGTAAACAATAAGATTGTAGATTGGAAACATGAAGATACAACATTTTGGTTTGAGGGAATTAAACGTGGAGTAATGAGTTATTTGCCGGATTTCCATGTATTCAAAGCAGATGGTATAGAAGAATATCATGAAGTAAAGGGATGGATGGACGATAGAAGTAAAACAAAATTAAAACGTATGGCTAAATATCACCCAAACATAATATTGATTTTAATTGATTCAAAGTCTTATAGGGTATTAGAAAAAGAAATGAAAGATATTATTCCTGATTGGGAATGATGAACATGCCGGCTGTTATGTTAATGACTCCCAAATAGATGAGCTACATGTCATCCGTAAGGAAGTCATTAAGGGCGGTTCTTGTTTTATTACTATTCTGGAATTGTAAAGTTCTCTCCACGTTCAGCCATCAAACGGAAGTGATTTACATTATCCAAGATTTGATTCTTGAGGCCTTTGTAATAATTCATCTGTGCAGTTTTCTGTGCAGGTGACATCTTACTTGCTGGAAGATCTGCAATACGATTGATCTCACCATTCAAAGCTTTCAAGCCGGACTCTGATTGAGAAACATAATCATGCAATACGATTGTAGATTTATTCTCATTAAAGAATTTAGCAGCCTCATCTTGGCGTTGACGTTTCTGCAATGTCATCCAAGTGTTGTAGTCTTTATCTGATCTTTCCTTTAGATCATAGAAGCGCTCTTCTGGACCATGTGGAGTTTCTGGCAGGAACATTTGACCGATAACCGGGTTCTGACTCCAAACCTTCTCCGGCTTATCGCTTGTAAATAGATCACTGCCCCACATTGCTAATGCGCCTACTGTAGCAAACCATCCTTTAACTAAGTGGTCAGCTTGAATAGGATTTAATGCACCAAAGGTTGATGCGCTAATCGTTTTACCAAGTTGAGATGTGCTTGAATTAAACTGTTCAAATGGTTGCAAGTTTTCCATACCACGTGGCGTAATGTGTCCACCAGTAAAGAAATCATGATCAGTGACAATCTCTAATGGCGTTCTCAAGCCAGCCGGAATTGGGTTTGGTCCAAGCAATGAATCTGCAGCTGCTGTTGTAATGGCTTTGCTTAATCGGTGCATATCCATTTCATTAACAGTGCCCTTAGTCATGATGTAGTTTAATGCCATTTCAGGAATAGCTTTAAAGAACAATGAGTAAGAGGTAGACATTGGGATTTTATATCCGCCAATAATCCAGTTACGTGCTTTAGTCTGATCATCAAGTTTTTGATATTCAGGATCATTCATCTTCAACATAGCGTAGATCATTGCCAATGTAGTAAATGCAGCTGTGGCTTTATAGAATTGCGCTGCAGCCTTACCTTTGCTTACTCCGGCTAATCTACGTCCAGTCATTGCATCACCAAGCACATCAATCTGGTTAGCAAACGCACCCATAAATGCTACAGTACGAACCTCAGCTTGAGCCAACTTGCTATTACCATGACGCATAAAGTCAATGATAGAGTTTGCAGCAAAGATTGCTTCAGTCTCACTACCTGTACGTTTCAATACTTCTTTGTAGATAATTCTACGTTGAGCGTAATCAGATGCATCACCGATATGATCTAGTGCTTTTAATAATGCAGAAGTAATGCTGTGGTTTTGAACGCCCATTGAAAGCGCAAAGTCCTTCTCAGCAGTGCGTCCGGCTAATTGGAAACCACCAACACCATAGGATTTAAGAATCTTAACAATCGGATCATTAGGCATTAATGCAGAACCAAAGCTTGCCAATACTTTACCAGCAGCAAGCACTGGGTTCTTCAATCCTGTTACTGCAGCAGCTGTTGGTGCATCCTTAACTACTTGATATAGCTGGAAGAATGGGTTAATTGTTACACCACGTCTACCAAACTGTTGCATTGAACTTAGGAAACTCATCATTGGAAGTTCCATAGATTCCATGCCAAGCATAGCCTGTGCTACATGTGGATCTTTAATCTCAATAATGACACGCTTACCATTGATGAGAATGTTGGTGCGTAAGGAACCATCCGGCATTAAACCTTCACGTGGGAATACAGCAAGCTTACCATTGGCTTTCTTGGTACCAAACTGAGCTGCTATTTTTAATGCTGCATAGTTACGTGCTGAGTTACGTGTCATCATCATCACGTTGTTTACCATGTTACTGATAATGTTGTTGATCTGTTTGTCTACAACACCTCTAGCAAACTTCTTCTCTTTAGATACATTAGATAAGCCGGAAATGCTACTAGAAGGCGCATGAAGCTCTTCTGTATCATCGGTAATACGTGACCAAGGCACATAGTCTTTTATGCTCTTTAAATGCGCTCCACGCTCTTTGCTCATCACTCCACCAAAAACTAGGTTATCTAGCATGTTGTGATTGACGGCAGTCCAGTTATCCATGATCTGACGAAGCTCAGGATATGCTTTTTCTTTAGCAATCATTCTATCAATGGCATCATCATTAATAATAGGGAAGCCTTTGCGATCACGAATCACTTTGCCATCAGCATCTCTGAGTAAGAAGTATGATGGGATCTTATCACGATAGATGAACTCAATATTCTTAAGATCTTGTGAGGCTTTCTCAGCATCTTCACCACTAGCAATTTGACGTTCATATTCTGCTTGGCGGTTCAAGAATTCATTCTGAATACTTCTAGCACGTTTAGCTTCTAGATAAGACTGCATTAATGTAGAGCCAGCATCTTTGCCTAACTTCCGGTAAATTGCTTGTTCTGCTAGGAAAACGTTACGCATTGAGAACTTATCTGCTACCGCTTTAAACATTTGCGATGCATGATCAAATACTAATTTACCTTGCAACATGACTGCAGATGCAATATGGCCTGAATGCAATGCATTCATTTGTGCAACTGATGCAATAGCTACCTTATGGATCTTATCAGCAGAGTCTCTTACTTCCTTGAATAGTTTATTGCCAAACATTTTAGCTTCAGCTTTTTCAAGACCTATACCACCATAGATAAATCCAGTTTGGAAATTAGTCAGTGAATCATCTAATCCGCTAACCATTTTATTCACAGACTTCTTAGGCTCAGCTAGTCCTTTAAGAATATCTTTAAGATGTCCAATGCCACTTGTAAACTTCTCACCTAATGTATCAGCGCCATGATGCACTGCTTGTGGAATGCCTAGATCATCAAACTCATCTTGTAAGTCTTTAGCTTTCTTGCGATCAAAGTTTCTGTATTCACCTTCTTCTGCAAGCATATGATTTGTAACAAATTTACCATCACCTTTTTGCAAGCTATCCAACGCTCTGATAATAGATGCATCTGACTTCATGCCAAACAATGATTTAATTTTTTCACCAAACTCACGCAACCAATTTTTGAGGCGATTAACAATTCCTTTATTAATGACCGCAAAGCGATTGGCCATAATGTCTGAACCATTAACAGCCCAAAATTCAGAAGGGTTATAGTTTTGATAATGCTCAATATCTACATCACCATTAGCCAATGCTGACTTCACATCTTTTCCTGCTTTTTCATCGCCTTCTAAATGGTACTTAACTAGATTATCGTAGAATTTTTTAAGTACAGGATCATCACCTTTATCAGCGGCTTTTTTAGCTGCAATAAAACTATCAGCCCAGGCCTTGCGAATAGCTTTACGAATAGGTTCTGGCATCATCCTTTCAAGATGGTGCAATACTTCATGAATAGGTGTTACTTCACTACTAGATCCTTTCATTAACACAATGATTCTGCCCCAAGGAGAATATAAACCAGACTCCATTTTGCCCTCTTTGGGAGCACGAATAGATATACCAAGATCAGCCACAAGCTGTGGATTCTTGTTAATAAACCATTCAACTAAATGTACGGCTTCTTTGGTGAGCCATCCCTTGCGTAATGCTTTTGATAGCTTTTCTTTAAGGATTTCAACACCACGCTTAATTTCTGCATGTGTGCCCTCTTTCTTGGTGTAGTCTAAAGCCCATTGAATTCTATTGGCAAACTCATCGGATGATATTTTTCCTGCTTCATATAAGCGTCTAATTCTTTTAGCTTCTACACGGAATGATGGTGAGCGTTGCGCTTCTTCATCAGTAACAGAATATGGCGTATCGTGGCCTGGAAGTTCTTCCGGCTTAGGTTCGTGAGGCTTAGCTCTCCTTTCAATGTTGAAAGGAATATAGTCTGGATCTGACCATTTATCTTCTTCTGCTGTACGCTCTTCTTTAGCAAGCTCTTCATCACGTTCAAGCTCATCAGCATACTCTTGAACTGCATCATCTCTTGCGCTGTCTAATGCGTCCCTTACTTCATAAATAACGTCATCAGCATATTGCTCTCTGTCGCTAAGCGCTTCATAAATATCTGATGGATCTTCAATGATGCCTTCTTTTTCAAGCTTATGAACAAAGCGTTTGATCTGTGCTTTAGTTTCCAATTCACCGCTATCAATTTTTTGGATAGCTTGGCCAATAGGCCCTTCATCAACATGAGCTTCTGCCTTAGCTTGTCTTGCTTCATAAGCAGTTTCTTCTTCAGCTTCTATCTCAGCATCTGTTTTTTCTTTAACAACTTCTGCTTTAGGTTTTCCATATGACTGAGCTCTTTTAGCTTCAGCTTTAGCATAATCAATTGCTTTTTGTTTTCCCTCTTCGCCAAATGTTTCAAATGGCCATGTTTTAGTCATAACGGATTTGTTGGAATCAATATCTACTAATGAGGCTGACCAGCCATTGCTGTTTTTAGTAATGCGATACTCTGTATTATCGCCAACAGTAATTGGCGTAACAGTTTCCTCTGGCTTAGCACCAAACATATCCTGTGCGCCATGAGCAGATGCTACATCAGCCGGACGATTGCTTCCTGTTAAACCAAACTCTTCTGGTGCTGGAGCGTTAGCCTTCTTAGCTTCCTCTGCAGCAGCTTGTTTTTTTGCTTCTTCCGCAAATTTAATCTCAGCTTCTGTTTGTCCTTCTAAGCCAAACTCTTCTGGATGGCCATAGAATGGATTGTATTCCTCTTCTTTAGCAACCTTTGCTTCCTCTTTATAAGGAAGTATTTGTTCTCCATTGCGGATTTTTTCTGTTAAATAATTATAAGCCGGAGTTGCATCAAAGCCACCTTCAGCACCTGCATTTGTAGACAATCGCATATCTGGCGGCAAATATTTATCTGCTTTACCCAATTCAATAAAACTTTGTAATCCCTCTTTGGCATTAGCTTTAAACATGCGGTTATATCCGCCTGCTGGGATTCCTTTGTCTTCGCCAGTTACATCAAGCTTATCTGAAAGTTTGATGCCGCCTTCTCTTGAAACATGCGCTAAGAATGTATCTGATTGTCTAGCAAGCCTAGCAGCCTCTTCACGTTGAGCTGCCTGACGTTGACGATTCATTTCTGCCTCAGTAACTGCTTCTGGAGTGACGGCCAACAATTCATCGGCCTTGGCAAAGTCACTTGATAATGTATCTTGAATGGAAGCTAATTTTTCAGGATTGGCAAAGCGATTATCTTTGGCAATGTGTTCTGCATTTTTTAAATATGAGGAAGTTGAGCCAGCAATTTGACTCATCTTAGTTTTAAGCTCTTGCACATGTAGTGGTGAGCTTGATTTAATATCTTCTACTTTATATCCAAGAGCATTGATCTTATCCGTTAAGTCTTGAATATATTTGTTTGATTGTGCAACAGTATTTTGAACTTCCTCTGGAGCATTAGGTAAGAAGTCATTAATACGTTTTGTATCTGGTCCATATCCTTCTTGAAACACTCCCATATTACGTGTTTCTTGTGGGCGCTCAGCAACTGCACCGGCTTGCTGTTGATATTCAGATAATCGTTGCTTGTAAAAATCTAATTTCTTAGGCTCAGTAAACCCACCCAATTTATCAATAGATTGGCGCATTGAGTCTGCAAATCCATAATGACCAAGCGATTCAATTTGATCTGCAATACTATGTGCTTCAGTTTCAAGAGCTGGATCGTTAGGCCTCTTAGTAAGGGATGGCTGAGCAGGCGTGACTTCTGGAGTCTCTGCTGGAGTTTCAACAGGACCTGCTGGGTTCTCACCTCTAGCTGCATTGTTAATCTCTGTATAGATGGTAGGTTTAGCTACTGGTCTTGCTGGTATAGCTTCAGCCGGTAATGCCATTGGTGCAGGCTTAGGTGCTGGACGTGGAGTTACAATAGGTTGTGCTGCAGCTGGAGCAACACCTAAGTCTTCTGTATCAAATAAATGTTCTTCTTGTATTCCATTACCACCACCACTTTCGGTTGGTTGGAATTCTCCTGCTGGTGGAATCTCTGGAGCTTTAGGAGCGCCACGTACACCTTTATACAATTCACCAAGAGCACCAAATCCACCGCCCATGACAGCAAAGTTTCTAGCTTCATCTAATACTTTTTGTGGATTGATTTCACCATTGGCTGCTTCTGCTATGGCTTCTGCGCCACCACCTACGCCAGCACCAGTTAACGCATGGCCAGCAACTTTAGTTCCGGCTTGAGCTAATTTATTTGTAACGCCTGCCTTTGCTAAGCTAGATGATAGTTTTTCAGGCAAGTATTCCCACATAGCCGGATTAAGAAGTTCTGGATCTTCTATTAAGCCACGTGATAATGCTTTTGCTGTATCAAGCGGATGCTGATAAATAGATGAAGCAATCTCACCCACTGTTTTAGGAATAGCTTGAACTCCCTCCATAACTTGCTGACCTGTTGGCAATGTAACTTTAGGTGCAGCTGGTGGAGTGTATGGATGCGCTTGTAATTCTTTAACTTTTTCTAATGACTCTGGAGCAAATGGATGTGCCATCACATCAAATGCTTTGGTAGTAGTTTCAATATTTTGTGGGGATAAAAGGTTTTTGGATAGACCAGTCAAAGCACGACCTGCAAAACCTTCTTCTTGCATTTGTCGTTTTGTTGGGATAAAGCCATTTTCATCTGCAGCTTGAGAAGCTTGAGGAGCTTGTGGTGCAGCAACAGGAACTGCTTGTGGCTCTTGATAATAACCAGTATTGTGCGCTAAATCATAGTTCTGATTAATCTTAGCAACATAGTCAAGTCCTTTATCACCAAGATGCGATAAGTCATTGGTTTTTAAATATTTATCTACAGTAGGCTCACCTTGATGATAAGCTAGAAGTGCAGTGGCAGGATCCTGATACTTATCAAGATTGTGTTTCATGATGGCAACACCAGCACGGATATTATCTTCCGGTGTCATTAGATCTTCTTTAGTAAAGCCAAAGCCTCTTGCCGTTGCAGGCGTAATTTGCATCACACCATAGGCATCTTGATTAGATACTAAAGGTTTTCTTTTATCGCCCTCACCAACATATTGTGATAGCCGGCTCTCTTGATAAGCTTGAGCAACAGCATAGTTTGGATCTATGCCTTGACGTTGAGCTTCCGTAGCAATTTGACTAGCCAGTTCTAATTGACTGTCACTTAACTTACTGACATCTATTGCCATTTAATATCCTTAAGACTGATTTTGTGCTGCTTTACGTCTTGCTAATTCCGCTGTGTATGCATCTATTTGTGGGCTTCCTGCACCAGGATTTGCTGATGCTGTATTCTCTGGTTTTGTTCCTGAGTTATGCCACCAATTAGAAATATTCTCTAATACTCCAGGTGGAGGTGCTGGTTGTGCTGGTGGTTTTGGCACTCTCATTGGAACTGGATTACCACTAATTCCGGCCATATATGGATTGAGAGATCCTACCACATTATTCCATGCCATTGCATGAATAGTTTCAGATGGTAAGCCGGCAAATTGATTTTGCTTTCTTAGGTTCTCTTCTTCTTGGCGTACATTTGCCATGAATGAAGCACCGCCTCTTTCCTTAATAGCATCTTCACGGATTTGATTTTGAAGGTCTTGAGTTGCTTTAGTTTGACCAAGCGCCGCTTCTTTAGCTGCTCTTGATTGCTCAGCTGTGATAATGCCTTGTGCTAATTGTAATTGACGTGCTTGATCTGCCTTAGCTGCATTCATTTCAACATCTGCAACTTTATTCAAATCAGATGTATTTTGAGCTTGTTGAGTACCATACCAATTCATAGCACCAGTACCTGACGCACCCACATTAGTAAGCAAGTCTGCAAAACCATGACCTGTACGTGATGGCGCTGACATTAATCCTAATCCAAAGCGCATTAAAGCTTCATCTTTCATAGTAGCTTTGCGATCTTCAATCTCTTTTTTAATGTCTGCTAAATGACCAGCAACTGCTTCTGTAGCACGGTCCCTGCCCATTGATTGTGCTAATAATGCTACTTCATCAATTATGCCATTTTTAACAGGGATGTTCGCAAGACCTGCAGCCGGCTGATCTGGCGGCATCTCAACTGTATTAGGCGCTTTATCCGCAGCCGTCATTGTATAGCCACCACCATCTTGTGGCGCTGCTGGAGCTGCTGGAGCTGCTGGCATAGGAAGACCTGGTACATTATTCATAAAATTAGATGCAGCACCTTGATCTCTCATTGAATCACCAATCAATGAATCTGCAGCTTCTTTATTTTTTTCTTTCTGAATTACATCGCCATCTGCAAATGCCAATATGCCACCACTAGCTGCTCTAATCGTTGTTAGATCAGGAGGCGTTGCAATAGCACCTAAGCCGGCTCTGTTTTGTGGAGCTTGAGCTACTTGTTGTTGTGGAGGCAATCCTTGACCTGGCTGTGGCAATGGTAATGGTTGACTCAATACTTGAGCAGCTTGAGGATTATTAGCTACATATTGATTTAACCCAAGTTGACCTTGTGCTACTACTTTACCAATAGCACTTTCAGCTGGGCTTTGTTGTACTTGTTTGAGCTGATCATTGCTCATCATACGCATAGGAATTGCGCCACCAGAATCGTAACGTGATACTTTATCTTTTTGCAATCCACCACCGGCCGACTTATTCATTAATGAGCTTAAGCCTATACCAGCGGTACCAAGACCAGCCAATTGTTGTACAGCGCTTGGTGCAGCTTGATACATTGATGTAGTAGCTTGTTGCATTGGTAGACCACGTAACATAGAGTTGAGCATACCCAATTGCATGTATGGATATTGCTGTGCAGTAGCGTAGTTTTGAATTGCTTGATTGATGATTTGTTGTTGTTGCGCTTGTTGTGTTGCACCTTGTTGTGCTTGTGTACCAATAACACCTTGTTGTGCACCCAATTGTTGAGTGCCAATATTTGCAAGGTTTGTACCTTGAGCACCTGCTTGAGCTAAGCCGGATAAGCCATATTGACCAGCATTAACTCCTTGACCAACACCTTGTAATCCTGTTTGTGCGCCAGCAATACCTGTATTAAGAGCAGCGTTACCAGCTTGCATACCTTGTAGACCAAGATTAGCAGCTGCCAATT
>Ga0208379_1000844_pt1 | contig 12579 bp, 8 predicted proteins | sample CryBogCBE02Aug07_FD_184559 | JGI IMG/M metagenome (GOLD analysis project Ga0208379, IMG submission 184559) | Freshwater microbial communities from Crystal Bog, Wisconsin, USA - CBE02Aug07 (SPAdes) | ecosystem: Environmental > Aquatic > Freshwater > Lake | place: Crystal Bog, Wisconsin, USA... | reverse complement strand
AATCAATAGTGCTCGGTTGTAAAACAACAGTAAAAGGTGCCTCCGCGGTCATGTTAACCGCGGTGTTGTTATCAGAAGATGGAAATGTATATGCTGATAATGGCATTACTGTGATGTTACTTTGTAGTTAATAATTTTTGCCTGTTGTGTTGACCCTGCAAATGTTAAAAATGTGATAGCATATGTGTTTGTATCTTCATTATAACAAAATACAGGTTCTTCCATATAATTTACAGATCCAATTGAGTATATATACTCTAAAAATGCACTTGGATTGGTACTATTAACTGGGTATATTTTTTCTCTTTCCCGAGGGTTATTTAAATCTAATTTATATAAAACTGGTATTATAATACTTGAAAGACCTGATGTACTAACAATAGATGATGAATCCCCATGGAATGTAGATGACAACAATGTACAAATTGTAATAGTCTTTGCATTAGAATCATACCAATTACCACCATAATAAACAGTAGCGGATAAAGAAGGGGTGCCTATATAAGATAGGAAGTTTTCTGTAGCAAATGCGTTTGTATTGCTATTGTTTAATGGTAAAGGTAAGAAATTTTGTAATGAGTTGCTAATTTCATACGTATTATAATCAAAAGTAATCTTTTCGTATAATACTGCACTTGATAGCTGTATAACTAAAGTATCAAAAAATATTTCGAAATTAACTATATTATTGTTAATTAACTGACTATAGGTATTTGCATCGTTAACGTGTGAAAGATAAACTAAATTTAAAGCAGAGGGGCCAGTGTAAATAGTACTATCAATTGTTTTAACCCACAACTGACCGGGTGTGTGCATATCTGTATACTGAGAATACGGGTTACTTAATGGTTTGTATAAAGCATATTGATTACCAAATACATCAGTATTCCATGAATACAAAGATTGTCCTTCAGTATAAACTAAATTCTGTATTCTTGCATTTAAATCAAAGTAGCCTAATGTGTTTAACTGTGTAGCTGAATTGACAGCATTCCAAGTTTGTTTTTCTGTACCAGACCAAAATTCAAAATCATAGCGTGCATTAACCACTCCGTTACTATCATTTTTAGTAGTTTCAAATGCTGACTGATACGGTATAAATTTTTGATAAGTGTCGGCATTAATAATATTACCATCGAAGTAATCAGATGTATTTGTAGATTTAACCCAATTAATATCAATTATGTGATCTACTATATTACCCTGATCTTTTTGGGTTAATCCGCGGCCTTTATTATATTTCGAAGGCTCTATATAATGATATACTGCACCGTTTTGTACCTGACTTGTGTTAACAGTATAAGTTATATTTTTTGTAATGTAAGTAGATGCACCTAAATTACTTGGGATAAAATATCCGCCAAGCTCACCGCTTGTTTTTAAATTGCTATCTACTTGTGGAACAGTAGCTACAGAAGGATAATACCTATTTGTTAAATTAGCATATGGGGCAAAGGCTTGTACGCTTGCCGACACTACACCACTATTAGTACCAGATAATATATATTCGTTATTAGCTAAATACTTCTCTGATAATGTATTTAGATAAGAATATATTTGATTTTCTGTAGTAGCACTATCTACAACTGTAATACCGTTGGCCATTAATGATTAATACTTATCAATAGTATATTAACTGCCAATTAAACTTTTAAATTAACAACCACATGTTCCCGGTACATATGTTACACTGTTTGTTGTGTACCAACCATCATAACTCGTAGTTGATGAACCGTGCCAATCAGATGCATAGGCAGCAAAGTTAACATTAGCGTTTGCATACAGTCCGCATAGTTGGCCACAGTATGTTGTATCACTATACGAAGCATATGGACTCCAGTTCTTACTAAAGAAACTATTATATGTACCAGCTGTACCGTAATAACTGTAGTACATCTGTTCATTTGCTAAACCAGAAGAGCCTGTCCACCCGTTAGTACCAAGATAAGCGGTTGAACTGACCTGTACACCAAAGAACGCGTATCCATTTGGATAACCATTATAAACATAACTAATACCCGTAGAAGGAGCTGCTGGTGGTACCGGTACTGGTGTAGGAGTAGGTGTCGGGGTAGGCGTTGGTGGTACCGGTGTTGGTGTAGGAGTAGGTGTCGGGGTAGGATCATAATAACCACACAAACCGTTTACATAGCTTGGTGTACCGTTATACGTACCACAAGAACCGTTATTATATATTACATAGTACTGCTGCCCCACACAACCTGAACCATATACTGTACCGTTAGCAGGGCATGGTGTAGGAGTAGGTGTTGGAGTTGCAGTTGGATTAGGTGTAGGCGTTAAAGTGGGGGTCGGGGTAGGAGTTGGTGTACGAGTGGGGGTTACTGTTGGTGTAACTGTCGGGGTAGGAGTTATAGTGGGTGTAACTGTTGGTGTTGGTGTAATTGTTGGAGTAGGAGTTGGAGTAGGTAGTACTGGAGTCACGGTAGGGGTGACTGTTGGTGTTGGTGTAATTGTTAGAGTAGGAGTTGGAGTAGGTGGTACTGGTGTTAACGTAGGTGTAACAGTTGGTGTTGGTGTAATCGTTGGTGTCGGGGTAGGAGTTGGTGGTACCGGTGTTAGCGTAGGTGTAACCGTCGGGGTAGGAGTTATGGTAGGTGTCGGAGTAGGAGTAGGTGGTACTGGTGTTGGAGTGGGAGTGAGCGTAGGTGTAACTGTTGGAGTAGGCGTCGGTGTTGGCGACGGACTAAACATAAAAAACGGCTGTATTACGCTCATTCTTTTATTAAGTTACACCTGGTCCAGATATCACAAATGTATTACCACCTACACATAGCACTGTACATATACCGTATTGTGCTAATGTACGATTACCTGTACTTGAAGTACCTGCCCATCTTAAGGTAACAGATGTGCCTTGAGTAATAGTTTGATTACTACCACTATTATTATATATAGTAATTACATTACCATCAGAGAATATACTTGCTGGTATAGTAACACCACCTGTAGTAATATTAATATATTTACCGTTATCGGTAAGCTGTAGTGTGTAGCTTGTTGACTGACTGTTAGAAGGTATTGAGTTTGTACCGCTATAACCTGAAATACCAGAGATACCTGAGTAACCACTTATACCAGAAAAACCAGATATACCGCTATAACCACTGTTACCAGAGTAACCTGAATAACCAGAAATGCCTGAATAGCCAGACCAACCAGAGATACCTGAGTAACCACTGATGCCGGAGTAACCGCTATAACCCGAAATACCGGAATAACCGCTTATACCACTATAACCTGAAATACCGGAATAGCCACTATAACCAGAGATACCTGAGTAACCACTTATACCAGAAAAACCAGATATACCGCTGTAACCACTATAACCAGAGTAACCTGAATAACCAGAAATGCCTGAATAACCAGAAATGCCTGAATAGCCAGAATAACCAGATACACCTGTACCTGAATAACCAGAGTAACCACTTATACCCGAACCTGAATAGCCAGATGTACCGCTGTAACCACTATAACCAGATGTGCCTGTTGCACCACCTTTACCAGCCACTTCTATTTCAAACCAAGGATCATCATTACCGGTAAAGTCTGTATTAGAGTTTACTCCGATAGTACCACCGTTAAAGCTTGTTAATTGCAACGCAACTTGTGTATTTACACCCGGTGTGATTGTTGCTTGAGCTATACCACCAAAAGCTGCAAAACCGGCTGCATCAGAAGCACTGTATACATCAGCAACACTACCTATAGCTGTAGAAGCTGTTACATTGTACCAACCGAAACCTGGTCGGCTGGTACCACCGGAAGCAGAAAGTGAAGGGACTTGAGCTTTTAATGAATATGTATAACCAGCAGATAAAGTAATAACACCGGTTGATGTATTGAGTGTAATAGCACCTAAACCAAGATCGGTATCAGCTGAATTAAATTTTAATGTTTGCCCGATTGCTGTAAAGCCTTGACCGGTTGTTTTACTACCTCTAAAATAAGGTACAGGAGAAGCATTACCTGCAGGACCGCTATAACCGGAAGTACCTGAAAAACCACTTGTACCGCTATAACCAGAAACACCAGAAACACCAGAACCTGAATAACCAGAGATACCAGAGTAACCTGACGTACCAGAATAACCAGAAGCAGATGCAGCACCTGTTGCACCGCTTATACCGGAATAACCAGAATAACCAGAGATACCAGAACCACTGTAACCAGATGTACCACTAACACCAGAATAACCTGATATACCTATACCACTATAGCCGGACCAACCTGATGTACCGCTAAAGCCGGAAACGCCACTAAAACCTGATTGACCGGTAATATTCGATAAAAGATACCAAGTACCTGTACCAGCACCGTATTTCCAGACTGTATTATCTACATTCTGGAAATACATATCCATATCTTGCAGGCCTGGAATAGTATTTAGCGGGTTAGTATTACCTGTATACCACACTGTGCCTCTTGTACCTGATGTGCCAGATATACCTGAATAACCTGATACACCACTAAACCCTGACACACCACTATAACCAGATATACCTAACGTACCCGAATACCCTGACACACCACTAAAACCCGAAGTACCACTAAAGCCTGATGTTCCAGAGTAACCAGAATAACCAGAGGTACCAATACCACTAAAACCGCTTATACCGCTAAAACCTGATGTACCACTAAAACCTGATATACCAGAAAAACCAGAAGTACCAGATCCTGAATAACCGCTAAAACCTGATGCACCAGAAAAACCAGAAGTACCAGAGAAACCAGAATAACCTGACGCACCTGACATACCAGAGAAACCAGATAAGCCGCTTGCTCCTGAAAAACCGCTTATACCAGACCATCCAGATATACCCGAGCCACTATAACCGCTTGTACCTGAGTAACCAGAATAACCTGACCAACCAGAAATACCGGACCACCCGCTATGGCCACTACGACCCCCTATACCTGAATAACCACTAAACCCAGATAAACCAATTTCTCCGGAATAACCTGACACACCACTACCGCTAAAACCACTTACACCAGAATAACCAGATATACCACTGTAACCAGAACGTCCAGAAATACCACTATAACCAGAAGAGCCTATCGCACCACTAAATCCAGATATACCAGAATAACCTGAAGCACCAGAGTAACCACTTGTACCTTGAGAGCCACTATAACCGGAATAACCAGAAGAGGCAGCTGCACCTGCTTGACCACTATAACCTGAAATACCGGAACCGGAGTAACCACTATAACCAGACCAGCCTGATATAGTTGCTCCGGAATAACCTGAAGCACCATTAGCACCAGAATAGCCTGAATAACCGCTATAACCAGAAGCATTACCACTATAACCAGAAATACCGCTATAGCCAGAAGTACCAAGCCCCCCGGCTTGATTTACCATATTTGTGTTAACTTTAATTATAGACATATTAGTAACGTATTACAATTAATAATGTATTACCTGCAGGGGGTGGTTCACTGAATGTAATTGTTTGGTTGGTTAAACTAATAGTATAAGAACTATCAGGTGTTTGTGTAACACCATCTACAGTGACCTGATAGTCACTTGCACGGGAAGAGGTAATACCATTTAAAGTGTACGTTGTAGTAACACCATCTGATATAAAAGTCCAATATGTTGGTAGCGTTGTTGCCATTGAAAGTGAATTTGCTTGTGCAGCTGCAGCTACAACCTGTGCAATCAAATACTCTTCTGGAATACTATAAACACCAGCATTATAAAGAGCTTCTGAAGTACCGGATGTAACTGTAGTATAAGTATTTATCGATACAGATGGGTCTCTATCAAAGTAATTCGAGGTATCATATAGTTCTTGTACCTCTACTCTAAAATTACTTGATACACTATTTAATTGAGGTAAAGAGCTTAAAATATCCGGACTGGTAATAGTAAAACTGGTTGTTATAATACCATCTGGTGTAGTTTTTTGTGTAAAGGCTGTTAGTATGTAGTTATAAAACATACGTTCTAACGAAATACTTGTACCCGTTAAATTGCTTTTAAGTTTAGTATAAACTACATGATTGCGTTTATTAGAAAGATATACAGCAATATCTTTTAACCTGCGTGCATAACCTACTATAGTTGCTTGTAAACTTAAATCGTTGCCTGTATCTACATTTTTAAAAAAATACTCTTCTTGTTTATTGCGGGCGGTAATACCTAATGTTTCTAAAAAGTTTACATAGTACTGTTTAACAAAGTCGACAGACACTGCATTAGAAAGACCTTTATTAACGTACCACCCTGTAACATAAGCATTGTATTGATTATAAGCATCACTCGGTGAAACACTACTATTACGTGCTAACCAATCTTGATAAGAATATGGTTGAGTAGAATCTCCACCACTTAATACTGTAGTAGAATTTGTTAAAGTGTTTATTGTATTAAAAACAGGCATATTATTAATTTATTAATCCCAATCCTTTATGTATATAGTAGTTAAATATGTTTTCTAAGATGCCTTCGTCTTTTACCCAATCTGCATGATTCGCACCAGACAGTACTGAAAGCGTCGTGTAAGGATCAGACCAATTCACTAAACCTTCTACCTGTTGTCCATTAACTGTAGAATTATATACAAAAAACCGGTAATTGTATTGAACGGGTGTTTTTAATCCCCAACCGAAAAACCCGCTTAGTGGGTATGTTGTTAGCGGGAAAGCTAACGAACTTGCTGGAGCAAAATAATTTTGTAACCCACGAGCGGTAATAGAAGCATAAGAAGTAATTTTAGGTACTTCTAATAACTCAAAATACTGAGAATTAAATAAATCGTTAGCCACTATTAACTGGCCTGCAGACACTGTAGTGTTTCTAATGTTATACTCTGTTAATATACCGCCTAAGTTTACTAACCCACCGCTTAGAGAAAAGTTACGTGCATCTTGATTGTTAGCGCCCCACACCACACTCTGTTGTGTAGAATATAAGTCAACCACTCTACTCAAACCTGGTGGTATGTTGTATCCGTAATTGTAATTGTCTAATGCAGTGCTTAGGGATTGTGCAAGAGAATAAAATGCATTAACATTAGCTGTAGAAGGATCGGAAATGTTTGAAACAAAATTACTAATTTTTTCATATACAACACCACCATATGTATCGTCATTGGTAGCACTTGTACCTGCAGCTGCTGTTAAGTATTTAAATAGGTTAGTGTTTTGAGCTATAGTGGGCTGTAGAGCATATGTTTGTAGCTGTGCACCAAAATCAAAACCACCGCCAAACTTACGAGTGAAATATGTTGAGTTAAAGTCTATAGAATTGAATACGCTACTTGCACCGTTAATTGTTTTATCATTAATAGTAATTGACGGTATTGGTATTCGAGTAGGGTTATAACCAGCCGAAAGACTCGGTACTAAATCATTAACATATATAATGGAAGATGTACCATTTAATACAGCTCCACCAGTAAAGTAAGGCGTAAATGTGTTTATACTATAACCGCCTGTGTCTCTGCCTAAACTATCCCGACGTACAAAGCCTACATTAGAAAGAGTACCTGTTACAGGGTTAGTACTCATATTAAATATAACGTTGTTTTGTACACCTGAATACGCTGAAGCCTGTACATACAAATTAGTAAGACCACGGGTAATAGGGTAGTTTAATAAAGGTACGTCTGAGAGGAATGAAGTAGTTGATAATACAGGGCTGTTAATTGAAACAACAAATCTACTCTCTACCCCAGGCCAGTATACATTATTAAATGGTAAACTACCATTAAGTGTAAAGTCTAAATGATCTGGTACAAAACTTTGTGTGTAGTAGTATGACGATAAACTAACTAAAGAATTTGAATATGAAGGTGTAGATTCGAATACGTTTTCTACATCTGAAGTATCTAATGTAACCCATAATGTAGTTGGGTGAGCAGATAGAGTGACTCCATTAGTTACCATCGAAGGAATATCATCTACATAGAATATATCAAATGTACCAGACAACCCAACTAAAGTACCTGTAGAAGAAAGATGTCCTTGAGAGTCTATTATTACCGGTACACTACTAACTGGATTATATTTGGTTAGTACAGTTTCATCAGCTAAGTTAGTAGCAGAGGCTGAAGTAAATCTCCAACTTGGACGTAAAGTAGATATCTGACTTGTAGGTATTTCTGTATAAGGTTGAGAAAGGGAATTATCAGAATAAAAAGAAAAATTTAGTGTACTATTATCTAATATGCTTGTTTGATAATTTACAGTAAGGGGTATAGGCCCACGATCTACAGTGCCTGAATAACAAGATTGATAACCATGGAAACATCCCCCAGATTTATATTGCGTACCGCTTAGATCTGGCCACGTACTATAATCCCATACTAAATTATCTTGTATAAAGTTATTAGCAGTAACTGTCACTGAATACGTCTGACGCACTATAGGTGTTGTATCATTATTAAATACACCAAGTTTAACTTCGTAAACCCCTGGCCAACTGTATATATGTGTTGGATTAAAATCTGTACTGGATGTGCCGTCACCAAACCACCAAATTAAATTATAATCCGTAGTAATTGCTGCTTGAGTAACACCAGGTTGTGCAGATAGTGCACATGTAAACGGGGTAGCTAAAGTAAAGCCGCTAAGAGGGGCAGCTGTAAGCCCACTCACCGTTATTCCATAAAATGCACTTAAAGGTGTTAGGGCCATATTAGAAGTTTACTATCGCGGCATTTTGTGATGCTTGTTGTTGTATTACCACACGCGAAAGTAATTCAGTAATATCACTCAAATACACTGCCTGAAATGGTAATACTGTTAATGGTTTAGAAGTAAAGCTTATATCATTATCTGGGTAAGAAGGATTGTATACTATAAAGGAAACACCATTAACTGTTTCCGTATCATTTACTGTGGATACAGACTGTACATCTGGTAGTGCTAATATATCACCAGTAATAGAGGTGACATCAATAGTAGCGCCTAACTTTGAATTTGCTGGGTTAAAATAATTTGTAAATATAGCCTGTATATTGCTTTGTATTACGCTTGGAGGTGTTTGTGCACCTCTTTGCAATGTAACTACTAAGCTCGAATTTGCAATATCATTTGTAGAAACTTCATTACCAATACCTGTACCTACTGTTACAGCTAAATACACCGGATCCATTACAATTACTTCAGATGTAAGAGTCTTTTTATCTTTAATAGTAGATGTGATTAATTGTTTTTGAGCGGGTGTTAAATAGTTTATATAATTGTTAGTTAACAATGTAGTAGCTTTAGGTAACACGTAAACGTATACATTATTAAAGTTACTTGCGTCAGCAAACGCCATTTGATTGTATAGCACTCTGTAATCTACACCCGGGTTGGTTAACCCTATATTGTAAAGATACTGTAAATGACTATTAACATAATCATTATTGCTTAAAATCGCAACATCATTAATAATGTTTGCAAAGTTATTAGTAATAAAAGATTTGTAATCAGCAGTTGTAACTACTCTATACTGAGATCTAAATGTAGCAGGAGCGTTTGCACGTATACTATCTACACTTTCTATGTCTGTAAATGTTGTTGATATGTTTGTATTATCAAACTGTAAATTTAATATGTTTACATCATCTAACAGTACTAAATCGCTACTTGTAACATCAGGCTGTACAACTGAAAATTGTTGAGTTGTATAAACAGCAGCATTTTGACCGGTTATGGCTCCGGTACCAACTTGACCGTTTGCGCCAGCAGATTGTAAGTAGTATATAGCCACTACATCACCTGCATTTAATTGTAAACCATTAATATTATCTCCGAACTTAAATTCGTAATTCTTATTGCTGTTTAATCTCCCTTCATAAACAGTATCTGTAGCATTTTGTAAATATAGGCTTTCTGTTTTCTTCCATTGTGTCCATTTACCTGTGTAAACGTTTTTAACATAAACATCAATATTGAAATGATCAACAATAACGTTAGTACCAGGAACCAAATACACAGCTTCATTTGCTTCACCACGGGCAGTGTAAAGAGGGTACTCTATATAGCTACCTTGATATAAAAGATATTGATTGCTTATAGTTGTCAAGTTTTCAGTACCTGTAATAGTCTTAGTGAACGTTACGTCTTGGTTAAAAGAATATGAATTGTTACCAGCCCTTATAAACGTATAACGAGGTATTGTGTAGTAGCCTGGTGCTAAATCAGAAGTAGCAGAAATTGAAAACGATAAAGTAGATGTTTGCGCTCCAACAGGGGCATAATTTAAGATCTTTACGATCTTGTTCATGTTTTCATAAAGCTGTGCTTCACTAAATGAAGATTCTGTAGCTGTTTGATTTTGATAGTAAAGTAGTACGTGGAAGGCATAAGCTATAATATTGTTTATAGCAGTAATATTAGAACCTTCGTAATTTTGATCAGTAAAAATACCGCTCTGATTCAAACGATTAGTAATAAACGACTTCAACGATAGTGCATCAAACGCAACGTATTCGTTTGGCGATATATTTAAACTTTGATTATCAGAGGCTGTATTCATTTTATGTTAGTAAAGAAAATCCATTTTTCGTTAATACACCAGGTAAATTAATTTGAGCGTTTAACGATGGGATTACGATACTTAATGTAATAGTAAAGGTTTGCTCGTCTGTATTAACTTTTATATCCATATTTTTAACCGCTACTCTTGGTTCAAAAACGGTAACGTTCTCCATAATAGTTTTACCTATCAAGTAAGCGGTCGTATCCGTAGCTGGTTGAAAAACAAATTGAACTAAATTTAATCCATACTCTGGATTTAATAAATCCTGGCCAGGCATGGTATTAAACAGGTTTATTAACGAATTAACTATAGCACTACCATCATAATCTAAAGCTACATCTTTTTGTATCGGATTGTTAAAATCTAAATGAACATCAGAAAAAGTATAGTTATTTGTAGTAACTACCTTTTGTAGACCGTTAAAACTGATCGATGGCATGTAATTACTTAGGAATAGAGTATAAAAACATAAGTAATAATATACATTTTATGAAGAACAGTAAGTTTATCCCTCTCTATGAAACTATCTATAACCGCTACAAACAAGGTGCTGGTTTTTTAGAGGGTGACGTAGTAAAGCTTAAATCCGATTTCAAATCCTTAGATTGTTATAAAAATCTAAGCGATTCAGCTAAAGCACACTTAGAGGGTGCAGAAAAATCTGGCTACAATTTACGTGTGGGTCGTTTACACACACCTAACAATCAATACGGTTCTTTAGGGCATCTCAACCTACCTGCTACACATGCTGATCTTTATCAAGAAAAATCACCAGGTAACTTTGGTGGTTTAGTTACAGTTCCAATTGAGCTACTTGAAGTAATTGACACTGGTGTCAATCTTGCTCCTGTTTCCAATAATAATAAACGTCCAAGCGGACAATATCAAAAAGCTGGTAAATGGAAATCTAACCCAGACACAGAAGAAACGAAAGAACAAAATCATTTGGGTCACGAAGAAAATTGGGTTAAAAAAGGCGATTACGATTTAGCAGTAAAGAATAAAAAACCTGCTGTTGGTGCAAATGAGTACGATGACACAAAGCCATCTACAAAATATCAACCATTACCAAAGAACAAATTAAAACCAAAAACATTAAAAGAATCAGAAGAAGCTTTAAATAATCTTTATATACACATTTTACGTGAAGATAATGCTGAAGACGAACGCACAGAAGAAGACTCAACTCCAGTAGAAGAAAATGTTTGCCCTATTTGCGGTATGGATGTATGTCAGTGCAAAAAGGAAGAAGAAGAATCAGCTATGGTAGCTGGTGATATGGAAGCACCATGCCCTAAGTGCCATACCAATCCTTGTACTTGTTTAGAAGAAGAGGAAGAAGTTTACGACGAATCAGATCTCAAGCACCATGTTAAAGATGAATGCTGGAACATGGAAGATGATAGATTAGTTGATGAGTGCTGGGGTGAAGATGGCTCCGTTAAAGAAGAATGCTGGAGAATGGAAGAAGATGCAGCAATGCCAACTAACGATCCAGTAGCTCAAGATAACAACGCTAAAGACCCAGAACAAACTTCTGCTTTATAATTGACTTAAAGCAATAAGACAGCTAAAAAAATTGATTTCTTGATCCATTACTAAAGCTGATCGATACAGATATTCAGAGACTTGCAGCAATGCAAGTCTTTTTTTATCCTCCTTCATTGAGCTTCTATAAACAGAATTAAACAAATCTTTCATTAACTTTGGGTAATCATTACCAAAGGATTGTTCTGATTCTATAACGAACTTACGTATAGACATTAAATCTTCTTTATCTTCAATTTTACTAAGGATATCTTGGGCGAATCCCTCGTTATTAATAACGTCTTGTATAACGAGCTTATTATCAATAACGCTGCGTTGTATGTAGTTAATAATTCTACGTAAATCCGGATAGTAATAACGAATAACTTCTTTGATACGTTCTACTTGACCAGCTTCAATAGCTATTTTTTCTTGCTGTAGTATATACTTTATTCGTTTAGCATATTCTCCAATAGGAGGAGTAAAATCAGTGAAAACTTGGCATCGAGACTGAATCGGTTGGATAATACGATGTAAATAGTTGCCAG